>ERZ772986.1205-NODE-1205-length-14931-cov-6.558618_pt1 | contig 14931 bp, 24 predicted proteins | sample MGYA00511898_ERZ772986 | MGnify/ENA primary metagenome ERZ772986 (study PRJEB29015, sample SAMEA2737934) | human oral metagenome | biome: human oral; feature: human-associated habitat; material: dental | place: China | collected 2148 ... | reverse complement strand
AAAAAATGGAGAAATAGTAGAAGTACTGGATATTTAGTACATCTTGAACTCCCTATTTATTAGATTAAGTAAATTTGGAATTTTGGAGGTATCCGTTTATGAAATGGTATAGTTATATGACTAAACAAGAAAGAAGAAATTTTCAAAAAGTAATTGCTGTATGTGTAGTAGGTGCAATTTTAATTCTACTTATTCGTATAGTTTTTCATACTATTTTGTAAGTAAAATATAAATTCCAGTTTGTCTAGGTACTACATTTTAACGATAACATTAAACTATCGTTAAAAAGTTCATGGATATGTTCCTACATACGAATGTAGCTACTTGACATACTTGGTGTTCACTCAATCCATGTTGAGACGGTAGCGTTATCGTCCAAACTTGATGTCGATAAGCATATAGATGTTGAAATTAAGCTGGATGAGCTTGATCTGACAAGTGCTGAAAGTAAAGCGACTTATGCACAAATCAAGGAATATATATTAGAAAAATTTGATTTAAAGGTTTCGACACACTATATTGCTCAGATTAAAAAGAAATGTGGTATTGAATTAAGGTAGCATTATAATAAATCGAAAAAAGAGAAACAAGTTATTCCACAATGCACACCGGAAAAAGAGGAAGCCATTATGGATGCTTTAAAGCATTTTAAGATGATTTAATAGAAATGGAGGATATTTATGAGATGGATAGTAAAAATAATCTTGTTTCCAATTAGCTTGGTGTTAAGTATTCTCACTGCATTTTTGACATTTTTACTTGCCATAGGAACAACAATATTGTATTTGCTAATGCTTATGTGTGTCGTTGTTGGAGTTGTATCATTGTTTCAAAAGGATTTTTCAATAGGTATAGAAGCCTTGATTATTGGATTCTTGGTTAGTCCATATGGAATACCGATGGTTGGGGCAGCAGTTATAGCTTTTTTACAAGGGATTAATAAAGCGATAAAATCAGTTTAAATCAAGAATTGATAAATTAGAATTTGCAAGTGAGAATAAAGTTGAACAACGCTGGATCAACGGCGCATGACGATCGTTTCACATAGCTTTAACCTTTATTCGGACGTACAGAGAGCAGACGATATTGTCTTGAAGAATAAAACAAATCAATCTGTAAATCATACTGATAAATCAAAATAAATGATATGATTATTTTAAAATATAAAATAGAAAGGAGTAATTTTTATGTTAAAACCTTTGTTTGATAGAAATTGTGAATTGATAGGGTGGATAGAGCCAGGAAAACATATATTTAATTGCAACATGGACTGGATAGCTTATATATCAAGAGGTCATTCTTGGTCATCTGAAACAGGCAATTGGATAGGATCAGTAAACGAACTTGTTTGTCTTGATACTAGCGGAAAGGTTATTGCATGGAGTACAGGCTCAACTATTAGGGGATCTGCACGTCCTGCCAGACCTGCACGTCCTGCCAGACCTGCACATCCTGCTAGACCTGCTCGCCCTGCTAGACCTGCTCGCCCTGCTAGACCTGCTCGCCCTGCTAGACCTGTAACACCTGTTGGAGGATGGTCAAATTTATCTATAAATGAATGGCTCAATCAATAATTTGTACTTAACATCAGCAAAAAGCGGTAAGTCTATAAGGTTTACCGTTTATCAGGAATAGTAAAGTGTCCAATATGTGGAGCTGGAATGTTTGGGAACAAATCTATAAAATATAAAAAAGATGGGACGAAGTATAAAGACTTCTATTACTATGGCTGTAAACATAGACTTATGAATAGAGGATATAAATGCACCTATAACAAACAAATTAGAGAAGAATTGTTAGACGATGCCGTTACTGAGGTAATAATCAAGTTAGTAAGCAATCCAAAATTTGCGTCTATGATACAAGAAAAAATCAACATGAAGGTTGATACATCGGCTATTGAAAATGAGATAGATAATTACCAAAAAGAGCTGAGAAAAAGTCATTTAACAAAGTTTAAGCTCATTGAAGAAATAGATAACTTAGATGTTGATGATAAACATTATATGAGAAGAAAAACTGATTTGGATGATAGACTTTATCGTATGTACGATAAAATTGAGGAATTAGAAGAACAGTTAATAGAAGCTAAAGCAAAAAAAGAAACAATAGAAGCTGAGAAACTTACTGGCGATAATATATATAAGGTTTTGATTTATTTTGACAAACTTTATAAAGTCATGAACGATGTTGAACGCAGACAGTTAATAGAAGCACTCATTTCAGAAATTCAAATTTGTGAAGAGAAGCAGCCTAATGGACAATGGCTAAAATCCATTACTTTTAAGCTACCTATCATTGATGAGGATCTAAATATAAGTTTGGACAATGATGAGCAAGTTGAGTGTGTGGTATTGATGTCAAAAGTACAGAAGTGAAAGGTTAGAAAAACTTAAAATCAAAGGAATCTAGGAATTGAAGCATATGATTTTGATTTCAGGATTCTTCCTGTTAATGATTTATGAGAAATTATTCAGCGAAAAATTGTAGTATGCTTGAGTTACAAAATATGTAAACGGATGTATACCTTCTGCTACAAAGATTGCTCATATTGGGCTACTTTTTCAGACACTGAGAAACCAATTGATAGAAGAATTAAAAGTGGTAAATATATGAAGAAACCTTAGCAGCTGCACTTAATCATGAACTTGTAACAAAGTTTTTTAAAGAGTTTATGGAATTATATAATGGGATTTATTATTATACGAAGACAAATTTGAATTTATGTGAGAGGTTATGCAAAATGAATTATAAAGAGTTCGGAAAACAAAATAGTGATGTTATTATTCTATTGCACGGAGGCGGACTATCGTGGTGGAATTATCGCAAAGAAGCTGAAATGCTTCAAAATGATTTTCATGTCATTCTTCCAGTATTGGACGGGCATGCAGAAAGCGATAGGAATTTTACAACAATAGAGGACAATGCGAAAGAGATTATTTCCTTTATTGATGATGAAACATTTGACAGTTCTGTATTGTTAATAGGGGGATTATCTCTTGGAGGTCAGATTCTGCTTGAAATTATGTCTAGACGAGCAGATATTTGTGAATATGCAATCGTCGAAAGCGCTCTTGTTGTACCCTCAAAGATGATATACTCAATGATTAAACCGGTTTTTGGAAACTGCTATGGGCTGATTAAATATAAGTGGTTTTCTAAGTTACAATTCAAATCGCTTAAAATGAATCAAGAATTTTTTGATGATTATTACAGAGACACTTGCAAAATCACAAAGCAAAACATGATTGCTTTTTTACAGGCAAACTCTATGTATTCTATAAAAGATTCACTTAGCAATAGCAATGCGAAAGTGAGCATTTTTGTGGGAGGACAAGAAAATAGTTCAATGAAAAGCTCTGTGAAAACAATCAGTAAAATAATTGAGAATAGTTCTCTTAGAATTAAAGAAGGAATGTATCATGGTGAGTTTTCTATTAACCACCCTGTTGATTATGTAAAAGAAATATATGCTATTACAAAGTAGTGACAAATCCCATTTTGTCGAGTTAATACCTTTTAACGATAACCTTAAGCTATCGTTAAAAAGTTTATAGATATGTTCCCACATACGAACGCAACTACTTGACATACTTGGTGTTCACTCGTTCCATGTTGAGTGTGTGGTATTGCTGAAAAAAAGAACATAAAAGTAGAATGGAGAAATAGATGGATAGATTTTCAGAAAAAAGCCTTATTTCACTTGGAGATTATTATGTGTATGGACTTATAGATCCACGAAGTAAGCAAATTTTCTATATTGGAAAAGGTACTAAAAATAGGGTATTTAATCATGAAAAAGAAAGTTTGAGTAGTTCTGATAGTGAGAAGTTAAAGTTGAAGACTATTGCAGATATAAAGGAAGATGGGTTTGAGGTTGAAAAAATAATTATAAATTCAAACCTAAGTGAAGAAGAAGCATTTGCTGCAGAGGCATCACTTATTAATGCCTTTAATTATGTTAATAATGTAGGACTGACTAATATTGTAGCAGGACACCATTCTAAAGAGGCTTTATCAGTAGATGAATATGAAAGAATATATGGTGCTGTTTTATTGGACGAAAAAGACATTAGACATAAAATTCTTGTTATAAAAGTAAGTAAATTTTATAAAAAAGGTATGGACGAAAAGATATTATATGATACTGTTCGTGGTCTTTGGAGAGTATCAAAAGAAAAGGTTAAAAAAGTTGAGTATGTTTTCGGGGTATACAATTCTTTGATAGTTGCAGTATACAAGCCATCTGCTTGGTTTGTTTGTAAAGAAAATAAGGATAGACTTCCAAAACAAAATAATGTTCTTACTCCGAAAACAGTAAATAGGTTATTTTTTGTAGATGAAAGATATGAGCAGGGGCTTCCACTTGATGAGAATCAATCATTCTATATTTATAAGTCTATAGCAGGATTTAAGTTAAATAAGTTGGCACAGAATCCTATTACATATCTTAACCCAAAGAAGTTATGATAAGAATTTTGTTTTAAGATAGAAAAAAGGAGATTAAGGATTATGTATAAATTAGTTAAAGCATCTAAAAAAGATATTCCAAGACTTATCAGATACAAAAAAGATATTATATATATGTATAGTAAAGATTTAGCAGAAGATGAAAGAAATAAGATAGATGAATATGTAATAACTAGTGTAAATGAAATGTTTAAAGATTATTATAATATTATTATTGATGATAAGATTATAGGAAGTATATTGCTAAAAGATATGCCACAAGGAAAATTATTAGATGAAATATATTTAGAAAAAGATTTTAGAAATACAGGAATTGGTACAGATATTATAAGGAAAATGCTAAAAAAGAATAGAAATATATATTTATGGGTATATAAGGAAAATGAAAAAGCTATTTCACTATATAATAGGTTAGGGTTTATAATAGTAGATGAGACAGATTCTAGATATTATATGAAATATGATAAGTAAATATTTTTTTATACTTTTAATTTTAAAGTTAAAATAATATAATGATTTGAGATATTTTAAGAATATATGATAAGAGAAAGGAAGAGATTATATGGGAGGATATCTATTAACAATACAGACAAGTATTTTGATTTTTCCAGTGCTTGCATGTATAATTACAATGCCATATGTAATATGGATGTATAGAAAATATGGTTCAATTAATTTTATTAAGACAGTAATTATCTATTCATTTGTATTATATTTAGAAAGTTGTTTTTTACTTGTAAATTTACCATTACCAAATCCAGGTAGTGTTCATAATAATTATATTGATATGATAAATTTAATTCCATTTAAATTTATTGGAGATTTTATAAGAGAGAGTCCATTAAGAATATTTAATATATCTACATATTTAAGTGCAGTAAAACATGGAACATTTTTTGTTCCAGCATTTAATATTTTGATGTTAGTTCCTTTTGGAATATATCTTAGATATTATTTTAAATTTAGTTTAAAAAAGACAATTTTATTTACAGCACTTTTGAGTCTATTTTTTGAATTAGTACAATTATCAGGATTATTCTTTATTTACAATGGGCCATATCGTTTATGTGATATAGATGATATAATACAAAATACTTTAGGAGGAATAATCGGATATCTTATTGCAGGACTTTTATGTAAAATTTTACCAACAAGAGAAGAAATAGATAATAAGGCAATAGAGAAAGGTAAAAAGGTTCCTGGAATTAGAAAAGTAATAGCTTTTTTAATAGATTTATTTTTGATTAAAGTGATTAGTCTGATTATTAGAATATTTGTTCCTCTTGATTCTATATTTGTTTTTATATTATATTTTACAATATTACCTAGAAAAACTGGTAATACATTAGGAACAAAATTCTTGAAATTTCATCTTGAAGTGGAAAATAGGAATTATCTAAAACTTTTAATTCGTAGTTTAGGAATGATAACATATATATATGTATTTCCATGGTTTGTAATACATATGATGAATAAGGTTAATGAAAATATTAATACATTAGATTTAGCGGCAGTCTTTTTCATAGTATTTATGATATTTGTAATATATATTATTGTTATAATATATATAATATTAGCTAATAGAAGTTGGCCCTTTGATAAAATATTTAATATGACATATGTTAGTGATATTAAACCAGTAGATCAAAAAGATAAAGAATAAAATATATGAATAAGTATAAGTGTTAAGAATAAATGCATGATATATAAATTGGAAATATGGGAGCAGTTTTACTACTCCCATATTGTATGTTGTGCCCCAATTCTATACCTATATGGTAAATTATCTGGAGTAAAATCTATTTCAATATGATAAGATTTCCAAAGCATATATCCAGCTGTTTGAAGTCTTAGAATAAATGAAGATATATTTTTTGTTTCACGATAGTCTGCAGATTTTAATGAAAAAATATCTATAAGATCTCTTGTTCTAAAATCTGCTAGTGTAAGTGATGAAAGGGGGATATTATTAAATTTGATTTGTGATAAATTGTTGGTATCTGCTTTAATTTCATAAAATGTTATAATACAATCTTTAAGATTATCAACATCTTTCCAAATAGGTGTAATACACATATGACCATATGATTTACCTTTATAAATCAGTTCGACAAATTCACCATAATAGAAATGGTCATCACGCTTATTTCTAATCTGACTATTTTGTGTTTTATCTTTAAATGTAAATCCTTTATCTAATAAATATGATGCTTTAGTTTTACCAATTGTAATATTTGTATCTCTTATTTGTATATTAATAGGTTTTTCTGGGAAACCAAACATAGATATAGTAAGTGTGAGGAAAAAAGAAGTGTAAAAAACAGCACCAATTACAGCTTTTGTAGGAGAATATATTTTAAAATGGTTATCATTTTTAGATATCATAAGAATAATACCTTTAATAATATCTGATATAATCATTGTTATAATAACAATAACAAATTGAGATTTTAAACAAGTAAATATTGATTTTGATAAGTTTGAGGTTTTGATATATGTATATATTAAAACACTAATATTTGCTATGATAGTAAGGATAATAAAAAGATTTGCTTCATTAAGTGAGTAGATATTTGTGATATCATCATATTTTACAATATTTCTTCTTCTAACACTTTGACCAAACTTATATATCCAATTAGGTACTTCTTTTCCGATTCTTTACAGTAATAACAAGTTTAATATATATGTATATAGTAAATATACATGATATTAATAAAAAAGAACAAAAAAACAATGTAGGGATAAAAAATTTCATAAAATCCTCTTTCTTTAATGAATTTATACATAACAGTATATGTATAAATTATATCATCCTATGTATTTTAAGGCAAAATAATTATTAGAAAATTAATAATTAACTGTAGTTTAGTAATATTATAATTTAAGAATATAGTTTGGAGAATTATTTAATGGGATAGTGTCTCTTTAAAATTGATATTATAAATATGTTAGAATATAATATATGTATAGGAATAATGGAAGGAAGAAAAAATATATGTATTATTCAGAAATGGTTAAAAAAGCAGTAAATATAATGTTTGAAGCGCATAAGGAAGACTTTGATAAGGGCGGATATCCATATGTGTTTCATCCATTTTATCTTGCAACAAAATTAGATGAAGAAAATGAAACATGTGTTGCACTTCTTCATGATGTTATAGAAGATCATGGAGATAAGTATAGTTTTGAATATTTGGAAAATGAAGGGTTTAATAAAGAGATTATTGAAGCATTAAGATTACTTACACATAAAAAAGATGTTTCATATATGGATTATATAGTAGAAGTATCTAAAAATAATATTGCAAAAAAGGTGAAAATAGAAGACTTAAAACATAATATGGATAGCAGAAGAACAATGGAGAAAAAAGCAAGAAATATGATACATATATAATGGCTTTAGAGTTTTTAGAAAGAGGTGAGTAAGAAAAGTTGTTGTATATGATGTAAAAAACATCGATTTTAGGGAGTAATAGATGGAAGAAAAGGCATTAGTTCTAGAAATAGAGGTTAATGAAGCGTCAAAATATAGTTTGAGTTCATGTTTGGAAGATGCAAAAAGAAATTTGGAAGAGAAAAATGAACAGATTAAAGAAAAAGAGGAAAGTATAAAAGGGGTTAAATCTGAATGTGATAAGTTAGACTATGCTTTAGCAGCAGGTGTAGGAATATTATCTGGAATTGTAGACGTATTTCTTGTTGGAGCTTCTAAAGATTCTACTTTGGGAAAGGTTACTGATAAATGGTTTGAATGTAGGGTTCAAGATTTTGCAAAGTTAAATGGATGGAAAGGTAAAAAAGGAGATATTTCATCTGCAGTAAGATTTTTGGAAAATAAGTTTAAGGTTCCATATGATCAAAAAGGAATAGGAGATGCAGGAAAAGCAGTATTTAACTTAACTCCATCAAATCACCATTTTAAATCATTAGGACATAATCCAACAATTATGGGTATGTTTTTCTCTATTTTAGACCAATTTAACAATACATCACATTTTGTTACAGAAGGAGATTTAGTAGAACTTGTTAATACAAATGATGGATTTGAGCTTAGAGGAAATGATTTTATGTCTAAAATTTCATGTGGTATTATAAACTGGATTGGACATATATTATCAGATATCTCAGGATCATCACGGAAGCTTAGGAAGAGGAGCACGGTATACCATCACCTATATGGTCATGGGCAAATGATGTGGTCGCTATAAAAAGAAAGAATGGAATACCATTAAGCAAGTTTGATAAAGACTTTCATAATCTTGCATTAGAGATATACAAAAAAGGTTATGATATAAGATTTCAGGCAACACAAGTAATACCAGTTCTTGTAACAGAGGTAATTACACGTATTATATATTCTGTAAGAAGACTAATTTCATATTATCAAAATACAGAAAAAGAAAATAGAAGTTTTAGGCTTTTATGGGAACATTGTGAGCCTTTTAAAAATCCAACAGTAAAGACTATGCTTACAGTAGCACATGGTACATTTTGTATGATGGATATTGGTGATGCAACTATTAGAGCAATTCTTGCAGGAAAAGGAACATTTAATATAGTAGAATTTACACTAAGACTTAATCTTCCAGGACTTGGTAGATTTTCAGTATCATTATTTGGAGAAGTATCAAGAAGAGTAAAATATGAGAATAAGAAAAAAGAACTTATATACATGTTAAGAGAAGAAAAGATAATTAGAAGTTATGTTGAAGGTTTGGAAACATTATATGAACTTTATGATGATAAGGAATTATTAACCTTTGTAGATGATTTAAAAGAAAGCAAAAAATATATTCAAGGTTTTGAAAAGACTGTGAAACTTGCAGAAAAAAGAAAAGTTCCAGAAGATAAGATAATAAGAAAAAAAGAAGATATAGATATATATTTTGGAAAAGAAAAAGTAGAAGGAGAAGAAAAAGAAAATTAACATGTGGTGGGATGGAAGAGATACGGAAAAAGAGTTAGAAGAGAAAAGAAATGAACTAGAAAGATTAGTTAATGATGCTAATGAACATATAGGAAGGCTTCGGAGAAAATTTAAATACTATACATCAACTTATACTAAGCTTACAAGAAAAATTTGATGTAATAAGAAATGTACCTGAAGAAGATACAATAAAATTGCATGAATTAAAAGAAATACAGATTAGCTGGAAAAATCAAGTAGATAAGATAAGAGAGAAATCTAATATGGAACAGGTGACAGCAGCAGGAACAGGAGCAGTAGGAGTTGCAACAGGAGTAGCAGTTGCTGCACTTGTACCAACAGTTGCAATGGGAGTTGCAACTACATTTGGAGTAGCATCAACTGGAACTGCAATATCTGCATTATCTGGAGCTGCAGCTACAAATGCAGTACTAGCATGGCTTCGGAGGTGGAGCACTTGCAGCACGGACGGTGGAGGAATGACAGCAGGGACAGCACTTTTAGGACTTGCAGGTCCTATTGGATGGACTATTGCAGGAGCGGCAATTATTGGAGGGGGATTCTTTTTTATAAAAGGTATGTTTGATAAGGAAACGCTAGAAAAGATATATATAAATGTGTGTAATAGAGATATAAATAGTTATAACTTAGCAATAATTGAGATACATGAAAGAATAGATAGGTTAAATAATGAATTTGGTATAATAAGAAATGCAATAGATGATATATCAACATTTGGGAATGATTATGAAAAGATGACAGAACAACAACAATATACACTTGGAGCATATGTTAATTTGATGAACTCATCAGTACAATTATTAGTAAACCCAATATTAGGATTACAACCTAAAGTAACAGAAAATGATTATGATAGATATATGGAAGGTAAAGAAGAAGCAGGAAGATTTTGGAAATTTAAAGAAATGATTTTAAATCTATCTAATATGTTATATCAGATTGGTTTGAATGATGATGAAAAAAACTTACTTTATGAATCATTTAAATCAAATGATAACTTTTTAAAAGGATATAATATATCAAAGGAAGAATTTGATTTTGATATTATAAGACAAGTAGAAGGAGTTTTAAGTTCAAGATAATTTAAAGAAATATAATTAGATTATAAGAAAGGAATAATATTATGAAAAGAAATATAGCAAAATTACTGTGGAAGTTAATGGTAATAATTTTTATACTAATAGTAGTATCAGCACCTGTTTTGTTTATAGGGAAGATATTACCATATTATTCATATCCTCAAACAGAGGCTAAAATTGTAAGTGTACATAATTATCAAAAAAGTAATAATAATTATAAGCAAGAAATAGAATATGGAAGTAGTATTAAACTAGAATATATGGTAAATGGTAAGAAAGTTAACGGATGGTTAGAATATAGTACGAATTCTATTCGTAAAGAAGGGGATATCATAAGAATCGCATATAACCCAGATAATCCATTACAATGTAGGATGGTAAATGAAAAAGGGGATATTTTGATGGTAGTATTATTGGTTGCAGTAATTATATATATTTTATGGATTTGTATAAAAATATCTAGAAAAAATAAAAATGATGATTGAGGATAAAAATGTGTAAAGAATGTTATTCAGATAATAATAGGATAACTCCATTGTTAAATCCTATAGAATGTTTAGAAAATCATATACAATATATTTGTGGAACTTGTGGTAGATGTATTTGCATAGAATGTGATAAAAAAAGAGGATTACAAAGATGGAATTTTCCATTTAAATCATTTGAAATTGCTAAATTATATTTAAGAACAGTAGATTATACAATGAAAAAATCATGTGGTATATATGAAATTAAAGATAAAAATAATAGGAAAACATATAAGATATTTAAAGATAATGAAGAACTATATATATATTTAAAGAAGAATAAAAATAAGATATGTGAAAAAATGAATCCTATTTTTAAAGTAGAAGAATATATAGAATATCATAATACAAAAGTAAAAAGATTGAGTAAAGTAGAAATAGAAAAATATATTGAAGAAAGATAAAAAGAAAAAAATAATAAGCAAGTGAGGTAAAAGATGGCATTTGATTTTAAGAAAGAATATAAGGAGATATATATGCCTAAAAAAGAGCCAGAAATAATAAATATACCTAAAATGAAATATATTGCAGTAAGAGGAAAAGGTAATCCAAATGATGAAAATCGGAGAATACAAAAAAGCAATAGAATTGTTATATGGTATAGCATATACAATAAAAATGAGTAAAAAAACTGATTATAATATTGAAGGATATTTTGATTTTGTAGTACCACCGCTCGAAGGCTTTTGGTGGCAAGATGGAATAAAAGGTGTAGATTATAATAATAAGGAAAAGTTTTCTTGGATTTCTATTATAAGAATGCCTGATTTTGTTAAAGAAAAAGATTTAAATTGGGCAAAGCAAATTGCAGAAAAGAAGAAAAAGAAAGATTTTTCAAAAGTTGAATTATTAGAATATGATGAAGGATTGTCTGTTCAGTGTATGCATATAGGGTCATATAATGATGAACCTAAAACAGTAGAAAGCATGCATGAATATATTGAAAAAGAAGGATATATCTTAGATATTACAGATACAAGATATCATCATGAAATATATTTAAGTGATGTTAGAAAAGTATCTGAAGATAAGTTAAAAACAGTTATAAGACACCCTATTAAGAAGAGATAAGGGATATAATATAAAAAATTGAAGAAGAAAAGAGGAAATAAATATGAAGCAAAAATATGATTTAATAGTAATAGGATTTGGAAAAGCAGGAAAAACACTTGCAGCAAAATTATCAAAGATGGGAAAAAGTGTAATATTAATAGAAAAAGATGAAAATATGTATGGAGGTACATGTATAAATGTACGGATGTATTCCATCAAAAAGACTTGTAACAGATTCTATGAATACACCAAAAGGTGATTTTAAGGTAAAGGAAGAATATTATAATAATGTTATAGAAGAAAAGAAAAAACTTACAGGAGCACTTAGAAAAGCAAATTATGATAAACTTATAGAAGCAGGAGTAGAAATTATACTTCGGAGAAGCATCTTTTGTTGATAAAAATCATGTTAAGGTAACAGGAAAAGAAGAAATGATTCTTGAAGGAGAAAATATTGTTATAAACACTGGGGGAAGACCAGTTATACCAAATATTAAAGGAATAGAAAATAATAAGAGTATTTTTCTTTCAGAAGATATAATGAATTTAGAAAAATTACCTAAAACATTAACAATAATAGGTGGAGGATATATTGGACTTGAGTTTGCAACAATATATTCTAGTTTTGGAAGTGATGTTACAATTATTCAAAATGAAGAAGAATTTTTACCAAGAGAAGATGAAGATATAGTAAATGCTATTAGAAAAACATTAGAAGAAAAAGGGATAAAGATTATAACAGAGGCAAGAATAACAGAAATTGAAAATTCTACTGTTATATATAATATAGGAGAAGAAAAAAGAAAATTAGAATCTGATATAATACTTCTTGCAACAGGAAGAAGACCAAATACAGATAATTTATGTGTTGAAAATGCAGGAATAGCTTTAAATGAAAGAGGTGGCATTAAAACAGATGACCATTTAAGAACAGATGCAGAAAATATATGGGCAGCAGGTGATGTTTGTGGTAAATTACAATTTACATATATATCATTAGATGATAGTAGAATTATATTAGATGATATGAATGGAAATAGGGTTCGTACAATAAACAATAGAGGATCATTTTCATATAGTGTGTTTATACAACCAACATTTTCACGTGTAGGTATGAATGAAAAAGAAGCTATGATGAATAATGTAAAATATCGTGTAGTAAAACTTCCTGTAATGGCAATTCCAAAAGCAAAAGTTCTTAGAAAAACAGAAGGAATGTTAAAAGCATTAATTAAAGAAGATGGAACAATTTTAGGAGCAGAACTTTTCTGTGAAGAATCACATGAAATGATTAATTTTATGAAACTTGCGATAGATAATGGCATAAAAGCAGATGTTATAAAAAACTTTATATTCACACACCCAACAATGTCAGAAAGCTTAAATGACTTGTTTTCAATGTAATGATTAGTAATGATTAGTAGTAAGTAAAATATATATTTGGAAGATTATAAGAGTAGAAATAGTAAAATTTAAAAAAGTTTTACTATTTTTTATTATTTCATATAGATTTCATAAAAGTAGAGTATTATATATTCAAGAAGGAGGAACATGATGCTAAAAAATGCGTTTTTATATATTATTAGAAAAAAAACAAAATTTATAATAGTATTAACACTTTTTATAGTTATACTTGTAAGTATATATTCTTGTTTAGCTATAAATAAGTATAATGGTAAGATAGAAGAAATTATGTACAAATCTTCTAATTCATCATTTTTAATAACAGAAAATAATGAAGGAGTTATTAATCTTAAAGATATAGAAAAAATAAAAGATATTTCTGGAATTGAAAAATATAATTATATATATGAAACAATAGCAAAACTTAAAGATAAAGATGTATATAATGAAAATAAGAAAATTGAAATAAGTGATTTAAATCCAGAATATAAGAATGTTTTGAAAATTTATGGTGTAATAAATTCAGAATTAAATAATGAATTTTTAAGTGAAGTATTTAAACTTGTAAAAGGTAGACATATAGCAAAAGATGATGTTAATAAGGTCATGGTACATGAAGATTTGGCTAGACAAAATAAATATAATATTGGAGATAAGATAAAGTTAAATCAATTAAACCCATATAGTGCTAAGAAAAATGAAAAAAATAATGATAAAAAAGAAAATACAATTGAATATGAAATTGTAGGTATTTTTTCGGGTAGAAAACAAGAAAAATATACAGGACTTTCTTCAGATTATAGTGAAAATATGGTATTTACAGATTATAATTCAACACAAAAAGCAAATACAGAAAAACAAGTAAATAAATCAGTATATTTTGTTAAAAATCCAAAAGAAATGGATAAGATTATTGAAAAAGCAAAAACAAATAAAATAGACTGGAATAATATTAGTTTAGAAAAGAATACAAAAGCATTTGATGAAAGCATAAGTAGTATAAGTTCAATAAAAGGTATTATAAGAATAATGACATATTCTATAATACTTCGGTGGTATTGTAATACTTTCAATGATATTAATATTATGGATAAGAGAAAGAATACATGAAATAGGTATATTACTTTCAATAGGTGTTAATAGATATAAGATAATAATTCAGTTTATAGCAGAACTTTTCTATATATCTATTCCAAGTGTAATATTATCATTTATAATAGGAAATGGATTAGCAAATAAGATATTAAGTGAAATGATATCAAGAGAAGCTATAGTAGGTAGTGCAAACAGTACAAAAATGGGATTATTTAGTATAGAAAATATTATTACAATGTCACAAAGCTATGGAATATTGATATTAATAATAATATTATCAGTATTATTTACATTAGGAATATTACTTATGAAAAAACCTAAGAAAATATTATCAAAGATGAGTTAAGTTAAA
>ERZ772986.1204-NODE-1204-length-14934-cov-7.456684_pt1 | contig 14934 bp, 9 predicted proteins | sample MGYA00511898_ERZ772986 | MGnify/ENA primary metagenome ERZ772986 (study PRJEB29015, sample SAMEA2737934) | human oral metagenome | biome: human oral; feature: human-associated habitat; material: dental | place: China | collected 2148 ... | reverse complement strand
CCGAGACCGACACGACGCCGGCGAAGCTGATCGCGCAGAAGCAGATGAGCAGGACGCCCATCATCGAGTTCATGCCGCCGCGGTTGAGGAGGCGACTGACATCCTCGATGACGCCGGAGGGGTCGAAGCCCGCCTTGCCGACCATCGTGACGTCGAAGCCGTCGACCCCGGCGACGATGGCGTTCTTGAAGCTCACGTGCTCGAAGACGACGGCGTTGACCATGGCGCAGGCGGCGGAGACGAGCATGACGGGGATCGTCGGCTTCTTCCACATGGATCCGCCCAGGACGATGACGACCGGGAGCAGCAGCAGGATGTTCCAGTTGAAGGCGGCGTCGAGGTCGCCGAGGATGGCGCCCACCTTCTCGGGGACGGCGCCGCCGTGGGACCGGAGGCCGAGAACCGTGTAGATGACCGCCGAGGTGAGGAAGGCGGGGACGGTCGTCCACATGAGGTGCCGGATGTGCGTGAAGAGGTTCACCCCGGTGGCGACCGAGGCGATGTTCGTCGTGTCCGAGAGCGGCGAGAGCTTGTCGCCGAAGTAGGCGCCGGCGACGACCGCTCCCGCGACCATCGGCAGGTTCGCGTCCACACCCATCGCCACGCCCATGAAGGCGACGCCGACCGTGCCGGCCGAGCCCCAGGAGGTGCCGGTGCACAGGGAGACGATCGCCGTGACGACGAGTGCGATGAGGGCGAGGAACTTCGGGCTGATGATCTTCAGCCCGAAGTAGATGAGCATGGGGATCGTGCCGCCGGCCATCCACGTGCCGATGAGGAGGCCGACGCAGATGAGGATGAGGATCGCCGGCATGGTCTTGGCGATCTTCTCGGCGATCGAGGAGATGATCTCGTTCCACCCGTAGCCGAGGTACCGGGCGACGAGGCCCGCGACGACCGCGGAGGCGATGAGGAGCGGCTCGACGGGCAACTCCGCGGCGATGTAGCCGCCGCCCAGGAGGGCGATGAGGGTCAGGACGGGGATCGCGGCGATCCAGACGCTCGGGGTCCGGTGGACACGGGCCTCTTCCGCCCGGTCGTCCTGAGGACTCTGAGGACCGGCATCGTCCTTGACGCGGGATTCGGACATGAAGGGATACCTTTCTGGGTTGTTTCCGGCTTGTTTTCCGGGTTGTGGTCGTTTCCGGGTTGTTCTTCCCGGTTGTTCCCCGATCGTCGGAAACGAACGGGGAGGGTCGCGACTCGTCGGGCGCCGTCGACCGGGTCTCGGGGACCGGGGTCCGGGCGGAGATCGGCGACGGGCGGGCGTGGCCGCGCAGCTCGTCGTGCGGTCACCGGGGTCCGGGCGGAGGCCGGGGACGGCCGCACGCGCTGTGTGGGACGGGCGGCATCCCGGTGCGGGGCTCCTCCGGAGCGCCGCCCGAGACGCTCAGGGGTGGGGGGCGACGTCGGCCCCGCCGGCCCGGATGGCTCGGCACAGGCGCGGGACCGCCTCGACGAGCTCGTCCCTCGGGAGCGCCGTGTTGATGCGGAACCAGCCCGCGTAGCGGTCCCCGAAGTCCTCGCCGGGGCTCACCGCGACGCGGCAGGCCCGCATCGCACGGTCGAGGTCGGCGCCGTCGCGCAGGTAGGGGCGCGCATCGATCCAGACGAGGTAGGTGCCATCGGGATCCGTGACGCGGGCGCGAGGCAGCTCCGCGCGGACGATCCTCACGGTCTCGGCGATGTTGGCGTCGATGACGGACAGGAGGCCGTCGACCCATGAGGCCCCGCGGGTCCACGCGGCGATGGCCGCGGGGATCGCGAAGTAGGAGGGGTTGTGAAGGCCCATGCGGCGCTTGGCGGCCTCGAGCTCATCGCCGAGGCCCCCCGGGACGAGAACGGCGGTGGCCTCCAATCCCGCGATCGTGAAGGTCTTCCCGGGCGAGGCGCACTGGATGAGGCGCCCCGATCCCCACAGGGCGGGGGCGGCCACGGCGATCGGGACGTAGCGGGTGCGGCCCGGGCGCTCGAAGTCGGCGTGGATGTCGTCGGAGAGGACGAGGGCCCCGGAGGACAGCGCGGCGTCGGCGACGGCGCCCAGCTCCTCGGTCGTCCAGATGCGACCGGTGGGATTGTGCGGGTTGCACAGGAGGAGCAGGTCGGCGCCGTCGAGGGCGCGCTCCAGCGCGGGGACGTCGATGCGCGCGGGGAGGGCGTCGGTCAGGAGGGGGACGCGACGGATCTCGGCGCCGGACCGTTCGGCGACCTCGAGGAGCGGCCCGTAGGCGGGATCGAGGGAGACGACGACGGGCCGGGCGGTGCCGCGGTCGGGCAGGACGATGTTGAGCAGAGCGCTCACGCACTGAACGACTCGAGGGAAGAAGCGGACGCACGCGGGCGCGGGGTCCCAGCCGTGCCGCTCCCGCTGCCAGGAGACGGCCGCACCCCGGAAGTCGTCGAAGACCTCCGTGTACCCGTAGGTCCCGTGCCGCGCGGCGGCGACGACGGCGTCGATGACGCACGGGGCGGTGCGGAACTCCATGTCGGCGACCGACATGCTGACGGCTCCGGGGCCGAGGCGGGCGGCGAGGAGGTCCCACTTCGCGCTGTGGGTGCCCCGGCGGTCGAGGTGCTCGGCGAAGGCCGCCGATGTCGTGACGGCGCTCATGAGGCAACCCCCGTCGGGCAGACCGAGGCCGAGCGAGATGAGCGCGTCGGGGGGCCTGACGCCGCCGGGGCCGAGCCCCGCCCGCCCTCCCGGGCCGCACTCTCGCCGCTCCCGTTGATCTCCTCGATCTCGTTGAGGTAGTTGTAGATGGTGAAGCGGGTGACGCCGAGGGCCCGGGCGGCCATCTCGACGGCATCGCGCAGCATGAAGAAGCCGCGGCGCTTCAGGGAGCGGACGGCGTCCACCTTGTGCGCCTTGCGCATGAGGGACACGGGCACGTCCTGCTCCTCGACGGCCTGCTGGAGGAGGACGGCGGCGAGCTCGTCGACGTCGCGGGCGAAGGCCTCCCCTTCCTCGCCATCCGCGACGCGGGTCGTCCCCTCGCCGTCCCGCCGACCCCGCCCGTCGGCGTCATCGCCGGCGGTCCCGCGCCCGGCGCCGTCGGGTGCGAGGAGCTCCTCGCACCCGAGGATGGAGCGCGCGGCGTCGCCGATGATCGTCCAGTCCGTCACATCGCGGTTGATGCAGAGGGCGGCGACGGGCCGGTCCTCGGCATCGCGGATGATGATCGTCGTCGACAGGAGGCTGCGGCCGGTCGGGGAGGTCGTGCGATAACCGATGCGAGTCCTGAGGTCGCCGCCGGCGGCCGCCTCGAGGAGACGGTCCGTGGCCGGGTCGCCGGGACGGCGCCCGGTGATGTCGCCCTCGATGGCGATGATCGAGTCGGGGAGGGCCGCGAGATCGTGGAGGACGACCTCCGCGGATCCGGGCAGCGATCGCTCAAGGGGGCCGACGAGCTGCTCGAGCGCGGCGAAGACATCCCTCCCGCCGGCAGCATCAGGCCGCCCGACGGTTTTGGGACGACCGCGTGTGGAATCGCTCTTCATTGGGCGTTTCACGCTCCATATCTCGCTTCATGGCTTCCATGGGAAGCCTTCGCCGTTTTGTTGTTGGGATCAACAATATAGAGAGACATCGGCGACGTCAACTCCCGTTTGAAGCCTTCAACACGCCATCGCACAGCTCTGGGACGGTCGGCGTCCCGGGACCGTGGCCCGGCCCGTCGCCCCGCCGCGAGACCGCTTGTGAAACTATTCGGATTAATTGGGGATACCGTAGTGTTACCCAGCGAGTGGGCCCCCGCCTGTCGCGAGCCCGACCACCCGACACCTTCAGGACGCACTCATGCCCACTTCCCCCCTGCCCTCCTTCTCCCAGCTCAGGGCCTTCGTGTCGTTGTGCGACCACCAGCACTTCGGCGAGGCGGCCACCACCCTCGGCGTGAGCCAGCCGAGCCTGTCCCAGGCGATCACCGCCCTGGAGAGGCGCGTCGGCGGGGAGCTGGTCGAGCGCACCACCCGTCGCGTCCTCGTCACCCCGCTGGGCGAGACCCTGCTCCCCTACGCCCGGGAGGCCGTTCTGGCCGCCGAGTCCTTCAACGACGCCGTCACCAGCCGGGGCGCCGCCCTGACCGGGTCGATGCGCCTGGGAATAATCCCGACCCTCGCCCCCTACATGGCCCCGGTGGTCCTCGACGGCCTTCCCGCCGAACTGCCCGACCTGCACCCCGAGCTGCGCGAGATGGTCACCGGCGACATCCTCGACATGCTGGCCCAGGGCCGCCTCGACGCGGCCATCATCGCCATCGACGTCGATCTCCATCGCATCGCGGCCGTGCCCATGTTCGACGAGCCGCTCGTCGTCCTGGTCCCCCGGGATCACCCCTGGGCCGGGCGCGATGACCTGACCACCGCCGAGCTCGAGGACCAGAGGCTGCTGCTCCTTGACGAGGGCAACTGCCTGCGCGACCAGACGCTGGCCCTGTGCCAGCGCTACAGCTCCCACCCTCCGACCGCGGTGGCCACGACCCTGTCGACAGTGGTGCGCATGGTCACCCACGGCGCGGGCATCACCGTCATCCCCGAGGGGGCGCTGCGCATGCTCGGCAACGAGGACTACGCCGTGGCGCGCTTCGCGGGGCGCGGGCCGGTTCGCCGGATCGGCATCGTCCACCGCACCTCCTCCTCCCGCGGCGAGGACTTCATGCAGCTCGCGAAGGTCCTCACCCGGCTGGCGGCCGACGCGGACCTGCCCCTGCTGCCCCTGGAGGACTGACAGGACCGAGGAGGGCCGAGGGGGGAGGCGGAGCCCGACGAGCGACCGTCGACGACCTCCTCGAGACCGACGACGCCCGTACGCTTGGGGCATGACCATGCGCCGGCATCGGACGGGGACGCGCCCGCGCCCCCTGGCCTGCGTCGTCGTCAACCCGTCCAAGCCCTCGGCGACAGGCGCCGTCAGACGCCGCGCCACCGCCGCACTGCGCGACGCCGGCTACGCCGGTCCGGTCTGGCTGGAGACCACGCCCGCCGAGCCCGGCGTCATGCAGGCCCGTCTCGCCGTCGCCTCCGGAGCCGGCCTCGTCATCGCGGCCGGCGGGGACGGGACGGTGCGGGCCGTCGCCGCGGGCACGGCCCGCACCGGCGTCGACATGGCGATCCTGCCCCTGGGCACGGCCAACCTCGCCGCCCGCAACCTCGGGCTGCCGGTTGGCCGCCTCGACGCGGCGCTCAAGGTGGCGGCGCACGGCACCGCCCGGCGCGCGGACCTGGTGTGGGTGAGCACCGAGCCCGCCGACGTCCCGGCCTCCGCACCACCGGGGGGCTGGTCCGAGCCCACCCTGGGCGACGAGCACGCCTGCATGGTGGTGACGGGGATCGGGTTCGACGCGGGGCTGGTCGCCTCCACGAGTCCCGAGCTCAAGGCGAGGATACGGTGGGGCGCCTACGCGGTGGCCGCGGTCACCAATCTCGGCTCTCCCCATATGGACCTGGTCGCGCGAGTGCGCGAGACGGATGGTGGCGAACGAGTCGAGCGCCTGCGCGGGCGCACCGTGCTGGTGGCCAACGGCGGCCGCCTGCCCGCGGGCGTCACGCTGCTGCGCGAGGCGCGCATGGATGACGGCGTGCTGGACGTCGCGGTGATCGACACGATCGGCGGGGTCGCGGGATGGAGCTCCCTGGCGCGCCAGGTCCTGCCGCCCTTCGCGGCCACCTACTCCGATCCCGCCCGCGCACTGGGGAGGGTGACGCTGCGCCGCGGTCTCGAGGTCATCGTCCGGCTCGCGCAGCCGGCGCTCGTCCAGGTCGACGGCGAGCTGCTCGCACCCACTCGTGCTCTGCGAGCGCGGCTGGACGCCGGCGCGATTCTCGTGCGGCGCCCGGCCTGATCAGGCGGGCACCGCAAGCGGGCGAGCGGTTGAGAGGATCGGCCCGGGCGGGGCTCACGACTCCTACGTAATGGGATGGCATGCCGTCCCCTTGCAACGGGCGGGCACACCGTCCCCATCTCGAGCCCGCGCGCGTCCTTCAGCTCTCCGGACGACGACGGGCGGGCGGTGTCGATCCGGTCACCCATCGGGTACGGACGAGCAGTGACTCATCGTCATGATGCTGCCCGGTCGCCGCCCGCGGGGTGCGGGTCGCCGGAGAACATCGCCGGAGACCGGGGCTCTGCGGCCCTCGCGCGGTCGTACGCAACGCCACGCGGTCGTACCTTCCGACGCCGGGTCGTACCCAAACTCGCGAGGTCGTACCTTAGAGCCCTTCCAACGTACGACCGCGCGCCCAAGGTCTCCGTCGCGGATGCGGATGGGGCGCTCCGTGGACAACCGGGGCCACCCGCCTCGCTCCAGGCGGTCGCGGATGCGGAGGGCGGGCCAGCACTCGCGCGCGCCCAGAAGGCCCTTCACGGCGACGATGGTCGCGTCCCAGTTGGAATCCCAGCACCCGTGCGACCAGGACCTCCATGCGCGCATCGCGCTCATGGCCCGCCCCGGCGCGTCACCGGCGCGTCACCGGCTCAGCGTCAGCGCGGCGTCATGAGCCGGATCAGGATCGGCCGGGACTCCCCGGGCGGGGGAATGAGACGGCCCACTGGTGGCTCGGGCACCGTGGGAGCGCTCCCAGTGAATCCCGGTCGACGAGCAGGGCCCCACGGCGCCCCTCCGCACCCCCGGACAACGACACCGCCCTCAGCACCAAGAACGCCACGAGGAATAAGGACGCACCGCCGCTCAGAGGGTCCGTCCTGCGAGGACGTCCGCCACCCAGGAGCGGGCGACGACGAAGTCCTTGTCGCTCGTCCCGGCGGGCACCACCACGGGACGGGCGTCCAGCCTCGGGTAGGAGCCCAGGAAGCGCACCACCGGGCAGGTGCGGTGCAGGCCGATGAAGGCCGCCTGCAGGCGCTCCTCCCGGATGTGCCCCTCGGCGTCGATGGAGAAGCGGTAGCGGCCGAGTGAGTCCCCCACCGGCCGGGACTCGATGCGGGTGAGGTTGACGCCGCGAGCGCTGAACTGCTCGAGCATGCTCAGAAGAGCGCCCGAGCGGTCGTGGGGCAGCTGGACGAGCAGCGTGGTCTTGTCCGCACCGGTGGGCTCGCCGACCCGCCCGGGCCGCGAGATCTTGACGAAGCGGGTGACGGCGTCGGGATTGTCGGCAACGCCCCCGGCCAGCACCTCCAAGCCGTACTGCTGGGCCGCCAACGGATTGCACAGGACCGCCTGGTACTCCAGGTCCTCCGGGGCCGTCGCGCCGTCGACTCGCGCCAGGGCGCGCGCGGGAGCGGACGTGGAGGTGCCGGCGACGTAGGTCGCCTCGGGCAGGTGCTGGTGGATCCAGCCGCGGCACTGCGCCCAGGCGTGGGGGTGGGTGGAGATGGTGCGGACGGCGTCGAGCGCCGTGCCGGGGCGTCCGGCCAGGACGAAGGTGACCGGTACGGCCGCCTCGGCGGCGATGACGAGCGGAGAGCCCGTCACGAGATTGTCGAGAGTCGCGTTGACGCCTCCCTCCACCGAGTTCTCGATGGGGACGACGGCGGCCTCGGCCGCGCGTTCGCGCACCCGGTCCAGAGCGGTGGGGACGTCCTGACAGGAGTCGAGGACGACGTCGTCGGGCGCGACCTGCCGCAGCGCCATCTCGCAGAAGGTTCCGGCGGGCCCGAGGAAGGACCAGGTGGGGGCGGGACTCATGAGACCCAAGCCTAGCCAGATGGTTGATTCCGGAGCCTGCTGAGCGATGGCGAGCCCGGGAGCGCGCCGGTGGCGTTCGGCTCGACGCCGCCGATCGGCGAGTTCCGGTGCGCCCGGGAGCGCGCACGGGACGGAGTGCGGGGCGGGCGCATAGGCTGGTCGGGTGAGCAGCGCCGGTCCCACCATCCGCAAGCACGACGATCTTCCCGGAGCCACCGGACTCGAGGCGCTCGGCCTGACGTGGTTGGCCGAGCCCATGGCCGACGGCGGCGCCCACGTGGTCCCGGTGACGGCCGGACCGGGGTGGATCGACGAACCCCGCCTCGCCGCCGGCACCGTGACCGCGTCCGCCGCGGAGGCCTTCGGACGTGCGCTCGCCGTGACGCACGCCGCGGGCGCCCCGGTCTTCGGAGCGGCTCCGCCCGGCTGGGACGGCCGTACGCAGATGGGGCGATCGAATGAGCGCATCCGCCCCTGCGAGAGAGAGCCCGACGGAGTCGCGCCCCGGCGGTGGGGGGAGTTCTTCGCCGACGACCGCCTGGTCCCCTACCTGGAGCCCTGCCTCGATCGGGGGTCGTTGACGAGCCGGCACGCATCCGTGATCGAGAGAGTCTGCGAACGTCTGCGAGACGGCGACTTCGACGCCGATCAGCCCGCGCTCGTGCGGCGGGCCGCCCGCGAGCGCGGGGACCGCGTCGCGGTGGCCCGCACCCACGGCGACCTGTGGACCGGCAACGTCATGTGGGTGCCCGAGCGGACCATCGACTGGGCGCCGCCCCGAGCGGGTCGGGGACGCGGCGGCGTCCCCGACGTCGTCGGCGTCCTCATCGACCCGCTCGCCCAGGGCGCGCACGCGGAGACGGACCTGGCGGCTCTGGGCGTGTTCGGACAGCGCCACCTGGAGCGGATCATCGCCGGCTACGACGAGGTCTCGCCCCTGGCGGACGGGTGGCGCGAGCGCGTCGGTCTGCACCAGCTCCACATGCTCATCATCCACGCCTTCCTCTTCGGCGGCTCGTACGGCGCCGCGACCGCCTCCGTGGCCGGCCGCTACACGTGATGGCGCACGAGGGACCCCGCCGGCCCTCCCCGACTCCGGCCCACGTACTCTGACGCCATGAGCACGCCCCGGAGGAATCGGCAGCAGCGCTTCGTGCGCGCGGTCGTCTACATCCTCGTCCTGGCCCTGGTCATCGGACTGATCGCCACCATGGTGGGCACGGCCCTCGCCTCCCCGGCGCGCGCCGCCGAGGGGATGGCGGGGCCGGCCGCCTCGATCGCATCGCCAGCATCATCAGCATCGCCCGCGCTGGCAGCATCGGTCGTGCCCGCGGCGTCGGCAGCACCGGAGGCGATGGCGGACCAGCCCGCTGCGCCGGACCAACCCGCCGCACCCGACGACGGGCGCCCGTCCGTCGTCGTCCTGGGAACCGTGGACCTCACCTGGGCCGATCTGCTGGCCGCCGCCGACTCCGACGACGCCCCCCTCGCCGCCGCGGCCAGGACCATCCTCACCTATGCGGGCGGCGGGGAACCGGTCGATCTGGTCACCCGCACCGTCGGGGACGGCACGTGCCCGGCGGACGGCTGGCTGACGCTCGGCGCGGGGTCGCGCCTGCGCGCCGCCGAGCGCGCGGGCGACGGGAGCGCCGGATGCCGCTGGCCGGCCGACTGGGCGGAGGCCGCGGGAGCGACCCCCGGTGGACAGTCGCAGGCCGGTTCGCTCACCGGGGTCCTCCGCACCTGGACGCCGGTGGCGATCGGCCGCGGCGGCGTTCTGGCGCTGACGAACGGGGGCACGAGCCCGATCGTCGGAGACTCCCCGACCGAACTCCTGGCCCGAGACGATCCTCCCGACCTGATCGTCGCCGACACCGTCCCGCAGCCCGCGGACCCCGGCGCCGCCCCGTCCGACGCCGACCGGATCCTCGCGCTGGCCGCCGCCCTGGAATCACTCGCCGACGCCCCTCCCGGCACCCGCGTGGTCGTCGCCTCGGTCGCCGACGCCGCGGACCCGGGCCCCCAGATGGCGATCCTGCCCGAGGGCACGACCTCCCCGATGGGAACGCGCAACGGATTCGTGGTCGGCACCTCCACGCACCAGCCCGGTCTGATCCAGCTCACCGACCTCACCCCGACACTCGTCCTGGCCGCCTCCGGTCTCACGCCCGGCTCACTCTGGTCGCGGCCGCTGGAGATGGTGCCCGGCAACGCGGTCGACAGGATCGCCGGGGCCGCCCCGCTCGGGGCCGGTTCCCTCTCGCGGGGGACCTCACGCGCACGGGCGCTGGCCGACGACGCTCTTCACGCCCGCGCCTCCCAGCGCACGACCGTGCCGATGGGTCTGACGCTCGTCGGCACGGCCCTGGTCCTGGCGCTCGTCACGGGTTGGGCGCTGCGCGCTCCGCGGGGCGCGCCGGACGGCTCACCCCGACCGACCGCGGGAGCCGCCCTACCGGCCATCGGGGTGGCACCGCCCTCGCGGAGGCGCCTGCGAGTCGTGGCCGGGGCCGCCTGCCCGGTGATCGCACTGCCTCTTGGAATCTGGTTCACCAACACGACGCCCTGGTGGCGGGCCGAGAGCGCCGCAGCAGTGGCGCTCGGCACCGCGATCGCCCTCGCAGCGGCTCTCGTCGTCGTGGCCGCGGGGCTGGGGCGGGCGGTGCTGGCGGTCGTGGGGCGACGGCGACCGCAGGCGATCCACCGCCTGCTCGCGAGACTCGGCGTCGCGGGTGCGAAGCCCGACTCCGCACCGGGGGGCTCCGTATCAGACCCGACCGGCCGCGTCGTCGCCCGAGCCGGCTCCTTTGCACCGGGGGGCTCCGGGGAGGCGCGCCGGCGCACCGACGCCGAGGCCCTCGGCTCCTCCGCACCGGGGGGCTCCGCGGTGCTGATTCTGGCGCAGGTGCTGGTGGTCCTCACGGCTACGGTGATCCTCGTCGACGCCGCGCTGGGGACGGCGCCCCTGGCCTTCAACGGACCGCTGGGGATGAACGCCGTCGTGGCCGGACGCTTCTACGGCATGTCCAACACGGGCTTCGCCCTGGCCGCCGCCGCGCTCCTGGTGGCCATCGCCGCCTGGGGCGGCCCTCCGGTGGCGGCGCGGTCCGGGTACCGCGAGCGGCGAAGAGCCCTGGCCGTGGGACTCGTGGCCGCGCCCGGGCTCGTGGCGCTGCTCCTGGACGCCGCCCCCGAGACCGGAGCCGACGTCGGCGGGGCCCTCACCCTGGTGCCTGCCCTGGTGGCGCTGGGGTCCGGGCTGGCCGGCGCGCGGCTGAGGTGGCAGCACTGGGTCGCCGTCGGGGCGGTCGCCGTGGGCCTCGTGCTCCTGCTCGGGCTGAGCGACTTCCTGAGCGGCGGTTCGAGGACGCACCTGGGGCGCTTCATCAACCAGATGCTCATGGGCGACGCGGGGGCGACCATCACGCGCAAGGCGACGGCGCTCGTCGAGCCCTTCACCACCAGTCGACTCGCGGCGGCGGCGCTCGTCGTCGGGGCAGGCAGTACGGCGCTCGCCACGTGGTGGGCGGGTCGCGCGGTGCGCGGGGCCCGGCAGGGGCGGGGGCCCTACGCGTGGCTCGCGCGGCCCGGGATGCTGCCGGAGTGGCTGGGCCCGCTGGGGAGGGCGCTGACGGTCCTGGTCGTCGTCGAGGTGCTCGTCAACGACTCGGGGCTGACCATGCTCTGCTTCTCGGCCGCGGTCGCCGTTCCGGCGCTCATCGCGATCCTGACCTCCAGGATCGTCGTCTCCCGGGCCCCCTAGTCCATCCAGTCCCCCAAGTCGCCGCAGCGCGCACCGTCGGTCGGCCACCTGCTCATCGAGTCGGGCTTTTCTGCGCGAGTCGGGCAGCGGCGTCGTCGGACTCGCGCAGGAATGCCATCCTCGTGCGGACATGCCCGACTCGCAGCCCCGGCGACCGGGCGCGCCGCCGCCGGACCGATCTCGCTGCGGAACTGAACCGATCTCGAGCCGGAACCCGACCGATCTCGGCGCGGAACCGGGCTCGGGCCGACCGGGGGATCAGGAGGACGAGTCCGCCGACCCGGCCGGGCCGTCCCAGGCCTGGTAGGCGAGGAATGGCGACTGCTCGCGCACGGCCCTCTTGTCCACGGCCTTGGCGGGCACCCGATGGCGGCGCAGGCGGCGCCCGGTCACCGCCCGCAGGACATCCTTGTACTGGGAGGCGCGGTGCAGGCGACCGGCGCTGTCGTTGCCGGTCACGCGATGGGTGATGTTGCAGGGGACCTCGATGACGGTCATCCCGGCGACGAGCACGTCGATGCTCAGGCCCGCCTCGACCCCCCAGCCCTCGGCCAGCGGCGCCGCCGCCTCGTAGGCCCGCCGCGTCAGGCAGCGCTGCCCCGACAGCGGCGCGACGGGCGCCCAGCCGGTGGCGACCGCGATGGCGGAGCGCGCGAGTCGCACGACACGACCGCGCCCCCCGGCCCCGGCCTGCTTGGGCGGAACGGCGATGGCCATGTCGGCGACGCCGTCGACGACGGGGGAGACGAGCTCGGCGCAGGCGGCGGCGGAGTCGCCCAGGTCGGCATCGATGAAGAGCAGCAGGCGAGCGGGGCCGTCCTCGTAGTCGCGCATCCCCACCACGCTGACGCCGGTCTCCAGGGCGGAGGCCTTGCCGCGACCGACGGAGTGCCGGACGGTCACCGCCCCGGCGGCGCGGGCGTGGTCCTGGGTGCCGTCGGTGGAGCCGTCATCGACGACGACGACGAGATCGACGCGGGGAATGGACCGACAGGCGCGCACCGTGGCCGATATGCGGTCCGCCTCATCCCTGGCGGGGATGATAACCGCCGCCCGTTGCTCGGAGCGCTGGTCGGGCTGCAGCTCGTGCGATGGCGTCGGACTCACGGGACCAGGGTAGCCACAGGAGGACGATTGTCATTGTTTCGGTCGGCTCACGCGTGCCGCCCGGCCCGCGAGGACGGGACGTCACCCGGTGTCCGGGAGCGGGATCGCAACGCGCCACGCGTGCGGCGCGACAGGCGGCGGACCCCGCGGAAATACCCACGGAGAGCGGAAGACCGGCGGATCGCGGGCCGGCACGAGGCCCACAGGAGGCCGCGGGCGGGCGGGCGGCCGCGCACGAGGACCGCGCGGGGTCGCCGGACGTCGACGCCGGAGGCCGGACGGGACCTCGTTCCCAAAACTTACCGATGAAACGGTTGCAGAAACTGACGAGTCGTTCGATTACCCCCCGTTCGTGGTTTTGATCACAGAAGTGTAACGCCGATCATGAGATTCTTGATTCTCAGGGACCCGTCAACGGCGCCGGGTTCCTCCCCTCTTCCCCGACAAGGCCGATGCCCTCGGGTGAGGTCGAAGACACCCTCATCGACCTCACCCGAGGATGCCCGACTCGACGGAATCGGCCGTCCCGACGGCGAACCGCGCCGTCGGCATCGTCATGCGAACCTGCCATAACCTCCTCTCGTGGAAGAAACAGTTTCCACAGGAGGTGCTCCGATGCCCAAGAGCCTGCATCCTCGCACGCGCCGTCTGCTCGCGCGCATCGGCCCGTCGATCCGCACCTGGCGGCGGCCCAGGGGCTGACCGCCGAGCAGGTCGCGGATCGGGCGGGCATCTCCAGGCCGACGCTGCGGACGATCGAGACGCACCCGGAGAGGGCGTCCTTCGGCAACGTCATGGCGGTCCTCGCCGTCCTCGGCGTGGACGAGACGATCACGACGGCGATCGACCCCCTGGAGTCCGAGCGCGGCCGTGCCCTCGTCCTGGCGAGACTCGAACCCGGGGCCCGCTCATGACCGCCCGCTTCACCGCCGGGGACGACGCCGTACGCGCGGTCGTGGGCGCCGCGATCCTGGCGATCTGCACGCACTCGATCGATGACCACGCGAGGAACTTCGGCTTCCTCCACGACGGCGGGGCGTGGAGCGCGGCTCCGCTCTTCGACGTCGTGCCCTACCCGCAGGAGCAGGACGGCGCGCCTCTGAGCCCCGAGGCACCCGGCCGATCACTGGAGCAACTGCTCGACATGGACTGGGGGCTGCGCCGCTCCGAGGTGCTGGCGCTGGCCACGCGGGTGGCCCGGGTGGCCCGCGGCGCATGGGACCGGGCCCCGCGGGAGTTCGGGCTGGACCCGGAGGTGGCCGAGGCCTGCCGGGTCCTCATCGAGTCGGCCTGCGACTTCGGGACGGTGCTCGACGGGACGCAGCCCCGGTTCGGCAGCTGATCGAGCGGCGAGTCGGCGCCGGAGCGCGACCCCGCTCGCCCCGCCCAGGCCTGCGGCGAGCGGACTGCAGGCGGTCCGCTCGCCGAGCTCGATGGCGCGGATGATCCGCGCGGGCACGCAGCCGACCACGTGCATGGGCAGGATGTTCCCCACCACCACCGCGCCCGCCGCCACGACATGGTGACGCGGGGCCGAACAGCACGCGCGAGCCGATGCGGATCTCGGCGTCTCATGGAATTCCATGGAATCTCATGGGCCCTCATGGACACTCATGTGGTACTCATGGTGCTTATGGTGCTGCCCGCAACATCCGCCCGTGCCGCGAGTCGCCATCACAGCCGCCCTGCACCACCCTATGATCACGATGTGGTAACACACGATGTGGTAGCAACGGACCTGACGCCCCAGCAGCAGCTGGAGCTGCAATTCAAGGCGTCCTCCTCCAGCGACCTCATCGACGACGGGTTGAGGACCGTTCGCGATGGGCGCCTGTCGACGGCGAACCGCGACCAGGTTCTGGCGAGCCTGGCCACCGGGCTCGACCGGCTCTACACCCTCGCGCTCGACCTGCACCGGCTCGAGCTCGGCCGCCTGCCGGAGCGCCCCGATGCGGCGACGCTCCCGGAGCCCAGCCTGGCGGACCTGCACGCCCGGCTCTTCGACATCCTGGGCCTCCATCCCGGGCGGACGAGCGGGGGCGCCGATCAGTGGCTGTGCCGCCTGAGCGCGGACCCGGTCGCCGACGCGCTCGTCGAGGCCCTGGGCTACTACCGGGACACGACGGCGAGCGAGCAGAGGGCCCCGGACAGCGCCTGGGAGCGGGTCCGGGCCGCCGTCGACCTGGATCCGGGTGTCGGGAGCCACCGCCTCAGGTCCCGGGCGGATGACGGCGCGGGCGGTACGGATGACGCGGCCGACCCGGCAGGCGCCGAGAATCCGGGAGACGCGGCGGCGGGCACGGCGACGGCACGGGCCTACCGGGAGGCGTGGAACAGTCGATTCATCTCCACCGTCGAGACCATCCGCTCCACCATCGACGCCTGCAGCCAGGACGGCCTGCTCGGCGGCCCGGCCCAGAG
>ERZ772986.1199-NODE-1199-length-14946-cov-9.862803_pt1 | contig 14946 bp, 9 predicted proteins | sample MGYA00511898_ERZ772986 | MGnify/ENA primary metagenome ERZ772986 (study PRJEB29015, sample SAMEA2737934) | human oral metagenome | biome: human oral; feature: human-associated habitat; material: dental | place: China | collected 2148 ... | reverse complement strand
CCCAGAAGCCCTTCCTCTTCGCCGGCACCGTCGCCTCCAACCTGCGTCTGGGCCGCGAGGAGGCCACCGACGAGGAGCTGTGGCAGGCACTGGATCTCGCCCAGGCGCGCGACTTCGTGGACGAGATGGACGGCGGGCTGGATGCGCCCATCGCCCAGGGCGGCACGAACGTCTCCGGCGGGCAGCGTCAGCGCCTGGCCATCGCCCGCGCCCTCGTGCGCCGCCCGGCGGTGCTCGTCTTCGACGACTCCTTCTCCGCCCTGGACGTGGCCACCGACGCCCGGCTGCGTGCGGCCCTGGCGCCGGCGACGGCCGGGGTCACCAGGATCGTCGTCGCCCAGCGCGTCTCGACGATCACCGAGGCCGACCTCATTCTCGTCCTGGACGAGGGCAGGCTCGCCGCCAGGGGCACGCACGAGGAGCTGCTGGCCACCAGCAGGACCTACCGCGAGATCGTCACCTCCCAGCTCGGAAGCGAGGCCGCCGCATGAGCACCACCGGCTCCGCCGCCCCTGCAGACCCTGCCGCCCCCGGCTCCGCCGTCGACGGCCTCAGCGAGGAGGACCTCGCGCTGGCCGCCAGCGCCCAGGCCGCCTCCGAGGACTGGAGTGCTGGCCCGCCCCCGGGCCGGGCCAGCGCCTTCTGGCCCTCCTTCACCCGGATGCTCGCCCTCCTGGCCCCCTACAGGCTCTCGCTGGCCGTCACCGCCCTCGCGTCCGTCGCCTCCGTCGTCCTGGCCGTGGCCGCCCCCAAGATCCTGGGGCGCGCCACCAATATCGTCTTCGAGGGCGCCATCAGCTCCCTGCTGCCGGAGGGGGTGACCAAGGAGCAGGCGATCGAGGGCCTGATCGCCTCCGGCCGCGGCGACATGGCCGACATGGTGAGGGCCATGGACCTGGTGCCCGGCGCGGGCATCGACTACGCCGCCCTGAGCCGCGTCCTGCTGGTTGCCCTGGCGGTCTACGTCGGCTCGGCCTTCCTGTCCTGGCTCGAGGGATTCATCCTCAACCGCATCACGGTCAGGGCGATGTACCGGCTGCGCGCCGACGTCGAGGCCAAGATCCACCGCCTGCCCCTGTCCTACTTCGACCGCGTCCAGCGCGGCGAGCTGCTCAGCCGCGTCACCAACGACATCGACAACATCACCAACACGCTCCAGCAGTCGCTGTCCGGCGCGCTGACCTCCGTCCTGACGGTGCTCGGGGTACTGGCCATGATGCTGTCGATCTCGTGGAGGCTGACCCTGGTGGCACTCATCGTCCTGCCGCTCATGGCCGTCGTCTTCGGCGTCATCGGGCCGCGCTCCCAGAGGGCCTTCACCGTGCAGTGGGCCAGGACCGGGCGGCTGAACGTGCGCGTCGAGGAGTCCTTCTCCGGTCACGCCCTGGTGCGCACCTACGGGCGCACGCAGGACTCGCGCGAGAGGTTCGACGCCGAGAACGACGAGCTCTACCGCGCCGGCCTGCGCGCCCAGTTCCTGTCCGGCATCATGATGCCGATCATGCAGGTGGTCGGGAACCTGGCCTACGTCGCCATCGCGGTGGTCGGCGGGTTCATGGTCGCCGGCGGGTCCCTGCGCCTGGGCGACGTGCAGGCGTTCATCCAGTACTCCCAGCAGTTCTCCCAGCCCCTGGCCGAGCTCGGCGGCATGACCGCCGCCGTCCAGTCCGGCACCGCCAGCGCCGAGCGCGTCTTCGAGCTGCTCGACGCCGAGGAGGAGCGGCCCGACGCCGAGGACGGGGCCGACGGCGGGGCCCCGCAGGCGCGGGTGGCCCCTGAGGCCCCGGCGTCCGGACGCGGCGCCGGCGTCATCGAGATGGACCACGTCCGCTTCTCCTACGACCCCGAGGTCGAGCTCATCAGCGACCTGTCGCTGCGCGTCGAGCCCGGCCAGACCGCCGCCATCGTCGGCCCCACGGGGGCGGGCAAGACCACTCTGGTCAACCTCCTCATGCGCTTCTACGAGATCGACTCCGGCCGCATCGCCCTCGACGGTATCGACACCGCCACCATGCGCAGGCGCGACGTGCGCGCGCGCACCGGCATGGTGCTGCAGGACCCGTGGCTCTTCCAGGGCACGATCCGCGAGAACATCCGCTACGGGCGCCCCGGCGCCTCTGACGAGGACGTCGAGGCGGCCGCACGCGCCTGCTACGTCGACCACATCGTGAGAGCGCTGCCCGAGGGCTACGAGACGGTCCTGGAGGAGGACGCCGCCAACGTCTCGGCCGGCGAGCGCCAGCTGCTCACCATCGCCCGGGCCTTCATCGCCGATCCCGCCGTCCTCATCCTGGACGAGGCCACCAGCTCGGTGGACACCCGCACCGAGCTGCTCGTGCAGCGGGCCATGGGGGCGCTGCGGGAGGGGCGCACGAGCTTCGTCATCGCCCACCGCCTGTCCACCATCCGCGACGCGGACACGATCCTGGTCATGGAGCACGGCGACATCGTCGAGCAGGGCGGCCACGCCGAGCTGCTGGAGCGCGGCGGCGCCTACGCGCGCCTCCACGCCGCCCAGTTCGCCCGCGCCATGACCGAGCACGAGGCCCCGCTGGCCGGTCGGCGCTGAGGACGCGTCCAGGCCCGACGGCGGCTCCTCGCCGCGTGCCGTGGAGGCGCCGTCGTCGGCGGGCGCCGGGGGCTCCGGGGCGGCAGGACGCGGCCCGTCCGTGTGGACAGCGGAGGACGCCGGCGCGTCACTCCGGGTCCGCGGCCGCGGCGGCGCTCACCGACGCGCCGAAGTCGGGGATGTCCTCCAGGGGGATGACGCCCGCGTTCTGACTGACCAGGGCGATGGCCTCGCGCAGGCCCATCCACCACTGGTGGAGGGGACGGCGCGAGGCCAGGTCCAGCTCGTCGTTCATGCGCTCCAGGCGGTGGTGGGTGATCCGCCCCTCCGTCAGGCCCACGTAGCTGGAGTGGTGGGTCCCCGCCTCCAGCTGGTCCGCCAGCAGGCGAAGCGCGTGCGCCACGAGCTTGGTGGCCATAATGCGGTCGAAGGCGGACGGGTCCCCGCCCTGCTGCAGGTGGCCGATGGCCGCGTGGCGCACGTCGTAGAGGCCGCGGCCCTCCTGGGCGAAGATCTTGGCGAGCACGTCCAGGGTGTAGTTCTCGCTCGCCCTCTCGTTGCGGATCACCAGGTAGAGCTGGCGGCCCGAGCGGAAGGACTCCACCATGCGCGCCGAGTCCCGGGCGAGCTGGGCCAGCGTGAGACCGTCCTCGTTGAGGTAGACGAGCTCGGCGCCGGTGGCGATGCCGCTCATGAGGGCGAGGTACCCGCACTTGCGCCCCATCGACTCGGCCACGAAGCAGCGGTGCGAGGCGGCCGCCGACTGCTTGATCGAGTCCAGCGCGCCGATGGCGTTGTTCAGGGCGGTGTCCGCGCCGATGCTCAGCTCGCTGCCCGGCAGGTTGTTGTCGATCGAGGCGGGCACGCAGATGATCGGGATCTTGAAGGCGGGGTAGCGGTCCCGCTCCGAGACCAGCTCGTGGGCGGACAGGTAGGCGTTGAACCCGCCGATGATGAGCAGGGCGTCGATCCTGTGGGACTCGATGGCGCGCCCCAGCGCGTAGAGCTGCTCGATGGTGGGGACCTCGCGTCGTGTGCCGAGCTGGGCGCCGCCGTCCCCGACCCAGCCCTCGACGTCGTCCCAGCTCAGCTCGCGCACCTCGCCGTCGAGAAGCCCGGGGAAGCCCCCGTAGACCCCGAGCATGGTGAAGCCGTGGTCCAGGCCGAGGCGCACCGCAGCCCGCGCCGCCGTGTTCATGCCGGGGGCGAGACCGCCCGCGTGGATGATGGCGACCCGCTTGGGCTCGGCGCCGGACTGCCCCTGCGAGGCGGCGACGTCGGGATCGAGCTCGGGAGGAGTGGACATGGTCTCGAAGATCCGCAGCATCTCCCCGAAGCTCGCGCCGCGTGCGGCCACCGCCCCCTCGTAGTCCCCGCCGGCCACGAGGTCCTTGACGGCGCGCGTGGCGCGGATCTGCTCCATCATGGGCAGGCGGCTGATGCGGTTGTGGCGCTCGGCGATGATGACGGGCTCGGAGTCCGGGGTGGCGACGACCATCTCGTGGGCGGCCGCGCAGCCCAGCAGGGTCGACATCCACCGGTCGTAGGCGCTCGGCTTACCACCGCGCTGGACGTGGCCCAGGATGGTGACGCGGGCCTCCTCGCCCAGCTTCTCGGCCAGGACGCGCTTGACGTCGTCGGCGGAGATGCGGTTGCCGGACCTGTCGGTGGCGCCCTCGGCGACGACGACCATGGACTCGCGGCGTCCGGCCTCGCGGCCCTTGGCGAGCTTGCGGCACATGTCCTCCTCCCAGCCGCCGGCGGGCGGGAGCTCGGGCACCAGCACGTAGTCGCAGCCGCCGGCGACGGCGGCCATGAGCGCGAGATAGCCGCAGTGGCGGCCCATGACCTCGACGATGAAGGTGCGCTGGTGAGAGGCGGCGGTAGAGGAGATGTCGTCAATCGCCTCGAGGATGCGGTGCAGGGCGGAGTCCGTGCCGATGGTCATGTCGGCGCCGACGAGGTCGTTGTCGATGCTGCCGACGAGTCCGGTCACCATGAGCGCCGGGTGGGCCGCGGCCGTCTCGGGGGAGATCTCTCCGCGCTCGGCCAGCTCGGCGACGAGAGAGGGCCAGTTCGTGCGGAACACGTCGGTGCCGGTGAGCGAGCCGTCGCCGCCGATGACGACGAGGCGGTCGATGTCGTGCTCCAGCAGGTTGCGCGCCGCGGCCAGCTGCCCCGCGCGCTCGCGGAACTCCGCGGAGCGGGCGGTGCCGATGAGGGTGCCCCCGCGGTGGAGGATCGAGCCGACCGAGTCCCACTCGAGCGGACGGACGCTGTCGCCCCCGGCGACGGCGCCGGCCCAGCCCTCCATGACGGCGTAGGGCTGGGCGCCCATGCGCAGGGCGGTGCGGACGACGGCGCGCACGGCGGCGTTCATCCCCTGCGCGTCACCGCCAGACGTCAGAACACCGATCTTCACCGGTGCAGCAGTAGTGGTGGTGGCGGGCGCGGCGGTCATCGGTGTCCCTCTCTCGTGGTCCGTCTGGTCCGGTGCCCTCATTGTCCCCCGCCGGTGGGGCCTGCGTCACGCGGACGGCGGCACTTTTCGTACCGGCGCCGGCAGCCGGCCCGGGGCGCCCTGGATGCTGCGGTCGAGTCGCACCGGCTCTGCAGGTCCCAGCGAGCCGCGCCCGTTGAGCCGCTGGCGGGCCGGTGGCCCCGAGTCGCCCCCTCTTCGCGCTGCGCACGGAGCCCATTCAGTCGGTGTCGAAGTTTCCTCTGACCACGTAGAGGATCTCTGAAAGAATGCCGAGAAGTGTGTCGAGACGCTTCTTCCCGATCTGCCGGCAGATCGGTGACCGAAGTCACCGCATTTCTCCATGCGATGGATATGATTCCCTGATTGTCGGCATACTGGCGACACCCTGGCCTTGAGGGCAAATGCTCCGATGAGGAAAATCGCAGAGAGGAGGGCGCAGGTCCACCACCACCAAGGGTGGTCGAGATAATCCTTGGGGTTAGAGCCGCTGAAGAAACTCGGCACCATAATGATGACGCTGCCGAGGGTGGCCACGAGCTCTCCGGCATGGCTTTCGACCCACCTGCGGGCCTGCAGCGTCAGGATGTGGCCGTGGGAATTGTCGTCCATAGGGGCGTCAGGCGTACGACAGGGAGGTTTGACGCCGAGAGAGGCCACTGGCTGCAGGCCCCATCATATTGATGACGCTGGAGTATACGTGCTCGGCACGTTCGGCTGCGGCCTGGGCGCTGTTGGCCCGCACCTGGAGTGCCAGGTAGATCGAGCCGGCAGCGGGAAGCTCGCGAACCTCGTCGAGATTGACGTCCGACTCGCCGTCGACCGCGCTGGCCAGGCATGCCTGCACAGTCTCGCACAGCTTGTGCATGCAGCCGTGTTCTGTCACTTTCAGGTATGTCGCGGTCAGATAAGTCTTCATGGGGGTTCCTTGCGAGAGAGGGCCAGACGGCCGTAACTCAGGCTACCGCGTGTCTCTGACAATTGTGAGTCCTTCGGCTGTCGGCGTGGTGCTCCCCCGGCTCCAGGGATCCGGGCGTCCTGGTACTGCTCCTGGTGCAAAGACCCGCAGCAGCGCGCCCCGGGCGGCGCGTCCTCGACGCGCAGGTCCGTCATGATCGCACGAAGGGGCGGACCGGGACGTTAGGCTCAGCCCGGAAGGCGCTGGGGCCGGCCCGGCCGACCGCCTCGAGCTGCTAGAAACGATCCTGAGAGGACGAGCGCATGGATCTGTACGAGTACCAGGCGCGGGAGCTGTTCCGCGAGCACGGGGTCCCCGTGCTGGGCGGAGCGATCGCCACCACACCCGAGCAGGCGCGCGAGGTTGCGGCGGAGTTCTTCGGCTCCGGCTCATCGCTGGTCGTTGTCAAGGCCCAGGTCAAGACCGGCGGCCGCGGCAAGGCCGGCGGCGTCAAGCTCGCCCGCAGCGCGGCGGAGGCCGAGCAGCGCGCCTCCGAGATCCTCGGCATGGACATCAAGGGGCACACGGTGCGCACCGTCCTGATCGCCGACGGCGCCGATATCGAGGCCGAGTACTACTTCTCCATCCTCCTGGATCGCGCCGAGCGCCGCTACCTGGCCATGTGCTCGCGCGAGGGCGGCATGGACATCGAGACCCTCGCCGCCGAGCGCCCCGAAGCACTCGCCCGCGTCGCCATCGACCCCCTGACCGGACTGACCGACGACGTCGCCGCGAGCATCGTCGAGGCCGCGGGCTTCGAGTCCGGCCCCACCGCCACCCGGATCGCCGAGGTCGTCACCCGCCTGTGGGAGGTGTTCACCGCCGAGGACGCCACCCTCGTGGAGGTCAACCCCCTCGTCATGACGACCGACGGCACCATCCTGGCTCTGGACGGCAAGGTCACGCTCGACGACAACGCCGCCTTCCGCCACCCCGAGCACGCCGTCTTCACGAGCGCGGCCGACGCCGACCCGCTCGAGACCCGCGCCAAGGAGGTCGGCCTGAACTACGTGCGCCTGGCCGGCGAGGTCGGGGTGCTCGGCAACGGTGCCGGGCTGGTCATGTCCACCCTCGACGTCGTCGCCGGGGCCGGCGAGCGCCACGGCGGCATGCGGCCGGCCAACTTCCTGGACCTGGGCGGGGGCTCGTCGGCCGAGGTCATGGCCACCGGCCTGGAGGTGGTCGCCTCCGACCCGCAGGTGCGCGCCATCCTCGTCAACGTCTTCGGCGGCATCACCTCCTGCGACACCGTCGCCACCGGCATCGTGACCGCCGTCGGCTCCCTGGAGGGCTTCGACAAGCCGATCGTCGTGCGCCTGGACGGCAACAACGCCGAGGTGGCGCACCGGATCCTCGCCGAGGCGGCCCTGCCGGGCGTCACCGTCGTCGAGACCATGGACGGCGCCGCCGACGCCGTCACCGCCATCGCCCACGACACCGACACCACGCAGGGGGCCTGAGCCATGAGCATCTTCCTCACCGAGAACGACCGCGTCGTCGTCCAGGGCATGACCGGCTCCGAGGGCCGCAAGCACACCCGCCGCATGCTGTGCGCAGGCACCAAGGTCGTCGCCGGTGTCAACCCGCGCAAGGCCGGCACCGCCGTCGCCTTCGACGTGACCCCCCTCGGCCCGGGCGCCGAGCCGCTGGGCGTGAGCGTGGGCGCCGTCGAGATCCCGGTCCACGGCACCGTCGCCGAGGCCAGAAGGGCCACCGGCGCCGCTGTCTCCGTGATCTTCGTGCCCCCGGCCTTCGCCAAGGGGGCGATCGTCGAGGCCGTCGACGCCGGCATGCGCCTCGTCGTCGTCATCACCGAGGGCATCCCCGTGGCCGACGCCACCTACGCCCGTGCCTACGCCGCCGACCGCGGCGTGCAGGTCATCGGCCCGAACTGCCCGGGCATCATCTCCCCGGCCCGCTCCAACGTCGGCATCACCCCGCCCGACATCACCGGCCCCGGCCCCATCGGCCTGGTCTCCAAGTCGGGCACGCTGACCTACCAGCTCATGCACGAGCTGCGCGACCTCGGCTTCACCACGTGCATCGGCATCGGCGGCGACCCCGTGGTCGGCACCACCCACATCGAGGCCCTGGAGGCCTTCGAGGCCGACCCCGACACGCGCCTGGTCGTCATGATCGGGGAGATCGGGGGGGACGCCGAGGAGCGCGCCGCCGCCTACATCCGCTCCTCCATGACCAAGCCCGTGGTCGCCTACGTCGCCGGCTTCACCGCCCCGGAGGGCAAGACCATGGGGCACGCCGGCGCCATCGTCTCCGGCTCGGCCGGCACCGCCCAGGCCAAGAAGGAGGCTCTGGAGGCCGCGGGCGTGCACGTGGGGCGCACGCCCAGCGAGACCGCGGCCCTCGCCCGCGAGCTGTACCGGAAGGCCGCCGGCGCGGCGGGGCAGATGTGAGCGCCGGCGACACCCAGGCGCGACGGGACCGAGTCGTCTCGGAGGCCGCGGGGACCGCCCGCGCCGGCGGGCTGCGCCGTGTGGTGCCCGCCGACTGGCCCTTCGCGGTACGCACGGGCGTGGAGTCGGCCCTGGCGGGCTGGCTGCTCGTCGTCGTCCCCACGCTGGCCGTCTTCGCCGCCACGTCCTCCATGGACGCCGCCGCGGCGCTGTCGGTGGGCACCGCCCTGCGCACCGCCACCGGACTGTGGGGCCTGGGCCTGGGCGGGGCGTGGGGGAGCGCGGCGAGCCCCGACGGCGCCGTCGGCCTGCCGCTGCTGGGCCTGACCGTCCTCCAGGCGCTCATCACCCGGTGGTCGGTGCGCCGCTCGCGACTCGTCCGCCTGATGTCGGGGCTGTGGGCGGTCCTGACCGCTATGGCGGGCGCGGCCCTCATCGCCGCGGCCTCGGGCCCGGCGGGCTCGCGCATGTGGACGGCGGTGCTGGGGCTCGGCGCGCTGACGGCGCTCATCGTCTTCGGCCACCTGCAGCGCGCCGGACGGGGCTCGGCGGGCATGGCCCGGTGGTGGACGCGCCGTCCGCGCTGGGTGGACCCCGCTCTCACCCTCGTGCGCAGCACGGCCCTCGCCATCGCGGCACTGGTCGCCGTCGTCGCCTTGGCGGCCGTCATCACGGGTGCCGGGCGCGTCGGTCGTCTTCACGACGCCCTGTCCGCCGGGGGGATCGTGGCCTCCGCCGGGCTGATCGTGCTGCAGGCTGGCTGGGCGCCGACCATGCTCGTGTGGGCGCTGGCCTGGATGGCCGGCCCCGGATTCACCGTGGGGACGGGCACCCTGTTCTCCCCCGACGTCGTCATCACCGACGCGGTCCCCGCCATGCCCGTGCTGGGGCTGCTGCCCACCGCGCCGCTGGGGGCCGTGGGCGTCTACCTGCCCATGGTCATCACGCTCGCCGCCATGGGCGCGGCCTGGCGCCGACGCCGAGTGCTACTCGAGCTCGAGCTCGGCGAGGCCCTCCTGGCCGCTCTGGCCGCGACCCTCATCGTGACGCTCGGCTGCCTGGCTCTCGCCCTGGGCGCCTCCGGGCCGATCGGTCCCGGCAGGCTGGCCCAGGTCGGCCCGCACCCCGGGTACCTGTGCCTCTTCATCGCCCTGGAGGTCGGGGTCGGGCTCATCGCCGTCGCGGTCCTCACCCACCCCACCACCCACCACCGACTGACCACCCGCAGGGCGACGGCGGCCGACGAGGCCGCTGACGCCTCCGTGCACGGTGCGCGCGAGTCCCGGCGTGCCGCCGCCGGGGCCCCTCGGGACCGCTCCGCCGCCCGTGAGTCCCGCCGCGTCCGCGACGACGGCGAGGGCGCTGGCATGACGGACGGGGCCGGCCAGGCCGAGAGGGCCGAGGAGGGGAGAGGGGCGCCGCCCGAGGCCGGGAACCGCCGTCGTGCGCAGGCCGGCGCGGGTCCGCGACGCGAGGCGAGGACGGCGCAGGTCCCGCCGCGCCGTGCGCAGGCCGGTGCGGCGAGGCGCCGGTCCGCCGGCGGTGAGGCCGAGCCGATGGCGACGACCAGGAAGATCCCCTCTCCCGGGGCGACTCTCACCGGTTCCGGGCGGAGCCCCTTCGCGGGGTGGCGCGAGCGGACGCAGGCCGCCGAATCGGCCTCCGAGCGGGAGGACTGAGACGCCCCGCGCCGGCCGGGCCGCTGCCGGGCGCTCCTCCGGGCGCCGGCATCGTCCCGGCGCCCGGAGAGGGGAGCCCGTCTGCGTGCCCCGACGACCGGCACCCGGGGCAGTACGTCCCGGCGCTTGACACACTTTTATCAGGTCGATAATCTTCTATCACTTCGACCGGGGCGAGCCGCGCGTCAGTGCACGGCCACCGTCGGAGCGACGAGGCTCCGTTTATGAGCGCCCCCCCTAATCCTGCAAGGAACATCTATGTCCGCACCGGCACTGATATGCGTACTCATTGTCGCCATCGCACTGATTGTGGTGCTGATCGTCAAGGTCAAGCTCCACCCCGCTCTCGCACTGACACTGGCCGCCTTCGGCGTCGGCATTGTGACCGGCACGCCTCTGGACGCCCTCGGCGACACGATCGAGGCCGGTGTGGGCGGGACGCTCGGCTTCCTGGCGCTGATCATCGGCTTCGGCTCGATCCTCGGGAAGATGCTTGAGGTCTCCGGCGGCGCCGAGCGCATCGCCGACAGCCTCCTGCACTGGCTGGGGCGCGACCGAGCGGCCTGGGTCATGATGCTCATCGGCTTCATCGCGGGAATCCCGGTCTTCGTGGAGGTCGGGTTCGTCCTTCTCGTGCCGCTCGTCTTCGTCATTGCCCGGCAGGCCAAGATCTCCACCATCAAGATCGCCATCCCGCTGGTGACGTCCCTCATGGTCGTGCACTGCATCGTGCCGCCGCACCCCGCAGCCACCGCGATCGCCGGCACCCTGGGCGCGGACATCGGAAAGGTCATCGTCCTCGGCCTGCTCGTCGGCCTGCCCTGCGCCGCGGTCGGCGGTCCCGTGTTCTCGTACTTCGGCATCAGGGGCGCCGTCGCCACCCCCGTCACGGCGGGCAGGCTCGCCGCGGGCGGCGAGGCGGGAGACGAGAAGGCCGAGGAGGCGGCTTCGGGGAGGCGCCCCGAGCAGGCTCCTGAGTCGCAGGGGAGCCTGCCCGGCTTCGGAATCACTCTCTTCACGATCCTGCTGCCCCTTCTCATCATGGTCGGGCGCACTGTCCTGGTGCAGGCGCTCCCCGAGAGCAGCGGAGCCCTGCCCGTCGTCAACCTCATCGGCAACCCGATCACCGCGCTGCTCATCGCGGTCTTCTTCGCCTACTGGTCGCTCGGTCTCAGGCGGGGTGCGGGAATGAGCGACCTGCTCGACCTGACCGACGGGTCCTTCGGGCCGATCGCGGGGATCCTCCTCATCATCGGTGCGGGCGGCGCCTTCAACGAGGTGCTCATCGCCTCCGGCATCGGCGACGGCATCGCCCGCCTTCTTTCGGCGCTGCCCGTGAGCCCGGTCATTCTCGCCTGGCTCATCGCCCTTCTCCTGCACTTCGCGGTCGGCTCCGCCACTGTCGCCATGATCAGTGCCGCTGGAATCGTCCTGCCGATGGTGACCAACGACCCGTCTCTGTCCCCCGAGGTCATGGCCATCGCCATCGGCGCCGGAGCGATCGGCCTCACCCAGGTCACCGACTCGCTGTTCTGGCTGGTCAAGGAGTACCTGGGCATGTCGGTCCAGCAGACCCTGCGCTCCCTCACTCTGGCCACGAGCTGCGCCTCCGTGGTCGGCCTCGTCGGCACCCTTCTTCTCAGCCTGGTCGTCTGACCCGGCGCGCGGGCCGGCGCGTGCGCCGCCCGCGGCCCCTCACCGATCACCACCGACATGCAGCAACACGAAAGGAACCCCGTCATGACTGACGCCCCCATCCACGGTCGCACCAGCGAGGAGTGGACGCAGGCCCTGCCGCTGATGAAGCCGTTGACAGCGATGACCGAGACCAGCTGGTTCAACCCCGACATCCTCGGCGCCGCCGACGGTCTCGCCGAGGTGGGTCTCACGCGCGCGGACATCGAGGACGCCGCCGCGCGCCTGAAGCGCTTCGCCCCGTACCTGGCCACCGTCTTCCCCGACACGCGCGCGACCCTGGGCATTGTGGAGTCCCCGCTTGTCGCGGCTCCCGCGATGCAGGAGGTCATCGAGCGCGACGCCGGTCGCGCCATCCCCGGTCACCTCTGGCTCAAGCTGGATTCCGAGCTGCCGATCTCCGGGTCGATCAAGGCGCGAGGCGGAATCTACGAGGTGCTCAAGCACGCCGAGGAGCTCGCCGTCTCAGCGGGCCGGCTCAGCCTCGGCGACGACTACTCGATTCTCGCCCGGCCGGAGCTCACCGAGTTCTTCTCGGGCTACTCAGTCGCCGTGGGCTCCACCGGCAACCTGGGGCTGTCGATCGGCATCATGAGCGCCAGGCTGGGCTTCAAGGCCTCCGTCCACATGTCCTCCGATGCGCGGCAGTGGAAGAAGGACATGCTGCGCGCCCACGGCGTCGAGGTCGTCGAGTACGAGTCGGACTACTCCGAGGCGGTCAAGCGGGGGCGTGCGCAGGCGGAGGGGGACCCGACGTGCTACTTCGTGGACGACGAGAACTCCCGCAACCTGTTCCTCGGCTACTCCGTCGCCGCCCACCGCCTCGCCGGCCAGCTCCAGGCGCTTGACGTCACGGTCGACGACCGGCACCCGCTCATCGTCTACCTGCCCTGCGGCGTCGGCGGGGGGCCCGGAGGCGTCGCCTTCGGGCTCAAGGTCGAGTTCGGCGACGCGGTCCGCATCGTCTTCGCCGAGCCGACCCACTGCCCGTCGATGTTCCTGGGCGTCTACACCGGCCTTCACGACACCATGAGCGTGCAGGACTTCGGCATCGACAACGTCACCGCCGCGGACGGGCTGGCCTGCGGGCGCCCCTCGGGCTTCGTCGGCCAGGCCATGCAGCACCTCATCGACGGGTTCGTCACCGTCGACGACGATCACCTCTACACCCTGCTGGCGCAGCTGCACGAGGCGGAGGGGATCGACATCGAGCCCTCCTCGACCGCGGGTCTTGTGGGGCCGGTGCGCGTCGTCGAGGACGCGGAGTACCGGGACCGGCTCGGTCTGGATGATGAGACCCTCGCCCGTGCGACCCACATCGCCTGGGCCACAGGTGGCAGTATGGTACCGCGCCCCGAGATGGGGGAGTACGTGCGCAGGGGCTCCGGGCTGCTCTGACCCGCTCGCCGACGGATGACATGGAGGGATGCGGATGCGAGACGACAGCGAGGTCATCGCCTCCTACATCCCGCTCGTCTCCTTCCTCGGCGAGGTCGTGGGGCGCAACACCGAGGTCGTGCTTCACGACCTGGCCGACATCGACGCCTCCGTCGTGGCGATCGTCAACGGCGAGGTCTCCGGACGCACCGTCGGCTCGCCCGCCACCGACCTCGTGCTGCGCGAGCTCGAGGAGGACTCCGGCGAGCAGGTTCCCTACCGGGTCCGCTACACCGCGCGGGCCGGAGGGCGCACGCTCGCCTCCTCCTCGTTCTTCATACGCCGCGACGGCCGACTCATCGGGATGCTCTGCGTCAATACCGACCACACTCTCATGAGGCGGCTGGAGTCGCTGGTTGCCGAGGTCTCCGGGCTCTTCCCCGGCGCCGCCGACGCGGGCGCGCCCGTGAGCCGGGAGACCCTCGTGTCCTCCATCGACGGCATGGCGGCCGAGGTGATCGACGACGTCGCCCGCCGGCGGGGCACGAGCCGGGACCGCTTCAAGCTCGAGGAGAGGCTCGAGGTCGTCGCGGACCTGCACGCCCAGGGGTTCTTCCAGTTCAAGGGCAGCATTCCCGTGCTCGCCTCGGCCCTCGGGGTCTCCGAGCCGACCGTCTACCGCTACGTGCAGTCCGCGCGGTCGCGGGGGGACGACGCCGGGGAGGAGCGGGCGGGCGCAAGCGGCTAGACTGCGACTGGTCGCGACTGGCGAGGGTGGGGCACCACCAGGGAGCGGCCACCGATCATGAGCAGGGGACGTCGCCCGCCTGGGCGTCCCCGCACCGATCGCACCAGGAGCGCCAGTGTCCGCACAGCCCGAGTCCGCCGTCCCCACTCAGAACGTCCCCGCGGGGGGGCCGGCCGCCCCGGAGCGGGTTCCCGTGCGCCGGGCCCTGATCTCCGTCTACGACAAGACCGGACTGGTCGAGCTGGCCACCGCCCTCACCGGTGCCGGTGCCGAGATCATCTCCACCGGCTCCACCGCCGCCGCCATCGCCGGCGCGGGCCTGCCGGTGACTCCGGTGGAGGACGTCACCGGCTTCCCCGAGTGCCTTGAAGGCCGGGTCAAGACCCTGCACCCGGCCATCCATGCCGGGATCCTCGCCGACCGCCGCAAGGCCGAGCACATGAGCCGGATCGCGGAGCTGGGCGTGGCCCCCATCGACTTCGTCGTGGTCAACCTCTACCCCTTCCGCGCCACCGTTCGCTCGGGCGCCCCCTTCGACGCCTGCGTCGAGCAGATCGACATCGGCGGGCCCGCCATGGTGCGCGCCGCCGCCAAGAACCACCCTGGCGTGGCCGTGGTCACCGACCCCGCCGTCTACGGCGAGGTCGTCGCCGCCGTGCGCTCCGGCGGCTTCACCCCGGCCCAGCGCAGGGCCCTGGCCGCGCGGGCCTTCGCGCACACGGCCGCCTACGACGCCGCCGTCGCCACCTGGATGGCCGAGCAGATCGAGAACGACCAGGCAGACGCAGCAGATGGCACGGCGGACGTCGCCTCGGGCGCCTCGGCAGCGCCCGAGACCGCCGGCTCCGCCCCGCCCGTCTACATCGGCGTCGGCTACGAGCGCCTGGCGGCCCTGCGCTACGGGGAGAACCCGCACCAGCGCGCCGCCGTCTACCGCGTCCCGGGCGGGGCCGGGGGGGTGGCCGGGGCCCGCCAGCTGCACGGCAGGGCCATGAGCTACAACAACTACACCGACACCGACGCCGCC
>ERZ772986.1188-NODE-1188-length-15019-cov-4.976210_pt1 | contig 15019 bp, 22 predicted proteins | sample MGYA00511898_ERZ772986 | MGnify/ENA primary metagenome ERZ772986 (study PRJEB29015, sample SAMEA2737934) | human oral metagenome | biome: human oral; feature: human-associated habitat; material: dental | place: China | collected 2148 ... | reverse complement strand
TTGTTTAACAAATTCTGTTCCTTTAGATCCTTCTGTTTTATCTAAATTAACAACTCCTACCTTAATTTCTGATAAATTTCCATATGGATTCCAATAAGATTTTAGATAAAAAAAGCTATATATAAACGGTATTAATAATACAACTAAAAATATAATAATTTTTAAATATCTATTTTCTTTTATTTTTTTAATCATTTTCCCCTCTCTTTCTTTCAATTCCATTTCTTAAAATTTTCATTATATTATCTGAAATTTCTTTATCATCAATTTTTTTATATAATCCATTCCAATCAATAATCATTGCTATATACATCTTATATATTAAGAATGTTAATACATCAATATTATCAAAGGCAATATATCCATCTTGTTCTGCCTTTTCTAATTTTCTTTTAATATAATCAATAACATCTTGTTCTATATATCTTATACTATTAACAAGTGACTTATTTCTCAAAATCTCTGCTTCTTCAAATAATGTTTTAAATAAGTTATTCCTTTTTCTAAAAATAAGTAAAGTAATTAACCCTTTATTAATTCCTTCAAAAAAATCATTAGATTCTTTTTCCATTTTTTCAAATCTTTCTTTCATATCTTGAAGTTCAAGTTTAATCAAACTATTTAGTAATTCTTCTTTACTTGCAAAATTTGCATATACTGTTTTTTTAGTAACACCTGCATTTTTTGCAATCTCATCCATTGAAACTTTTTTAAATCCATATTTTGAAAATAATTTTTTCGCAGCTTTAAGAATCTCCTTTTCTTTCATAGTTCCTCCAATATACCAGTATACTATTTTCATATATTAGTATACTCTTTTTATTCTAATTGTCAATAGTATTTTTCATAAAAAACACAAAATAAAAATACTATAACTTTTTTAAAATTATAGTATTCTTATTATTTAAATTTCATATTATTTTATCTCAATTTTTTTATTATTCATATTATTTATATAATTATATTCTACTAATATAATTTAATATCTCATCTTCTAGATGTAATATTTTTTCTTTACTTGCTTTAAATTTAAAACATTTAGGGATATCTTCTTTTTGAATATATTCTATAATATTTAATATATCATCATTTAAAACATTTTTCTTGTATTCCTCACTATTTATTGTATTACCAAATATTTGATATGTTTTAAGTAAAAATACAGATTTTATTCTTTTAAGTTCTAATAATTCTTTTTCTTCTAATTCTTCATTTACTTCTAAAATATAGTATAATGTTGCAACTAAAAGTTTAAATATATTATATATTTCCTTTTCTTCTGTCTTATTATATCTTTGATCTATTGTATATTTTTCATCAACATATTTGTTTATATCTTTTAATATTTCTACTGCTAATTCTAACTTATTAAAATTAAGTCTTATATCATAAAAATTTTCTTTTACTGATAATTCATTTAAATGATAACTTTTACTTCCCTTATATAATATCATATTTGACATACACATAAGTTCTGTTCCTGCTAAAAAGCCATTATTCCCCTTATATGCACCTTTTGCAAATACTGTTATTTTACCTAAATTTGGGGTAAGTACTGTTAAAATTTTATCCCTATCTCCAAATCTTGTTTCTGTTATAATTATTCCTAATGTTTTAACTATTTTTTCACTCATTTCTTTTTAAATCTATTTAAGAACAAATCATTATCAAGCCAGTTTTTTCTCACTTTAACCCATATTTGAAGATTAACTTTTTTTTCTAACATTCTTTCTATATCTGCTCTTGCATAGCTTCCTATCCTTTTAAGCATTTCTCCATTTTTACCCACAATTATACCTTTATGTGTGGATTTTTTCGTATATATTACTGTTTCTATATTAACTATATCTTCACCTTTTTTAGTTTTTGCTTCTTTGAAGCTTTCTATTTCTACATATAGTCCATGTGGTATTTCTTGATTCAATAATTTTAATGCTTTTCCTCTTATAATTTCTTCACACATTTCTCTTACTGTTTGGTCTGTATATTCATCTTCTGAATAATATTTAGGACCATTTGGTAATAATTCTTCTATTCTTTTTAATATATCTGAAATACCTTCTCTTAACATTGCAGATACTGGAATTATATAGTCAAATTCTAATTCATCATTTAATTCTTTTATCTTTTCTATAATTAATTCTTTTTTTATCCTATCTATCTTGTTTATAATACCTATTATATGTAAGTTCTTGTTTTTTTCTTTTGTTTCTTTAAGTTTTTTTAGAACATTATAATCAAATATACTTAAGCTTTTTTTATTTCCTGCAACAACAAAAAGTACTATATTTGCATCTTTTATACTTGTTATTGCACTATCTATCATTACACTTGAAAGCTTACTATTTACCTTATGTATCCCTGGTGTGTCTATAAATATGATTTGTTTGTTTTTGTCTGTATATATCCCTTTTATATTATTTCTTGTTGTTTGTACTTTAGGTGATACAATTGCAAGTTTTTCTCCCATCAGTCCATTTAATAATGTTGACTTACCTGCATTTGTTTCTCCTACAATACTTACATATCCTGACTTAAATTCTCCCAAAAATTTTCTCCTTCAATATTTTATCTTCTTCTAGTAGTTGTTGATGTTGATGGTTTCTTGCTTGTTTCTTTATTATTGTTTACCGCTTTTTCTTCTGTTTTTTCTGTTGCTGTTTGAGCTCCTCCTGTAATTGTTATTTTTTCTTTTTCTGGCATTATCATTACATATGTATTTCCATCATTTAACTTAAGTTCATTACCTTCTAAATCATAATATTTTGTAATATCATATCTTGATTCTTTTCTTGCTATAATTTTTTTAGCTTTACCATTTGTAATATAATATCCACTTAAAGCACCAACATTTTTAACATCTATTCTTCCTTTGTTTTCACCATCTCTTAATTCTCTTGATGTTGTTTGTAGTATTATAAGGTTTTTTATCTTATATTCTTCACCTGTTAACTCTTCTTTTGCTTGGATACCTTTAGCCCTCTTTATATATGTTTTTGATGTCTTATCATATATAAATTCATTCATATTTTTACTATGATATCCTGCTGTTATTTTTTCTGCTTCTACTACGTCATTTTTTCCTGGAATATTTTCTAAATTTATTTCATCAACTGATAAGTTTAATACCTTTTTAAAATTTTGTTCTACTGCATATCCTAATTTTTTAGCTATATTTGTTAAATTTTCTATTGATGAATATGAATTATGTGGCGCAGTCTTCTTTTTATCTCTCCAATATTCATGGTCATTTTGTTTGTTTCTTGGTCTTTGTGAGTCAAAAAGTTGTCCATTAATATCTGCAATTTTCATTGTTTTTAAATCACTTTCAGCTTGTGGACTTTGCCCTATATGTGCATATATTGCATTATGTTCAAGCACATAGTTTATAAAATAGTGTCTAGCACTACGGATTGGTCCGAACCTTATCTAAATCCTTCTTATCTTTAAATAATGCCATAAGCCTACTTTCTCCGTCCTTCTATTTCCATTTCATAAATCATATATGCACTATTTATCCCTGAATGTGGCCATGCAAACTTATTATTATCAAGCATTACTGCTATTGGTCTTGTTTTTGAATCTTCATCATATATTTTAATTCTTTTTTCAGGTTTCTTTTCTTCTTGTGTAACTGCTTGTTGTTCTTTTTTACCAAAAAACATATTTTTTAACATATCTCTATTTAAATATGCAAAACTTGCCCCTCCTATTATAGTAATACCTAAAACTCCTGCTACTATATATTTAAACTTTTTATTATCATCTTTTTTATCATCTTCACTATATCTACTCATTATTCCTCCATAAGTTAAAATACACCACTTATACATACTATATTTTAATACATATAGTGTATACTTTTAATACTAATATGTCCAATATTTTTTATCTAATATTTCATTTTTATTATATACTAATCAAATAAAATTTAAATACTTTTGTTTTAAAAAAACATCCAAAATATATTAATTCAAATATATTTTGAATGTTTAATTTACATTTGATTATTAGCTTTCCTTATACTCATCTTCTTTCTTATTTGCAACAATTACTTTGTTACCGCTTTCCATTATAAGACTATACATATATAGGAATGCAAGAAGTCCTACTGCTATTACTATTAATGGTTTTGTTCCAATCCTAAATGAATTTAAAACTGGAATTATAAGTAGGGTAAGAGCAGGTATTGCAATTTTTACTTCTTTTATCATTTTTCTTAAAAGTTCAAATGCCATATATATTACTGGTATTATTAGAAGTATCATCTTTATATAGTCATCTCTAACTGCTCCTCCAGATAATATCTTATCTAAAACTCCCATAACCTTATCATAAAATACTATTGTTCCTATAAATCCGGCAAACACTATACTTATAACAACTGCTCCTGCCGCTATATCTTTAGCTTTTTTTGCATACATACTAAATTTATCTGTATACATATCTATGCAAAGTTCGATTGCAGTATTTATCATTTCTGTTACTATAACAAGTGCAATTGCAAATATAACAAGGATTAACTCTATTTTAGATATCTTAAATATTGCTGCTAGTATAAGTACTACAATTGTTATCCCAAACTCTCTGTGTATACTTTTTTCACCTTTTGCTGCTAGCATTATACCATTTGTTGCATTTTTTAATGCTTGTTCTACATTCTTATTTTTCTTTACTTGCATAATTCACCTAGTTCTTTTAATACATTTTCTTCTTTTTGTCTCATCACTTTTTTATCTTCTTCTTCCATATGGTCTTCTCCCATCAAGTGATAAAATGAGTGTACTGTCATATATGAAAGTTCTCTTATGATCCCTGTATTATATTCTTCTGCTTGTCTTTCTACTTGTAATATATCTATAACAATATCTCCTAAAATAACCGGTATATTATTTTCTACATATATTTCTTCTAATTTTTCTTCAAAATTTCTTTTTTCATACATAGGAAAAGATAATACATCTGTAACTTTATCAATATTTCTTGTAGAATTATTAATTTCTTTTATCCTATCATCTCCTACTATTTCTACATTAATAATTATATCTTTTCTTAATTTTTCTATTTCTATACATTTTTTTAATGTTGTTTCAATTATATTTTTAATCTTTTCTTGTTCTATATTATATTCTTTTTCAATATCATCAATATATATATCTATATTTCCCATATTTCTGCCTTTATCTTATTATATTATAACCTAATAATATCCTATTTTTGTCCTTTTATTTTTCTTATAGTAAATTTAACTACTTTTTTTGCTCCTCTACAAGCTTTTTTAACACCTCTTTTACCTAGTGATAATACTTTCTTAATTCCATTTTTACCTTTTCTTAAAGTATCTGGAACTATATGTTTATGGTTAAGAAGCCATACATAAAATCCTAAGTCATTCCCTACTATTAAACTTTCTTTCCAAGGTTCATTTCTCATTAAATTTCTTACATATATTATATTAAATCTCTTTAATCCTGTAACTTTTTGTCTTCCATTTAGATATTCACCTGTTCCAAATGTTTCATTATATACTAAACTATAATATGCTTCTACTAAAATCTTAGATGGATTTTCTTTTATTTCTCTTGCAAGATTATATAGATATCCTAAATACATATCTTCCATAATATCTCTTTCTTTCATAAATTTTGCAATATATTTTGCTCCATCTATCATCCCTTCTCTTATAGGTAGGATTATATTTTTTACAAAGTCTACTTCTTCTTTTTTTCCTTTTCTTATAGCTTTTCCATTTTCATATCCTGCAACGCTCTTAGTATCTGAACTAAACATCATTTCATATATTGTAAGTGTAAGCGCTACATATTCCCATGTAACCTTACTATCACGTATAAGTACACGTTTTGCTACATTTTCTCTTTGTGGATTATAATAATCAAAAAGTGCTATATATCCACCTTCAATATGTACCTTATCAAGTACAAATGCTAGATTATCTTGGATTGTTCCTCTCCAACCAATATCTACTAAATATATCTTATTTCCTTCTTTATTTTTAATTCCTTTTCCTTTTAAGTATTCTAAAAGTCTTTCTCTCTTTTCTTTTAATTCTTCTTCTATTTCTTTTTTAAATTGTTTATCTTGTAATAATGTTGTTACTTTAAAATTAAACCATGGTTCATATATTGTCATTTCTTTATCAATATCATATTTTTTAAAGTATTCATTATATTTTTCTATATCAATATCTAAAGATTTAAATAATGCTTTCATACTTTGTGCTCTATATTGTGACCATATTCTAAGTAAGTTTTGTACATTAAATTCATCAAGTGATGCTGCAAATGTTGCAACTCTACTTACTTCTATTAGTTCTGCTTTTGGCACTTTAAATGGAAATGGATTATTTTTTTCTATAATTTCATGGAATTTTATAAATGTTTCACCTTCACGTGTTTGATAATATATTTTATCATATCCTTTAAGTACTGCATCTATTATTATGTCATAAATATAATAATATGCTATTGCTGAAAATTCTATTCCTTGATTATATAAGCTTTTCTTATATTCTTTTAGATTTTCTCTAGTAAGTTTTGCTAAGTTTTCTGTACTTGTATCTTTCTTTATATTATCTAATTTTAAGTCTATATTTCCTAAATTGTTTATATCAAAATTATATTTTTTAGGATTTGGAATCTTTATTGTTTCTATTCCATATCTTTTTGCCATGTCTATATCTGAATGTTGATTATCTCCTACATGTATCATATTTTCATATTTTATATTTTCTTTTTCTGAGAAATATTCAAATAGGTGTCCTTCATCTCTCTTTGTTTTCATTATATCTGCAGATACATATATTTCTTTAAATTTTTTATCTAGTCCATGTGCATTTAAAATTTTTATTAAATCTTCTTTTGACATATAGAAATCTGATATACAATATTTTGTATTTTTATCATATTTATTAAATATATCTGTTATAAGTGGATTTATATATGTTTTTTCTATTTCTCTATTTATTTCATATTCTGGAAGTTCTTGTTTTAATGTTTCTTTTTCTTTTTCTGTTCCTAAATGTGTTCTTTCTATTAATGTTGCAAGTACTTCTCTGAAATTACATTCTCCGTCTACTCCTCTTTCTCTTGCTTTTTCATATTCTTCAACTTCTATACTATCTCTTAATCTATATAATGTAAGTTCATTTCTATATTCTTCTTTTATTTTAAAATATTCCTTATAATAATAATATCTTAATGTATGTACTTTTATTTCTTCAGGATGACATGTTCTTTTTAATATTGTATCCCATATATCAAATGTTATTACTTTTTTTTCCATTTTTTCTCCTATATTTTTTAATTTAATTCTGCATTTTTTATATTATTTTCTATAAATTCTTTTTGTTTAAATTTTTCTTCTGCTATTTCTTCTAATGTTATATTTTCTTGTTTTTCTTTTATAATAAATCATTGTTTTTCAGTTGTTTAAAGCGAAAAATTTAACTTATTCTTTTTTTCATTTAAATCTAATGTTATTGTAAGTGATATTATATCTTCCAATATATTTATACATTCTATTGCTCTTATTCCTAATAGTTTTTTCTCTCTTTTTATAAGTTCAACTTTAACTGTAGTATGATTTCTTACTTTTTCAAACAATGGATTTTCATTTATTACTGTTAATATACTTGAATTTATAGAAAGTGCTTTATTTAATTTTTCTATTGCTAGAAGATCATTTTCTTCTAATATATCTATTTTTGCAAGTTCATAATATGCTATATCTTCTACTTCTTTATATGTAGTAGCTTTTTTTAAATATTCTTTAGCATTTTCTAATTCTCTTTCTATTATACTAATCTGTCCGTATATTTATAAGCAAATATGATTTTTCTTTAATTTTAAGCATTTTTTCTAATATATTTCTTGCTTCAATATAATTATTTAGACATAAAAGCAGATATACATATGTATATAATTCATCTTGAGTTATATTCTCATCTTTTTTTATTATCCCTTGATAATATTTTTCTGCTTCCTTATATTCCCTATTTTCTATTAAAATCTCCGCAAGCATTATTATTAGTTTAGTATTATTACTACCTTCTTTATTATTATTTATCCTTAAGTATTTTTCTATATAATATTTTTTATCTTCTTTATCTCTAAGTTTTTTAATTAGAATTATTATCTTACTTTCTACATATCCTAATAGTACATTTTGTTTCTTACTTTCTCTTATATTTTCAAATATTTCAAAATATATTTTAAGAGCTTTCTCAAATTCTTTTTCTCCTTCATAAATTTCAGCAAGTTCTTTTTTTAATATATTTGATCTTTTATTATGTTTTAATGTACTTTCTATTAAAGCTTTTCCTTCTTTTTCTTTTCCGAAGTAAGTCTAATATCTTTTTTATAAGTATTATCATAAGTTCACTTATAAGATTTTTACTAATATATTCTATTATGATAATAAAAATTGGCATTATTATTGCAATTGTAATACTCATTATTTTAAATCCTATTGGCATATCAATTGTATTTTTATTTAATGCAAAATATACTGGATACATTAACACACCGTAGTGCATTAATTGCAAGTAGTACCAAGTTTATTTCATCATAATTTTCTATAACTTTTCTTAAATGTATATAAAATAAGAACATTGATATAATACTTACTATTACTAATTCTATCATATTTTAATTACTCCTATCTTTAACTTTTAGTAATATTAAACATTAAATTTGAAATCTACAATGTCTCCTTCTTTCATTGTATATTCTTTTCCTTCCATACGTATAAGGCCTTTTTCTCTAGCTTTTGCCATACTTCCACATTCTATTAAATCATCATATGATACAATTTCCGCTTTTATAAACCCTCTTTCTATATCTGAGTGTATCTTTCCTGCCGCTTGTGGTGCTTTTGTTCCTTTTCTTATTGTCCATGCTCTTACTTCAACTTCTCCTGCTGTTAAGTACGACATTAATCCTAAAATATCATAACTTGCAACCACAAGCCTATCTAATCCTGACTTATCAAGTCCCATCATTTCTAAAAATTCTTTTTTTTCTTCTTCAGATTCTAATTCTAATATTTCTTCTTCTAACTTAACACATATTGGTATTACTTTTGCATTTTGACTTTCTGCATATTTTTTAACCTTTTTAAAGTTTTCGTTTGATTCTGGATCTTGTATTGTTTCTTCATCTATATTTGCTACATACATAAGTGGTTTTAATGTTAGTAAGTGTAGCCCTTTTATAATTTCTTTTTCTTCTTTGGTAAATTCTATGCTTCTTGCACTTTTACCTTCATTTAATGTTTTTTCTAATCTTTCTAAAATTTGATCTTCTTTTGCTAAACTTTTATCAGCTTTTAATTGTTTTTTTACTCTTTCTCTTCTTTTATATACTGTTTCTAAATCTGCATATATAAGCTCTAGCTCTATTATTTCTATATCATTTATCGGATTTATAACCCCATCTACATGTATTATGTTTGAATTTTCAAAACATCTTACAACTTCTATTATACTATCCACTTCCCTTATATGTGATAAAAACTTGTTTCCGAAGTCCTTCTCCTTTACTTGCTCCTTTTACAAGTCCTGCTATATCTACAAACTCTATATATGTAGGTACAATCCTTTTTGAATTAAATATCTTTGCAAGTACATTTAATCTTTCATCTGGTACTGATACTACTCCTACATTTGGTTCTATTGTACAAAATGGATAATTTGCACTTTCTGCTCCTGCTTTTGTTATACTATTAAATAGTGTACTTTTACCTACATTTGGTAGTCCTACTATTCCTATCTTCATCTATTTCTCCTAATCTTTATTCTCATATATATTTTATCTTGAATTCTTACATTTATCAACTGGTAAAAGAAAAATACCTTATTCAGGTATTTTCTATGATTAATCAATATCTATTTTATTTTAATTTTCTTTATTGTTTTCTTCTCTATTTTCATCTTTATATACTGTATTAAAATTTTTCAAGTCTAATGATTGATTAATTTTACTTTGATTGATTGTATTCGCTAGAATACGTATCGGTTTAATTATATTCTCAAATCTTTTGTTATCTTGCTCAATAATATTACTCATAACAGTTACACTCTGTGTAATTTTTTCTAATTCTATATTTGTTTTGAAAATATTTGAAATAATATCTGCTTGAGTAAGTATCGGTTTCATTTGATTCTCAAATCTTTTTTTATTTTGCTCAACAATATTACTCATAACAGTTACACTCTGTGTAATTTTTTCTAATTCTATATTTGTTTTGAAAGCATTTGAAATAATATCTGATATTTTTTTAAACTGATTTAAATACATATCTAATATTGGTCTAATATCAAATATTTTTTCTCTATATTTTTCTTCTTCAATTTTTGTTATAACCATTTTAATTTTTTTATTTGATTCATTGATTATTTTTTTATTTGATTCATATTCCTGACTCGTCATTTCTTTATTGTGTACAACTTCATTCCTTATTTTTCTTATGTTATCAATATCTTCTCTACTAAATTCTATTTTAATATCATTACATATAACTTCCCACATAGTCTTTTCTCGATTATTATTTATAATATTTACAATATCTTCCTTCGTAACTCCCTCTTTCTCATTTTCATTATTAACTTCTTCAATTATTTCTTCCATGCTTTTTAGATTTTTAGGTGTAAATAAGCATTTAATATAATCTTGAAATGTAAGGTATTCAAGTCCCTTTTCAACAAGTTCATTAATATCATTATTTTTTTTCTTTTTTTTTTCTTTTTCTTTTTCTTTTTCTTTTTAATATCCTCAATAACTTCTTTTGATATAAATCTCTCATGCCATTCTATATCATATAATGATATCAATATTAAATATAGAAATTGTCTTAAATTCCTTTCAAAAATAGCTAAAGGTATCATTAGTTTATTACAATAATATTCTGCAGATCCATCATAGCAAACAGTTATATAATAATTAACTCTATGTTCTGATTCTCGAATCTTTTTCTTAATCTCTTCAAGTGTTTGAGCCTCAGATTTATTATTATTATGACTTATTGTTTCTATTCTCATTCTTAATATATTTTTATTATTTAATTCTATTCTTTTATATTTTATACTATTGTTACCACTTAATATTTCCTCTAATTTCCTTAAATCTTTTACTATAATTCCTTTTCTTTTTTTATCCATTATAATTATATCTAATAGCATTTATTTCTCCTTTACTTTATTAAAAATAGGCACATTATACATGTACCTATATATTCTTCTATCTAGTTATTATTCGGCTTACTATTGTCTATAACCCTTGTATTATGAGTTATATTCCTTTCATTTTCTGGTACCTCTACCTTAGATATACTAAGTATTACCTCTGTTCTCTTCATATCCATTTTAGCATATGATTCAATACCTACTTCTATAATATCTTCAGGCTTTACATATTTTTCTATTTTCTCTTTGTTTTCCTTACTCATTTGTATTAATCTATCTTTTGAATATAGTACTAACTTTCTAGGTTTACCTTTTTCTAATAATTCCTCTTCTATAGTCTTTTCTTCTTCTGCAACAATTGCATCATATTCTACATTTGTTATATCTTTTATCTTTTCTTTAGACATTTCATTTTTAATCAAAATCTTTTGTTCACCAACTTTAATTACAAGTGATGCTGTCTTTTTACCTTTTTCCAAATATCCTGTTATTGTTGAATTTATAAAATCGACTTTTGTTTTGTCATTTAAGTTTTCTACATTTATTCCCATTTCTTTTAACTTAGTTTTTATTTCAGATAACCTATTCATAATATTAAAATTGTCTGAATTCTTTTCTAAGTCTGGATTTACCATAATTACCTTTGTTGTTAATTTCATTTCCGCAAATTCATAAATATTACTTTCTTCATCATCTGCTCCAAGCATAATTATAGCATCTAAATATTGTAGATTATTCTTACCTAAATATTGTAATATCTTAGCCTTATTTTCTTTCTTTCCTGCACCTATCAATATACCTCTTTCACCTATTTTTAATATTGATGAAAAATCATTATCAAGTGGTATAACTGTATAAGTAAAATCCTTTTTTTCTTCTACTACAACTGGATCTGCTGTTTCATCTGTAGGATTTGTACCAAATATATTCTTAAAATTTACATTTGATAAATTATCATTTTTAGGTATATTTATTTCTGTTTTAAATACATTTGATGCATTTGTTATACTATTTCTTAAATTTGCAGTTTCTTTTGGATATCCTGAAATTGCTATATTTGCTACAAGTGCAACTTCTAATAATAATTTTAATGAACTCATATTTTCTCCTTATTCAAATTATACCTTAATTATATCAAATATGTATAAAAATAAAAGGACATATCTCAAAGAATATGTCCTTTTTATAATATTATATATTTTCTGATATATATTCTACTACATCTTTTACTGTAACAATCTTTTCAACATCTTCATCTGGTATTTCTATACCAAATTCTTCTTCTAATGCCATTATAAATTCTACTATATCTAAAGAATCTGCTCCTAAATCATCTAAAAATGATGAATCCATTCTTACACTTGCTTCATCTATCCCTAATTGTTCAACTATTACAGTTTTTACCTTTTCAAATATTTCTTCTGTTTCCATTTCAATCCTCCAATTCACTTTTCTTTTTCTAATATATTATACATATCAATTATGAAATACTATGTCAACACTTTTTTATAATTTTTTTATTATTTATACTTTAAATAGAACTAATAGTTTTCAATCTACTCTATAATATTATTATTATACTTTATGAAATTTTCTTGGAAATTAGAGTCTTGAAATCTCCTATAAATATAAAAATCTGTTATCATATCAAACTTTTCTTTAGATATAACAAAATTTTGCTGTTATAATTTGTCCTCTATTTAATTCTTCCTCCTGCTTTTCAGTAGCACATTTAATCATATGTTTATAACTATTAGATTTAGTGAATTCAAGATATACGTTTTCTGAAATTGGCATACATACTTTCATATTCTTATGAAATCCAATTACAGGATTATCACTAGTAATAAATTTTTTACCTATAACAATATGAAAATTAATAAAATCAGGTTTCTTAAATCTTTCAAAAAATTCTTCTAAATTATTTCCCACTTTAAAAATCCTATTAAATGCAAGAATTTCTCTATTCTTCCTTCCTTGTATCTCGTCTATATCCAAAGGAACTTTTCTGGAAGTATAATTTTTATAAAATGTTCCTCTTATAAACTCAGTTTTCCCTCTATTGGTCCTAAGATATTGTATCCATAAATATTTAAAAATAAAATCAATTTCATCATCAGTTAAATTAATTTCAAGAGTAAAATCTTCTGATTCAAGTTTTCTATTAAATTCTTTCATAATTTTATCAACTATTAACCCCATTTTTGTTTCATATACACTAAGTTTATTTTCTAATATATTATCTACAACCTCATCAGTTTCATAAAAATATTTTTCTGCACATATTTCTGTGTAATTTAAATATTCTATTTTATTAGCTGTTCTAATATATGTATATAATTTTCCTTCTTCATTTGCAAAGTATTTCATTAAAAACTTAGGATAATAATGTTGCTTTTTCTTAATATTATTTTTCATTTTACCTCATTATTTGATTTCAAAATTATATTATTTTTTAATAAACTATCTATTCATAATATATCATCATTTAATTATTATATCTAGTCTTTACATTTTTATAAAAATACTGAAAATCCTCTTTTACTACTATATAAATAATCCTTCAAACACCTAAGTTTGAAGGATTTACTTTGGAGCGGGTAGAGGGAATCGAACCCTCAACGTTGGGTCGGAAGCTCAAAATTTTACCATTAAACTATACCCGCAAATATTAAAGGATAAGATAATCTTATCCTGTTTGTTACATACCATATTTTTCTTTAAATTTATCTGCTCTACCACCTCTAGTAGTTGATTTAGCATTTCCTGACCAATATGGGTGGCAATTTGAACATATATCCACTTTCATATCTCCTTTTGCAGAGTGAGTTGTATATACTGTACCACATGCGCATGTAACTGTTACTTCTTTAAATTCTGGTTGTATTTCTTTGTTCATTTTATCTTCCTCTCTCTATTTTTTTATTCGAATAATTAATACCAATATATAATAACATAATAGTTTACTTTTATCAAGTAATTATTTTGCTTCTACATATTTGCCTTCTGAATCTAATTCTACTGTTTTTGATTTATTATTTAAATCAAGTAGCTTGTTTTTGATTTGTTCTTCCTTTATCTTATTTATTTCATCTTCTGTAAACACTTCTCTTGTTACTACTGAGCTTAACTGTTTTATAAACGGCATAGCTAAATTAAGCTTAACAATTACATTCATCAAACATAATATAATTGTTATAGTTATAAGTATCTTCTTCCAATTTCTTGCTAGCATATATTTCCCTCTTCTTTTAATACTATATATGTTATATTACCATAAATATACTTATTTTACAATCATCACTTTTTGATGTATAATTTAATTATGTAAAGTACTTAATAATTTAAAATATAATTATATTTATTTAGGAGGAATTACTATGGAACATTTTCTATATGACATTTGCCTATTTCGGTGGGCAAAAATAGGTCCAATATATTTTGGGAACTTACTAATGATAATCTTATTCTTTGGAGGGCCAATGCTATTTGCATGGCTCAATCAGAAGGGATACAATATAGTTGAGATTGCTATTTGGAGCTTTAAATATATTATTAGATATTTATTAACATTATTTCTTGAATATATTTTTGAATATCATCCATTAAACAAAAACATTATATACATAAGCAAACCTAGGATGGATTTAAAAACTAGCTCCCACAAAGGTCGTCTGAAATTTTTTCAGATGACCTATCAAATACAGATCAAAAAGTAGGCTACTGCTCTGGTAATAACGTCTGCAACAAATCTTTTCGATGAGCTATCTGACTTGTACTACTCGCTTAGTGGCTTTTCCTCATAGTAATAAGTCTGCT
>ERZ772986.1185-NODE-1185-length-15032-cov-7.603125_pt1 | contig 15032 bp, 6 predicted proteins | sample MGYA00511898_ERZ772986 | MGnify/ENA primary metagenome ERZ772986 (study PRJEB29015, sample SAMEA2737934) | human oral metagenome | biome: human oral; feature: human-associated habitat; material: dental | place: China | collected 2148 ... | reverse complement strand
CATAATTGTTGAGCAGAGCAAGGCTATTGGTCTCAACAGGACAGATCTGAATGTCGTCGATATGCCGCAGCGCATCCTCCGCCCTTTGAAGATACGGTGTCGGCGTCACGACAAGCAGTTCTACCTCCGCGCCGCAGTCCACGCAGGCAGAGCGTGCCGCCTCTGCCGTCTCGCGCAGGTAGTCTGCCTCCTCCGTAACCGCCAGGATGATGCTGAGGCGCCTCATCGCTTCAGCTCGCGCAGCAGCATGAAGTCCGTTCTGCGCATCGTTGCCGCCACCTGCAGAGCCTTGTCCTTCTCTCCCATATCGTACAGGAGGAGAGCCATGTTCCGCAGCGTCATATCATCCCCCGGGTCAAGCCGCAGGGCCGCCATGAGGAGCGCCTTTGCGCCCGCGTTGTCGCCTGCGGCATATGCCGCTCCCGCGAATGCGTTCAGAGCCTCCATCTTCTCCATCGGACGGATCTCCTGCGCGAGGATCTCCTGTGCCTGCTTCTCCGCATTCATAACGACTGGAGCAGGCTCTGCGGCGGCAGTCACTGTCTGGGCGGGTGTGGGTGCAGCGGGCGGCTCTGTCACATGCGCCTCGGCAAGTCCCAACAGTGCCGCAAGCTGCGGATATGCGGTTCGCGTACGCTCGGGATCGAGGCGTGCATCGAGCCCTGCAAGACGCCCGATCTCCATGCGCTGGTCGTAGGAGAGCTCGCGTTTGTGAGCGCGCAGGATGTTCTCGTAGAGATTCAGAGCATCGGCGGTACGCTTCTCACGCTGACAGATGCGTGCGAGCAGGATACGCACATCCACATTGGAGGAATCCCGCGAGAGCGTATTCGTCACCCAGCTCGCCGCACGCGTATAATCGCCCAACTCAAAATAGGCGCGTGCGACATCGCCGAAGCATTCATCGGGTGGATTGCCCTGCGCGAGCATATCGGCAAAGGTATTGATGACCCCCGCATACTCCTTCTTCTCCATATGTTTGCGGATCTGCTCCACCGTTGCAATCTTCTTCTCTGCCATTGTCATCGTCCCTTTCGCTTGTCGTTTTTCTTCCCGCCGCGCACGCTTCCTGCGCGCACGCTCGGCGCGTTTTTGCTTACGCTTCTTCATTGAGGTATCGCTCCCAAATCATCTTATATGCCGCCTCCACGGCACGGACGTATCCTCCGCCGTCCATCAGCGGGGAAGCCCGCATCATACGCGGCACGGCCGTATGGAGTGCCGCGAGGAGTTCCGTATCGCTCCCAAGGGCGGCAGCGCGCTCCACATATGCCTCGGGCGTATCCGCGACCAGCTCCCCCAGCCCCGCATTCGCGAGGAGACTCGCGCCGAAGCGTGCCCCGTGCCGCGTGCCCGCAAGCGTTACAACGGGCAGCCCCATGAAGAGTGCCTCGCAGGTCGTACCGCCGCCCTGATAGGGATAGGTATCGAGGATGATGTCCACATCCAGATAGTCGCGGAGGTAATCCTTCGAGCCGGGGCGCACTTCGAGCCGTGCGGAATCAATTCCGGCAGCCTCGGCACGCCGCTGCATCCGCTGCAGCGTTTCCTTGCCCGGCCGCACATTCTTGAGCAGAAGCCGCGCATTGGGAACACGCCGCAGAATATCTGCCCAAAGCCCGAGCATCTCATCCGTGATCTTCGCAAAGTTGTTGAAGCTCCCGAACACCACGGGATCATGCGGCACGCGGTGCAGGTTCTCATAGGCACGAAACCGCTCCGACGGTGTGAAGCAGAGATGTGTCTGCGGCAGCCGCAGGATGCGCTCCGTGAACAGCTCCTCCATCGCCGGCGGATCGACGATCGCGTCGCCGAGAATGTAGTCCATCGCACGAAGCCCGGTCGTATTGAAGTAGCCGATGCCCGAGAGCTGCACGGGCGCGGGCTTATATGCGGCAATCTCCAGGGTCTTTCCGCCCGCCGAATGCCCCGCGAGGTCAAAGAGGATGTCGATCCCGTCCGCATGGATACGATGTGCCGCAGTCTGTGCCGTTTCCTTCGAGAGATCGGCATAGCCGTCCACCATCCCCGCCACCCAATCCGTCACCTCACTCTGCAGCGTCCCGATATCATAGAGATGTACCGCAAAATGCGTGCGATCATAGGCGGAGAACAGCTGTATGGCGAAGTTCAGAACGATGTGATCCGTGATGTTGGGCGAGAGGTAGCCGATGCGCAGCTTCTCCCGCCGCCGCTTTGCGTGCGTGAACTGTGGCAGTACCCCAAGCAGATCGGCATATGCGGCATGTGCCTCCCGCATCTCCGTATTTGTAACACCATCGGCATAGTGAAGATACATGAGATAGTTGCTGAGTGCCGCCATCCGCGCCGCATGATCCGCACGCGGCAGCTCCCACGCAAGGCGCAGGTGCGGCAGAGCCTCCTTCAGATCGGTAAGCCAATAGAGGAGCTGCCCCATATACTCATGCAATTCATAGAGACGCTCCTCAGGGAAAAGTCCCGTGCGCTCCATCTCCCGCAGACGTGCAACGGCAGACTCCATGCGCTCTGCGGCGATATCCCGCTTCACCCGTTCGAATGCGCGTTCAAACGGATTCTGCGTCTGTTTTTTCCCACGCTTCCCAGATCGCACGATAACAGTCCTCCATCTCACGAATATACCGCTCTTGATCCATGACCGGCGATGCCTTCATGCGTCCACGCATCCCTCGGTGCAGCGCATCGAGGAGGTCGAGGTCACCCGCGAGTGCGACCGCCTTCTCCACATAGTCCTCCATGCGCACGGAGGCAAGCTCCGCAAGCCCGATGTTGGCAAGGAGGCTGTAAGTAAATCGCGTGCTGTGCCGATCCGTATAGTAGGAGATGACAGGCACGCCCATGTAGAGCGCGTCACAGGTCGTCCCGCCACCCGGCCACGGGTAGGTGTCGAGTGCAATATCCACGTCCAGATACCGCTCCATATAGTCCCGCGTCGCCTCCTCGAACATGACGCGGCTCATATCAAAACCGAGCCGCTGCATACGTGCATATGCCATAAGAGCGATCCCGTCCTTGGCGAACGCGCTGTTCTTGAGCAGGAGGCGGGAATTCGGCACGCGCTCCATAATCTCGCGCCACGCAAGGAGGGTCGTATCCTGCAGCTTCACATACTGATTGAACGAGGCAAAGAGAACATAGCCGCGCGTTTTTGCGGGTGTCCCCTCTGAGGCAGGAAGACTCGTATATCCATTATAGCAGAACTGGCTCGTCAGGCGCAGTAATTTTTCAACATACAAATGGTCGCTGTCGCTGCCCACAGGATCGCAGAAGTGATCGGTCACAAAGTAGTCCACCGCCGGAAGTCCCGTCGTCGCCATATAGCCAAGACCCGAGAGCTGAACGGGCGCGGGCTTCCATGCGAGCGCAGCAAGTCCCGACCCGTTTGTATGCCCCGCGAGGTCAAAGAGGATATCCACCTCATCCGCGTGAACTGCCTGCGCGATGCGCTCCATATCGGATTCCAGTGGACAGAGATCACGCCATGCCGTCACAAGCGTGCGGAAAAACGCCGAATACTGATCCTCTTTGCCCAGATTATAGACGTAGACCTCGAAGGAATCGCGGTCGAAACCCGCGAGGAACGGCCAGATAAAATACTGCATGACATGCTGTCGGAAATCGCCCGAGATATAGCCGATGCGGATTTTTTCCTTCCTGCGCCGCCCACGATGGATATACGGCTGCACGTCCGCAAAGAGATCCCCGTAGCCGCAGCTCCGCCGATAGACCTCCGCCGCAGGAATGTCAACGGCGTTCAGTCGAAAGAGGCTCACGCCGTAATACCCCCGCCGCATGACCTTGCTTTCCGCCTCCTCCGCATAGCGGCACGCATATGTGGATGTCGCCTCCGAACCGATGACAAAGTCTCCGCGATCCGCACAGGTCTTGAGTAGGATGGAGCGAACCGTAGGAACGGCGGGCAGTCCTGCATCGATGAGGGCAAGACCGTGCTGCGCCCGTGCGAAGATCTCCATCTGTGTGCCGGGCGGCTCCATACTGACGACGGACAGATAGAGACGAGCCGCCTCGCGCGCGCGGGGAACGCCCTCCGCAAGGAGCGCCCAACGCCCTATGGGGCTCTGTTCATCGCAGAAGAAATATGCCCACGCAAGGCTCATGCGCTGCTCGGGATCAAGGCGTTCCATGCCGTCCAGTGTGTGTGCCGCCACAATGACATCCGCCCATTTCTCCTGTGCGGACGCGCGCACAAGGCGCTCTGCAAGCAGCTCCGGTGTCTCCGTGCAGCCCCGTGCAAGGAGCCGGTCATAGGCACGCTCCACGGAAAAAAGGATTGCCTTCACATCAAATAGATCGGAGAGCTGCCAATGCAGACTTCCATGCAGCTCCGAAAGCCGGGTGCGGTCAGCAGCGAGGCAACAGATCTGCGCACCAAGCAATGCCGCATCCTGCACAGGAGAAAGCCCCAACTTTTCAAGAACAAGCACGGCATCATGCCCGTGCACGAACGCCTCCGCCGTTATGAGCGGCACGGCATGCTCCGCCGCGCGGCAGACATCGACGAGATCGACATCCACACCGACAGCGAGATCAAGTGAATCATAGGGAAGTTCATCCACGAGTTCGAGCGTCGCTGCCGCCGTACCCGCGTCTGCAATCCGCGCAAGGTCCGCCTCGGTAAGCCCTGCCGTGACGGCAACAGGCAGGACAAGACGAACGGAGGGCAGCGCCTGCAGTACATCGCAGAGAAGATCGACAAGTAAAGTTACCGTCCCCTCCGTGAGCTGTCCCGCCACACCGATTGCGGGCACGCCCGCATCAAGAAGAGGAGAGCGATATGTATAGCGATGTACACGTTCAAACGGTGTATAGGAACGGGCAAGAATCCGTTCCCCCTCGACCGTCGAAAGCTGTTCCGCCAGTGCTGCGGGGCAGTCTGCAGCAAGCGAGACGATATGCGGAGCAGGATGCAGCGCGAGGATACTGCGGATCGCCGTATCCGGCATACGAAGGGAGAGATCGACGAGCAGATCGATGCCGTCCGCACGGATTGTCGCCGCCGCTTCCTCAGCCGTCATGCCGCCAATCTCACGCAGAGGCACTTCCTTCGCAAAGACTTCGGTATCACCATTTCGCCCCGTATGATATGCATAGATCTCAAAGCGCTGCGCATCGTACGAGAAGAAGTACATCGGCAGCAGGTCACGCGTACGTCCCGCGCCAAAATCCGCCGACAGATAACCGATCCGCACTTTTTGCGGCACATCCTGTGCCACAGCGGCTGCTCGCTTTCTCTTCCGCTTTTTCATGCCCTCTCCCCTTCGTTTTGACATCCAAGTACATTCATGTATGCATGCTCCAACGCACGCATATAGCCTGTCTGATTCATCACCGCCGAACGCTCCATCCGTCCGCGCAGCTCCCTGTGCAGCACATCCAGTGCATCCAAGTCCTGTGCGAGGCCGACGGCACACGCCACATAGTCCGCAGCCGTCTCTGTGGCGAGCCCCTCCAATCCCACATGCGTCATCAGCGCGTACGAAAAGCGCGTGCTGCGCCGCTCACCATACCGCGTCACGACGGGCACGCCCATGTAGAGCGCATCGCAGGTAGTGCCCCCACCCGGCCACGGGTATGTGTCGAGCGCAATATCCACATCGAGATAGCGCTCCATATAGTCCGTTGTTGCAGGTTCGAGGAGCACGCGCGTGAGATCGAATCCGAGACGCGTGAGCCTCTCCCGCGCCTCCTCCACCATTGCGGGCGCAAAGAAGATCTGCGATTTCAGCAGTAGCTGTGCCGTCGGCACGCGCTCCATGATCTCGCGCCAGAGGAGCAGCATCTCATCCGTGAACTTGCGGTACTGGTTGAACACGCCAAAGAGGATATGTCCTCTCCTGCGGGCGGGTGTCCCCGTCGGCTGCGGCAGCCCTGCACGCGGGATATAGACGAATTGACTCGGCAGACGGATGAGCTTTTCCGTAAAATACGGTTCGCTGACACCGCCCACAGGATCACAGGCATCATCCGTCAGGAAGTAATCCACATCGGACAGCCCCGATGTCGCCGTATAGCCGAGCCCCATCATCTGCACAGGCGCAGGTCGGCGTGCCAGCACAGGCAGAGCACCACCCGCAGCATGCCCCGCGAGATCCACGAGAATGTCGATCTCATCCGCATGAATGTGCGCGGCGATCGCCTCGTGCGTCATCCCGCCCATATCACGCCATACGGTCGGATGCGGGCGCAGTGCCGCCGTTACATCGTCCGGCTCCGCTGCCGTACTGTACGCATAGACCTCAAAATGGGTGCGGTCATACGCCGTCAGAAGAGGCTGAACAAAGTGCTGCATCACATTGCGGCGGAAATCCGGTGAGATGTAGCCAATGCGAATCTTCGCATGGTGATACGGCACGCGATAGGTATAACGCGGCGTATCCTTGAAGAACGAATCATAGACGCAGTGTGCGCGGAAGAGTTCGTCCCCAGCTGCCTCCTGCGCGTTCTGTGCGAGCAGAAACGAACTGTAGAGCGCGGGATCGTCCGGCTCCTCCTCATAGGCAAGTCTGTAGAATTCTGCCGCCCGCACATCACCCATACGATAGGCAACGGCAGCGCGCAGACGCATGAATTCATGGCGCAGAGATATGCGCCCTGCGGCAATGTACGACTCCGCAAGCGTCATCGCGCGTGGCAGATCGCCCTGACGCTCCACGGCATAGGCATGGAGATAGCGCAGCAGATCGTCGTCCGCATCCGCTGCAAGGGCACGTTCTGCACACTCCTGCGCCTTTGCATACTGTTCGTTCTCGAGCAGCGCAAAGATGCGGTCTTTCAGAAATCTTCTGTCCATACTCATACTATCGTCATGGACGGAGGGGGACTTTAGCTGCTCCCGACGCGCGCCATACGCCGCCGCAATCTGCTCATACGCAGTTCCCACCGCCGCGCCGTATCCCGCCACATCCATCACGGGTGAGGCATGCATCATCCCGCGCAGCCCTGCGTGCAGGGCATCGAGCAGATCGGCATCCTGCGCCAGCATGACCGCGCACTCAATATATTCCTCCGTCGTCCGCGTGACAAGTGCCCCCGCCCCGATGTTCTCCAAAAGAGATTCGCCAAATCGGCTGCCGAGGCTCTCGCCCGCCAGTGTCACAACCGGCACGCCCATATAGAGCGCGTCGCAGGTTGTACCGCCGCCGGGATACGGAAACGGGTCGAGCGCGATGTCCACGCGATTGTACGCGGCAAGATAGTCCTGCGATGCTCCCTCTGTTTCCACACACGCACAGGGAATCCCCGCTGCCATGATGCGGCGCAGTGCCTCCTCCCGTGCATCGGGACAGAAGAACACATCGGTCTTGAGCAGGAGGCGGCTCTCCGGCACACGGCGCAGGATCTCCGCCCAGACGCGAAGCACCGCATTGTTCAGCTTCGTGAAATTGTTGAAGCTGCCGAAGACGATCCCGCGACCTGCCGCAGGAGTGTGTGCGGGCGCAGGCGCGGCATGGAGCGGCTGCCAACAGAAATGCGAGTATGGCAGGACGAGCAGCTCCTCCGTAAAGCCCTCCTCCGCGCTTCCTGCCGCAAGCACGGGATCGGCGAGGAAATAATCCACCGCTGAAAGCCCCGTCGAGGCAAAATATCCGATGCCCGACACCTGTATGGGCGCAGGACGGTGCGCGAGGATGGGCAGCGTCATCCCCGCCGTATGCCCCGCGAGATCAACGAGAATGTCGATGCCGTCGCGATAAATCATTTCTGCCGCCGCCTCTGCCGAGAGATGTGCGAGGCTGCGAACCCCCGCAACCGACTGCCGCACCTTCTCCGTATAGCCGTCTGGCGCATTCAGTGCGTAAACCGTCACCTCGAAATGCACGGGGTCAAGACCAGTCATCAGGGCATACGAAAAGGAGAGCACAACGTGCTCCCTGACATCGGGTGAGAGATACCCGATCCGAAGACGCGCCCCCCACCGATGCGCCGTATGGTCAAACGTCTTCACATCCGCAAAGAGCGCACCGTATTCCTCTGCCGCCGCCCGATCCTCTGCAAGCGTTGCGGGCAAATAGTGACGGTTAAAGAGCACGTTGCTCGCGTTGAGCGCACGCAGCTCTCGCGTAGGAGCAGCATCGCGCGCCTGTGTGTAAAATGCGACGGCATCCGCCGCACGTCCGAGAAAGCGAGCGCACTGCCCCGCAAGGTTATAGACCTTCTCCGCGATGGCAAGGGACATTGTTGTTCCCATGATCGGCCGGAGTGTGTCAAGTGCGGCACAGCGTGCCCCCTCCAGGAGGAAAATGCGCGCGCGCAGAAAGACCGTATAGGGGTCATCGGGACGAAGCCGCGCACACTCCCGCCACGCGGAAAGAGCCTCACGTGCACGTCCCGCCTCGATGTGGAGCGCGGTGAGAAGCCCCGCGGCCTCGCACGGTTCATATTTGTGCAGACGCTTGATCCCCTTCTTTGCAGCGCGCTCATCCCTGCGTGCGAGTGCCGCAAAGATCTCATCGCGCAGTGCTTCGAGTGCCGCCCCTCTCATGCCATCCCTCCTGCCAGTCGCCCGATCCTGCGCTGCATCCGCTGCGCCTCGGGGGCGGCAGAAACCTCCCTGCACACACGCGGCAGGAGGAGCGCAAGCGCGCCTTGGCTCTCCGGTGCAAAGTCCGCTCCATATACCGCTGCAAGTGCCGACGCACGCTCCATATCCTCGATCAGCGACGCCGCCGCAGAGTTCACATCCCCCGCGAGCAGAAAACGCCGCCGCACATCAAAATGCACCTCTGCACGGCGGTCATAGTAGAGGCTCGCGTGCGGAAAGCGTCGTGCCAGTACGGAAGCGAGAAAGTCCGCATCCGTCGCCTCATCATAGAGCGCCCGCAGCGTCTCAATCACGGCTGCATCATCTGCCCCTGCCCCATCGAGGAGATCCAAGAGCCCCACGAGTGCGGGCGCATAGCGCGGCTGCAGACGCAGCGCACGCTCATAGAGCGCAGCCGCCGCCTCCGCATCTCCCCTGAGAGCCGCCGCCTCACCGAGTCGCGCATAAGCACTCGGCGCGAGGATGCCGGAATAGTCCCCCTCACGGTAGTGTTCCTCATGGAGCTGCAAGCCTGTCTGATATGCAGCACATGCCGATGCGAAATACCCCTGCTCCCACGCATAGGTTGCGTAGATCAAGGGAAACTCCGCCTTTTTCGGGAATGCCTGCTGCGCTGCCGTATACGCCGCCGCGATCTCCGTATCCGCCGCCTTCATCAGAATGAGCGACTGAAGGAGAACCGCGTGCGGGCGATCCTCCGAACCGACGGGACGATCGCTGCCGTCGCGTGCCAGCTCTGCATACATCGCCGCTTTGGGGTAATCTTCGAGCGTATAGTAGCAGTCCATCAGATGATATTCATCGAGTGTCTTATGTTCTCCGCGCGCACGACGTGCCAGCAGGAGCTCCAAGTCGCGCCGCGACTTTTCCTTGATGATGCGCGGCGAGTACCCCGTATGGTAGAGCGTCAGCCCCGGTGCCATCGCCATCTCGCGCCCCGCATCGCCGCTGAGATTCTCCACATGCTCATGGATACTGCCCACAAAGCGGATGTGCGGCGCACGGCGAAAGATACGCTGCACATCCGCCGACGTGCCGAGGAGTGCGCCCGTATCCATGTCAATGTTGACAAGGTGCACAATGAAGCCGTCAAAGTTCTTTTTTTGACTGTACTCCTCGATCAGCGGACGCACACGCGATACGCTCTCCTCCGTAAAATATTCATCCGCATCCGTGAAGACCACCCAGTCGCCCGAAGCCTTGTCAAGCGCAAAATTCTTCGCTGCAGCGAAATCGTTGATCCACGCAAAGTGAAAGACCTTCGCGCCGCCCGCATCTGCGATCTGTACCGTCGCATCCGTCGAGCCCGTATCAACCACAATCATCTCGTCGGCAAAGACGCGCATGGATGCGAGCCAGCGCGGCAGATTTTCCGCCTCATTCTTCGCGATGACACATGCCGAGATCTTCATCGTATCAGCTCCATCAGTTCCTGTGACTTTCGATGCGCCGCATCGATCGCAAGCGCATGTGCCAGATATTCCTGTGCCTGGGCACGCATGCCAAGGTACAGAGAGGCGCGTGCCTGCCCATAGAGGCTGTCCGCCGTCGCACCTGTCAGCTCCGAGAGGCATGCCCACGCGAGAAGTGCACCCGCATGACACTGTGCATCTGCAAACGCCTCCGCAAGCGCACGCACAACATCCGCACCATAGCCCGCCGCCGCACGCAGAAAACGCTCCGCCTGTGCCGCATCCGCATGGTGAATAAACGCCTCGCGCACGAGATTGTATCCCTCCATGCTCTCCGGCAGTGGCACGGCATCCGGCTCATCGTAATGCCGCCAGAACAGCTTCATCGCAGCGGGGAGCAAACTGCGCAGCCGATGATAGAGATGCGGACTCTCCGCATGGCGGCTGCGTTCCAGACGCAGGAGGATTTCCGGCATCGCGCGCACACAGCCTGCCAGCGCACCGACCAAAATTTTCTCCTGCTCCTGCGGCACACATTCGAGCACGCAGTAAAGTTCAGGCGCAGGAACATCACGCCTCATCGTGCGCGCAAGTTCCGCACGTGCCGCGTGTGCGAGCTGCATCCATCCGTAGCTGTCCGCAAAGCGTGCGAGATAGGCGAGCTGTTCCTCATCCGTACCGCACATCGTACACAGAGCAGCGAGGAGATGCCCCGCATCGTCCGCTCTGTGAAGCCCGACATAGACATCAAGTGCCTCCTCACGCGCCGTATCAAACACAAATGCACGCGCAGTTTCCTCCTCTGCCGCCGCATAGTCACCCGCTTCCATCAGAAGACGCGCACGCGCAGCAGAAACCGCCCCCGCCCATGCGGGAAATGCACTCGCCTCACCGCAAGTATCGGCGGGACTTTCAAAAAGCTCCATCGCACGCGTCAACGCGGGCAGTGCTGCCTCGTCTCCCGCAGCGGCAAGAAGAATTCCGAGCCGCCCGTAGAAATCCGGCAGCTGCGGAAACGCCGCACACGCCGCACGCGCCGCTGCGATCTGCTCCGCAAGAGGGATTTCCTCCTTCTCCATCGCGTCCAGGAGAAGATGGTGCAGATGGCTCTGTCCGCCGACGGAGGCCACATGCTCCTCGAGTGCCGCACGCGCGTAGATGAGTGCGGTTGCATACTTCCCAAGACCGTAATAGGTATCGGCAAGGTAGCGGCAGTCGCCGGGCAGAAGCCCCGTCTCCGCAATGCGCCGCTCCATCAGCGCAAGATTTCGTTCATGCTTGGCGCGGATACGCCCCGACGAGTACCCCACATGACGGATTGTAGGAAAGTTCGGCTCATGATAGAGAATCGGCTCTCCCCCCTCTTTTTTCAGAGCCTCGTGCACGCGCCCTTCATAGTAAAGACCACGTCCGAGCCGCAGGAGGCGGACATGCGGCGCACGCCCCATCTCCCGCTCCGCCGCATCCTCATCCACATGAACGATCGGCAGGAGAACAGCATCCACATGGGGCATCGTCACATCCACCATCGCGAGATAGGGACGCAGCTCTGTGGGATCAAAAAAAGTTTCGTCCACATCGAGAACAGCCGCCCAGTCTCCGTGCGCCGCCCCAATGGCGGCATTGCGTGCGGCGGCAAAATCATCCCGCCACGAGAAATCCTTCACCGTCGCCCCTGCCGCCACGGCAAGGGCGCGCGTCCCGTCCGTTCCCCCTGTATCGACGACAATACGCTCATCCGCATAGACAGCAGTATTTTCTAGCCATCGCTCCATATCTCGCTCATCATCCCGCACAAAGACCGCCGCTGTGATACGCAGCTGTGCCGCGCGCTCCTCCATCCTCTGCCAGATCGTCCTGCGGCGGCGCAGCTCCGCACGCATCTCCTCGGTAAAGAGCGAGGGCTCAATCCCCGATTTTGGCGGCACTGCCGCAAGCGCACGCTCTGCCGCAGCTGCCGCCTCACTGTAACGATGATACACCGCAAGTGCCTCTGCAAGTTCCGCCTGCATCTCGGGCAAATCTGGAAAACGGTGTGCCGCTTGCTCCGCAACGGCAAGACGCTGTTCCCTGCGTGCCGGATGTGCACCATAGATGCGCAGGAGGATCCGATACGAACGACTCGCATAGACAATCGAGCGTCCCTTTAGTCCAATGTCGCGCAGGGCATAGTACTCCGCCATACGGTCATCTCCGAGATTGTCATACGTCTCCGCGAGATACCGCCAGCAGCGCTCGGGATGCTCCGAATGCGCCGCTTCGTCCAGCAGGAGGCGCAGGTTACGCGCGCCCTTCTCCTGCGTGAGTGCCGCCGAATATCCCGTATGCACGAGCGTCAGAAGCTCCGGCGCAACCATACGGGAAGGCGGTGCCGTGCCATCCGCCTCGCGCAGTTCCTCATGAATCCGCCCCACATAGTGCCGCCCCTCCCTGCGGCGAAAAATGCGCGGAGCGAAGGAATCAAGCAGCGTCTCCCCTGTCTCCTCGTCGATGTTGTGCCACGGGAGGAGGAGCACCTCAGCCTCCGTTTCGTCCGCCTGCATAATGACCGAACGCAGTCGAGCACGGGTCTCCTCCGAAAAGTATTCATCCGCATCGATGAACACCACCCAGTTCCCCGTCACAAGAGCGAGTGCAGCATTTCGTGCAGCAGCAAAGTCATCCGTCCACGGCAGGGAATGAACCGTCGCACCAAGGCGCGCCGCCGTCTCTCGCGTATTGTCACGCGATCCCGTATCAAGAACAATCAGCTCATCCACTTGATTCCGCAAACTCTCAATGGACTTCTCCAGATGCGCGGCATCATCCCGTACAATATAACACGCCGTAATCCGCATCCGGGTTTCCTCCGCTTCCGTCCCATGCCCCTCCCGATAATGCAGTGCACGCTCTGCATAGGAGTGTGCCAGCGGCAACTCCTCCAAATGTGTCCAAATCTGTGCCAGACGCTCCGCAACCATCCCCGCAACACCATCATTGAAGAACGAGGAATCCGCCGTATGCGCCCCGCCCTCATCGTAGCGTGCAAGCGCTGCCGCCAGACTTTCCGCCGCCTCCCTATAGCGCGTAAGACCACAGAGAATCATGCCGCGCTGCGCGTAGAAATCCGGCAGATTCGGATATGCCGCAAGTGCTTCGTCGGCAAGAGAAAGCATTTCCTCATCGGGATAGTGAAGCGCACGCATGGACTCAATCATCTGATGATAGATCCGACTCTCATTTCCAATAATGGCGACATCACTGCACAGAACCTCCTGTGAGAGCGCGAGTGTTTTTGCATAGTCCTTCAGCCCGAAATAACAGTCTGCAAGATAGTAGGCATGCATCGGACTGCGCCCATGGAGAGCAGCATCCTGCTCGAGCATTGCAATATTGCGGCGTATCTTCTCTGCACCGCGCTCTGTAAGGTAGCCCGTATGACCAATGGCAAGGCGATCACCCCCATAGACGATGATCCGCTCTGCACCATCATCGCGCACGAGCTGTTCATGGATCATGCCCGCATAGTGCAGCCCCGGACTGCGAAAGATGCGCGGACTCTGCATCCAGTGTGTGTCAAAGAAAGAATCCTCTGTCATAAAATTACAAAGCGGAATCATAATGATATCAAAAGTTGGGTGTTCGCCTACAATCTCCGCAATGCTCTCCCTTAAGCTCTCGGGGGAAAAGAAATACTCGTCTGCATCCAGAAAAATCACAAGATCGCCCGTCACCTGTTTCAGTGCATAGTTACGGGCAAGTGAAAAATCATTCTGCCACGGGAAATCATAGAGTTCTGCACGCACATCTGCCGCTGCCGCTGCCACAGCCGGACAAGCCGCTGTCGATACGATGATGATTTCATCGACTGCATCCCTAAGTGAGCGAAGCGAGCGACGCAGCTCATCGGCTTCGTCCTTGACAATGTAGCAGGCAGAGATCTTCATGGGACACATCCTTTCACAGCTTCTCAAAGAATCATTATACGCGATTACAGGGCATTTATAAAGCCTTACAAAGAAAAAGACTCCCTCCCCAAAAGGGGAGGGAGTCCTGTCATCCGTATGTAACAGCCGAAGCGAATTACTGGAGGAGCGAAAGGACAGCCGAGCTGTTCTGGTTCGCCTGCGCGAGCATGGACTGCGCAGCCTGGAGCAGCACGTTGTTCTTCGTGTAGTTCGTCATCTCCTTCGCCATATCCGCATCGCGAATCGTGGACTCGGAGTTCTGAACGTTCTCGGACGCCGTCGTGAGGTTGGAGCTCGTGTAGTTCAGGCGAGCCTGGATTGCACCGATGTTCGCCTGCTCATCAAGAGCCTTCTGGAGTGCCGTGTCAAGCGTGTTGATCGCAGCGTTTGCCTTCTCCTGCGTCTGAACGCTGAGGACCTGTCCATCCGTGCCCTTCACGCCGAGTGCGAGGGAACGCATATCGGTCATGCTGACCTTGATTGCCTGGTTTGCCTTAACACCCGTCTGGAGAACGAGCGCGTTGTCATCGGACTTGTTCTCTGCGCGGATGCGCTCGCCGAACGCATCGAGAGCCGTGTTTGCCGTCTTGCGGATCGCGCCCGTGTTGTCCGTGATCGACATCGTGAACGAGGAGATCTGATAGGTCGTGCCCGTACCGACCGACTGGATCGAAAGAGCCGTCTTGTTGTCTGCCGTGTAAACGCTGTTCTGCGCCTTATCGTAGCCGACCAGAGCCTTTGCCACCGCGCCGCCAACGAGATCCGTGCCAGCCAGCGACTCCGTGCCGTTGAAAGCCGTACTCTTGATGATGTCGGAGAGAGCGTTTGTGCCGACCGAGAACGTCGTCGTGTAGGTACGACCCTGACGGACGTAGGAGACCGTGACGTTATCCGTCGAGAGAATGTTGAGGCTCTCATCCGTACGCGACTTGAGGTCGGTCAGCGCGGAGGCCCATGCCGCAGCCGTGCTCAGCGAGGTGTTTGTAAGCGTCGTGCAGGTTGCCTGCCCCTTGCTGTTGCGCGAGCCATCGACGAGGTACTTGCCGTTGTAGGTTGCAAGCGCGTTGTCGTCGATCTGGTCAACCATCTGGTTGATCTCTTTCTGGATCG
>ERZ772986.1180-NODE-1180-length-15054-cov-3.860457_pt1 | contig 15054 bp, 5 predicted proteins | sample MGYA00511898_ERZ772986 | MGnify/ENA primary metagenome ERZ772986 (study PRJEB29015, sample SAMEA2737934) | human oral metagenome | biome: human oral; feature: human-associated habitat; material: dental | place: China | collected 2148 ... | reverse complement strand
CAAATCAACAAAAAAAGATCTGAAAAGAGAAGCTTATTCTTTCAGATCTTTCGAATTTTATTCACGAGTGAGGGAGTGACTGACACCGTCTTTAAGAACCGTCACACTAGATACAGAACCATCTTTTCCAACTACGATATCTAGAGTCGCTGCAGATCCATCGCCTGCTGAGAGATTAGCATGGTAATGACCATCATCCAAGGTATAGTTATAAGCGCTGATACCATAGGCTACGGGTTGGCCCCCAGGAAGTTGGATGGTCACTTGACCACCTTGGCCAATAGTGACTCCAGTGTCGCGTTTGTCAGACCAATTCCCAGCTGCTGCGGAGAAATCTCCTGCTGCTACAGAATAGACTCCCTTGTATTGGGCATTCTCCGTAGCAGAAGCTTGCTTCTTAGCATGGGCATGACCGTCTTCTAGACTTGGCAATTTTGCTTTCGCTGGTGTTGCTGGAGTGGCTACTTCTTTTGTTACGGGTGCTGCTGGTGTCGCTTCTTTAGCTGGAGCAGGTGTTTGACTAGCTGCAGCTTGGTTATTTTTGCTACCAACAGTATGACTTTCTTCTGATTTGCTATCAGAGGATGAAGAGGCAATCGGATCTTTACTAGTGATCACTTTTTTCTTAGAAGAAGAACTTGTTTGTTTAACCTGACTGGTCTTTGAACTGCTTGCTTCTGAAGTTTTTTCTTCTTTATTCCCGCCACAAGCTCCTAGGAAAAGACTAGCTGTCAAGGCTAGGGCTGCTAGGGAAATGATTTTTTTGTTTTTCATAACAGAACCTCTTTTTGTAACATTTGTAATATTTTGTAACATTATTGTAACACTGTTATATGAGGCTGTCAATAGTTTCTCAAATATTTTTCTAATTTGAAAGAAGTTTTAAGTAAGTTCCTAAACTTTGCAAAAAAAGCCGGACATACTGTCCAGCTTTTCTTATTTATACACTTCTTGATAGAATTCGATCTTGTCCCCTTTTTTAACGGTGGTTTCAGCAGCACCTTTTGGAGCCATTTCGCCATTGATCTTGTACATCCAGTAAAGACCTTTGGCTTCATCTTGGCTGTGACCGTCAATCGAGGTGATCATGCCATTTTTTTCTTCAATCTTGTAGTTGGCTTTGAGCACTTTCATGAGGTTGCTCTCTTCTGCTACTTTCAAGGTTTTCGATTGCGCTTTTTGACCTTCTGGCGTCACGCTAATCGTAATCGAAATTTCGTTTTTCTTGGCAACTTCTGTGCTAGAAGCTGTTGTTTGATGGTTTGTGCTATGAGACGAAGCGCAACTCGCTAAAAGAAGAGCTGCAAGTAAGGTCATCAAGCTAGAAATGGTTTTTTTCAACATAAAATCTCCTAAAGATTTGATAGATAATGGGATAGAAAATGATCGTCGACAGAGCATGGGCAAGGTTAAAACTAAAACCATTGACCAAAGCATAGGTCCACCAAGGAATATGGTATATCAAGGCATAAACACTATCGATCAAGACCCCATAAGCAAAGGACAGTAGGCCCACAAAAAGGATCTGAAGGACAAAGGGCAACCACTTGTAACTGATGCGCCAAATGAGCATCAAACAGCCAAAGGCGACAATCTGAAAGAACACAATCAGGCTCATCCCCAGGAAAAAGGCGGAGACAAACATGGTGATCATCATCACAAGAAAAGCAAAGCTATACCCTTCAAATATCACCAAGAGAAAAAAGATGGCAGAAATAGGTTGGACATTTGGGAAAGGGGCAAAAGCCTGACGTAGAGCGACACAAAGGGCCGCCAAAAGCGAAATACGGGTTAATCGCTGAAGCGTCATGACATCCTCCTAGACAATCTCAAACTTGATCGTTCCGGCTGTCGTTCCAACCTTGATCGTTTGTCCTTCTTGGGCTTGGCCTTTCAGCAATAGCTCTGCTAGTTGATCTTCCACTTCGGTCTGCAAGACACGACGCAGTGGGCGAGCACCCATTTCTGGATCGTAGCCTTTGGTTGCTAGCAACTTGAGCGCTGAAGGCTGGAATTTGAGGGTCATGCCTTGTTCGGCCAAGGTCGCGATGAGCGGTTTGACCATGACTTTCACTACCTGCTGCATGTCCTCGCTTGAGAGACTATGGAAGACCACCTTTTCATCAATCCGGTTGATAAACTCTGGACGATAGGTCTTCTTCAACTCTTCAAACATGCGTTTTTCCATATTGGCCTGATCAAAGCGGATATCTTTGGCACCAAAGCCAACTGTCTTATCATCCCGCAGGGCTGTTGCTCCCAGGTTTGAGGTCATGATGATAATGGTATTGGAGAAGTCGATCTTCCGGCCTTTGCTATCGGTTAAAACTCCGTCATCCAAGACTTGCAAAAGGACATTGAAAATATCTGGGTGGGCTTTTTCCACCTCATCAAATAAGAGAACTGAATATGGTTTGTTGCGGACTTTCTCGGTCAACTCGCCTCCTTCTTCGTAGCCCACATAGCCTGGAGGGGCACCGTTGAGGCGGCTAGCCGCAAATTTTTCCATATACTCACTCATATCAAAACGGATGAGGGCCGATTCATCATCAAACAGAACTTCTGCCAAAGCTTTGGCTAACTCTGTTTTTCCGACTCCGGTAGGTCCTAGGAACATGAAAGAACCGATCGGACGTTTATTGCTACGGATCCCCGATTGATTGCGTCGAATAGCCCGACTGATACTCGAAACCGCTTGGTCTTGACCAATCACGCGCTTGTGCAATTCTGCTTCTAAGTTGAGGTACTTCTTGGCATCGGTTTGGGTCAGTTTTTGAGTTGGAATACCAGATAATTGGCTCAAGGTCACCAAGACATCTTGGTCAGTGACTTCTTTTTTGTAGACAATTGGAGCGGCCTCTACTTCTATGAGTTGGGATGCTTTCTTCCACTTGCCATCCATCAAGGCCCGGTCTAAGGCGGTCAACTCTTCTTTTACGTGACCGTTGGAATCGCGGTTTTGTACAGTAGCTGCCGCTTCATCCAAGAGATCAATGGCTGAATCTGGCAATTGACGGCTGGTCAAATAGCGGTGGGCATATTTGACAGCTGTTTCGATCGCTTCATCGGTAATGGTCACATGATGGTGGTCCTGATAGGTCTCTTTCAAGCCTTGGAGAATTTGGATGCTATCTGCAACACTTGGCTCTTCAATGGTGACTTTCGCAAAACGCCGAGAGAGGGCTGCATCTTTTTCGATATGCTTTTGGTACTCATCTTGAGTCGTTGCCCCAACTGTACGCAAGGTTCCCCGTGCCAGGGCTGGTTTTAGAATATTGGCTGCGTCTAAGGTCGAATCAATACCGGATCCTGACCCCATAATAGTATGCAGTTCATCGATAAAGAGAATCACGTGACCGTCTTCTTCGATGTCCTGGATGATATTGTTCATCCGCTCTTCGAAGTCCCCACGGAAGCGCGTCCCTGCAACGACATTCATGAGATCCAATTCTAAGACACGCATTTGCGCGATTTCAGCTGGAACATTGCCACTAGCGACCCGCTGGGCCAGACCTAATGCAAGAGCGGTTTTTCCGACCCCTGCTTCTCCCACCAATACAGGATTGTTCTTCGTCTTGCGGCTGAGGATTTGGATCATGCGTGAAATCTCTGCATCCCGGCCAATCACAGGCTCAAGCTGGCCTGCACGCGCCATTTCTGTCAGATCACGGGTATAATCTTCAAGACCTCCACTGGTGCTTGGGGGCATGCCCATCATATTTCCCATGGTTTGGCGGTTGGGGTTTTGGGCCCGATAGAGACTCCGAATGGCTTTGATATCATTCTTGTCCCAGCCTGCTTTGTCTTCTAAATTCTTGCGAAGGGAGGCAATAGGAACTCCCTTGTCTTGCTCTGTAAAGGCAAAGCCGGCAAACTCCATGACTTGGCTCGCCAAGGTCCCACGGTCTGCTAGAAGAGAGAGGAGCACATGCTCTGTTCCCAAGGTCTTGGCATGAAGGACCTGGGCAATCTCTCTTGCGTGTTTCATAATGGCTTCCATCCGATAAGAAAATGGGAAGATTTCATACCGATTGTCGCTTTGAAAAGCTTGGCCTGTAATATGCTCCGCTGCATCCTGAAACTCATCGATCTGCATAGGATAATCGTTCAGTACAGAACCTGCCACGCTATAGGGATTATTGGCCATAGCCGTCAGGAGATGCCAAGTATCTAAGGTATGTCCCTGATAGTGGCCTGCTAGTATTTGGGCCGCTTCTATACTTTCTAACAGTGCTGTTGAATAGTTCATCTAGTCGGTATTTCCTTTTCTATCTACTTGTTGAATGATTTTTTTCAGCATCGTTGCTCGTAGGATGAGAGCATCTCGACCTAGAACCTCATCGGAGGTTGTCGCAAGCAAGAGCTGAGTCTCACGTTTTGTCAATAATTTTTCTTCATAGAGCATCTGGAGGATATCATTAAAGACCTGCTGGCTGATGGTCTCTCCAATATTGGCTGCCAAGTCTTGGAGCATCTGATGGTGATCTGAAAACTGGACCTTGCCAATGCGGATATAGCCACCACCACCGCGCTTGCTCTCTACAATATAGCCTCGGCTCTCGGTAAAGCGAGTCTTGATAACATAGTTAATCTGACTGGGTACGACCTGAAAGACATCGGCTAACTCACTTCTTTTGAGCTCTGCCATGCCAGCTTGAGCCAGCAAGGCCTTGATATAAGCTTCAATGCTATCAGATGTGTTCTTATTTGCCATGATGATCCTTTCTGGCTTGTTTTTCTAGATGGATGCTCTGCTCTTTGGCCCATAAAAATGGCCTTGGAGTACTCCTTCTCATCATTGACCTTATTTGACTATTATACAATTTTTACGGCTGTAAATAAAGCAAAGACTCTATGGAAATAGGAATCTCTTAAGAAGGCAAAACAAAAGAGGCTAGTGAGAACTAACCTCTTATGCGAAGAAGGAGCTACTCTTTGCGACGAGCAAATTTCGCGCCTCCGCCCAAGAATCCTAGACCAAGAAGACCTAACCAAGCAAACAATCCACTTTGTTTTGTACCGGTTTGAGGAAGTTTTCCTTCCGATTGTAGAGAAGGATTTTTAACCACTTCTTTTTCCGGATGGTCTGAAGTCGAAACAGAAACTGCTTCTGGGGTTTTCGGTTGCAAGAGAACAGGTCTTCCTTTTTCTTTTTTGTCTTCAGCTTGAGAAAGAGTTGCAACTTCTGGTTGCACCTTACTTGGAGTGACAGGAGTGGTTGGAGTCGGCATATCAGCTATCAACGGACTTTCTTCCGCTTCCTTCGTTCCGACTTCTGTGATCTGCTCCTGGGCCTCCACTTCGACAAAGGCATCGACTTCTGTCCGAATTTCTTTGCCTTCTTCTTGTCGAACCTCGATCAATTTCAAGCGGCGTCCGACCTTCCCTGCTTGAAGGATCCGGCTTTCGCCCTTGGCCAAGTCCTTGTTCTCACGTGTTTGACTCTCAAATGGAATCTCCTCCGCTTCGATGAGTAGTTCTGGTTTTTCAAGAATCAAATCCCGAACACCTTGATCTGGGCGCGTCTGCGTCAGGGGTTCATAATTGTGAGCATCTTCTAAGATGGTTTCAAGGGCTTCGACTTGATTAGCTGCAGCAACCAAATCTGGTCGCTCTTGATCCAACAACTGAGTCAAGTCCGTCAATTGTCCTTGAACCGTCGGTTTGAGATCTGCTTTCAAACGATCGAGAGAAGTAGCCTTGATCTTTTCTACTCCTTCTCTGATGATCTGTTGCAGCTCTTCTTGACTGAGCAACTGACTATCTTTCCCTGAGAGGATAAATCGGTCTACTTGGATAGCTCTAGATGACTGAGGATCATTGAGGGCTGGATCTAAGTGCAAGCGTAGCTGGTGGTAGCCTTTTGCTAGGCCTTGCAGATTGACCAAACTCTGGTCGAGCTTGCGTTGGTCTCCATAGCCACTGAAATAATGATCGCCGTCGATCTCATAATCATGGCCCCGACCTTCTTCGAAGGCCATTTCTTTCCCATCCAAAGTGACGCTGTAGAGCCCATGACTTGGGTCGACTACTCCTCGAACCTCCACACCTGTGCCCTTAAAGGTAATGGTCACTTCAATGTGTTTCTTGCCTTCCTCATCGGTCACTTGGTTAAAGCTGGACCAAGATTCTGTGCCATTTGAGAAGTCTTTGTTGTCTGTCTCATGATGCCAGCCTTGGCTATAGTGCAGTTTTGGATCTTGGTCATCCACTTCATTGCGATTTTCTGGCAACTGGTCTTCATTCATCACTTGGACTGTCAGTTCTGGAATAAAGCCGACCAAGCTTCCTTGATCCGGATGGAGCAATTTGACCTTAAAGTCATAGACATCGGTCGCTTTTCCTGCAAAATCAAGGGTTGGAACTTGGACTGTTTTTTCCGTCTCGCCATCTGAAAACTCAAGGGTGACGTTGGTATCTTTGTAGACCTTACCATGAACCCCTGTTCCTGGTTCTGTGATCAATTTAAGACTGGCACTTCCTTTAGAGCCACCTTTTCTCTTGACAACGACTTGCGCTGGGTCGCCTTTCTTAACAGCTAGGGTTGGCTGAGCAAACTCAAAGAGCCCCTTTTCTTGATTATTGAGGGCATAAATCCCTTCCGTTGCGATCGCATCTCCCTTGCTATTGACCAAGGTCAAGGTGTGGGATCCTGCTGCCAAGTCCGGTGTTTCATAGACCTTTTGGCTGCGTTTGCGGCTTGGACTTTGGGTATTGACGGTCGCTAGCTTTTGGCCATCGACATAGACATCCATTTCCCCATGACCAGGGTCGACAGTTGCGACCACATAGGCTTTGGTGCCTTCAAATTGATAGGTCACTGAAGCTCCCTTTTCCTTGGTCCACATAGAGGTGCCTCGAACACCTTCTCCCTCTTCATTCCACTGGCCATTGGCGCGCTCAGCAGTCCGGTCAGAATGATAAGTCAAACCAAGCGGATAGCCATCGGTTTCTTCAATGCTAGCTGGTGTCTTATAGACAGAGACTCCGTTCAAGATTGGAGTAGCTTGGGCATCAGTGATGGACACCCGGATATAACGACTATCAACTGGTTGCCCTTTGATCAATCGGCGATATCCTACGGTTGAGCCAGCCCCATATGGAATCCATTGGCCATTCACAGCCACATCAATGGTGAAGCCAGAAATCCGTTGACCTTTCTCGATGGTTTCTTTGAGCTCTACCACATCAAAGTGTTGCTCTTTTCCAAGATCAAGGACAAAAGAGCCGGTTTTGGCATCATCTGCAGGTGCCCAACTGGTCTTTTCATCGCCATCTGTCAAATGGCTGGCCTTGTAGAGCGGATTGCGTCGTGTTGAGTCAGCTTCTACCAAAGCTCCTGCCGCATAGTTCACACTGTAGAGTTGGTCCAAGGTCTGGCGGAATTCTTTCAAACGGGCCACATCGGCATCCGCAAATTTTCCGTCTTGATTGGGTGGAATATTAAGCAGAAGCGGGGTTCCACGGCCGACCGATTTGAAGTAAATGTCCATCAATTCGCGCAAGGACTTAGGCTCTTGGTTGTCATGGTAGAACCAGCCGGAGCGAATAGAGACATCGGCTTCTCCCACTGAGTATTGCTTCCCTTCCGGATCCCCGTGATTGAGGTAGCTATTGGATGGATTGTTGCGAATCTTATCTGGATTGACCTTATGCCAAACTGGATCTCCAGCAATTCCCTTTTCATTTCCGATCCAACGAACATTGGTGGGCTCAGCTGAGAAGATGGCAATATCCCCTTGGGCCTTACGAATGGCATCAAACCACTTGTCGAAGGTATAGGTGACTTTTTGAGCCCCATCGCCACGCGCTCCATCCATCCAGACTTCTACGAACTTGCCCTTGTTTCCATATTTTGGATCTTCAAGTATTTCTTTGAGCTGGTTGAGATAGTATTCGTTGTATTGGTCCTCTGTATCCACATGGTAGAGTGGGCTGTGGGCATCCCAAGGCGAGAGGTAGACCCCCATGTCCATGTCATACTTGCTGGCAGAAGCAGAAACCTCGGCTAGGATATCGCCTTTTCCTTCCTTCCAACCGCTTTTGGCAATGGTATGGTCGGTGTATTTAGAAGGGTACAAGAGGAAGCCATCGTGGTGCTTGACGACCATGATCGTCCGTTTGAAGCCCGCGTCTTTCAGAGTTTTGATCCACTGATCGGTATCCAGATGCTCTGGATAGAAATAATAAGGGTCTTCTTGTCCATCTCCCCACTCACGATCGTAGTAGGTATTCATCCCAAAGTGGATGAAAGCTGCTAGTTCTTCGCGGTGGTATTGCATTTGGGCCTTGCTTGGAAGCGGACCATAGTCTGCAATCTCAGGCTCCTCATCTGGAGAAGTGGCTGGTTGACTTGCTTCTGTCCCTTGACTGACTGCGCGGTTTTCTTTCTCACTCGTTACAGGTGAGGAATTCTCTGATTCTTCTTGGTGCTCGTTCACAGTTTTCTCCTCCTTTCCTTGTTCTCCTGCATTTCTCGTTTCGACCCGTTCTTCGCGAGTTTCACTCCTCTCAGCTTGTTCCTCTGCGTAACTGGTAGTCACTCCTAAAAAACAAGTCGCTACGACTACCGAGCAGACGCCTACCGAGAGTTTACGAATGCCAAATCGATTTCTCTTATCAAATAATCTTTTTCCCATATTCTATTCCTTTATGTCATCAGGTAAAGAGGGTGGAGACTTTCCCCATCCTCTTTCTGTTACCTGTGAACTTTTTTCCGTTATTTGCTAGTTTCTCTAGCTGTTTTATTTGGCCTTATTGGCTCTTTTTTTCTGATCGTCCAGCACAGCACTGGCAAGGCCTGCCGCTAGGATTCCAGCAACGAGGCTTGCGACGCTTTCTTCCGTTCCTGTATTTGGTAATCTACCTTCGGAAACTGGAGTAGCTGAAACTGCTGGTGTTTGTGCTGTTTTCTCGACTTCCTTCCCTGCTACATCTGTCCCTTCCTGACGCACTGCTTTGACCTCAAGAGATGCTTGAGGAGTTGCGGCAGCTACTGGTCTTTCTGAGGCATGAGGATGTTCTGAGTTCGGAAGCGGGTGTGGTTGTGGTTCTGGTTGTGGTCGTGGCTGAGGTGCTGGCTGTGGCTCTGGTTGTGGTTCTGGCTGTGGCTGCGGCTCTGGTTGTGGAGTGTCTGGAAGTACTTCTTTCGTGCCCACCTCTGTGATTTCTGCCACTGGATCTAGCTCTACAAAGGCATCCAGTTCCTTCCGGCTTTCCACACCATTTTCTTGAGAAACTTCCACCAAGCGCAATTTGCGGCCTTTTTGACCTTCTTGAACCACACGTTTCTCACCTTTTGGAAGATCCGCATTTGGACGTTCTAGGCGTTCAAAGTCCATCTCTTCTGGCTCAATCACCAACTCTGGTTTGGTATGGACCAGATTCTTAACCCCTTCTTCAGGAATGGCTGAGCCTGTAGGTGCTTTTGCGGAGAGAGAAAGTTGATATACTTTTTCGAGCTTGCCATCTTCTGAGACAACCTTGATAAGAACCGGAGCATTGGCACTTTTAGCATCGATGACCGTAACGGCTGTTCCATTCTTGCCTTGTGCTGAAACGATTGGACGTTCTCCCTCATACTCTAGATGATAATCTGTCACATCTGGTTTAAAACCTTCTAGGTCTTTGCCATTCACTTGGATCGTAACGTCAGTTGTTGCCTGGGCCTCTTCTGTTGGGGCATAGGCGCTCAATTCAATGATTCCGATTCCTTTAAGACTTTCATCACGGACCATTCTTAAACGGATGGCTTTCGTTCTGGTTTCGTTGAAGCTGAGGTTAGAGATATAACCAGGCTCAAAGGCATAATCCAAGCTGTAAGGAATTTCTTCCCAGTTAGAGGACTGGTTAAATGGATGTTCTGGAAGATTCTTCAGATTGCCGTAATCATCTGGGACATCAAAGTCTGGACCAATGTAGCGTTCTAGAACCGTTTTCGTTGGCAGACCTGTTTCCTGATCTGCAAAGAAGTCGACTGCTACTTTATTGACCAAGCGCTCGGTTACTTGACCATTTTTCTTGAAGATGAGACCAGCAAACACTTCTGTTTGATCCGGCTCTCTCTTCCAGTTGGTCCAACGGTAGTACTCATTGTAGCCACCATCATTGATGTAATCGATATAGTCGATTTGATTTGGATCGAGATCGTTGGTTTCACTAGCAAATGCTCTGGTATCCTCTGCATTGTAGTCACGGTTCACAGAGAGGTTTTCTCCTGTCTTTTCTGACACCCGGACGGTCAGCTGAGCTGTCAGATCATAACCGAGGACCTTTCCTTCTAACGTGAAGCTGCCTTCATGAGAAAGTGCATCAGCTGGGATAGCCTGCCAGTCCACCGTAAGTTCCTTGCGTTCATAGCCTGTATCCCCTTTGAAGTAGACACCTACTGTAGATGGTAGAACCAGATCTTGACCGACTTTCACAAAACGTCTGCCTGCTTCTACTGCTACTGGGGTAGCTTGTTTCAGTTTTTCTGCATCACTTGTGAGATGGAGGCGGTATTCTTGTAAGATAGTACCATCTTCTGCTTTATGGATGACACGGATTGGCTCACCTTCATGGACGCTTGGCACAACCGTTGCAAGACCGTGATGGCTAGCTGTCGCTTCCACTTGTGGATAAGCCCGATCACGCGCATCGATGTAGTAATCGGTCACACTTGGGTTGACACCTGGCAAGACATCGCCATTGACGCGAATGGTCAACTGGCTCTTTTCTTCTGCTGCCACCTTATTGGCAAATACCTGAATCTCTGAAATAGAGCTTCCACGTTTGCCTTCTGGTGTCTTCATGCGGATCCGAACGGCATAGGTGTCGACTTTATCAAAACTGAAATGATTCATCTTGCCAGCTGCTACCGGTTCTTCAACGGTTAGGTTGCTGACTTCTTTCCAGTTGGCTGGATTGTTAAATGGATGGTCTGTTTCGTCTTTAACACGATTTGGATTGCTTGGAACAGTTGGGATTTGTTCCCCTGTATAGTACTCAATCACATATTCACTTGGAGCGCCAACGCCGTGGTCTTCGTGGAAACCAACATGGAGGTTGTCCACTGCTCGCTTGGTCAAGATACCAGAATCCCCAAACAAGATACCAACAGAATCTTCCGCATTGTTACGACCCCAGTTGGTCCAACGGTTAGCTGGAGCATCGGTAAAGGAGATGACCTTATCATTGACCTTAGCAACTGGATCCGCATCGTTAGAGTCACTTGCAAAGGCGAGTGGCAAGACTGATCCTGTCCATTGCTCTGCTACGTTGGCCCCCTTGACTGTGTTTGCGGAAACACGAATATGAAGACGTGTTGGAAGATCCGTTCCTTCTACACGACCGGCTAGGACAACTTCTCCTTCTTTGGCCAAGAGTTGCGGATCGACCGCATCCCAGGCCACCTTAGCAGTATAGGTCTTGCCATTAGAGTGATAGGTCCGCACGCTTTCTGGAAGAGCTGGTTTTTCTCCGACTGGAGTGGTAGTGCTGACTTCTTCTACAGCGATAATGCCTTCAACCGTCACTTGAGCTTGGGCTTCTTTTTCCACACCCTCTACATGACCTGTGACTGTAAAGCTATGGTAATCCTTGACTTGATCTGCTGTCACAGCATCCCAGGTCACACGTTTTTCTTTCGGGAATCCCTTATCATACTCGACCAAGACGGTCTCTGGAAGAGCTGGCAAAACGTTTCGATCGGTGCTGATCCGTACAGGACGCACCTTCACAACTGTCTTTTCTTCTGGATTTGGCGTGATAGTAAAGCTGACTTCTCCCGTTTGTCCTTGGAAGTTGGCTTCTAAATGAACCAAGCCTGCTTCCCGCAATTCCAAACCTTTATTGGTTGCGACGGCTTTTCCTTGGCTACCAGCTCTTGTCTTCACATCGATTTGATCTGCTTGGAGACTTGCCTGGCTACCATCTTGGTAATGGGCAATGACTTCAAGTGGTACCGTTTGGTCTTCCTTGAGTTCCTGTCCTTCTGGCAGACGCAATTCTAGGCGCTCAATCTGTGGACTTTCTTCTTGGAATTGGACCACATAGGTCTGGACAGCTCCCGTATCCTGAGCAGTTACAAAAATTTGAGCTTTCAAACCATTTTCACGGTTAGCTTGGAGGACCGTCACTTGGGCATTTTCTGCACTTGCTGTGACTTGACCTGGCTCTTGACCATAAGCGAGGGAACGGAAAATGGTATGGTTGCCACTACCAAATTTTGGAAGAGCTACTCCATCTAGCTGAACCGTTGGTTTCTTAGCCTTGGCTACATCTCCTCCTGCAACCACTAGTGTCGCTTGGACGGCTTCCCCATTGCCTAGGAGTCCTGTCGCTTTCAAGCGAGCACCTGGTGTGGACAATTGATCTTCTTGACCAGCTTCCAAGGTCCATTGATCAACTTCATAGCTAACTGTCCGGCCATCTGTGAAGACCAATTGCACAGTCTTATCCACTGTCGCTAGATCTGCTCCCTGTGGGATTTGTTTGATGACTGGAAGAACTTGCTCCACACCGATCACATCGACCAGAGCTTCGACCGTGCGTCCTTGAACATGACCTGTCACACGGACTTGGCCAGCACGGCTATAGTCTGCTTTGTCCCACTCAACGGCTTCTTCTTGGGCCTTGCCATCGCTATAGACCACATTGACCTTACTTGGCAAGGTTGGTTCTTCTCCTAGATAAGCACTTTGTCGAACAGGTTCCACACCTAATACAGTGCGTTCTGCTTGGTCCTTCTTACCTGTAAAGAGGCTGACTTGGTCTGATTGCAAGCGGTCTGAGTCTGCATACAGAGTAAAGGCACCCGCCTGCTCAGTTGATTTGACAATGACCACCCCTTTGCCGTTAAAGGCTTTGCGTTGCCATGAGCCATCTTCCTGCGCTTTGTAACGTTCACGGCTAGCTTGTTCCCCATTATCGACACCGACAATTTGGCCTTGTCCATGCAAATGGAAATGCACCAAATTATTGGCAGTTGGCACCACACGACCTGCTTCATCAACGATCTCATAGGTAATATAGGTCAAATCCTTACCGTCTGCTGCAATCGCATGTTCTTCTTTCAACAAGCGAACACCTGCAGCCTTGCCGGCTGTTTCGACTTGATCTTTCGCAATCACGTCGCCTGCTTCGTTGCGGGCAATGGCTTCCACCTTACCTGGCACATAAGGAACCAACCACTCTAGATAGAGTTCATCCGGATTTGCCCCTTCTTGGTAAGTCCGGCCATCAGCTGTGGTCTTCTTGGTAAAGGTCTTGACTCCTTGTGATTCCCCATTGACAATCAATTCCACACTGTGGGCATTGGAGAAGGTCCGAACAGGAATCCGACCTTCTTCATCCATGACACGATTGGCCAATTCTGGGTTGTCCCAGTTCCAATGTGGCAAGAGATGCACCATCGGATGCTTTTCAGCCGATACCCATTGGCTTTGGTAGAGGTAAAAATCATTCTTTGGAAGACCGGCCGTATCGACAATACCGAAGTAAGAACTTTTCACAGGTGTGTCATTTTGGTTGTGCCATGGAGTTGGCTCACCGATATAGTCCGTACCAGTCCAGATAAATTGCCCTGCATAGCCGGCATGATCGCGGTCAAAGGTCCAAGAGGCTGTCGCTGTCCGACCCCAACCAACCCGATCATTGCCGTAGTCTGATTGTTCATAGTGGCGATCTTCTTGGTTGCTTCCGACCCATTCTCTTTCAGGGTGGTAGTAAGAGCCCCGTGTCCGCGTCGCAGAAGAGGTTTCAGAACCATAAATGAGCCAGTTTGGATGTTTCGCCCGTAAGCTTTCATAGTTGGCCTCTGAATAGTTGAAACCAACCGCATCGAGCTCTGCCGCTACCTTTTCATGGCCTCCTGATCCATCACCAAAGCGGAATTTATCAGCTCCCATAGTGACATAGCGGGTTGCATCCACGTCCTTGATGGTCTTGACCAAGCGACGAACAGTTGCGACAGATTTGTCTGAACCATCTGCTTCACCGACTTCGTTACCGATTGACCACATGACAATGGCTGGATTGTTCTTGTCCCGTTCTACCATGGTTCGTAGATCGTAATCGGACCAAGTATCCCCCTTACGAGCTTCTGGGTGAGTGGCATCTTTTTCAAAGAAACGACCGTAATCGTATTGTTTCTTACCACCATACCAGGTATCAAAGGCTTCTTCTTGGACCATCAAGCCCAACTCAGCAGCAATTTTTAAGGTTTGTTCACTGGCTGGGTTGTGGGTCGTCCGGATGGCATTGACCCCCATGTCTTTCATCTGTTTGAGACGACGGTATTCAGCCTTGTAATTTTCCTCAGCTCCAAGAGCCCCGTGGTCATGGTGAAGGGATACTCCGTGGAATTTCGTCGCCACCCCATTGAGGAAGAAGCCACCTTCTGGCGTCCAGTTGAGATAGCGATAACCAAAGCGTTCCTTTTGCACATCGACCAACTGCGAATCCCGATAAACCCGCGTATACAAGGTATAGAGAGCTGGATGATCCGTTTTCACATCCCAGAGGGTTGGTTTTTCAACATGCAAGGTTTGAGAAAGGTTGATCGCTTGACCTGCTAGAACAGCTTGTGCTTCACTGCGCGTTTTTTCGCTCACCACTTGGCCATTTTGATCGACAATTTCATATTCCGCATAAATACTATGGGCTTGATCATCCTGGTTGACAATGCGGCTCTTCACCACCGTATCCACTGCCCCATTTTGCTGTTTTTCCAACTGAGGAGTCGTAATCGTAGTCCCATACTGCGCTAAATGAACCTTGTCCGTTACACTCAGCTTAACATCCCGGTAAATCCCACTACCTGAATACCAACGGCTACTTGGTTGTTGATTGACCACATGAACGGCGATGGTATTCTCGCTTCCATCTGCGTTCAAATAAGGAGTAATATCATAAGAAAAGGCATTGTAGCCATTTGGATAATGACCGACGAATTGTCCGTTTACATAGACTTTGGAATCCATGTAAACCCCGCCAAATTCCAAGCGGACCTTCTTATCTAAATCTTTGTCATCCAAACGGAAGGTCTTACGATACCAAGCATCCCCACCGTTT
>ERZ772986.1171-NODE-1171-length-15125-cov-3.318713_pt1 | contig 15125 bp, 10 predicted proteins | sample MGYA00511898_ERZ772986 | MGnify/ENA primary metagenome ERZ772986 (study PRJEB29015, sample SAMEA2737934) | human oral metagenome | biome: human oral; feature: human-associated habitat; material: dental | place: China | collected 2148 ... | reverse complement strand
CTGAACACCGAGCGCATGGGGTCCAGGGAGCCGTAGGGGTTCTGGAACACCGGCTGGAGGCGACGGCGCAGCGCGAAGAGATCGGCCTTTCCCAGCGTGGACAGGTCGGTGCCGTGGTGGTAGACCTTGCCCGAGGTGGGGTCAATGAGGTTGAGGACGATGTTGGCCACCGTGGACTTCCCGCTGCCGGACTCCCCCACCAGGGCCAGGGTGGTGCCCTCGCGCAGGGTGAAGGAGACGTCGTCCACGGCCTTGAGCTCCTTGGCCTTCCCCTTGGCGCCGCGCACGCTGAAGACCTTGGTCAGGTTCTCCACGCGGATGACGGCGTCGGTGGAGGTGGCCCCCAGCCCGGCCCCCAGGAGCTCGTCCTCGGTGACCTTGATGCCCCGGGCGTGGGCGGCCTCAATACGCTGGGAGGCCAGCGAGGGCGCGGCCTGCACCAGGCGCCTGGTGTAGGGGTGGCGGGGCTCCTGGAGGATCTCCAGGCTGGGCCCGGACTCCACCACCCGCCCGCGGTGCATGACCACCAGGTGCTCGGCCCTCTCGGCGGCCAGGCCCAGGTCGTGGGTGATAAAGAGCATGGCGGTGCCCTGCTCGCGGGTCAGGGACTGGAGGTGGTCCAGGATGACCCGCTGGACGGTGACGTCCAGGGCGGAGGTGGGCTCGTCGGCAATGAGGAGGCTGGGGTGGGCCGCCATGCCGATGGCGATGAGGGCCCGCTGGCGCATGCCGCCGGAGAACTCGTGGGGGTACTGCCTGGCGCGGTGGGCGGCGTCGGGCAGTCCGGCCTGCGTGAGCAGGTCCAGGACCTTCTGGTCCACCTCCTTGCCGGGCACCACGTTGTTGGCCCGCAGCGCCTCCTTGACCTGGTAGCCGATGGACCACACGGGGTTGAGGTTGCTCATGGGGTCCTGGGGGACCAGGCCGATACGGGACCCGCGCAGCGCGGTCATCTCCTTGTCCCGCAGGTGGGCGACGTCCCGGCCCTCGAAGAGGATCTGCCCGCCGGTGACCCGCCCGGTGCCGGGCAGCAGTCCGATGACGGCGTGGGCCATGGTGGACTTGCCGCTGCCGGACTCCCCCACCACGGCCACCGACTGGCCGGGGTAGATGGTCAGGTTGGCGCCCCTGACCGCGGGGACCATGCCGGTGGAGGAGCGGAAGGCGACGTCCAGGTCGCGGATCTGGAGCAGGGGGGCCGTATCGGGGGCGGGCCGGGCGGCGCGGGAGTCAGGCGTGGTGCTCATTGCTTCCTCGTCTTGGGGTCCAGGGCGTCGCGTACGGCGTCGCCCATCATAATGAAGCCCAGGACCGTCAGCGCCAGGGCCCCGGCCGGGTAGAACAGGATGTGGGGGGCGGTGCGCATTGAGTCCTTGGCCGCCGAGATGTCAGCACCCCAGGAGACGACGCTGGCGGGCAGACCGATCCCCAGGAAGGACATGGTGGCCTCGGCCACGATGTAGGAGCCCAGGGAGACGGTGGCGGTGACAATGATCGGGGCGGCGGCGTTGGGGACGATGTGGCGCGCCAGGGTCGCCCAGCGACCGGCCCCCAGGGCGATGGAGGCGGTGACGAACTCGTCGTTCTTGATCCCCATGACGGCGCCCCGGGCAATGCGTGCGATCTGGGGCCAGCCGAATATCCCCAGGACCAGCACCACGGTGAAGATGGAGCGGTGGGTCTTGAACATGCTCATCACCACGATGGCCGCCAGCATAAAGGGGATGGCGAAGAAGATGTCGGTCATGCGCGACAGGAGGGAGTCGAACCAGCCCCCGAAGTACCCGGCGATCGTGCCCACGAGGGAGCCCAGGACCACCACCAGGAAGGTGGTGAGGATGCCCACGCTCACCGAGGCGCGCGCCCCGTGGACGGTGCGGGCGAAGATGTCGCAGCCCTGCCGGTCGAAGCCGAAGGGGTGCCCGGAGCGGGGTGGGGCCAGGGAGTCGTCCAGGATGCAGGATGTCGGGTCCGTGCGGGCCAGCAGGCCGGGGACGAGCGCCAGGACCACGGCCCCGGTAATGAGCAGGGCGGCGACCCAGAACAGGGGCCGACGGCGTAGGACCTTCCAGGCCTCGCCCCACATGGAGGAGGGGGCGGACTCGTCGGCCACGGCGTCCACGGCACCCAGGCCGGTCTCGTCGGTGTCGGAGACGAAGCGTTCCTGGCCGGGCAGCGGTTCCCGCCCGGCAGGGCGGGTGGTGGGGGTCTCAGGCATAGCGGATCCTCGGGTCGAGGGCGGCGTAGAGCAGGTCTACGAGCAGGTTGGAGACGATAAAGACGAGGATGAGGACGGTGGTGAAGGAGACCACCGTGGATCCCTGCCCCTGGGTGATCGCCTTGTAGAGGGTGCCACCCACGCCGTGGATGTTGAAGATGCCCTCGGTGACAATGGCCCCGCCCATGAGGGCCCCCAGGTCGGCCCCCAGGAAGGTGACCACCGGGATGAGGGAGTTGCGCAGGACGTGGTGGGTGGCCACGCGGGTGCGCCCCAGGCCCTTGGCGCGGGCGGTGCGCACGTGGTCGGCCCCCAGGTTCTCACTGACCTCCGTGCGCGTCAGGCGCAGCACGTAGGCGAAGGACACGGCCGAGAGCACGATCGCGGGCATGAGCAGGTCCGTGACGCCGGGGCTGGAGCCCGCCGTCACCGGCAGCCACCCCGCCTTGATGCCGACGAGGAACTGCATGACGAAGCCGGTGACGAAGGTCGGTACGGCGATCACGGTCAGGGAGACCACCAGCACGGTGGCGTCAAAGAACCCGCCACGGCGCAGGCCCGCCAGGGTCCCCACCACGACGCCCAGGACGCCCTCGATGACCAGGGCCATGAGGGAGAGCTTGATGGTCACCGGGAAGGCCTGGGCCATGACCTGGGTGACGGGCTGGTGGGAGAAGGTGGTGCCGAAGTCGCCCACCAGGATGCCCTTGAGGTAGAGCAGGTACTGGGTGAGGAAGGGCTGGTCGAGGTGGTACTGGGCGCGAAGCTGGGCGATGACGGCCGGTGACAGGTTGCGTTCCCCGGCCAGGGCCGCCACGGGGTCCCCGGGCATGGCGAAGACCATGGCGTAGATCAGGAAGGTCGCGCCGAGGAAGACGGGAATGACCTGGAGGAGTCTGCGCCCGATATAGCGGAGCATGAGGGTTCCTTCTGGTGGTGGTGACGCGGGCCGGGGGCGGTGGCCCGTGTGCCACCGCCCCCGTAGGCGTCAGTCCTTGGTGACGGCGTGGTACAGCGGGGCGGAGTTCCAGCCGAACTCCACGTTGCTGACCTTGGTGGAGTGCCCGCCGAAGCCGTTCTGGTACCACAGCGGGATGGCCGGCAGGTCCGCGAACAGGAGCGTCTGGGCCTTCTGGTACAGGGTGGTGGCCTGGGTCTGGTCGGTGGTCTGGGCCGCCTGGTCCAGGAGGGCGTCGAACTCGGGGTTGGAGTACTGGGCGTCGTTGGAGCCGGCACCGGTGCGGTAGACCATATTGAGGAAGTTGCCCATGGACGGGTAGTCGCCCTGCCACCCGGCGCGGAAGCCCGAGGTGAGGGTGTGGGCGGTGACGTCGGCGCGAAGCTCCTTGAAGGTGGGGTAGGGGTTGCCGGCGGCCTCGATACCCAGAACCGTCTTGATGGAGTTGCACACGGCGTCGACCCAGGTCTTGTGCGGGCCGTCGGCGTTGTAGGCGATGCTGAAGGAGCCGGTGAAGGGGCTGATGGCCTCGGCCTGGGCCCAGGCCTCCTTGGCTGCGGTCGCGTCGAAGGTGAGGACCTCGTTGCCCGGCACCTTGTCGCTCCAGCCGCTAATGACCGGGGAGGTGAAGTCGGAGGCGGGGGTGCGCGTGGAGTAGTAGAGGGTGTCGCAGATCTTCTTGCGGTCGATCGCCAGGGACAGGGCCTTGCGGCGCAGGCGCCCCTCCTCGTCCATCTTGAAGTGCTCCGAGCCCACGTCGATGGTGAAGCACTGGATGACGGCGCCGGGCTGGTTAATGGCCCGGTCCCCCAGGTCGTCCTTGAAGGTGGCCAGGGCCGAGTCCGGGATGGCGTCGATGACGTCGAGGGAGTCGGACTGGAGGTCCGCGTAACCGGACTCGTAGGTGGTGTAGAACACGAAGCTGACGCCCTTGTTGGCGGCCTTGCGCGGGCCGGAGTACTTCTCGTTGGGAACCAGCTCACAGCGTTCGTTGTGGGTCCAGGAGGACAGGGAGTAGGGGCCGTTGCCCACCGGCTTCTGGCCGAAGGCCTTCATGTCCGCGTAGGCGGACTCGGGCAGCGGGTAGAAGGCGGAGTAGCCCAGGCTGAGCAGGAAGTCGGACTGGGGCGCCTTGAGGGTGATGGTGAACTCGGTGTCGGAGACCTTCTTCAGGCCGGTGAGCTCGGAGTCGGTGTCGTAGGAGAAGCCCTCGATGGGCTCGAAGAAGGCGCTGGACAGGTGGGCGTGGGACTTCAGGGCGCCGTAGTTCCAGGCCTTAATGAAGGAGTCGGAGGTCACCGGGGTGCCGTCGGAGAAGGTCCAGCCCTCGTTGAGGGTGACGGTGAAGGTCTGGCTGTCCTGGGTGGTGACGTCCTTGGCGACCTCGTTGACCAGGGCCCCGTGGGTGTCGTAGGAGTACAGGCCGGCGAAGATCAGGTCGATAATGCGCCCGCCCCCGACCTCGTTGGTGTTGGTGGGGATCAGGGGGTTCTGGGGCTCGGTGTCGTAGGCGGTGACGATGCCGTCACCTCCCTTGGAGGTGGTGTCGGAGGAGCAGGCGGCGAGCGCTGCGAGGGCGGCTGTCGAGATGACGCCGGCTCCGAAGGCCCGACGGGACAGGATGAGTCTGTTCATGAGGAACTCCCACGGGAAGGGGCGTTGACGCCCGGAGGACGGGGCGCCCATCGCAGGAGGTGGTCAGTGACACACCAGCGCATACACATACACTCATGCGAATGGACGTCTGGCACTGTACCCCATGGAGCCGCCGGACGCGCGCACCGTCTTACCCTGTGGTCACGTGGTTCCTTACCAGCCCGGCGACGCGCAGCGTTTACGCAGGTCAGAATACTTTCATTAGCTGCTGCGAAGAGAGCGGTCCGAACCCTAAGGAGCCGGTGACAGGTGTGGAGGGAGGACTCCCGGGCGTAATGATGGACTATGCTTATATGGTAGATCGGGTTTTAAATGATGGGTTGAGTTTTAGATAGTGAGCACAGGTTTTAAGTGACGTGTTTGAGTTTTAGGTGATGGACTGGGTTTCGGGCGACAGTGTCCTGGGTCTTACCAGGTGTCCTGGTCTTAGGTGGCGGGCTCGGGTCTTACCAGGCGGCGGCCAGTAGCTCGTAGGAGCGACGTCGTAGCAACGGGTCGTGCACGGTGGTCACCACGAGGAGCTCGTCCAGGCCCCAACGACGCGCCAGGGCCCGCAGCCGGGGAACCACCTCCTGGGGGGTGCCCACGAAGGACAGCGCCATGGAGGACTCCACCGCGCGCTCCCGCCCCGGCGCCAGGGCGCGCCACGCCTCCAGGTCCGGCGTCGGCGGGTCCAGGGGTCCGGGACGCCCACCGACGACCCGCGCCGCGGCGGTCATGGCGGTCGTGAAAAGACGCTGCGCCTCCTGGCACGTGGGGGCCAGGACGACGTTGACGGCCGCGGCGACCCGGGGCCGGACCGGCTGGGGGGCGTCGGCCAGGACCGAGCGGTAGGTGGCCATGGCGGCCTCGGCCTGGGAGGGGGCGAAGTGCGAGGCGACGGCGAAGGGCAGCCGCATCTCACCGGCCACCCGCGCCCCGGTCACCGAGGATCCCAGGATCCAGGTCTGGGGGCTGGTGCCCTCCCCGGGGATGGCGCGTACCACGGTCGGCTCCGGAGCCGGGGGCAGGGGGGAGGTCTGCGGTTTGTCCTGCTTGTCTGCCTGCACCCCACCGGCCGACGGGGCAGGTCGCGCGGGCCAGAGGGAGCCGGGGACAGCGGCGTCGGCGTCGGGCCCGGGGCCGAGGTAGCCCAGGATCTCACGGACCTCGTCGGCGAAACGACGGGGGTCGGCGGACCGCCGCCGCAGGGCGCGGGCGGTGACGGCGTCGGTGCCGGGGGCGCGCCCCAGGCCCAGGGCAACGCGGCCCGGGTAGAGCAGGGCCAGGGTCCCCACCTGCTCGGCGACGACCAGGGGGGCGTGGTTAGGGAGCATAATGCCGCCGCTGGCGACGCCGATCCGCTCGGTGGCGGCCAGGACCTGCCCCATGAGGACGGTCGTGGCACTGGCCAGGTAGGTGGTGGAGCCGTGGTGCTCGCCGAGCCAGTAGCGCGTGTACCCCGCGGCGTCGGCGGTGCGTGCCAGGGCGACCATGTCACCCAGGGCCTGGGCGCGGCTGCGACCGGCGGGGACAGGGACGAGGTCCATGACGGACAGGGCGGCGCTCATGGTCGCAGCCTACGGCTCCCGCAGGATCACCGGTGCCAGTACCGACGTAACAGTTCCAACCGCCCTTACGCGGACGGCCCGGACGAGCACCCCCGACCTCGTCAGGCCCCACCGTCCAGCCGCTCCGCGGGACGGCCCGGACGCAGCCTTCCTGGCCGTCATGTATACAGCTGGCAGCCGCTCCTGCGCGGACGGCCCCGGCAGCACGGAGGAGCGGCTCGAGCCCGCCTCGTGCGGACGAGCCTGGTCCGTGCACGCACCCTCAGGGGCGGCAGACTCGAACCCCTTGTGCGGACGAGCCCTCACAGGAGTGCTGCCGCGTCACCCGGGTAGATGACACGGCAGCGTCGGGGAGCGGGGACCGGGATGGGGCGGGGTCTTGGGACCGGCACCGTGGTGCCCCGGAGCCTCAGCGGGTACGGACCACAGGCCGACGGGACGTCGGAGGACCGGTGGGGTCGGTGCGTCCGGGCGGTCCTGACCTCCTGGAGCCGAGGCGGACGCGACCGCGCGGGGGCCTAGGCATGACGGGAGGGCAGGATCGTGGCGGCCAGGGACTTGCAGATGTCGCCCACCAGGAAGGGGACGGCACCCAGGGTGAAGGCCGCGCCCAGGGTCAGGCCCTTGGCGTAGGCGAGCCACAGGACGCCGGGCACGTAGACGGCCACGGAGGCCAGGAGCATGAGCCCCAGGCGGGCGGGCAGGCGGCGGCCCGGGGCGGTAGCGGTCCCCGCCACGACGGCGACCAGGACGTAGCCCAGGACGTAGCCGAAGGTGGCGGTCACCCCGCTGGTCCAGCCGTGGAGCACCGGGACGCCAGCGGCGGCCAGTCCCGCCAGGAGCAGGGCGGAGGCCGCTCCGCGCCGGGAGCCCAGAAGGCCGCCGACGCCGAGGACCGCGAGGGTTCCCAGGGTGACCGGGACAGGCGTAAAGGGCAGGGGGACCGCGAGCTGGCCCAGGAGGGCGATCGCAGCGGTTCCGGCTGCCACCAGGACGGCGTCGCGCCCCAGAGCTCGGACGCGCAGGGCGGCGCGAGAAGGAGCGGCCGCAGCGACCTCGTTGAGGGGATGTGTCGTCATGCACTCACCATAGACAGACAGCGTGCGTTACCGGAACTCCGGTTCTCCCCCGTGATAAGGGCGTTATTTTGTGCCTTTCCTCTAACCTATAGGGTTCTTTCACGAGAACCAGGAGACTATGAGGCGCGGCCTCAGGGCGGACGCCTGTGCCGCATACGGCCCGGACACCGGGACGTCCCGGACCGGGTCCTGGATCCCGTACCGAGCGGGGCTGGTGGACACCGGGCGGGGCCGGGCGCCCTCGGGCTGCAGAGGGTAGCCGCCAAGGCAGATGTGCAGGGGCGCGGGCTAGAGTCGGCCCCGTGAGCGTGCACTCCTTCTCCCTGGTCCCCGCCGCCTACGTCCTCCTGCTGCGCCAGGCACCTGGCAGGGCCAGCGACCCGGCACCTGCTACAGCTGCCATCGCGCTCGCGGGCACCTCCCGACCCAGGCCCGACGTTCCGGCACCCGTTGCCAGCACGGTCCCGACGCCCACCGCTGGCACAGTCCCGACGCCCACCGCTGGCACAGTCCCGGCCGGTACCGCCGCGCCCCGCTCCCCCGACTCCCCGGCCGCGGGCACCGAGGTCCTCCTCCAGCTGCGCCGGAACACGGGGTACATGGACGGCTACTGGGCCACAGGGGCGGCCGGGCACGTCGAGAGCGGTGAGTCCGTGCTCCAGGCCGCCTGCCGGGAGGCCCGCGAGGAGGTCGGCGTCGTCCTGACCCCGGAGGACCTGTCCCCGCTGACGGCTATGCACCGCTCCAACGACGTCGGCGGCGCCGCCGTCGAGCAGCGGGTCGACTTCTTCTTCACCGCCCGCACCTGGCAGGGGACCCCCACCGTCCAGGAGCACGAGAAGGACGCCGGGCTCAGCTGGTTCCCCCTCACCGACCTGCCCGCCCTCGTCCCGGCGCACGAGCGCGCGGTCCTGACCTGGCTGGCCAGGGCGCTCGACGGCGGGGAGGCGGTCCCAGCAATCACCACCTTCGGCTTCACCCCGGGCCAGGACGTCGCCCACTACGGGGTGGCCCGGCACTGAGCGTCCGCAGCGTCCCGGGCCGGGGCGGCGCTTCCGACGGGCCTGGCCTACGCCCCACGGGCGTCCCACTGCGCGCCAGCGTCCGCCGCGCCACGCGGCTCTGGCCCCCGCCCACCCCGCAGGAAGAGTTATTTAGGGACCTGGCCGGTCGAACGCCTGGGTTTGTCGCAATCTGAGGATCAGAGAAGGTGGTATCCTCCCCGACGCCAGCAACCAAGCTCCTGACCTGCGCAGACATTAAGCAGACAAAGCTGCGGCCGGGGTGGCTCCGTCTCTGATCCTCAGATTGCGACACGAGCAGGATCCGGGGCGGCAGACGGACGAAAAATTAATCACATAATCGTATAATCCGTGCACTTCTGTGCCGGGAGCCCCCGTGGACGTCCGACATCCCCGTTCTCACGGCAAACAAGTACCGTTCTCGCGACGAATAAGTACCGTTCTCGCGGAAGAGGGGCAGCCACGCGCAGCGGACGGCGCCGCACGGCCAGACCTGCCTCACCCCTCCAGGAACCCCAGGATCCGGGGCAGCTCACGACGCGCCTGGACCATCCCGGCCTCATAGGCGGACACGAGCCGGTCATAGCGCAACTCACCGTTCTCAATCCCCATGCGGTCAGGCTGGAAGAGGTAGACGCTGCCTGAGCGGACGCGGTCCTCCAGCTCCTGCATGGTGGCGTTGTAGCGGGCAGGGCGGGCGATAATCGCGTCGGCCACCAGGGGCTGACGACGGAACGCCTGACGGTACAGGAGTGAACGCACCTCCTCCTTGTGGTACCCGGGCGGCCTCGTGGTGACCACGAGCATGCGCTCAAAACCGTCAGCCTGCGCCGCGTCAGTGGCGAACCCCCCGGTAGGCCCCAGGGCGCCGTCGTAGTACCGGGCACCGTCAATGGTCACCGGGGGCATGAGCAGCGGCATGGACGCCGAGGCCTGGGCGCGCGGCAGCAGCTTCTCCAGGGTGTCCAGATCCGACTTGCCCCAGTAGACCTCCTGGCCGGTGTCACCGCAGAAGGCCCCAATGCGGACCTGGGCGGGCGAGGCGGCAAAGACCTCGATATTGAGGGGGAAGGGCTGACCGGGGTCGGTGGTCTCCTTGTAGAGGTGGTCGGAGTTGAAGTAGCCCCGCCCCTGCACAAAGCTCCCCCAGCCGCCTGCCTTCGGGTCCAGCGGCATGGACAGGAAGGCCTCACGGGCACGCCACCTGTCCCGGGCGACGAAGTTGACGGTGTGGGTGCCACCAGCACTGATACCGCCGACCCACCCGAAGTCCAGGCCCTCCTCCAGCAGGAGCCGCACCAGGGCCGCGGTGTAGGTGGCGCGCATGCCGCCTCCCTCGAAGACGAGGGCGACGTCGTCAAAACGCCGTGTCACCGGCGCCGGGACGTGACCAGGGTGCCCGTAGGGGAAGGGGCCGGTGGCGGGCAGGGCCGTCACGGCCGCGTCGGCGGGAGGCGGAGGAGGCAGGATGGGCTCGACGTCGGGGACTGCGTCACTGGTCATGCCACGCACCCTAACGCGCTACCCCTGCATGACGGGGAGTGCGCTTCACTGTACGGGAAACTTGCGCCCGGCTCGCCGCCGCCGACTAGCCCGCGGGCCACCCCGCCATGCCGACTAGCCCGGCCCGCCCGCCGACCGGCCCAGCCTGCCGGTCGGGCCCTGGCGCTCACTGGCGGTGAAAGGCCCTCGTCCTCCCCTACCCTCACCGCGCCCTGCGGCGTAGCGTGCCGGACATGGTCACCCCACGTCTTCTTGAGTCCCTTCCCCTGCGCGAGCGCATCGCCCGTAACCGCCTGTGGCTGCCGCCCATGTGCACCTACAGCGCCGCCGAGGACGGCGTGGTCACGCCCTGGCACGTCGTCCACTACGGTGCCCGCGCCGCTGGCGGCTTCGGGACGGTGGTTGTGGAGGCGACGGCGGTGAGCCCGCGGGGACGGCTCTCCCCGCGGGACCTGGGCCTGTGGGAGGACGCGCAGGTCGCGGGGCATTCCCGCCTGGTCGAGGCGATCCACGCCAGCGGCTCCCTGGCCGGGGTCCAGCTGGGGCACGGGGGCCGCAAGGCCGGTACTCCCCCGTGGCGCCCGGACGCCGTCGGGGCCCGTCAGGGTACTCTGGCTGGCTGGGACCTGGTGGCGCCCAGCGCCCTGGCCTACCCCGGCCACGCCACCCCGCGCGAGCTCGACCTCACCGAGGTGCGGGCCCTGGTGGAGACCTTCGCCCAGGCTGCTGGCCGGGCCGTGGCGGCCGGTTACGACCTGGTCGAGCTCCACGGCGCCCACGGCTACCTTCTCCACGAGTTCCTCTCACCCCTGTCCAACCACCGTACGGACGCCTACGGTGGGACCACGGCCGGGCGCCGGCGCCTGGTCCTGGAGGTGGTGGAGGCCGTGCGCGAGGCGGTCGGGGACGCCGTGCTGGGTATCCGCCTGTCCGCCACCGACTGGACCGCGGGCGGGCTCACCGGGGAGCAGACCGCCGAGCTGGCGCCGCTGCTGGTGGAGGCCGGTGCCGACGTCCTCCACGTCTCCACGGGCGGCAACGTGCCCGCAAAGGTCCCGGTGGCCCCGGGCTACCAGGTCCCCTTCGCCGCCCGGGTGCGCGACGCCGTCGCCGCCACCGCGACGCCGGTGGTGACGGTCGGGGTCATGAGGAGCGCCACCCAGGCCGAGCAGATCCTGGTCACTGGGCAGGCCGACGCCGTGGCAGTGGGGCGCCCCGCGCTCCTGGACCCGAGCCTGCCCCTGCGCTGGGCCCGCGACCTCGGGACGGAGGGCTGGCAGGCCCAGGGGGTGCCGGTCCCCTACTGGCGCGGGGTCTGGGCGTCGTAGGCGATCAGCAGGCCGCCAGCGCTGGCCGGACCGGCACGGGATCTGGGCGCAGGCGCGCCCCAGCGCCCCGCACCTGTCGTCCGGCCCCGGCACGCTCACCTCGACTCCATCCAGGAGACCAGCGTCCTCCCAGCCAGGTGCCAGCGCACGTCATCTTCCTGGCCAGGCACTGGCGCACCTTGTGCAGACCAGGCTGCCCTCCCGGCCAGACGCCAGCGCACCTTGTACGGCCTCAGGCACCGAGCCAGTAGGCGGCCAGGGCGCGCGACATCCACATCCCGTCCCAGATCCCGCACATCTCCCGCTGGGAGTGCATAGACAGCAGGGGGACGCCGACGTCCACCGTGGTGACCCCCAGACGGGTGGCCGTGAGCGGGCCGATCGTGGTGCCGCACGGCACGGCGTTGTTGGAGACGAAGTCCTGGCTGGGGACCTGCGCGGCGGCGCAGGCGCGCGCCCAGAGGGCCTGGCCGGGCGCGTCGGTGGCGTAGCGCTGGCGCGCGTTGATCTTCAGCAGCGGGCCGTGGTTGACCAGGGGGCGGACGGCTGGGTCGTGGAGCCCGGCGTAGTTGGGGTGGACGGAGTGCCCGGCGTCGGCCGAGACGCAGCTGGAGCGGGCCAGGAGCGCGGCATAGGCGTCCCCCGTGTACCCCATGGCCGCGCCCAGGCGCTCCAGGAGGGTGGACAGGAAGGGGCCAGCCGCGCCGGAGCGGGTCTCGCTGCCCACCTCCTCGTGGTCGAACGCCACCAGGACGACGGCGTCGCGCGGGCTGACAGGCAGGACGGCACCCGGGCGGGCGGTCCCGCCACCGGCTGCCAGCGCCCCGCCGCCAGCTGCCTCAGCCAGCGCGCCAGCCCTGGCTGCCAGCGCTCCACCACTGGCTGGCGCCCCGCCCCGGGCAACCCCAGCTGGCGCCCCGCCACTGGCTGGCACACCGGCCAGGGCCTCCAGGGCAACCAGAGCGGCGTGCACGGAGGAGAGGTTGTCCAGGCGAGCCGAGGCCAGGAACTCGCCCCGGCGACCGAAGCGCGCGGGGGCCTCGGTGGGGTAGGTCAGGACGTCGTGCCCGGCCAGGTCGGCGAAGTCGATCCCGGCGACCTCGCACAGGTACCGCTCGACCGCGTCAGGGCCGAGCTCGGCACCCTCGTCCTGGGCCAGGGACCACAGGGGCAGCAGGTGGGCCTGCCGGTCCAGGCGCAGGGCGTCGTGGACGGAGTGGTCCAGGTGCGGGGCAACCTGGGCCACGCGGGCGAGGGGGCCGGTACGCACCAGGTGGGTAGCACCGTCGCGCGTGGTCAGGCGCCCGGCCAGGCCGAGCTCACGGTCCAGGAAGGAGTTCTCCAGGGGGCCGCCGTAGACCTCGGCGTTGACCAGCTGCCAGCCGGCGCGGTTGAGCGCCGCCCGCGGCTTGAGCTTGAGGGCCGGGGAGTCGGTGTGGGCGCCGACAATGCGGAAGGCGACGTCGGTGGCGCTGGTGCCCGGGGCCTGTGTAGGCGCGCTGCTGGTGGGCGCAGCACCGGCGGGTACAGTACCGTCGGCGGGCGCGCTGCCAGCAGGGACGCCCTGGGTAGGCGGTGTGCCAGCCGGAGTGGCGGAGGTGCCCTGGGCGGCAGCGGCCTGGGTGGGGGCCTCCGGCAGGATCCAGGCGGCGACGGCGCCGTCGCGCACGACGTAGCCGCGACGGGGCAGCCCCGGCCCCCAGGGCCTGGTCTCGCTGACGGCGGTCAGGCCGACGGCCTCCAGGCGGGCGGCGACCTCGGCGGCGGCGTGGTAGGAGGAGGGGGAGGCGGTCACGAAGGCCGCCAGGGAGTCGGTGTAGGTGTCCGGGCTGGTCAGGGCTGGCACCGTCAGGGCGGGGGCGAGGGTGGTCTCAGACATGGGTGCAGTCTTCCACACGACCAGTTGCGCCTACCGTCAGGAACGTACCTTAGCCATGCGGGACGTACCTTAGTCGTCTGTGACGTACCTTAGACGGCTTCTAAGGTACGTCCCCGACAGCTAAGGTACGCCTCCGTCGGCTAAGGTACGTCCTGCATAAGACAAGTGCGCTCACCTAATCCTGTGAAGCCTCCGCTCCCCGCCGCACCCAGGGCCCTGCCCTCCTCCCTGAGGACTAGATCGATCTCCTCCCCGGGAAGGTTGTCGTTCGGACCTCAATCTATAAGACTCTGTGTTCAGACACAGCCCGGCCACGTACGGGAGCCACGGCACCTGCCTCAGAGAGGAGATCAGATGAGCCAGACCATGATCTGCCTGGTCAAGCCCGCCTCCCCGCCTACGAAGATCCTGATGCCTGATAACACCCCCGACGCCTCGCGCAGCCGCAGCCGGGCCCCGGAAGCCTTCCTGGGACTCATGACCGTCCTCCACCGCCTCGTCCCCGCGCCGCTGCGCCCCCGGGTGCCCCTGACCTTCATCGGCTACGTCCTCATTAACGGCAGCGCCTTCGTGCTCGACATCGTCTGCCTGTCGGTCTTCTACAACCACTTTCACTGGGTGTACCAGGTGGCGGTGACCATGGGCTACGCGGTAGCGGGGGTCTACTCCCTCCTGCTCAACCGCTGGCTGAACTTCCAGGTCTCGGGGCACCTGGCGCTCCAGGGCTCACGCTACGCGGTCGGGCTGGTCAGCCAGTACGTCATCTTTATCCTGGGCCTGTCCAGCGCCCTGCACCTGGCGGGAGTCAACGCCGAGCTCGCCCGGGTCGTCTCGGCCTGCTGCGAGGGGATCTACCTCTACGTCCTCATGCGCCTGTGGGTCTTCAAGGGCGCGCCGGAGCCCGCGTCCCAGCCCGCCACCTGCTGAGACCGGCGGGCCCGGACACTGGAGCCCGGGGCCGGGCACGTCCGGGCAGCGCGGGCGGCCACAGGCCCAGGACCGGGCACCGGGTCCTAGTCCGGGGCCGCCCCCGCACCGCCCGCTCACCACAGGGCGCGCGTGGTCTCCGTCGGGCCGTCAAGCTCGGTAAAGCCCGCGTCCACCACCGACACGGGGCGCCTGCCCGAGGCCGCCTCCCAGGAGGCCCGGTCGGGGAAGGTCACGCGCAGGCGGTAGCCGTCGCGAGCCCAGGCCTGGCGCAGACGGTCCGGCAGGTCGGGGCTCTGCCAGGCCAGCTGGGCGGCGTGGGCGACCTGGGCGCACAGCTTTCCGGAGGTCATCTCGTGCAGAGGCGTGACCTCGACGGTGACGAGCGCGTCCGTGCTCGCCGACTCCGCCCCCAGGGTGATGTAGTGGGCAATGACGTCCTCCTGCGAGTCGGCGACGCCGCGGGCGACGCTACGGGCGTCACCACGGGGGCGGCCTCCTGGAGCACCCGGGGGCTGCGTCCCCGGGCCGTGAAGGCGTCCGACGGCGTCGGCCCGCTCCTGCGCGACCGCCTGCTCGACGACGGCCCTCACGGCGGCCGGGGCAGGCGGGAGCTCCTGGCCGTGGGGGAAATGCGTGCCCTCCACCTGCGTCCTGGCAATCTCGGGCGGCAGGGGGCGGACCGGGCCGGGGACGATCGCACGGGCGGCCGCCTGCCCCCAGCCGCGCGGACCGTCCTGGACCACGGTGACACCCGCCAGGCGCTGCACCTCCTCCCAGCGCCTGCCGCGGGCACGTCGCACGAGCTTGCGGATGCGCCGGTCGCGCCAGTGGCTCACGGCGGCATGCCACGGACCGCCGGGGGCGGCCTGCGGGGAGGCCAGGAGGGCGACGACGGCGCGCCCGACGGCCTCGGCCACGTCAACCCGGCGCGGTGGGTGGACCTTGTCGTAGCGCACAGCGATCTGCATGCCCCAGGGGACCGTCGGGTCGACGGTGGCGGGG
>ERZ772986.1170-NODE-1170-length-15136-cov-4.445063_pt1 | contig 15136 bp, 9 predicted proteins | sample MGYA00511898_ERZ772986 | MGnify/ENA primary metagenome ERZ772986 (study PRJEB29015, sample SAMEA2737934) | human oral metagenome | biome: human oral; feature: human-associated habitat; material: dental | place: China | collected 2148 ... | reverse complement strand
GAGCAACGGTTCTTCGTCTATGGCCACCGTATGCGCCGGAACACTTGCTTTGATGGATGCAGGTGTGCCTCTTAAAAAACCCGTTAGCGGTATTGCTATGGGTCTTATCAAAAATCCGGGCGAAGAAAAGTACGCCATCCTCAGCGACATCCTTGGCGATGAGGACCACTTGGGCGACATGGACTTCAAGACAACGGGTACAAAAGACGGACTTACGGCCACGCAGATGGACATTAAGTGCGATGGCTTGAGCTTTGAAATCCTTGAAAAGGCCCTGATGCAAGCCAAGGCAGGCCGCGAGCATATCCTTGGCAAGCTTACCGAAACCATTGCCGAGCCACGTCCCGAACTTAAACCCCAAGTTCCACGCATCGTGCAAATCGAAATTCCCAAAGAGTTTATCGGTGCCGTTATTGGTCCGGGTGGAAAGATTATCCAGCAGATGCAAGAAGACACGGGTACGACGATTACCATCGACGAAGTGGATGGTAAGGGCAAGGTTCAGGTGAGCGCACCCGACAAAGCCAGCATCGATGCAGCCCTTTCTAAGATACGTGCCATTGTGGCCGTTCCCGAAGTGGGCGAAATTTACGAGGGTACTGTTCGTTCGGTTATGCCTTATGGCTGCTTCGTAGAGATTATGCCAGGCAAAGACGGACTGCTGCACATCTCTGAAATAGATTGGAAACGCCTTGAAACAGTTGAAGAGGCTGGCATTAAGGAAGGCGACAAGATGCGGGTGAAACTGCTCGACATCGACCCCAAGACGGGCAAGTACAAGCTGTCGCGCCGTGTGTTGATGGAGAAACCCGAAGGATATGTAGAGCGCGAACGCCGTCCACGTGGCGACAGACCCGAAAGAGGTGAACGCCGCGGACGTCGCGATGACCGTCACGACCGCGACTAATCCAACATGAAAGTCGTTGTTGGCATGTGTTGCGCCGACATGCTCTTGCGTGGCATGCGCATATCGTGTACGTAAGGTAGGCACAATATTTAATTGGCGAGCCGTCTTTGCAATAAAGGCGGCTCGCTCCCTTTTTGTGAGGATGTAGCCTTAAACAGTCTTCCTGAGCCCATTAGAAATGAAAAAGATGCTTAATTAATTTGGCAGCAAAGAAAATAAACGTTAATTTTGCATGCGTATTTTAGAGATAGGAGTTGAAAGGATTAAGAGGAGTAAACAAATCGTAGTTGCATTCATGCATTAAGGAAGGAATGCCTATCAAGGATAACGGGCGTAAAGCACATGAAGGATAATACTTCTGTTGTTCGGAAGTTTAAAGCGACTTGTGGGTTGTTAATAGGGTTGCTGTTATCACCGTGATGATGAGAGAATATTTGGTAAGCAGGTGCTTATCCTTTGCGCGTATAGCGAATGCAGAATCCTCTTAGCAATTTCACGCGCAAACGTCAGTAATACGCATTCTCTAGATATGTACTTAAAAGAAAAAAGGATATTAAGAAACGAAATGTATAGTTATGATGAAAGAAAATGTAGGTAGCGTAAAGAAAGTTTATCTTAAACCATTAATGGAGATTTTGTTTTTCGATGTAACATTGTCTATCCTGGCGGGGAGTCCTCATTTCGGGGGTGATGCTGGTGATGCGCCAGATGATAACCCTTTATCTGCCAAACGCAATGGATGTTTCGAGGAAGATGATTAACCTCGTAGTGGTTTTATATGGAAATACAACAAAGAAGAAATAAAAGAGGAAAAAAATGAAGCAATATATTTTATTGGCTTTCGCCGCATTAGCTACAATTGCTTTTGCGGGTTGTTCAAATGAGAACACGACACAGGAAAGTGATGTACAACCCATGGATAAAGTGACGGAGTTCGCTTCGGTTGATAGAAAAGTCATGCCTAAAACGAAGACCCGGACAATGGGGACATATGATGGTTCTGCGATAAAGTTTTATTGGACGTCGGGCGATAAGCTGTGGATTAATAACCCCGCAACTCCGTCAGTGTTTACTCAAAATGTAAAAGACGACATAGATAACCGCATCGCTGTTAGTAAAGACGGTAAATCAAAATATGCTAACTTCTATTTTTCAGGCACACTCACGGCAAATTCGTATAAACTGAGATATACAGGGAAAGGAAATCCCGCAAGCGACAAGGTTACCATTAAGTCTCAACAAACGCAGCAATTATCCAACGACGCCTCGCATATTGGTGAAGATGGCGACTGTGGCACGGCAACGGCCAACAAGAATGGCGGGCGATACGAGTTCACACTCGACCATAAGGCGGCCTATCTTACATTCACTCCTTATTATAGTAAGGACGAATTGGATAATTCTGTAACGGTGAAGAGCATAAAGGTGACGGCAAACGAGAACCTTGCAGGTACGTTCGACTTCAACGACAACGGCCTACAAACGGCTTCCGTCACCGCTCCATCCAAAAGCGTTACACTGGCATTGACGGGGGCTTTTAACATTCCCAAGGCAATCAACCATACCAAGAACGCGGCCATTATGGTGGTTGCGCCTGGCACATACACCAACTTCACGGTGGAATATACGCTTGCCGACTCGCAAACGGGCGTAACAGGGACGGTTTCGAAGACGTATTCTAGCGTGACATTAAACGCTGGAAAGAACGTGCCTGTGAAGTTCGACCTTGCCATGGAGAATTATGGCATGGACTATTATATGTGGGATGCAGGTAAACCTTATTGGGATGGATACACGGGTAAGTTGCCTGTTAAAGACGGGGAGCAGGCTCCTTACGAAGCATCTGGCACCAACCGCTACTTCAATGGCGATGGAATCAACCTCTACGCTGTTAACGCATGCAAGGTTTGTCCTAACGCCAACGAGGCCGCTTTGTATGTGTTTAGGGGTGACCCACATTGGGACGAAACAACACTTTGGGTGAAAAACAAACACCTATACAAAGGGGGTATGTGGTTTTTGAAACTGAAGTATTGCGATAGAGGTCCTTATAAATCTCCCGTAACCACCTACCCTGATGGCGTAGACTATCGTGCCAATTCGTATTGGGCAACTTGGGACGAATCGACTAAGAAAATAAATGGCTCTAGTTGGGTAAAGAAACCTGGCCAAGGTAGGCCTGCCGACACCAGCAAATACTTTTATCTCCCTGCCATGGGTTATCTTGATAACGATGCAGGCAAGCAAGGTGTTCTCAAACTAAATACCGCAGGCTACCAAGGAGCTTATTGGACATCAACGTCTGTTGTGTTTAGCGGTTGGTCGCGGCAAGCCATCAGTCTGCATTTCTCTAAAGATCAAGTGGGCTTAGACGCTGACCTAAGACTGTGGTCTTATCCAATCTTTACGGTGGCAGATAAGTAATTGGCGTGAGTTCTCAACGTGAGATTTCGCTAATGGCAATTTTATAAGGCATCCTTTAGACGACCTTTCACTATATCGGTTGCACATAACATGGGTTTTAAAAGCGGTGGCATCAAGTTCACTGGTTAAGAAATCGTGTTATGTGCAACTTTTTTTGTTTCTCCCTATGTAACCGTTTGAACTTGATAGAGACATAGAGGTGTGGTGCAATTTGTATGGTATCTCTCCCTTATTCGCCATACACCGCCCGCAATACATCAAACGATTTCAGTTCGGGAAAGTCGGGAATGTGCAGGCGATAGAAGTTGATAGCTAGTTGCGTACAGCGGTTCCGCTCGTTGTGCGAGAGGGCGAAACGGTGCATTGTTTGGGGCGTTATGCGCATAAGCGTGGCCATTTGGGCGGCATCGGCCGAGGAGAGGTAATCGTTGTGCATGGGAATGGACGGTACGAAACAGCCACTTCGTAGGTCGAAAAGGCAACCGGGCGAGTAGTTTTCCAAGTTAGGATAGAAACCTAAGAACCGCGAAAGCCTTATCATAAAGGCCAGGTGGAAGTTGGCGAACAGCTGTTGCGCGCCGTCGAGCCAGCGAACACTCGTTTCCACGTAGCGATATAGCGGCACGTTTTGCTGCTCGCTACGTGTGGCGTGGCAAAGAAACTCTGCCAAGAAAAGCGTTATGGCCAGTTTAGCCTCGCTATATGGTATGGACGTGAAGGGGTAGGCCATGCGCGCATCGCGTAGCCGTTGCAGTCGCGCGTTGGGACGGTGGTCTAGTTCAATCTCCAAAATCGTAAGCGGCTGAAACAGCTGTTTCTTAATCTTTGCTTTCTGCGTGCGTGGAATGTTGCTCACAAACGAAACTCGCCCGAACGTCTCCGTGAGCATGTCGGTTATCAGTTGGCTGTCTCCGTATTTGATGGAGCGTAGCACGATGGCATGAGTTTTTACGAGCATAGACCTGATGATATTTTGTAATGAGTGGGTGGCAAAAACATGCCTTAAAGCGACTTTACCCTTGCAAAAATACGAAAAATCAGCCTTTTAGAGAAAAATATCACATGAAAGTTTGGTAGGAAGAATAAAAATGCGTACCTTTGCAACCGCAAATAAGCGATGGTCCCTTCGTCTATCGGTTAGGACGAGAGATTTTCATTCTCTAAAGAGGAGTTCGACTCTCCTAGGGACTACTGAAAAATAAAAAGGAAATAAGAGATGGCAAATCACAAATCATCATTAAAGAGAATACGCCAGACAAAGGTGCGGACTCTGCATAACAAGTATTATGCGAAGACAATGCGTAATGCCGTTCGTAAGCTGCGCGCTCTTACCAATAAGGACGAGGCTGTTAAGCTTTATCCCACCGTTCAGAAGATGCTGGACAAACTTGCGAAGACCAACATTATACACAAGAACAAGGCAGCCAACTTGAAGTCGAGTTTGGCTCTGCATATCAATAAGCTGGGCTAATAGCTCGGTTTTAAGTCGACTTTTACAAATCCGCAGTTCCAAAATAAGGAGCTGCGGATTCTTGTTTTTTTAGCGGTACTTCGCTTAGGAGTTGGGAGATTAAGGAGTTAAGCCGTATGTTTTTGAAATGATGGGCAGACGAACTTATGGGCAGTGCTGTATGCAGTAAAACGATGTGCGGCTCCGTTGTTAAGGGAATGCTGTTTGCCGCTATGAGAGGGACGTAAGAATGTTCTTTGATTGATAATATTTCTCTCACTAGCTGTAACCTATCTGGTTTTATTTGTACTTTTGCGATGCTCGTACAGATTAGTTTTGCGACACTAGGCAAGCTGAATTCTTCGGAAAACGCGATGCTGTGCTTTTTGTCTAGAGGTAAAAGGAGAGAGAGTAAGGCAATGAGTTGCGCAATTAAGGAAGAAAAAAGATATTAGGCGAATCAGTAAAATGTGGACAACTGAACGGATTGGGGCACTTTGGGGAAAATATACAAGGTGCTTTCGATTCTCTAACTTCCACGTCTCTATATTCTTAAATTTACTACAAATTAAAAAGATAAGTATATGAAAGTATTAATTACTAGTTGTGTTATGGTGTTTGTCATGGCAATATCTGTTGCGAAAACGCCGGAGAACATAAGCTATGAGACTCTGAAAAATACACCACCAATGCAATGGACTTGCCAAGAAATAGAGAAAAACCAAGACCTTCTCGCTTCAATGCAAAACGATGACTACAAAATTTATGCAAGCAACGTCAAAGAAAAGTTTGAGTTATATGCGAGTCCTTCATCTCCTGACGACAAATACCTTATCACGCAGGCTGTACTAAAGGTCGAAAATCCTATGTTTGATACTGGCAACTTGCTTAAACACATCTCATCGTGGATTGAAACGAATAAAGGATGGAAGGTGTTAGGGGTGGATAAGAAAAACAATATAGTCAATTCAGCTGCATCAATCAATATCGCAAACAATGCAAGCTTTTTGACGATAAACAAAATATCAATCGCTCCAACGCTAAGCATACAACTCGTAGACGGTAAGATGCTAATCATGTCATTCATGGTGGACAGCTACCAAAACGTTGAGTTCCACGGTAGTGAAGACAAGCGTCCGATTACATATAGTGCTAAAATATCAAAGGTTTTCCCTTTCGTTCCCAAGTCGTCTTATAAAATTAGTTATGCAAAAGCATATGTGAACACATACAAATATTTTTGGAACTTCATTTCACAACTTCGAGATAATCTAAATGATAGTTTCCAAAAGGATAACCAGTTGCTTGCCCAATTACATTATGAATACTCCAGAGACTCGCTTAACGCAAAATACGGAGAACCAACAAAGATTGTCAAAGGTACGACAACTGACCCTGACCTCAATAAAGAAATTATCTTTTATGAGAATGCAAAAAAGGTTGTGTGTATGGGTAAAACAATAGATTTTAAGGATGTTGTTAGCTGCGAAGTAGCTGATGATCCCGAATTTATTCCTGGACGTACGACAACCTATGGCGCGGAAATCTCCTTTTTCGGACTAGGATTCGGTGGATCGGAAACGCGTGCTACCCCAGATAAGACCATACACAATTTCGTTGTGCACGTCAAAATAGATAACCTAGCAATGCCTTTCGTGCATATAGCAACTGGTAGGGACGAACAAAAGGCAAGGGAAATAGCATCTAGTTTTGAATACATCATTCGACACCAGCAGGATAAGACTGAACGCATCCAGCCTGTTACGCCCAAGAAAAGTACAAGACAAAGGCGATAATCCAGAGAAAAATCTGTCTATCTAGTTTGCCGTTTTAGCAGGTTTGGCCGCAATATGCTGTGTAGGAGGCATTCAAAGTCCTTACTGTTGGCGAAGATAATGTAGTAACGAACATCAGTTACTCTTGGTTTGACATGAGCAACACAATAAAACCTGAATAATATGCAACAAGTTGTAGGGTGTGGGGACAAACAAACGCGCATTCTGCAACTTTAAACGGTAAATAACATTTCTTGTGTACGTCAAAATGCGGTTAAACCTTTCTGTTTCTCGTTGATTTTTAGTATCTTTGCATATTAAAATTCCTAATCAAGACAATGGTAGAAAATCAAAACAACGAGAACAACTACTCGGCCAGTAACATCCAAGTGCTTGAAGGCTTGGAAGCGGTGCGCAAACGCCCCGCGATGTACATCGGAGACATCAGCGAAAAGGGACTGCACCACCTCGTTAACGAAACTGTGGACAACTCCATCGACGAGGCTATGGCCGGTTATTGTAGCAACATCGAAGTAACGATTAACGAAGATAACTCCATAACCGTGCAAGACGACGGGCGAGGTATTCCCGTAGACGAACACGAAAAGCTGCACAAATCGGCACTGGAAGTGGTGATGACCGTGCTGCACGCCGGCGGTAAGTTCGACAAAGGCTCGTATAAGGTGAGCGGCGGACTGCATGGCGTGGGCGTTAGCTGCGTAAACGCATTGTCTTCGAGAATGCTCTCGCAGGTGTTCCGCGACGGAAAAATTTACCAACAAGAGTACGAAACGGGTAAGCCGCTTTATCCGGTAAAGGTTGTCGGCGAGACGGATAAGCGCGGAACGCGCCAGCAGTTTTGGCCAGACCCCAATATCTTTACCACAACGGTGTATCGTTGGGACATCATTGCATCGCGTATGCGCGAACTGGCGTACCTCAATGCAGGCGTAAAGATAACGCTGACCGACCTTCGCCCCGACGAAAACGGCAAGACGCGCACCGAGACGTTCCATGCCAAAGACGGACTGAAAGAGTTCGTTCGTTACGTTGACCGCCACCGCACACACCTCTTCGACGACGTTATCTACCTTAAAACGGAGAAACAAAACATCCCCATCGAGGTGGCTGTGATGTACAACACCGATTACAGCGAGAACATACACTCGTATGTGAACAACATCAACACCATTGAAGGCGGTACCCACCTTACGGGTTTCCGCATGGCCCTTACGCGTACGCTGAAAGCATACGCCGACAACGACCCCGTTATATCTAAGCAGATAGAGAAGTCGAAGATTGAAATAGCAGGCGAAGACTTCCGCGAAGGACTTACCGCCGTTATCTCCATCAAGGTGGCCGAGCCGCAGTTTGAAGGTCAAACCAAAACCAAGCTGGGCAACAGCGAAGTGTCGGGTGCCGTTCAGCAGGCCGTAGGCGAGGCTCTTGGCTATTATCTGGAAGAGCATCCCAAGGAGGCCAAGCTTATTTGCGATAAGGTGATACTTGCCGCCACTGCGCGTATTGCCGCCCGCAAGGCACGCGAGAGCGTTCAGAGGAAGAACCCCATGTCGGGCGGCGGACTGCCAGGTAAGCTGGCCGACTGCTCTAACAAAGACCCCAAAACGTCTGAAATATTCCTCGTCGAGGGCGACTCGGCAGGTGGTTCGGCCAAGCAAGGGCGCGACCGCTACACGCAAGCCATACTTCCGCTGAAAGGAAAGATATTGAATGTGGAGAAGGTGCAATGGCATAAGGTGTTCGAGGCCGAGTCGGTAATGAACATCATACAGAGCATTGGCGTGCGTTTCGGCGTTGAAGGAGAAGACGATAAGGAGGCCAACATCGACAAGTTGCGCTACGATAAGATTATCATCATGACCGACGCCGACGTCGATGGTTCGCACATCGACACGCTTATCATGACCCTTTTCTATCGTTTCATGCCCCGCATCATACAAGAAGGTCACCTTTACATCGCCACACCGCCCCTGTACCTCTGCACCTATAAGAACAAGGTGCGCGAGTATTGCTACAACGAACAGCAACGCCAAGCCTTTATCGACAAGTACGGCGAAGGGCAAGAAGACAACAAGAGCATACACGTGCAACGCTATAAAGGTTTGGGAGAGATGAACCCCGAACAGCTTTGGGAAACAACGATGGACCCATCAAAGCGCCTGCTTAAACAAGTGACGATACAAAACGCCGCCGATGCCGACGAGATTTTCTCCATGCTTATGGGCGACGACGTGGAACCGCGCCGCGAGTTTATCGAACAAAACGCCACTTACGCCAACATCGACGCATAAGGGCAACCGAGTATATGGCAAAGTTTCTGAGTTCGTTAGCTGGTGTGTTCTTCGGCCTTCAAACGCTTTCGGCTGGATAAAGCAGCAGGCTTTGGGCAGAATGGAACGCACAGCAGACGACATCAAGCAACGAACTCGCAAGCTTACATGTATATATAATAAGGAGAGACTGCCTTTCGGGTGCAGCCTCTTCTTTGTTATTGGGCAGGTTCTAAAAACAAACGCGCAATTGTTGGCACCTGTCCTTAACGGTGATTATTAGCAAAACGGCCACGCTGGCCGCCCAAACGCCTGTGCAGGCAGTGCCTTGCGCGCTGCGGCTTATGGCGCAGTCAAGTGGAAAACGCCGTGGTAAGCGAATGACGTTTACCGCATATCTTTTCCACAAAAAACAACAATCGACAAATGAGAAAGACTATCTTAGCAACAGCAACCCTACTTTTTTCGGCCCTCACATCGTTCGCCCAAGGTGTTCCCTTGCGCATTTGGGACAATCGGCCCGGCTCCTTCTTCGAGAACAGCATGCCCATTGGCAACGGAAAACTCGGTGCAATGGTAGACGGAAACCCGCATTGCGATTATCTTAAACTGAACGACATCACACTGTGGAGCGGCAAACCCATCGACCCAAACGAAGATGCAGGCGCACACAAGTGGATTCCGCAGATACGCAAAGCCTTGTTTGAAGAGAATTACGCACTGGCCGACTCGCTGCAATTGCGCGTGCAAGGGCATAATTCGGCTTGGTATCAGCCGCTTTCCACCCTGTGCATCTGCGATGTGAAAGCGGCTGCAAACGCTGATGCGCCTTTGAAGAACTATCGCCGAGAGCTCGACTTGGATAGTAGCTTGGTAAAGGTGAGTTATGAAAGTGAGGGCGTGAGCTATCGTCGAGAGTACTTCGCCTCGCATCCCGGCCGCGCCATCATGGTGCGCCTTACGGCCAACAAGCCCCACGCCATCAGCCTGCAACTGTCGCTTACCTCGTTGCTCAACCATCAAACACGTGTGGAAGGAAACACCATCAGGCTCATGGGTCATGCCGAAGGCCACCCCGACAGCACCGTTCACTTTTGCAACCTGCTGCAAGCGAAGGCCACAGGCGGCACCATAACGGCGCAGGATAGCACGCTCTTGATAAGCAACGCCACACAAGTGGTGCTGTATATCGTTAACGAAACAAGCTATAACGGCTTTGACAAGCACCCCGTAACGCAAGGCGCACCTTATGTGCAACTGGCAGAAACCGACTTGAAGAACCTGCAAAACTGCACTTTCGAACAGCTAAAACAAAACCATACGGACGATTATCAGGCCCTTTTCGGACGCCTTGCCCTGCATTTGGACGGCACAAAGCTAGATATGCACCGAACAACCGAGCAGCAACTGCAAGACTACACCAAGCGGGGAGAAACCAATCCTTATCTCGAAACGCTTTACTTTCAGTTTGGTCGCTACCTGCTCATCAGCTCATCGCGCACACCTAGCGTGCCTGCCAACCTGCAAGGGCTTTGGAATCCGCACGTTAGGGCATCTTGGCGAAGTAATTACACAGTTAATATCAACCTCGAAGAGAACTATTGGCCTGCGCAAGTGGCCAATCTGGCCGAACTGACCACGCCTTTGGTTGGTATGGTGAAGGCGTTGTCTGTAAATGGGCGTTACGCTGCACGAAACTATTACGGCATCAACGAGGGCTGGTGTTCGAGCCATAACACCGACCTGTGGGCCATGACGAACCCTGTGGGAGAGAAACGAGAAAGTCCTGAGTGGGCCAATTGGAACTTGGGTGGAGCATGGTTGCTGAGCAACCTTTGGGAACAGTACGACTTTACACGCGACCGCTATTATCTTCGCCTCACGCTCTACCCACTGATGAAGGGGGCGTGCGACTTTATGTTGCAATGGCTCGTGGAAAACCCCAAGAAACCAGGCGAACTGATTACTGCGCCGAGCACATCGCCCGAAAACGAGTATGTTACGCCCGATGGCTACCACGGCACAACGGTGTATGGCGGTACGGCAGATCTCGCCATATTGCGCGAATTGTTCGCCAACACGGCTACCGCAGACGAAATTCTGAATGGACGGCCAACGGCTTACAGCAAAGAGCTGCGCCAAACGATAGACCGCTTGCATCCATACACCGTGGGCAAGGAGGGCGACTTGAACGAATGGTACTACGATTGGAGCGATTTCGACCCCCAACATCGCCACCAAACCCACCTTATCGGGCTGTATCCGGGTCACCACATCGCGCCCGAAACAACGCCCGAACTAGCTGAGGCCGCCCGAAAGACACTGGTTCAGAAGGGCGACATCTCTACGGGATGGAGCACGGGATGGCGCATTAACCTTTGGGCTAGGCTTTATGATGGCGAGAAGGCTTACCAGATATATCGTAAACTGCTGACCTATGTGGCCCCCGATGCCGTCAGGAAGAGCGATGCAGGCCCTGGTGGTGGCACTTATCCCAACCTTTTTGATGCCCATCCGCCTTTCCAAATAGACGGCAACTTCGGCGGAACGGCTGGCGTTTGCGAAATGCTGATGCAAAGCGCGCGTGGTATTAGGCTCTTGCCTGCATTGCCCTCTGCATGGCCTTCGGGCAGTGTTAAGGGCCTTTGTGCGCGAGGTGGTTTCGTTGTAGATTTCTCTTGGCACAATGGTAGCGTAACCCAAGTGCGCATTAAGAGCAAGGTGGGCGGACAAACCACGCTGTACTATAATGGAAAGGCGTGCAAAGTGAAGTTAAAGGCGGGTAAGGAGGCCGTCTTACGATGAAGTGCAGGGTGTGCATGATGGGTGTTCCCCTCGCCGTTGCCCTTGTAGCATTGGCATGGGCTGTGTCGGTGCCTGTTCGTGGTGCAAAGGCCATGTTTGCAGCCACGAATAATGTCTGCGCGTACAAGGGATGTGCTTTTTCGGACCCAAAAGGCGATGGTATGCAATGTGCAGATACCGCTTTGGCTGTTGTTTCCACATCGCACGCCCTGTCTTCGCCTATTATATATAAGGAGTACCAAGGGCAAGATAACGCTGTTTTCCGCACAGACAGCGAAGGCGTTGTGGCAACTTCTTCCGCCACTCCTATTATATATAAGGAGTGCCAAGGGCAAGATAACGCTGTTTTTCGCACAGACAGCCAAAGTGTTGAGGCAGTGTGTTCCGCCACTCCTATTATATATAAGGAGTGCCAAGGGCAAGAATCTGCTGTTTTCCGCACAGACAGCGAAGGCGTTGTGGCAACTTCTTCCGCCACTCCTATTATATATAAGGAGTGCCAAGGGCAAGATAACGCTGTTTTTCGCGTAGGTGGCGAAAGTGTTGAGGTTGTGTGTTCCACCACTCCTGTGAGAAATGAAGGCTCGCAGATGCAAGGTCAAAGCTTGGTTGTTGGCGATGAAGACAATTTGGTTGCGCCGCGTTCTGTGCCAGTTTCAACTCCACCGAAACGCGTCGTAAACGAGGAAGGAATGGATAATTGCGCCATAGCGCCAACATCTTCCATGCGTTTAACCCCTTATCAAGCACCGTGGATAAGCACGCCACAGCCAGATTCCACCGCGATGCAATGGTTTTTGCGAACGTATAAGCAGAACGGCAAGCCGCGCAAGGCCTATGTTAGCGTGGCCACCACAGGCAAAATGCAGCTGTTGGTGAATGGAATGAACGTAAGCAGAAACCTCTTTGAACCTCATCGCGCACAAGGCGACACGTCGGTTGTTAACATCGTCTACGATGTTACGCCGTTCCTATCCCGCAAGGCCAACACCATCTCGCTGTGGTATTGCCCTACAATGCCCCATGTTGGTCGCCGTCAAGTGGCCGTTTGCTATTGGGGCGAAAATGCGGACGGCACTCCTTTCGCCTTCCAGAGCGATGAAAATTGGGCTTGTAGGCGAGCAAATCGAGGGCTGCAACCACCTGAAAGCGAGTGGCAAGACGGCAGCGACAAGGCCGTGGCGTGGCAAATTAACCATGCCGACACCATCTCTTGGCAATCGTCTGTGCGCTATGCACACCCCGAAACGCTGCCTCCTCCCACACCCTCACGGCTCGTTCGCGCTCCGCGAGTGGCCAAAGTGTTCGGTCCAAGCTATGTAGACGTGCGCAACGATACGCTTACATGCGTCTTCCCCCATCATTTTCAGGGCGTTGTACGTATTACTTTTAGGGGAACTCGAACAGGAGAAAAAGTTTACATCAACGGCTTTCGCTATATTTGCAACAGCGCAACAGACGAGCAGTTTTTCTGCAAATTCATTGTTAAACCTACCTTTAAACTTATTGTCCACGGAGACAAGTACTTTCGTTCTGAACATGTCCAAAATGTCGAGGCAATGGAAACCTCAATTGGTCTGTATGAGAAGTTTCTTTTTTAATAAGTAACTATTTTCAAATTTTCGTTCTTTTTTCTTGTCGAAAGCTTGCGGTTCTGCTCAAAATTTCCTATATTTGCGAAGTAAAAGGTAAGGAAATGCGGAAACTACAATTGAACGACTTGACAATTCCCATTGTCAAAGAAAGCTGCGACGTTGTGTGTATGGACGACGACTTAGTTCTCGTCGACGACCTCAACAAGCTGTCGGACCTCATGGGTCCGTACAAAATGCAATGCCTGGTGCTGGCCATTTGTGCTCAGGGCAGTGCCAGGTACACAGTAGACACGATTACGTATGAGCTTCAACCCAACCACATCATGGTTGTTCCTGCTGGCCCAATACTCAACAGCGGGGAGTTGAGCACCAACTGCAAGGGTATAGCCATACTGCTGTCTAAGGACTTCATGAACGAAATCATCATGGGCATCCATGAACTTTCGTCCTTGATACTCTTCTCGAGAACCAACCCTGTTTTTACACTCAATGCCGAAGAGGGGGGAGAAATGCTTCTCCACCTGTCGCTCATTGAGAAAAAAATGCAGCAGGCTGGACATAGGTATCGCAAAGATACGGTGCGTTCGATGATTACGACGATGATTTACAACGCCTCGGACGCAATCTATCGTGTACAACAGACTACGGACTTGAAGAAGACACGAGCCGAAGCCATCTTCGCCAAGTTCATTAAAATGGTGGAACAGAACTTTAAAAAAGAAAGACGCGTAAGCTGGTATGGCGAACAATTGGGCATCACACCTAAGTATCTCTCCGAAACGGTGCGCAACGTTAGCAAGCGAACGCCCAACCAATGGATTGACAAGTACATCACGTTGGAGTTGCGCGTGCAACTTAAAAACACCACTAAGAGCGTGAAGGAAATAGCCCAAGAACTCAATTTCCCCAACCAAAGCTTCCTAGGGAAGTTCTTCAAAGAACAGGTGGGAGTTTCCCCGTCGCAGTACCGTAAACGGTAACCGCCCTCAGGTGCATGGTTCTCTTTCTGCAATGTCGCCCCAACAAATGAGTACATCATGGCAGATTGGGCTCGGCACATGCACCACCGAGCAGGCAAGGAATAGAGTTAGAGTGAATTAGAAACTTGATTCCGGAGCAGAGAATTTAGAGTTAGACTTAACTGATAACATTTATAGAAACATCGTAGAAAGAGTTAGACAGAAACATAAGAGAACGGGAATGAGAGGGTTGGCACTTGTCGTATTGCAGCTTTCGTTGGTGCAATATGCATACCTCCTCATTCTTCCTGCAAGTGCTGCAATTAGCCTTTAAGGGCACGATTGTATCTTTGCCCTATGGATTTGAACTCCTTTTCCACTTCTTCTGCATGTGTGTTGCATGCCAACCTTAATGAATGAGCACTCGGCTTGCGTTCTGGGCTGGCCGACAGTTGCACTTGGCGTATAGGTCATAGCCCATAGTGCGGCCAAAGGTGAAGGCAACCGGCACGGAGTGGGGGCAAGTGCAACAACATCCCTTGTTGTGGGCTGGGGCTTACGGCGCAGGTGTAAACCGCGGCGCGCGTGTTCCCTAGCTTGTCAGCATCCCCTCATTGGTTTTTCGCGTTGGCGGTTTCTCCTTGGGTGTTACCTCAGTAGTTCATAATCACCAAAATAAATAACGTTCAAACACCCTTGGAGGAGTTGCCCCTCGTTGTTCGCGCATCATACCGCACCTGAACCGCAATGCGCATGGCATCGAATGGCGCGGAAAACCATTTTCACAATGCGATAGAAGTACGTGTGCTGCTTGGCAGCTGTACATGTGCTTGATGTAAAGGCATCTGTTTCCTTGAACCCCAATCGGTTCATGTGGTGCCTGTACAGATTTTGTGTATTGTTGAGCCTATTGCCTATCTTGTTTTTGAA
>ERZ772986.1168-NODE-1168-length-15147-cov-4.514312_pt1 | contig 15147 bp, 8 predicted proteins | sample MGYA00511898_ERZ772986 | MGnify/ENA primary metagenome ERZ772986 (study PRJEB29015, sample SAMEA2737934) | human oral metagenome | biome: human oral; feature: human-associated habitat; material: dental | place: China | collected 2148 ... | reverse complement strand
GGGGCTCGGGGTGGTCTGCATTCGCGCTGAGGTTCTCACGCTCGCGACTTCTAGGTCGTTGGCAAGCAGCTATAGAGACCTAAAGGGTGTGCTAAGCCTTGAGGAGACCACACGTTCCAACGAAGAGCAGAAGAGTCTCGCTGCCGAGCTGGCTCTCATCAAACGGGCGCTTCCCTTAGCTATTTCGAAGCAGAAGTCGCTGGCTGTGCGCGCATTCGTCCGTTCTGCGTATGGATGGAAGTGCGACGAGGGCGCAACGAAGGACCCTGTTGCCTACAGCCCTTCCACTTTCCGCCCCGAGAGGCGAGGCCTATCACCCATTATCAGTTACTTCACTGAGTATGAGAAGAGTCGAATTAGAGATGAGGATTTCAACTTCGAGATGCTCACCCTCGAAGAGGATAGCAAGGATAGTCTTCCACAGTCTTCGTGCGCACCCAAGGGCGGGTCACTTCCATCTCAAGGTTCCAGCCCAACGGTGACTTCAGACGGCTCTTTGACACAAGCTGCACGACCGAAGGCCCCCAAGCCAGGCCCTGGGATGTTCAGACCTCACACTCGCTAACCCTCACCACACTCCGCGACACAACCCCACGTCGTCGAGCGCTATGGCCGCGCCGAGTATGTCGGCGCGGCCGGCGCAGGAGGCGCAGATCGGGTAGATGTGGATGACGTCTTCGGCGTCTGCAATGGTGGCGGAGAGTAGGTGTCGCACGCGCGCCAGTGAGTCGGAGTCGAGGCGCAGCTGGAACACGGATTCTTGGATGCGGTAGCCCCAGGATTCCAGGATTTTGGCGACTTTGAGCCGTCGCCGGTTGTTGGCGATGTCGTAGGCGACGATGTAGATCATCGCCACGCAATTCCTCTCCACTGATAGTCAGGTTCGATGATGGCGCGGGCCAGGAGCTGTGCCTCGTGGGTGATGTGCCTGCGCCACGACCCCGAGTACCCGGGGAGGGCTCCGGTGACGCTGCGCTGGGAGGCGGCCTCGTATGCGTCGACGAGGATCTTCTTTCCTTCCGCGCCCAGCCACACTCCCCCACTGTCGGGTTCGATGGCGCCGTGCTCGGGGCGGAGCTTCCGTGTGCGCAGGAGCGCCAGGACGGTTTGGTCGACGAGGAGGGGGCGGAACTCCTCCATGAGGTCGAGTGCCAGGCTCGGGCGTTTGTCGGTGGGCGCATGGGCGATGCCGAGTGAAGGGTCGAGTCCGGCGGCGTGGAGCGCTCCGGCGCACTCTCCCAGGAGGATCGCATACCCGTAGGACAGCGCAGCGTTGGGTAGGTCGCGCGGCGGGCGTCGGCTGCGCCCGCCGAAGGGGACGTCGGCGGGGACGCACGCGGCGAGGGCGTCGAAGTAGGCGGTGGAGCAGGCTCCTTCGATGCCCATGACATCATTGATGGTGCGCGCGTCTGCGAGGCTGCGTCGCCAGTGGTGCATGTGGGAGGTCGTGTCGGCGAGGTGGAGGCCAGGATCGCGCCTGGCGATGCGGGTGAGCACGTGGATCTGCCCGCGGATTTTCGAGCCGATGAGGGCGGACGCCAGGCCAACGCGGCGCGCCTCGTCGCGCGTGAGATCCGCCTGGGCGAGGAGGCGGGATGCGTGCGCTCCCCTCCCCGCTCCTACCAGGGTGCCCTGGTAGGAGCCGCGCCGGGACAGGCAGACGACGTCAATGCCGCTGCGCATGGCCCAGGAGCGCGCGCCCGCGGACAGGCCGACGTTTCCGGACAGGACGATGCGGGCGACGTTGTTTTTCGGCAGGCTCGTCGCGGGGATGCCTGCGGGTCCGTCGACGAGGAGCCTCCCGGCTTTGACGTGGACGCGCGCCCCGTCGCGTCCGACGTAGAGGATGCGGTCAGCCAGGTCCGAGGGCTGGTTCCTCTCGGGCGGGGGCGCGTGGTCGATGCCGATGCTGGCGAGGGTCGCGTCGGCGTCAACGTGCTGGGTCGCGAGGTCGCAGATCCACATCCCAAGGGCGACGGCCGCGCCCACCACGGCATCGATGGCCTCGTCCAGGCGCCCTTCGCTGGGTGCGGCGAGGATGAGGGTGGATGCGACCCGGGAGTAGAGGATGCCTCGCCCGGTGGCGTGCCTGTCGAGGTCGAGGAGGGCCGCGTCGGTGAGGGTGCGGGTGATGGGATCGGCGGGGTTCGAGGCGTCGGCGAGCTCGCCGATGATCGGCAGGGCGTCCGCGGGAAGTCCCAGGCATTCCAGCCCCGCGCGCGCCGCCTGCTCGGGGTGTGCGTGGCGGATGGTGGCGCGGGCGAGGTGGTGGTTGCCGTGGTCGTAGTCGGCGGTGACGCGCCGGGTGAAGGCCTCGTGGCCGTCGGGGGTGTCGTCGTAGGTGCCGTGCGGGCGCTCGAGGGCGAGGAGGCGGCCGAGCGCATCGGTGACGGCCTCTGCGAGGAGCGCCCGCAGGATCGGGGTTGCGCGCTTGATGGATTGGGCGTCAAGGCGGTCGATGTGGGGCGGTGTCCAATCGGGGTCGGCTAGTTCGCGTAGCTCTTCGTCGGTGAGAGCGTGTTGGTCGGCGTCGCGCGGGCTTGTGGTGAGAAGGCGTCGGCGTGCGCGGGTGAGCGCGTCGGGGGTGCTTGCGTCCCTCATGAACGAGGCCGTGGCAGGTTGCGTCATTGTCATACCTTCCGGTGCATCAACTTTAGGGTTACCGTACAAGCATTCGGGTCGTTCGAGCCGCGACACGCCGATGTTGATTGGCTTTTCCGGGGCGGGTTCGGTTTCTCGGCGCGTCCGTGGCGATGTGAGGATTTGCAACGAAAACCCTGCTATTCTGGCCGTGTGCTTGCGGGTCGGGCGGGTGCTTTCTCGGCCCCTGGCGATCCGGGGTAGCGTTTCTGCTGGTCACAGTGGGTGCGACACGCCGAGCAGTCAGAAAGCACCTAGCGCCATAAGGTGCATTAAGACAACAGATCAACACCGCCCTGAACGCAGAAAAAAAACCCGGGTCAGAAAGCACCTAGCGCCATAAGGTGCATTAAGACCCAGACCGCGCACGGTGCGCGGGGCGGAGTCGCCGTCGTCAGAAAGCACCTAGCGCCATAAGGTGCATTAAGACTGAGAAGCCCGCGCGCACGGCGAACGTCGTCTGACTGACGGTCAGAAAGCACCTAGCGCCATAAGGTGCATTAAGACGACCATGCCAGGGTGTGCCCGGTACTTCAGGTGGTACCCGGTCAGAAAGCACCTAGCGCCATAAGGTGCATTAAGACCGAATGAAGTGTCGTCTTCCATAAGTCCGAGGTAGGTCTGTCAGAAAGCACCTAGCGCCATAAGGTGCATTAAGACTCCTTACCAGACCCCCATGGGTATCGACCTGATCTGCGTCAGAAAGCACCTAGCGCCATAAGGTGCATTAAGACTCAGAATCACGGGGTCGTCGGACGGGAAGTACACGCCGTGTCAGAAAGCACCTAGCGCCATAAGGTGCATTAAGACTGACCATCAAACCTGACGGACGCAATGATTCTCGGTTGGTCAGAAAGCACCTAGCGCCATAAGGTGCATTAAGACGGCCTTCGAGCTGGTTGCCTTCGCGCCATGCGTCGAGGCGTCAGAAAGCACCTAGCGCCATAAGGTGCATTAAGACCTAGTGCGCTCGCGGCAGTCGAGACGATCGTGGAGGAACTGTCAGAAAGCACCTAGCGCCATAAGGTGCATTAAGACGAATGCCATGGCGTTGCTTGCAGTGTCGATGGAATGGAAGGCGTCAGAAAGCACCTAGCGCCATAAGGTGCATTAAGACTCCTCGAAAACGTTTGTCGGCCAATCCCGAGTGCGCGTGGTCAGAAAGCACCTAGCGCCATAAGGTGCATTAAGACCGGCTCCCGCACGCGTGGCCGACGGCGCCCCCGCCAAGTCAGAAAGCACCTAGCGCCATAAGGTGCATTAAGACTCACCGACAATGGCGCGGACCTTGGTGTCGGCGGCCTGTCAGAAAGCACCTAGCGCCATAAGGCGCATTAAGACAGGATCGACACGATGAGCAGTGCCAGCAGCGCCATATCAGAAAGTGCCTAGCGCCATGAGGTGCATTAAGACTATGCGAACGCGCCGCCGGGCGGTTCCATGCCGACCTTGGGGGTCAGAAAGCACCTAGCGCCATAAGGCGCATTAAGACACGCGCAGGTGAAGGGGCATGGCGTTTGCCGCGGCCTGGGTCAGAAAGCACCCGGCGCCATAAGGTGCATTAAGACGCGGTTTTCACCGGCGTGTCGCGGTATCGGCGTGAGCAAGTCGGAAAGCACCTAGCGCCATAAGGCGCATTAAGACGCGGAGAACTGGGAGATGACGAGCTGAGCGCTGTAGGCGGCCAGAAAGCACCTAGCGCGATAAGGTGCATTACGACGTGTAGCGGAGCACGCAGTCCCACGGGTAGTCGTAGTAGCATCAGAAAGCACCCAGCGCCATGAGGTGCATTAAGACGCGCGCACCTCAACGATCCGGCGCGCATGCATCACGGACGGGCCAGAAAGCATCTAGCACCATAAGGTGTATTAAGACTCGAAACTCCAGCGGTAGTTGGAGTGCTCGCAGTTTGCGAGCCGTCAGAAAGCACCGAGCGCCATAAGGTGCATTAAGACTCGTAGAAGACGCCTCCGCCGGTCGCGTTGTATCGGCATCAGAAAGCACCTAGCGCCATAAGGTGCATTAAGACGCGAAAGTCAGGGGGTAGAGCCCCCAGTCGTTTATTTCGGTCAGAAAGCACCGAGCGCCATAAGGCGCATTAAGACCCGTCTACCACGACACCCGTGGTGGTCTTGCCGACACGTCAGAAAGCACCTTGCGCCACAAGGTGCATTAAGACGATGACCTTCTTGGACTCGTTGGCGTTCGTAGTCAGTAGAGTCAGAAAGCACCTAGCGCCATAAGGTGCATTAAGACATTCCCTGCTTGTTGGTAGGCATTAGTACCTCACTCCCGTCAGAAAGCACCTAGCGCCATAAGGTGCATTAAGACCGCTGGATAATGCCGACCACCTGGGGGATGATCTTGTTCGTCAGAAAGCACCTAGCGCCATAAGGTGCATTAAGACCGCTGGATAATGCCGACCACCTGGGGGATGATCTTGTTCGTCAGAAAGCACCTAGCGCCATAAGGTGCATTAAGACGACCGAATAGATTGTCCCTGTCTGTCGGGATCGAACAAGTCAGAAAGCACCTAGCGCCATAAGGCGCATTAAGACACCATCATCGACGCATACGCCTTGTGTTTGCCTGAGTCAGAAAGCACCTAGCACCATAAGGTGCATTAAGACGATTCTTCGGCGTCCCGGTGCTGATGCTTCGCCCCCTTCTGCCAGGAAGCACCTAGCGCCATAAGGCGCATTATGACGAACCGGCCACGCAGATCGGGCACTGTGAAGTCTGCGCCGTCAGAAAGCACCTAGCGCCATAAGGTGCATTAAGACCCCGCACTGCGGGCACTCAAACGTCGTGGCCGTCGACGGGTCAGAAAGCACCTAGCGCCATAAGGCGCATTAAGACAGGATCGACACGATGAGCGGTGCCAGCAGCGCCATATCAGAAAGTGCCTAGCGCCATGAGGTGCATTAAGACACGCGCAGGTGAGGGGGCATGGCGTTTGCCGCGGCCTGGGTCAGAAAGCACCTAGCGCCATAAGGTGCATTAAGACGGGCGAAGAACGCAGTCAATACCGTAGTAACGCTGACGCGTCAGAAAGCACCTAGCGCCATAAGGCGCATTAATACGCACCCGGGATTACGTTCGCGATCTGGTTCCAGTCCTGTCAGAAAGCACCTAGCACCATAAGGTGCATTAAGACCGATCGGAAGCTCCTTAGTGACAACGGACGACGACGGGTCAGAAAGCACCTAGCGCCATAAGGTGCATTAAGACAGGGAACATGTTGCCTCCTAGTTGTTGATGGATCGGTAGGTCAGAAAGCACCTAGCGCCATAAGGTGCATTAAGACATGTCAGCCTCACCCTTGACCTCACGAGACTCAACGCGTCAGAAAGGACCTAGCGCCATAAGGTGCATTAAGACACGTCCGCAATGGCAGTGGGAACCGCCCAATCCCCAATGTCAGAAAGCACCTAGCGCCATAAGGTGCATTAAGACTTCAAGGCTGCGCGGCTGTTCTGCTGGAGCTTGTTGTAGTCAGAAAGCACCTAGCGCCATAAGGAGCATTAAGACGGGGTTTCGACGTCCTCAAACAGGATCGACCCCAGCCCCGGTCAGGAAACACCTAGCGCCATAAGGAGCATTAAGACCCCTGGACGATGAAGTTCTTGTACTTCTTGCCCGCCTCAGGTCAGAAAGCACCTAGCGCCATAAGGTGCATTAAGACGTGCGGTCCATGGCCTGCATCCACTCGGGCAGGCACGCCCGTCAGGGGTCGAGTCCTGTGGGGTGGTGTAATCGTTTTGTGTCCTTCGGGGTGGGTTATGCGCTGAGTTGGAGTGGGGTGTCCTCCTGTTGGGTGGGTTGTGGTGTGAGTCGTGATTTGGTGAGGATGTCGAGGCTGAGGTAGCGTCGGCCTTCGGCCCATTCGTCGTTTTGTTCGGCTAGGACGGCTCCGACCAGGCGGATGATGGCTTGGCGGTTGGGGAAGATTCCCACGGTGTCGGTGCGTCGGCGGATTTCGCGGTTGAGGCGTTCATTGGGGTTGTTGGACCAGATCTGGGTCCATACCCCGGTGGGGAAGGACGCGAAGGCGAGGACGTCTTCCCCGGCTTGATCGAGGTGGTCACACACGGCGGGGAGCTTGTCGTGAACGTAGTCCAAGAGTCGGTCGTATTGAGCGTTGACCGAGGCGGCGTCGGGTTGGTCGTACACCGAGTGCAGCATCGCTTTGACGGCGGGCCATAGCGCTTTGGGGGTGACTGACATGAGATTAGCGGCGTAGTGGGTGCGGCATCGTTGCCAGGTGGCTCCGGGAAGGTTGGCGGCGATAGCTTCGACCAGGCCCAGATGGGCATCACTGGTGACCAGGCGCACGCCGGTGAGGCCTCGGGCGACCAGGTCAGCGAAGAACTCGTTCCACGCTGGAGCGGTCTCGCTGGTGGATACGCGCACCCCCAGCACTTCGCGGTGTCCGTCATTGTTGACTCCGGTGGCAACTAGGACCGCGCACGAGACGACGCGTCCGCCTTCGCGCACTTTCATGGTGAGTGCGTCAGCGGCGACGAAGGTGAAAGGTCCGGCATCGTTGAGGGGGCGATGGCGGAACTCGTCCACGTGTTCGTCCAGGTCGGCTGCCATACGTGAGACCTGGGACTTGGACAGTCCTGTGATCCCCAGGGTTTTGACGAGCTTGTCCATGCGGCGCGTGGATACTCCCGCTAGGTAGCAGTCAGCGACCACTGTGATCACAGCGGTTTCGGAGCGTTTGCGGCGTTGCAGCAACCACTGACGGGAAGTAGGTGCCTGAGCGTAGCTTGGGGATCGCCACGTCGATGGTGCCGACCCTGGTGTCCAGGGGCCGGCAACTATACCCATTGCGCTGGGCCTGACGCTGCGGGTCTTGTTGGCTCCACTGGGCCCCGCACACCGCATCAGCGTCCGCTGATAGTAACGCGTTGATGACGTGCTGGAGCAGGGAACGCATCAAATCCGGGGACGCCTGGGACAACGCCTCGCCAAGCAGGCCATCAGGGTCGATAATATGAGGAGCGGTCATCGTCGTGCCTCCAAAATGTTTCGAGTCAGAAGTAGAGAGCTTTCTCGAAGGATCACACGGTGACCGCACCCATATCAAACGAGCCGACCACCACACGGTTACACCACTATGCGGGACACTACTCCGTCAGAAAGCAGCTATCGCTATATGGTGCATTAAGACAGGTCTGTTGTGAACTGAGTGTTGGGGCTGTAGGAGGTGGGCTTAGGCTGGTGTTGGGCGGGCTAGTGAAACCGCGACCGCCCCTGCTTCGCGTGAATCGCCGGATATTGGTGTTTTTCTTCAGGCAGGGGTGGTCTGGGTTTCATACGGCGCCAGACAGGCGGTGGCGGGGTGGTCTGGGTTTCACGCGACGCCCGAGAAGGGGGTGGCTGCGTGGCCCTGGGTTCCCACCTGGTCTGGGGTGTGGTGCCTGTTGGGTGTTTAGTGGCCTTGTTTTTCTTCTGCGGTGTCGGTGTTGTTGATGATGAGGTGGTCGAGGCGGAAGGGGTCGGTTGTTTCGGTGGTGGTGACCAGGCCGTTGATGGTTTGTGTTTCTCCGGTGAAGGGGTTGGTGGCTGTGCCTGCCCAGGTGGTGGTCAGGGTGATGGTGCGTGTGGCCCGCGGGTAGGGGCCGTCGAGGAAGGACTTCCATCCGCCCGGTGCGGTGTAGTAGTGGCGTATCAGGGTTGGGTCGGTGTTGGGGTCCATGCCCTCCTCCCACGCTGCCCCCGGGGAGGAGGTGACCGTGCCCGGGGTGTCGTCTCCCCAGTCCCACGTGTACTCCTGAGCGGTGAGGGTCACGGTGACATCCTTCCCCAGGAGGGTGACGGTGTGGGTTTGGGTGGGGTGGGTAACGTTGACGAGGGTGGGGATACGCCGGTTCGTGTAGGAGACGCCTTCGGGGCGTTTACGCAGGCCCGCGCCGTCGGGGTGGATGAGGGTGGCTGCTGCTAGGAGGAGTTCGCGCGTGGTGGGTGGCCTGTTCTGGGGTGCGTCCTGGCCGGGTTGGGGTGGCGGGTAGGCGCACACCCAGCTCCCGTGCGTGAAAGGGTCATCCCCAAACGGATTCGACTCTAGTGCGCAATGAGCGAAATCAAAATACGCACCAGCCTCACTCGCAGGGGCCGCCTCATTAGACTGACGCGTCGTATCATCACCCGCAGTCGTGACCGGACCCGACGCCGGAAGCTCAGGATTCGACGATTTTCCCCACTTTTCCTGTGCACTGACCATGACGCCGCCGGTGCCATTGCCTTCTGCAATCTGATCCCACTTGTGGTCGGCATCATCCCAATCATCTGCGCGCCCTTCTGCGGCAAGTCCGAAAGTCAACACAGAAACAGTGAGCGCCAAAGACATCGCCCGTATATGGAATAAGCTACTGGTCATCGCTCTCTGCCCTTCCTTGCGTCTCAATCCAACGGTTGTCTCGCCAGGTCATGAACAGCGAGATCGTGGAATGGTATTCCTCATCGTGGACCGCAATGCGCTGCCCACTGCAGGTCGTGCCATCAATCGCCGTGACCCTGAACTTAACGCCAATCGTATTGGGTGGGACATCTGCCCCATTTGCTGGGACAGGCTCAAGAAGAAGAACATGGTCGATCGTGATTGAGTTTCCGAACGTCCATCCGTTCGAGTAGCTGTCATCAATCCTCTTGATAAGAGTCCGCGCGAACGTACTCTCGTCACCAGATAGTGCTGACACCGCGGACGTGTCACCCGTATTCCACGCGTAGGTGGCCACCGCCAGGTAGTGTTCGGCTGCTGCTTCTGCTCCTCGTTCGGTGTTTTCTGTGGCTGCCTGGGGGAGTTCAGGCTGGGGGTAGGTGGAGGCGGCGTGCTCGGCGGGGCGCACCAGGACGCCGTCGGGGCCGATCTGGTAGCCACCCGACATCGCCGCCTCACCCGAACCGGTCGCCGTGGGTGTGGGAGCCTGGCCCGACATCACAGGCCGCGTGGGCTGGGCGGTGGGGTTCTCGCCCCAGGCACGCCACCAGCCCTCGGCGACACCGTTGATGTAGACGGCGTAGCAGCCCGCGACGATCAACACGACGACGGCGATGCGGATACCCCAATCCACCGGATCAGCACGCAACCAAGCCACGCCCCCACCCTGACTACCGCTGTCGACGGTGGCGTCCTCACCGGACTGGCTTGCCCCACCGCCGCGCACGCGCCAGGCCCAGTCCGGGCGCCATCTCCTCGGGCCGATGAAGCGCCGACCGAAGAGGCCTCGCCGGGGTTGAATGGAGCGCAGGAAGGCCTCTTCCTCCTCCTGGCTCACGGGTCGCTCGGACAGGGGTGGTATCTCCATGGCGTGTGCCCTCCACACTGAGGTCTCCTCCAACGCGCCCCCACCACAGGGACCGCGCCCTTACACACCACCATACGCCAAGAACCGACACGAAACAATAAGAATACACTGTAACCGTCATGCAACTATTCACAACATGCGTGCACGTGTGTGCATCGAGGTGGAAGTTCTCGCCCTGATCGCGGCTGCCTCTTCGCTGAGCAGCGGGTACAAGGAATTTGGTTTGACGCGCGTACGCAGATGTAGATGGGCCGCCTTACTCTCTGCTTGACAGCTTAAGGCTGTCGATGGTGACAACGATCTATGTGAAAGGAAAGACCGTGTCTTGGATTGTGGAACTTGTGATTGGCATTGTGTCCGGTGTTGTCTCCGGGATCATTCTTGCGAAAGTGGTCCCGGATGGCTCGATGGCTCCGGAACCTACAGCATCAGGACGAGGCGCCGTAACCCAACAGGTGATGGCAGCGAATGGTGATGTCGCCATGGTTGTCGGCGATCGAAACTATACGCATATTGGTGACGACAACTCGACACATGTGACTGTCGCCGGTGAGAGCGGCTCAAGGAGGGCCGACAGTGATGGGGACATGTGGCTGATGATTGGCCTTGGCTTTGCTGCCTTCGTCGTCATTGCTATCTTCCTTTTGAGGTACTACGAGATCCTGGTGGGTCTCCTCGTGATCACTTCCGTGTTCTTGATGACGATGTCATTGCTGACTGCAGGCCTCTCCTTGCGGAGTAGGCGCGTGTCGAAACCTCTTCGCTCCTCCATCGTCGCGAGCTTTCTGGCGGTTACGTCGACCTACGCGACCTACTGGTCGTGTTTCGTCCTGTCCACGGGAAAGTCCGGCCTGTCGATCCCGGATCTCAGTCGAATGCTGTCTGAAGCAACCGGTGACGACAAGCTGGTGCCGTTTGCCGAGGCTTTCGATCTACTCGGTGCTGAACGCGCCTTCCCCTATGTTTCGGTGGTCTTCATGGCGATGCTTGTGACGGCTGTGCTCTGCTTCTTTGCTCTTGCGATGATGATTCGAGAGTTCTATGAGCGGCGAGTCGCCGCGCGCCGTGCGGGCAACGGAAGTGGCTGGCTTATCGATCATCTTCCCGTTCCGGGCTGGCGCAACATCCTGGGAGTTCTACTGCTCGCCTGCGTGCCAGCGCTGATCGTCGTGCTCCTCCGCTACGTTCAGCCGACCTGGCTCAGCTAGCCCCAGCGGCGGTCATGGTGTTGCCTCCGCGCAGCTGTCCGCGCGGAGGCAACATTGTGTCGCAAGGTCAGGGGATCAAGGACCTCGACCTCAACCCGCAACCCCCGACCAATACCCGGTCACCCACACCCAACTCGGACAAGCCACCTATTTTGACTGAGCCTTATGGAGAACCAACCTTCGGAGTTCTTCTGCGAGGGCGCTAACCTTATCGGTGTTCTTGAAGAACGAGCCAGCATAGCCGTTGCCATTAATGGCTTCGTGTTGATCGAAGCAAGCATCTGCAAGTTGCTCAATGAGTCCGTAGTTTGCCTCAAGCCATTCCATAATACCGAGGTCTGGATTCGACATGATATGGTCGTAGGAGAACTTCTCTAAGGCGAGAGTACAGCAGAGATAAGCGCCCTCTTGAAGTACCTTCTTCCTCTTTCCTTCTGAGGTGCTGATAAGCTGTGAGTAGACTTCGTTGAATGAGCGCCAGAATATAACGGCATTTAGCATTGTGGTGACGTCAAGATCATCGGGAAAAAGTCTCTTATATCGGTCACCCCTAATGTTTGACCACATCTGACTGATCTTACTCTTGGTACGTGTAGCGTCTTCAATTCCAGAGAGGCATGCTAGCGCGCGCGTAGCTTCCTCAAGACCAAATGATAGCTTAAAGTCCTCATCGTCTGGTTGGCCGCCAGTCTTGTATGTGTAAAGGTAACCCTCATCCCTTAGTGTTTGGTGCCAGTACTCTTGATTCGGGTCTAATGCCACGAACTCTCTGACGCCAATTGTATTTTGAGTGTTAGTGAACCGCGTGACATTCTGACCGAAGTCCTCTTCCTGGTCTTCGGTGGATATAATGCGAACTGTAACGTAGATGTCGTCGAGGGGTATTCCCTCGTTGAGTGCGCGTCCGAGCGCTCCTGACGTTTGTGCGCCGTTTACAATGCTCACAGATGAGAGTTTGAAGCGCTCTGACCCGGAAAGGCTTGGACGAGGCTTACCGATACAGTTGATCGTGTTGGCGAGAATTGTAATTCCGTTATTGTATGCCCAAAAAGATGTTGGTGTGTTGCGAATTGTGTCAAGAATCAGATTGTTTGTTTCAGAGTTTTGAATTACCTTGCGAATGTTATTGTCGAATAGTGCGTCACCAAATCTTGTGTATAGTTCTGCAATCTGATTACCGGTGACAATGCCCATGATCTCCTTTTTGTAATCTCCTGGAGTCAGCCATTTTTCAACTTGTAGATCAACTTCGGCATTTTCCATTGTTTGGGCGATTCGACGTTCTGCGTGAATGTCGCTAAGTTTCATGTATTGAAACTCGAGGATCTTGCCGGAGGCGTTAATGTTATTAGTGAACTTGGTGCTGATATCAAGGGTTTCTTCAGCTGGCGCATCGGCGGAAAGGTAACCGAAAACAGCGACAATGTGGTCACAGTCGTTTAAGTTCTCATCAATTTCTTCTCTGCGGGACTGTAACTTTCCGTTCATGAAATCATAGTTGCCGTCAAGTAGGTGCCTTATTCCCCTTGTAAATTTTTCAACATCGGTTGGGCTTGGGGGACGTTCCTTATACTTTGATTGAATGATGTACACCGTCTTGTTAATGTTTGAATAGCTAATTGCATCAATGCCATCATCGTTCGCCCCGTCGGTTACGCATGCAGCTGCTTCTTGTGCCGGGATATGTGAATGCACTGCGATACACATTGCAGCAAGTGCGCGAGTTAACTGTTGTTTTTCGAGGTTCATTCCCGAATGGTGTTGAATGTCACTTGTGTCAATATAGGGGACAAAGTCCTTTTCGAGGCGATCTTGAATTTGATTTACCTGAAGTGTCACTGTTATATCCTTCCCGTTCGCACAGATGTGTTATCTCTGGCTTCAGATTCTTTACTATTTGAATGACGTTCGGCTCAGACTAACTGTTGCTAGTGGCAGTTTCCTCCTTCCGGAATCTCCAGTGCCGGCAGCGTCTCCAGGAGCTCCTGGGTGCGCATCGAGACGGTTACCAGGCGCTTGATCAGGTCCACGACCGCGTCGGGGCGGCCCTGCTCGCGCAGGAAATCGTTCGGGTCGTTGACGATGCCCGACGCCTTGTCCGTCTTCACGTGGTAGCGGTCGATGATCCACTCCAGGGGGCTGCGGCCCGAAATCGAATACCCCTGTGCCTCCGCAGGAATGCCCGTCAGTGTCACGTAGTCGTTGTACTCCAAGCGCGTGAAGTTCTTATCGCGGCGCCCCAGCTTCGGGAAACGCATCTTGCGCTCGCCGATCCGGTAGCGCTCCCACGGGTCCGCGGGCGCGTGTAGGCTCGCCTCCTCCTGCACTGACGGATACGGCTCCACCCGCTCGTAGTTCACGTGCAGGTCCGCCAGCTCGCGTCCCACGCTCGCATACGTGTGGAAACCCGCCGCGCGAGGAATATGCGGCAGCATCTTCTTCAAATCATCCTCGTAGCGCTCCCGATACTCCGGGTGATGCAGCAGCGCGTACACGTAGAAGAAAATATCCTCCTTCGTGATCCCCGCATCCCCGTAGTGCTCCCGGTACGAGGCCAGCGTCGCATCCGTAACGTTATCGACGCGGCGATACCCGTCCAGGATTACTGGGATCTGGTCGCCGATCGGCCGCGAGAAATCCAGGGACGAGGCCGTGGCCGCCCCATCCACCTGGCTCTCCGAGGAGGTCGCCAGGTCGGCAAACAGGTCAGGCTCGCCGCCGGAGGTGGGGGAGAGGTGCTCCCAGGTGTAGAGGGAGAATGTTTGTGCAGAGGCCACTGTATTAAGGTCTGGTAGCAAACCTGTCATTAGAGCAGTGAACTCTTTACGGTAGTCGGTTGAAATAGCGATACAAAGAGCGGTGTGTGCGCTTGTCGGGGAGATTTGGTGGAGCTGACCGACCATATCGTTCATTTCTCGTGAAAAATAGACATACTGTTTGCAGTAAGGTCGATAGATGCCGATCCTGATCGCAGAAGAATTAAATTTGTGGTGCTTCCGAGAGTTGAGATCGCGAAGTAGTCGCCGTGTCCAGTTAATGCGTGTTGAATCTGGTATCAAGGAGTCGGAGGTAGCGCCAGTATCAACCTCCGAGTTATAGTTTTTGATCATGTTACGCATATTTGAATTTACTTGGTGCTGAGAGAAGTTGTAACACCAAACATCGCGATTGGTACATAGTCCAAGTGAAAACTGACGGAAGGTCGCCGGCGTTGCTTCCTTTCCTTTGAGCGCCTTGTTCCCAACTTCTTGGAAGGTGACGAAACGTTCGTCGCGAATGCTGATCCAGTCGCCATGCTCGTTCGGTGTGATGGAGCGGAATGCGTCCGCTCCACTGATTCCTTCAATGGATCCGTAGGCGCTGATCTGGTCGAGCTTCTCCTGGCGTGTTGCGTAGTCCTCGGCTTCGGCGTAGAAAACCTCCGCTGTGCCGGAGTGGGCGGGATCCTTGACGAGGACGGTGATCGCAACGCCCGTACGAGAGCCGGAACCGAAGATCTTTCCGCCCTCGCGGCGGCTGCGCTCGCCGGATGTTCGCTGATTCCCCTTCAGGTCGTAGACGAAGATTTGGGAGAACTCATCCTGCAGTGTAAGGCGCACACCATCTGTACTGTTTGCGTCGAGGAAGGAGCTGTTGGAGACGAAGGCGATGACGCCCCGCTTCCCGATACGGTCCGACGCCCAGCGAAGTGCCCGGAAATAGGAGTCGTAAAGCTTGGTCATCAGCCCAGCTCCAGATCGGTGGACGTATGTTTCTTCGATTCTCTCGTCCAGACGGGGGTACTTGAGATTTTTGTTCTTGTCGTTCTCCTCCTTCTGCCCTGCCGAGTACGGCGGATTCATGACGATGACCGTGATCGCTGAGTCCTTCTCCGCCTTCGCGCGCTCGTTGTTGGCAGCCAGGCCCTCGAAATCCTCGGTGATCGTGCCGTCACCCTCGTGCAGCTGGAAGGTGTCCGTCAGGGTCATGCCCGGGAACTCGAC
>ERZ772986.1150-NODE-1150-length-15278-cov-3.341654_pt1 | contig 15278 bp, 14 predicted proteins | sample MGYA00511898_ERZ772986 | MGnify/ENA primary metagenome ERZ772986 (study PRJEB29015, sample SAMEA2737934) | human oral metagenome | biome: human oral; feature: human-associated habitat; material: dental | place: China | collected 2148 ... | reverse complement strand
GTTACGCGTTTGAGGATTTCTTTGGAAATCGCCAATTCGCCACTGTAATCGGTGGATGCCGCCCACAAACGCAGGATGTCTGCGCCGAATTCATTGTAAACTTCTTGCGGTGCAACGACGTTACCGATGGATTTCGACATTTTGCGGCCGTTTTGGTCAACCACAAAACCGTGGGTCAGCAGCTGTTTGTATGGTGCACGACCCATTGATGAGGCGCAGCCGGTCAACATAGACGATTGGAACCAGCCGCGGTGTTGGTCGCTGCCTTCGAGGTACAAGTCAGCCGGCCATTCCAATTCTTCGCGTTGTTTCAAGACGGAGTAATGGGTCGAGCCGGAGTCGAACCATACGTCCATGGTATCGGAAAGTTTGTCGTAATTTTCGCAATCTTCCGCACTCAAGAGTTCGCTCTTATCAAGAGAGAACCATGCTTCGATGCCTTTTCCTTCGATTTTTTGAGCAACTTTTTCCAACAACTCGGCAGAGTTTGGATGCAGTTCACCGGTTTCTTTGTGAACAAAGAAAGTCATCGGCGTGCCCCAATAGCGTTGGCGTGAAACCACCCAGTCAGGACGGCCTTCAATCATGGCTTCCAAACGCGCGCGACCCCATGATGGGAAAAATTCAGTGTCATCAACGGCTTTGATGGCTTTATCGCGCAAGGTTTTACCGTCGTCACCTGCTTTATCCATACCGACAAACCATTGGCCGGTCGCACGGTAAATCAACGGCGTTTTGTGACGCCAGCAGTGTGCGTAGCTGTGTTCGATTTTGCTGCTTGCCAAGAGGTTGCCGGTTTCTTCCAACCATTGCAGGATAACGGGATTGGCTTCCCAAACGCTCATACCGGCAACGCGCGGCGTTTCGCTGATGTATTTGCCTTCGGCGTTGACGGGGTTGTAAAGCTCGATGCCGTATTTGTTGCAGACGGCGTAGTCTTCCAAACCGTGCGCGGGGGCGGTGTGCACCAAGCCCGTACCGGCGTCGGTGGTAACGTGTTCGCCGTTGAGCATGGGAATATCGCGTTCGAGGAACGGATGATTCATGTGCAGGTTTTCCAGCTTGTCGCCGGTGGTTTCGGCAAGAATAGCAATGCCGTCTGAAAAACCGTAACGTTTGAGCGCGTCTTCTGCCAAATCTTTGGCCAACACCAATTTGCCTTTAGGCGTATCAATCAGTTGATACACCACGTCTGCGCCAGCTGAAACGGCTTGGCTCGCAGGCAAAGTCCAAGGCGTAGTTGTCCAGATAACGGCAAACGCTTTGCCTTCGATACTTGCCAAACCGAATGCGGCGGCAAGCGCGGCATTGTCTTTAAACGGATAGGCAACATCAATCGCAGGCGATACTTTGTCTTTATATTCCACTTCAGCTTCGGCCAATGAAGAGCCACAGTCCAAACAGAATTGAACCGGTTTCGCGCCGCGGTAGAGATAGCCAGATTTGTAGATTTCGCCGAGCATACGCACAGTATCCGCCTCGGTTTTGAAATCCATGGTCAGGTAAGGATTGTCCCAGTCGCCCAACACGCCCAGACGGATAAAGTCTTTTTTCTGGCGGGCAATCTGTTCGGCGGCGTATTCGCGGCACAATTCGCGGAAACGGGCTTTAGGCATGTCTTTGCCGTGCAGCTTTTCTACCATCACTTCGATAGGCAAACCGTGGCAGTCCCAACCCGGTACATAAGGCGCGTCAAAACCGGCTTGGGTTTTGCTGCGGATAATGATGTCTTTGAGAATTTTATTGACGGCATGACCGATGTGGATGTCGCCGTTGGCATACGGAGGACCATCGTGCAGAATGAATTTCGGACGGCCTTTGGCGATTTCGCGCAGTTTTTGGTAGCGTTTTTGCTCGTACCAGCTTTTCAGCCATGCAGGCTCGCGCTTGGCAAGATTGCCGCGCATTGGAAACGGGCTCTCGAGCAGGTTTACGGTTTTACTGTAATCGGTCATTTTTTGATCTCTATTGTTGCGGTATTTCGGTTTCAGACGGCCTGATTGCTCATTTTGAAAAGAACAGGCCGTCTGAAAAAATTCAAAGGACTTATTGTAGCCCAATTGTCTTGATTTTATAAGCTTCTAGAAGCGTTTCTATGCTTCCCAAACCCTCGCATCTTCCATATCTTGCAAAATTTGGGTTTTCAATGCTTCGATACTCTCAAATTTTTTCTCGTCACGCAGTTTGTGCAGGAAGCGGACGAAGATGCGTTGGCCGTACAAATCACCGTTGAAATCGAACAGATGGACTTCCAGCTTTTGCGAGCGGTTGTTGCTGACAGTAGGGTTAAAACCAAAGCTGGCAACGCCTCGGCGCGTGCCGAATGTGCCGTCTGCTTCAACGACAAATACGCCGCTTAGCGCATAATGATACGGAGGAAGTTGGACATTGGCGGTAGGCGCGTTGATGGTGCGGCCGAGTTTTTGCCCGTGTTTGACCTTTCCGCTCAACACATAATCATGGCCCAACAGTTTTTTGGCGTATTCCAACTTGCCGTCTGAAAGGGCTTGGCGGACGGCGGTACTGCTGGTGCGGATGTCTTCAACGATAACGGACGGCGTGCGCTCGGTTTGCATATCAGGTTGTTGAGCCAAGAGTTCAAAACAGCCTTCACGGCCGGCACCGAAACGGAAATCGTCGCCAATCAGCAGATACCGCGTATTGAGCGTTTGGCGCAAAAGCTGGTCGATAAACGCTTGTGCGCTCATATCAGAGAAAGCTTGGTTAAAACGCAAGACCCAAACGGCATCCACACAGCCGGTTTCACGCAAAAGGCGCAATTTGGTACGCAGCGGACTGATGCGGTAAGGCAGCTTTTTCCCGGCTTTGCGCGCAAAAAATTCTTTGGGCTGAGGCTCAAAAACAACAACGACAACAGGCAGACCGCGCTGGTCTGCCTCTCGTTTGAGTTTTTGTAGAATATGTTTGTGCCCGAGGTGTACGCCGTCGAAGTTGCCGATGGTTACGGCGGCTCCTTGCGGAAATTTGGGCGCATGTCGCTGTCCAAGCCAGATGTTCATGGGTGGTTGGTATTGTGTTTGAATAGGCGGCTATTGTAAACGTTATTGCCGTTTCAATAAACCTTAGGCCGTCTGAAACCAATAAATATATGCTTTCAGACGGCCCTAAAGTTTGTTAATACCTTACCACCACCAAGGATAACGGCCAAACGGATAGCCCCAATCGTCGTAATAACGATAGTAGCGTGCTTCGCGCAGCTGTTCTTGGGAAATATAGTTTTGCCATGCCATTTTGTAGCAGGCTTGGAACATCGGATCGGAAACTTTGTCGATATATTTGAGGCGGAAGGCTTTTTGTTCCGCAGTTGCGGCACCGGGTTTGCCTTCTTCGTCAAATTTTCGGCGGATCAGCGCGGCAGTCTTTTGGTCGCATTGAGCGGCAAGATGTACTTGAAGATCCTGCTCATAACGTTTCTGCGCTTGGGCGCGTGCGGCTTTTTGCTCAGGCGTGGTGGCACAGGCGGCAAGTAATGCGGCAGCACCAATCAATAAGGTCAGGCGGATAGAATTCATCGGATGTTTCCTTATACTCATGTATGGCTATTAATGTACGCCCTCATCTTGCAATGGGCAAGTGTAGCAACTTGGGGACACTTTATATTATTTGTTCTTGGCAACAGGCAGTTGCATATAAAATACACCCAATATAAATGCTCGACCCTATCCTCAAATCAATGAACGACGACAAACGGCCCCACTCTTACCGACCGCGCCACCATAGGCAACACACGCCGCCGTTTTGGCAGGCAGACCGCCCGTACCTGCACGAACACAATATTTCCGATGCCCGTTTCAGACGGCTGGGCTACATCATGGCCTTTCTTGCCGGAGCGATTAATGCCGGCGGTTACTTCGCATTCTCACGTTATACCTCCCACGTTACCGGCTCAATGTCGCTGTTGGCAGATGTTTTGTATCTTCAAGAGTGGAGTGTGGCCATTATTGCCACAATCAGCGTGTTGTGTTTTGTTGCCGGAGCCGCGCATTCGGGCTGGGTGATTTTGTGGACGCAGCAAATGCGTTTCCGTGGCAGCTTTGGTTTTTCCATGTGGCTGGAAGCGGTTTATCTATTGATCTTCGGCTTGTTCGGCATTACCGCGATGGAATGGGATTTTGGCGGCCCGGATTTCATCATGCCGTCTTTAGCATTATTTTTATTGTGCTTTATCATGGGCATGCACAATACCGTCATTACGCTTTTGTCCGGCTCTGCCATCCGCTCCACCCACATGACCGGCACGGCAACCGATTTGGGCATTGAAATTTCACGCGCACTTTATTATTCCAAACAACATCATCCGCGCCTGCCGCACGTCCGCGTCAACAAACCGAAAATGTGGCTTTTAAGTGGCTTGATGCTGTCGTTTTTACTGGGCGGCATCGTTGGCGTATGGGGTTATCATTTGGTCGGCCATCATTTCGCCCTGCCCGTCTCCGCCGTTTTATTCATACTGGGCGCAGGCTCGGTGGGATACGATGTCAAAGTCAGATTGAAATGGGCATTTGTCAGCTGGTATCGCCGTAAAAAGGAAAAACGGAAGAAATCGTAAAGAAACCTGCTTTTTATCTGGCGACAAAGTGGCCAAACGGTCAGACAAATGCAGAAATGTTTCAGTATTATGTTAACTGGCAAATATTTGCGTAATATCGGGTTAAACCCATTCTTTTGCGTTTCGGATATTCGGTATCATTAATTCGTAATGACCCACGCGGTTTTTATTCATTTTTTCAGACGGCCCGATCCGTCATCTAAAAAGAGGATACGACATGAAATTCTTGAAACCCCTGACCGTTATTGCTACTGCAATTCCTTTGGCACTCACCGGCTGTGTGACCGATCCTGCTACCGGTCAACAATCCGCCAGCAAAACCGCTATGTACGGTTTGGGCGGTGCGGCTGTTTGCGGCATCGTTGGTGCGCTGACCCATGGTGGTAAAGGCGCGCGTAACTCCGCATTGGCTTGTGGTGCAGTAGGTGCCGGTATCGGCGGTTACATGGACTACCAAGAGAAAAAACTGCGTCAAAGCCTGGCCAACACCAACATCGAAGTTGAACGTCAAGGCAACCAAATCAAACTGGTTATGCCTGAAAACGTAACCTTCGCTACCGGCAGCGCTGCCCTGAGCGGCCATGCTCAAAGCGCCTTGTCTGCCGCCGCGCAAACTTTGGTTCAATATCCTGACACCACTTTGACCATCAACGGCCACACCGACAACACCGGCAACGACGCCATCAACGAGCCATTATCTCGCAACCGCGCCGAATCTGTTGCCACCTTCCTGCAATCCCGTGGTGTAAGCAGCACCCGTTTGAGCACTTTCGGTTACGGCTCCCGTCAACCCATCGCCTCCAACGCTACTGTTGAAGGCCGCGCACAAAACCGCCGCGTTGAAATCTTGATCAACCCCGACCAACGCGCCATTGACGCTGCTAAAAAACAAATGTAATCCGACATCTGTCTGATTCCCATAATTAAGTCCGTCTGAAATTTCAGACGGCCTTTTTTCTTTGTAGATTTTGTTTGCAATTTCTTCTCCTCAATTCAATCCACCATAAAATTTATTCTTTTATTAACAAGACCTTTCAATTTTTCCTTCAAAAAACTGTATTAATACTCTAATTTTTACACTAACTTAGAGTATAATTCCTAAAATTTTAAAAACACGCCCCATACCGTCTGAAAAACGGCGGCGAAAAACACACTTATTTATATACACATCAGTCCGTTATCCAATCCATTTCATAGGATTTCAGACGGCGCCATCCAGAATCTATGAAGGAGCATTCATGCAAAACAACTTTGACCCATTGATTATCCGTGGCAAATCACTGATCCCCGTCGTACAAGGCGGTATGGGTGTAGGCGTTTCCGCATCAAAACTCTCCAGCGCGGTTGCGCGCGAAAACGGCGTGGGTACAATTGCCAGCGTCGATTTGCGCCACTTGCACGAAGATTTGCTGGCCGAATCAAAAATTGATTCCAGCGAAGAAAAATACACCCGCCTCAACTGCATCGCGCTTGACCGTGAAATCAAAAAAGCCAAAGTCGATTCAGAAGGCAAAGGCATGATTGCCGTCAACGTCATGAAAGCCGTCAAAGACCATGCCGCCTACGTCCGTCAGGCCTGCGAATCCGGTGCAGACGCGATTGTGATGGGCGCAGGTTTGCCTTTGGACCTTCCGGAAATGGCAGAGGGCTACCACAAAGATGTTGCCCTCTTCCCTATTTTGTCCGAATCACGCGGTATCAACATCGTTTTGAAACGTTGGATGAAAAAAGGCATCTTGCCCGATGCCATCGTTATCGAACACCCTGCCCACGCAGCCGGCCACTTGGGTGCGGCGACCGTTGACGGCGTGAACGATGCCAAATTCGAGTTCAAACGCGTTATTGAAGAAACGTTTGAAGTATTCAAAAACTTGGGCTTGGAAAGCGAAAAAATCCCGTTGGTACTCGCCGGCGGCATGGCAAACTTTGAAAAAGTCAAAACAGCCTTGAAAAACTGGGGCGCGTCCGCCGTCCAAATCGGTACCGCGTTTGCCGTGACCGAAGAAGGCGATGCCCACATCAACTTCAAAAAAACGCTGACCGGTGCGGAAACCGAACAAGTGGTTGAATTCATGTCTGTTGCCGGTTTGCCTGCTCGCGGCGTGCGCACCAAATTCCTCGACAGCTACATCAAACGCGAAGCCAAATTGCAAGCCAATGCCAAAAACGATCCGCGCCGTTGCACCCAAGGCCTGAACTGCCTGACCAGCTGCGGCTTGCGCGACGGTTTGGCCAAAGCCGGCCAATTCTGTATCGACATCCAACTTTCCGCCGCATTCCGCGGCGAAGTCGATAAAGGCCTGTTTTTCCGAGGCAAAGACCCGCTGCCGTTTGGCAACGCCATCCGTACGGTTCAAGAAACCATTCATTATCTCTTGAACGGTTCCCTGCCCGTCGTCTCTGCCAAATAAACGCATCAATATTTAAAAGGCCGTCTGAAAAACATTTAAACCCTGTTTTCAGACGGCCTTTTTGTCCCAATCCATCTAAAAAATGCTAAGATTGTTGCCTGAATTTATCCGGCTGAAACATCATGAACCCATTATTGAACCATCTCAAACCCTATCCTTTCGCCCGCCTGCGTGAAGCCATGCAAGGCATTGATGCACCCGCAGGCATGACGCCCATTCATCTGCAAATCGGCGAGCCGAAACATCCGACGCCCAAAGTCATCACCGACGCGCTGACCGCCTCCCTGCACGAACTGGAAAAATATCCGCTGACCGCAGGCCTGTCCGAACTGCGCCAAGCCTGCGCCGAATGGGTTGCCCGCCGTTATGATGGTTTGAGCCTCAATCCCGACAATGAAATCCTACCGGTATTGGGCAGCCGGGAAGCTTTGTTCTCTTTTATCCAAACCGTTTTAAATCCGGCTTCAGACGGCCCCAAACCGGTCGTTATCAGCCCTAATCCTTTCTATCAAATTTACGAAGGCGCGACTATTTTGGGCGGCGGCGAAATCCATTTTGCCAACTGTCCTGCGCCCAGCTTCAATCCCGATTGGAGCAGTCTGCCCGAAGACGTATGGCAACGCACCAAAGTCCTGATCGTCTGCTCGCCAAACAACCCGAGCGGCAGCGTCCTGCAATTAGAAGACTGGAAAGAAATTTTTGATTTGCAAGACAAATACGGCTTTGTTATTGCCTCTGACGAATGCTATTCCGAAATCTATTTTGACGGCAACAAACCAATCGGCGGCCTGCAAGCGGCGGCGCAATTAGGACGCGGCACGCGCAACATTATTATGTTCACCAGCCTGTCCAAACGCTCCAATGTCCCCGGTTTGCGTTCCGGCTTTGTCGCAGGCGATGCCGAGTTGCTCAAAAACTTCCTGCTCTACCGCACCTACCACGGCAGCGCGATGAGCATTCCCGTCCAACGCGCCAGCATTGCCGCTTGGAACGACGAAGAACACGTCATTGACAACCGCCGCCTCTACCAAGAAAAATTCGACCGCGTTATCCCTATTTTGCAACAGGCATTCGATGTCAAACTGCCTGACGCGTCGTTCTACATTTGGCTGAAAGTTCCCGATGGCGACGACTTGGCATTTACGCGCAACCTGTGGCAGAAAGCCGCTATCCAAGTGTTGCCCGGCCGCTTCCTCGCCCGCGATACCGAACAAGGCAATCCGGGCGAAGGCTACGTCCGCATCGCTTTGGTTGCCGATGTGGAAAGCTGCGTCAAAGCGGCTGAAACCATGGTTGCTTTATACCGCCGATAAAACAAAGGCCGTCTGAAATTTCAGACGGCCTTTTTAAATCAACCAAGTTATATCACGAAATCCAACAGATAAAAATCTTCTTTGCCTACGCCGCACTCAGGGCATTTCCAGTCGTCGGGAATATCCTCAAACTTGGTTCCGGCAGGCAGGCCGTGCTCTGGATCGCCGAGGTCTTCGTCGTAAATCCAGCCGCAAGGGCCGCACATATATTGAGCCATTTGGTGTTCCTTCCATTTTGAAAGGCCGTCTGAAACCGTATTTTCAGACGGCCTTTCGTGTGTCTTATTGTTGATATTTTGAATTTATTGCGCTGCTTCCAAAGCGGCGATTTCTTTACGCAGGTGTTTGATGACCGGTGTTACGATGGCGACAAACATGGCCTCGCGGACGCGGCGTTGCGCCGGACTGCGCATCAGATAACCTTTCGCGCCTGCATGCAGTGCGGCAGATTGAGTGGCGTTCAGTGCCAATACAGCAGCGGCTTCACGCAGTTTCAAAGTTGCCAGCGTATCAGGTTTATTGTTCCATGCATTATCGGCAAGGCGTTCGGTTTCCGCCCATGCGCCGTCCAACGCGGCTTTCAAATCATCGTAGCTGTGGTCGAGGTAAGCGTTCACTTCAGCGTTCACTACATTGGCCATGCGGATAATGCCGAGCGCACCGTCAATCACACCGGCGCCGATACCTATTTGCAGCAAGATGAAACCGGCTTTAATGGTCGGAATATAAGACTGGAACTGCTCAGGCGAAGCAATCACATCTTCATCGGGAATAAACACGTCTTTAAAATTCAGGCTGTAAGTGCGCGTGCCTTCCAAACCGCAAAACTCAGGGCAATCTTGCAGGGTAACGCCTTCCCATTGACCGCCGGTAATAAACATCACATAGCTGTCGCCGACTTGGGCGGTATTCGCCCAAATATGGTCTTCGCCGATATTGGATACCCAAGGCAAAGCGCCGTTGACTTTGTAGCCGCCCTCGACGCGCTCGGCTTGCAGGTTGTGTTTTTCAATGCCGGCAAGGTGTTTGACGGTATTGGACATGCCCGTACCGGCCAAAACTTTACCCTGCAGAATATTGGCAAGATATTTGTCTTTAACCGCTTGATTGGGCGATTGGTGCAGATACCACGCGCAAGCCGCCTGACACCATGCGCTGAACGAAGTGGCGCCGCATTCTTTACCGATTTCGCGCAATACGGCGATTTGCGTTGCCAAACCCAAACCGTTTCCACCCTCTTCAACCGTACCAGTCGCGGCAAAACCGCCGATTTTGCCCAATTCCAGCATAAATTCTTTCGGATACAGGCCTTTGCGGTCGATGTCGTCCACCAATGGTTTCAGCTTGCTTTTAACGAGTGCGGCAACATTGTTCAGTAAAGCTCCGCGTGTCATGATTTTTTCCTCTGAATAAGGTTTGAAGCGTAGATGGTTCTACTCATGAATTATTCTTGGCAACAAGGATATCCCTTGCTTCTTACTAAAAGGCCGTCTGAATTTTCAGACGGCCTTTGATGAGATTAGGCAAATGCCTGCAATTCAGGGTTGATTTCAGTTTTGGCAAGGTTGTTGACGTAGTTGCACAAGGTTGCCAAAGCAACGCCCATGACGACTTCAACGGCTTGCTGTTGGTTGTAGCCTGCATCGAAGAAAGCTTTCAGCTCGTCGTCGGATACCGCGCCTTTTTTCGCCATCACGGCTTGGGTGAATGTTGCCAAAGCACCCAGTTTGGCATCGTCAAACTCGCCTGCAGCCAATGCGCGTGCGGCTTTGATGGATTGTTCGGACAGCAGTTTTTTCAAGGTAGCCAGTTTGGTGTGGCCGGCAACGCAGAAACCGCATTCGTTGGTACGGGCGGCAATGATTTGGACAACTTCAACTTCGCCGTCAGTCAGGCTGTTGGCCGCATTCAGCTTGCCAACTTCTTGATAAAACGCCAAAGCTTCAGGCGCATTGGCCAAAACGCCGATCAGGTTAGGAATAAAGCCGTTGTTTTTCAATACGGCTTCAATACGTGGTTTAGCAGCTTCAGGAGCGGTTTCAACTGTGTGTATGGTCAAGCGGGACATGTGTATAACCTTCTTATCTGGTGAAATGAAGTGCCCATCATAAGCCATCCGCCTCCATCAGAAAAAGACTTATTGGTTATTTGCCGCGAACCAAAAGTTATAAGGCCGTCTGAACGGATTCAGACGGCCTTATCAAATGATTCAACTCATTATTTCATAAAGTTTTTCAGCAGCATAGAAGCGATGTCGTCCAAGCCGAAGCCATCCGCATCTTGAGCCGTGCCGTTAGGCGTGGCTTTATCGACCAAGTCAGGCAATACTTTTGCCAACAAATCGCCTGCTTGACCGGCATCCACACCGAATTTTTGCGCGATTTGGTTTACTGTATCGCTGCCCAACGCATTTTGCAGGTCGCTGCCGGACACAGGCAGGTTGCTGGATTGGTTGGAAACCCAGCTGCTCAGGGCATCGCCCAAACCGCCTTGTTGCAGTTGGTTGATCAGGTTGCCCACGCCGCCTTGCTGTTTCACCAAATCCATCGCCATATCAGTCAGAGAACCTTGTGCGCCGTTTTCGCTGTTGCCACCCAACATTTGGGTAGCCGCATTCAAAAGATTATCCATGAGTGCCATGACTTTTTCCTTGTATTTGTGTCTAAAAAAAAGAAAACGGAGTGTAGCAAAATTTACGCTGAAAAAATCAGGCTTAACCAAACTAAACTTCTTTTATCCCAAAGCCGTAACAAAACAAAGGCCGTCTGAAACCCAGTTTCAGACGGCCTTTATAATGAATAAAGCTACTCTTCGCGGCCATTGAAATACTCGGCCGCGCCACCTTCAAAAAAGCCTTGCAAAATCGCCTGCGCCGCTACTTGGTCAAGCACGGATTTTTGTTTTCGGCCAAATACTTGGGCTTCCGCAAGTAGGCTTTCCGCGTATAAGGAAGACATCCTTTCGTCCACCCAATAAACCGGCATATTAAAACGTCCGTGCAAACGGCGGCCAAACTTACGGCTCAAACGGGTCAGCTCATGCTCCGTCCCGTCGGTATGCGTCGGCAGTCCGACCACAAAATACTTGGGCTGCCATTCTTTGACCAGCTTGGCAATGGCTTCGAATTTTTCATCATTGCTGTTGCCGGTTATCGTCGCCAGCGGATGGGTCATACCCAACTCGGCATCGCCCTGCGCCACGCCGATACGCGCCTCGCCGAAATCAAAGGCCAAAACCGTGCCTTTTGGTGCATCAGGCATGGCCGACTCCTGAAACCAAGGCGTTCGGATTGACGCCCAATTTTTCAAAAGCGGCGGCATAACGGAGTTCGTAAGGCACATCAAAAAGAATATGCTCGTCCGCAGGGACGGTCAGCCAAACATTTTCTGCCAGCTCACGCTCCAACTGCCCTTTGCCCCATTTGGAATAACCAATACTGATCAAAGCCTTGTCTACCGCACCTTCTTTAGACAAGTTTTCAATCACATCGCGCGAAGAAGTCAGCGCGACGTTATCGGTTACCACCATGCTGTTTTGCCAGCGGCCGATCGGCGTATGCACGACATAGCCGCGCTCAATCTGAACCGGCCCGCCCATCATCACGTTTTCATGTTGCAGGCGCAACGGGATATTGCGATCTGCGGCGGCGAAAATCATGTCCATGGTAATCGGCGAAGGCTTGTTGATGATGATGCCCAGCGCACCTTCTTCATCGTGTTCGCACACATAAATAACCGTATCCGTAAAAAACGGATCGTCCATATGAGGTATGGCAATCAGGAAATGGTTGGCTAAATTCATATTCTTTTAATCTATAAGCTGATTTTATTATTTTTGTCCGTCGGCAACCGGCGCGTCCACCACGCACGCACCGTAAACCGCGCCGCCCGCCGGTATCGGCGTATCGGTTTTCGCATGGGCAAAGCACGATACCGCGCTCAAAGAGTTTTTCGGCGAGCCTTGAACGATTTTATCGCTGTACACCAAATAAGCGAAAGACTTACGTTTCGGGTCGTAATAGCGGATAATCTGCTGACTCTTAAATGCTATGCTGGCGCTGCGTTTGAACACTTGTCGCGGTTTCAAAACCGCAGCCTCGTTATAACGGATGACTTCCGCACTTTGCACGCAGGAAACCGATGCGTCGCTGGCATCCTCTTCCAGATTGACCGTTTCTTTCAAACCGCCTTTTTTCGCGTACGAAATATAACAGGCAACCCCCTGCACATCAGGATCGTCAAAACCTTCCACTTCAATACGGTCGTTTTTACCCAGCATATGAAACACCGTACTGGCGCGTCCGATTTTATCGGTATCGTTACCGCAAGCCGCCAAAACCATGGCGCCCAACACTACTAATAAATATTTTTTCATAATATCCTGTCGATGCAGACTGTCAGTTTCCAGGCAGACTAAACCCCGTCCGCCCACTCTATCGTTACTATATAAGACCGTTCGTCCATATTGCAACCCGATATTATTTTCAGACGGCCTGACAGACAGTATAATCCGTCCTATTGTTCCTACTTTGATAGCAAGATCGAACCATGCGTTACAAACCCCTCATTCTCGCCCTGTTGCTCAGTTTCTCCCTGCCAACCTATGCTGCCAAAGACGCGCCGAAAGAAAAAGCGGCCGCCGTCAAAAAAGCTGCGCCCGTAAAAAAAGAGAAAGAAGCTGCTAAGGCAGATGTCAAAAAAGAAACCTCAAAAAAACAAGCGGTAAAAGAAAAAGAGGAAGACAAAAAAGCGGTTAAAGCCAAAGCCTCCAAAGAGAAGGAAACCGCCGACAAAAACGAACGCGCTTCAGCCAAAAACAAAACGGCTAAAGCCGCCGAAGTAGCTGCCGACAATAAAAAGGCCAGCCGCAAAGCCGAAGAGCCTAAAGAAACGGCAAAAGACAAAAAAGCCGCAGCCGCAAAATCCGGCAAAGCCAAAGAACAAGACAAGAAACCTGTTGAGGATAAAAAAGACAGCAAAGCCAAAGAACCCGTAAAAAAAGCAGACCCTAAGGAAACCAAAGCTAAAGAGCCTGCTAAAAAAGCGGCCGAGGATAAAAAAGACGGCAAAAAAACCAAAGAGCCCGTAAAAAAAGCAGCCGAAGACAAAAAGGCCGACACTAAAGAAGCCAAAGAGCCTGCAAAAAAAGCTGTTGAAGACAAAAAAGACACTAAAAAAGACACAAAAGCCAAAGAGCAAAACAAAAAAGCCGAGCCTAAAGTTGAGCCTAAAGCCGCTTCTTCAGCCGAAAACGATTTCAAAGCAGCCGTAACTGCCGCCGCCAATGATATGGAAACTAAAAAATCCTTTGCCAAACGCAACGAGGGTTTCATTATCCATGTCAATGCCACGCTCAAACAGCTGCAACAAACACGCAACAACCTCTCCGGCATCAACCGCAAACAACGCGACGCATGGGAAAAATTCCAAAAACTCAATGCCGATGCCAACCAGTTGAAAGCCGAAGTTTCCAACACGCGCGCCCAAATTTCGCGTTTTGTGTCCGGCAACTATAAAAACAGCCAGCCCAACGCGGTTGCCCTCTTCTTGAAAAACGCCGATCAAAAAACCCGCTTCCTGCGTTACACGCGTTATATCAACAACGCCAACGACCAAGTCATGAGAGACTTGGAAAAACAACAGAAAGAGCTGGCAGCGCAAGAGCAAAAAATCAACAATGAATTGGCTTACCTGAAAAAACTGCAAGCCAATATTCAAGCTTCGTTGCGTCAACAAGGCGTAACCAATACTGCCGAACAAGCCGAAAGCCGCCGTCAAAACGCGCAAATGGCCAAAGAAGCGCAAAAGAAAATCAACCACAGAGAAAACGAGCAACGCCTCAACAATCTCTTGAAAGATTTGGAAAAACGCAAAGCCGAGCAACGCAAAGCCGAGGCTGAAGCGCGTAAAAAAGCCGCCGAAGCCCGCTTGGCCGCTGCCGAAAAAGCCCGCAAAGAGCAGGCTGCCGCCCAACAAAAAGCCGAAGCCGAACGCGCCGCCATGTCCACGCTGACTGACGAAGACATGAAACTGCAAGCCCCGAACACCCAAGGCTTTACCGTCAGCAACGCCAACAGCTTCAGCCGTATGCAAGGCCGTCTGAAAAAACCGGTCAACGGTACACTGGCAGGCCTATTCGGTCAAGACCGCGGCGATGGCGAAGTTTGGAAAGGCGTGTTCTACAATACCGTTCCTACTCCGGTCAGCAGCATTGCCTCAGGCACGGTTACTTTTGCCGGCGAACTTGAAGGCTACGGCAAAGTAGTCGTCCTCGACCACGGCGACGGCTATGTCAGCATTTACTCCGGCCTGAACGAAATCGACATCGCCCAAAACTACGCCGTCAATGCCGGCAGCAAGATTGGCACCAGCGGCACTTTGCCGTCGGGCGAAACCGGCCTTTACCTTGAAGTCCGCTACAACGGACAAGTCATGAATCCGCTTTCCTGGATTAACTGATGTTTCAGACGGCCTGAGTGGGCTTTCCCCTTCAGGCCGTCTGAATTTCATCATAAACTACAATAAAACACGATTTTCACGCCTGTTCAGCACATTAAACAACAAACTTTTACCTTAAACTTATTGTTCCAAGCGTTTAAATCAAATAAAGTCAACAGGTTCAGAGAAAACAAAACCACTTTGCTTACCGTACACAAAAAGAAAGTCAAACGAATGTCAACAAAATCCACTTTGAAAAAAGTTGCAATCTACACTCTCGGCGCGTTTAGCGGCATCGCCCTCAGTCTGAGTGTACAAAGTTTTGCCGCCGAAAAAGACAAAAAAGACAACGAAACCCTGCCCGTACAATCCATCCGCAACATGGCGGAAGTTTACGGGCAAATCAAAGCCAATTATTACCAAGACAAATCTGATGCCGACCTCTTTGAAGGCGCGATGAAAGGCATGGTATCCGACCTCGACCCGCATTCCGAGTATTTGGATAAAAAAGGCTTTGCCGACATGAAGGAATCCACCAGCGGCGAAT
>ERZ772986.1146-NODE-1146-length-15289-cov-5.983524_pt1 | contig 15289 bp, 24 predicted proteins | sample MGYA00511898_ERZ772986 | MGnify/ENA primary metagenome ERZ772986 (study PRJEB29015, sample SAMEA2737934) | human oral metagenome | biome: human oral; feature: human-associated habitat; material: dental | place: China | collected 2148 ... | reverse complement strand
AATTGGAATATATATAAATAATATATATATTTGCTTAATTAAAGTTTAATATTAAACATTATAAATTATGAAAATTGGAATTAAAAAGTATCAACAAGGTGGTGCTATGCCACCTGAACAAGTCCCAGCACAAGGAGCTGAGATGGGTGCAGAACAAGGTGGAGTACCTGCAGAAGGTGGTGCACCAGAAGAACAACCAGCTAATCCTAGCCAAGGTGGTGAAGATCCAGTAATGCAATTAGCACAGATGGCAATGCAAGCACTTCAAGGACAAGACTGTGAAGCTGCAATGGCAGTATGTCAAGGTTTTGTACAATTAGTACAACAAATGTCTCAAGGTGGTGGCGAAGCACCAGCAGAAGCTCCTGAAGGTGAGCCAGTATACAGAGCAGGAGGAAAACTTGTAGGAAGAATTAAAAAGTAATTCTAAATATAGGGAGCATGGAGTGATCTATGTTCCCTTTTATTTTTTAAAATATATTATTCTATGGCAGAAACAGTTGTAAATACAGTAGATCCTCAATCATAGTAGGTTACTACTAATCAAACACAAAGTCCTGCTGTATTTATGGCAGGAAATAGAAAAATAGATAAAGTATAGTTTGAAAATGCATTATCTCAAAGTATACAACCATTTTTATAGAGTTATGCTCCATAGTGGGGTGACAAGAAAACTGCTGAAGTATAGAATGCATTATCTCAAATGATTAATGATATACATAATAATAATAACTCTTATATAGATTTAACAGGGACTATATTTGGAACATCATTAAAGAACAATGGAAAAGATGATGATCCTACTGCATATGCTGCATATATGATAAATTAGGTAGCACAGTCTATGCCAACTATGTAGGATAAGACTATTACTAAAAAAACATATGGTAATGATACTTTTATGAATAATTTTTATAAAAGTCAATGGGCAGGAACTCCTAATCCTCAAGATTGGTTAAACTTAGATCCAGAAGTTATTGATAAAACTACTGGAAATAAATCTAAAGGATACAAAAATAGACTTGCAGAATTTAATAAATACTTAGACTCTGAAATAAATAAATTAGGAGAATATCAGGAAGCAGGTGATGCTTTTGGTAGTATGGATGTAGTTAAAAATAGAATGCTAGATTTAAAAAATAGATTATCTGATGGAATTATTACACCAGATGATAAACTAGCTATGACTAGATTAGGATTTGATCCTAATTATTTTTCTACAGAAGTTGCTCAACAACAATAGTAGGATGATCCTAATATATAGCAGGTATAGGAACCAGTGCAACAAAATGTACAACAACCTACTACACATATTTAGGAAGGAGAAGTAACTGATCCTGCAATGTTACAAAAAGCATATAAAGCTTTAGGAAGAAATGACTATCAATGGATAGAATATAAAATAGTTAATGGTAAACCTATGTATATTGGTCATAGGAATGCTATAAAAACTTTAAGTAATTAGCATAAGCCTACTCCACAAGAAATTGCAGGAAATAGAATTGTTGCTGATAGTTGGGATAATTCAGTAGATACTCCTAGAGCAGCAGCTATGGCAGCTGATTTAGGTGCTTTAGTAACATCATTTCTTCCTGGATATGGAACTGCTGCATCTGGAGTTTTAGGTTTAGGTAGTATGGCTGGTAATTTAATGGCAGATATAAATGATAAAAGTGTATCTTCAGGAGATGTATGGAAAAATTTGGCTACTAATGCTGGATTAACAGCTGTAGGTATGCTTCCTGGTGGTAAATCTGCAGGAGTATTACGTAATGCTGTACGATTATTACCAAAAGCATGGGCATATGCTTAGGCTTATAATTTAGTAACTGATAAAAATGTACAGAAATCTGTTGAAAAAGCTTTATCTTCTGGAGAACGTAATAAATTAACAGTAGATGATTGGAAAAATCTAGCTGGATTATTTAGTGCAGTATCTGGTGCAGGTAGAACTGCAGCACATTCTGTTAAAAATTATAGAACTTTTAGACATATTAGATCTGGAGAATCTAATCAAGTTAAAGTAACTACAGCTAAAGGTAAATCTATTGTTATGGATAAAGCTGATTATGAAGCTATCCATGAGGCAGGTAAGTCTAAGGGATAGGTTGCTGCAGAAGCTAAAGCAAAAGATTTACATTCTAAATATAAATTAGATTCTGATGATAGTTTTACTGGATTTAATTATTCCGATAAAACTGGATTAAAAGGAAAAACTATAGGAAAAGTTAAGGGATTTGGTGATGAACAAATGGCTAAAGAAAATGTTGCTGGATCTGTTAATGAAAAATATTATAATCAAGTTAAACAAAGAAGTGATGACTTTAAATCAGGAAAAGTATGGAATAAACGTTGGGCTTTAGCTAGAGCAATGAGACTTCCTACTGATTTTGAATTAGCTACAGGAACTACTGCTTAGTTTATTAATGGTGATTAGAAATTAAATAAACCACAATGGTTAAATAATTTAGGTAAAAGTAAATTACTTAGAGAAATAGATAATGAAAAAACTGTTACAGCTAATTAGGTTAAATCTACTATTCCTCATACAACTAGAGATATTGGAGAATATTAGAAATTTAAATCTGATTTATAGTAGAGTGGTAATCCATTACCATGGAATTAGAAATCAGTAGTTACTGAAACTCCTAAAACTGTTCAACAAAATACAGCTTAGCAATTATCTAATTCTGTAAAAAATGCTAATACTGAAACTAATATAAATGTTAAACCATCATCTAAAAAAGCTATTAATTGGACTTAGGAAAAACAAGAAAGACTTGCTAATCTTAGATCTGCAAAAGCTAAAAGATTATGGGAAGAAAGAAAAGCAAATTTAAAAGAAAATAATAAAAATAATAAAACTTCATTAAAAGAATAGAAGAATGCTGCAGAGTCTGGATCTAAATAGACTAAATCTTCTAAAAAAGAAAATGGAGGTAAACTAGATATATTAAATTCATATAAATAGGGAGGATTATTAATTCCTAAATATCAAAATGCAGGAATACTTCCTGATTTATATAAAAAATATCCAGGAAAAGGTTTTGGATATAGCGGAGGAGTAAATAATACTCAAAATAATACAACTTGGATTAACAATGTATTTAATCCTACTGAAGATTATATTATTGATCAATTAGCTAAGTATGGTAAAGATGATACTTATGGTAATTGGATTAATAGTATGCAACATAATCACTCAGTAATTTATAATAATGCAGGAGGAGAAAAGGGTAATTTCTTAAATAAAGCATATAATAAAGATGCTACTAATGTTAAGAATTATCAAACAGCTTATTGGTAGGATAAATTAAGTAAAGCTGATGATGCTTATAAATAGGCTAATCCTTATGGTTATAATTCTAGATCTATTGTAAGTGCTAGAAATGCTGGTCGTTATAAAATGATTGGTACTGATAAACGTAATACTCAAGATTCATTTAATACTCAATATACACCAGATGGTTCATATAGTGGTATTACTGATGATAGACGTATTTTAGGTAGAAAAGATAGTAATTATGATGATTGGTAGGATGTTGATAGATTAAAGAAATGGTAGGATAGATTACATAGTGTAGGATGGAATATGTATTTAGATCCTTCTGATAAATATTATAAAATTAAAAGATGGAATGATCCTAATAAACCAGTTGATCCAAATAATCCAAAAGATCCTGGAGTTAGACCTGAAATTAATCAACAACCTAAACAAGGATATGACTTATCTACTATAATGCCTTAGTTATTAGCTAGTGATAGATTAATTGGTGATATAAATGCTACAAATAGACGTAGAGACGATTTAATAGCTCGTTATAGAAATATTAGTATTCCAGTAACTAATCAATATGCACATCAAGTTACAGATGATTATGCTGGAAATTAGGCTGTAGCTAACTAGGCTTCTAAATTGATTGCTTAGACTTCTAAACCAGTAACATCTGACGCTAATGTTAATAATGCTAGACAATTAGAAGCATAGATGAAAGTTAATGATATGAATCAACAATAGGCTGTTAGAAATCAAGATATGATTTAGAAACATCAAGATATTGCTGAAAAGATAGGTTGGCAAAATTCTGATAAACGTACTTAGTTAGCTAATACAGTTGGATAGAAATTAGATGATCTTAATAGAATGATTGCTAATATTCATCAATAGGCTGATGCTGCAAATCAAACATCTATTGATAGTTATAAGATGCAGACAGAATTGGATTATAAATAGAAACTTGAAGAACAAAAAGCTATTTAGGATCAATATAATGCTCAAAAATTAGGTACATTAAATGCAGCTTAGAGTAGAGCTTTAGCTTTAGATCCAGAATTAGGTAGAATGACTACTGAATATTAGAATTTACAAAAAGAAATAGCTCAATTATAGTCATCAGCTACTACTTAGGATTAGGTAAATGTAGTAAATTAGAAATTACAAGATTTAGATAATCTTGCTAATAACATTAGATATAAGCAAAGAATTATTATGAACAATGCTGAAAGACAATGGGATTAGGATTTTACTACATTATATGGAATTAGAACATATAATAAACGAGTACAACCTGGAGATTGGTTACCACCTGTAGCTACTCCTAGATATACCCCTTCTAATGTAGTATCAGCTAAAAATGGTTCTTCTGTAAATGTATTTATGGATGTTGATGGATATAAAAAGATAACTGCTAAAGACAATGATAGATTTATGAAATCTATTTGGAAAGCTATAGATACTTATTTAGCACAAGCAAGAATGTTACAATAATGAAATTTAAAATTAGAAAATATGCTGGTGGTGGAGGCTTTATGGCCTCCATTTACCAACCAGTAACTACTTCAAATAAAGGTTCTAGTAGAGTAGCATTAGCTGCTGCATTATTAGGAGGAACTGGTGTAGGTGGAGGAACTTCTAATGGCTCATCTAAATCAGGAAGTAATTCTGGACAATTAACAGAAAAAGATTTATATACTAAATTAGGTAGTATTGATGGTTTACAAAGTGATGTTAGTGCTGTAATATCTAAGATTTAGAATGATATGTCATAGCAATCATTACTAGATCCATTAGGTACAGGATCCTCATCATCTATTGCTAATAAATATTTAGAAAATTTAAATTACCTTAATTAGGTAAAACAAAATAAAGATGCTTTTAATAAATCTTACGCACTAGCAAATAGTAAAAATTCTATAGCTGAAGCAGCTGTTACTTCAAATGGAGGAGTAGTTGTTAAAGATGCTAGTGATAAAATTAAAATAGTATCTCCAGAAGAATATTTAAAAAATTAGAAAAATTATATATTATAGACTAATGGTAATCTTCTTGCAGAACGTAGAGAGAACCCTTAGTATAAATTTAATAATAACTTATTAGATATAGTTAATAATAGTACTTCTACAAAAGAAATTAGTGATACTATTAATGCTTTTACATCAAGTCTTGGATCATCAGAAAATACATTATCTGGTTATTCTGTAAAAGATCAAAAACAAATTCAAGGTGGATTAGAAATATTAAAAGCAGCAGCAGATAAATACGGAGAGTAGACTGTTATGAATGCTTTAAATTTTGATGGTGTATATAAAAATAAAGTATTTACTAGTGATTAGTTACAATAGGCTAAAGCCGCTATTAGTGCTATATATAATATGTTACCTAATAACTAGAAAACATTATTAAAATTAAAATCTAATGGAACTGAATCTGGAGTAATACAACAAATTACACAGATAGTTAGTTCTAAAACTACAAATAAATTTAATTTTGATACTGATTTTTAGCCAGATCTTAATCCAGATGGAACTAAAAAAGATACTGATAAATCTAAAAATGGTGAAGAAGAAAGTAACTTCTATTCTAATATTATTAAAGAAAGAGGTGGTACTCCTATAACATTACAAATAAATAAAGGAAGTAATGCTTAGATGTCTATTACTGGTACTAATTATGGTAATATTTTAGGTTCTGATAAAAATACTATACCAGAAACTAGTTTATATAATGTAATGAATAGTGGTTTATCTGGAATTGTTACTAATACAAATTCTATTACTTTTGGTAATTAGAAAATAAATTCTGGACAATGGAAGGATATTATGTATGATAACTCTGGAGGAACTTCTGCACACTTACCTAAAAAAGCTGATGGAAGTGTTGACTTAGAAATATTAGATGAGTATGAATCTTGTGTAAAATCTGCACAAAGAGATACAAAAAATAATCCAGATAGATATGATCAAGTATTAGGTAAATACTTAATGAATAATAGTAAATTGATGCATTTAGTAGATTAGAGAACTGGAAGAGAAAATCCTAAAATGTTCCAATAGTATTTTATAATAAATGCTTATGCAGTAGATAGAGATGGATCTATTATTAAGAATCCTAATTCTAAATATTTTTAGAAAATTAAAGATCCTGATGATCAATTAGTAAAAAGAATTTAGAAAGGATTAACTGATGATGCTAAGAATCCATATACTATAGATGTAGATAATTGGTATGATTTTAATGGACATGATGATATATATCAAGGAACAGTATATATGCCAATTACCTATAATAATTTACAAGCAATTACTGCATCTAAAGGTTCTACTAAGAATGGAAAATTAGAAGACTATAAAGCTTAGATAATGCAAAAAAGAATTAATGCTAATACTTCTAGTGCATCGGTATTAAATAATTAAATATGAGAGAAAATGATTATATTGTTGCAAGTATAAATAATCCCAATTTTACTAATGGTGATTTTCAAGATGTACTTGGAATGAATGGAAATAATACATAGATATTATCTAAAGATCAATATCTTAAGAGCAGTTTTATTACTAATAACCCTGCATTTCAAGATGATAAAGGAAATTTTCAACAATAGAAGTTTGATGATTTTTATAAATAGAAAGTTGGAGAATTTAGTCAATTTTCTGGTAAAATTAAAGAAGATAATTATCAGTATAGTATGTTTGATACTGATGCTCCAGCTAATGCTAAAATTAAAAATGGTAACTTTTCATTTTAGACTGTAACTAATCCTACTAAACAAAGTATGGGTATTATAGGTAGAAATATGGAAGGACCACAAGAATTTACTAATCAAGAATTAGCACAATAGTCTAATATATTTGATACAGAAACAGGTAAATTTTTGGATAAAACAGCTAATGATTTATCACTAACTAAAAATCCAATAGGTTGGTTTAAATCGTTATTTAGTGATCCATTAGTGTATGCTACATGGGATTCTGAAGGTTATCATATTGATCCAAATACTAAATAGAAAGTACACCATTAGGCAGGAGACTTTAAAATTAATAATGCTGGAGAATATTATACAGAAACATTAAATGGAAGATCTTTAGCTAATAAATAGGTAGTATCTAAAACTGATTTATTAACTATAGATAATGAAGGTATTAATAAATATGATTTCTTTGACTCTGATAGTTCAGATAAATCAATACCTGGAATTATTGCTAAATCCGCTGTACAATTAGCTCCATTATTCATGGGTCCAGTAGTTGCTCCAATATACTCTGGAGGATTAGTATTTAGAGAATTAGCTAAGACTCTACCTATGTTAAACTCTATGATAGGTGGATTATTTGGAGAACCTAAAGATAATAAGACATTAAATACTATTGCAGGTATGGCTGAAAGTCTTACTAGTGGATCTTCAGAATATGCTAAACAACATACATTTGCTTTAGAAAATTTTGCTAATTTAGCTACAGATGTTGCTTTACAATGGGGACAACAAAAAGCTATAGCTAATGGTATTAGTAAATTACAAAATAATAAAGGATTATTAGAATAGGCTCAATAGAGAGCAGCTGCAGAATATATGATAACATCTGCAGCTATGAAATAGAAAGAAATTGAAGGAACTTTAGATGCTACTTATAATATGGCATCTTATTTAGGAGATCCTAAAAAATGGTATGAAAGTGCTTTAGGTAAATCATTAATATAGAAATATGTAAATCCAGTATAGGACGTATTATAGAAACAAGCTAGATTAGGTGCTGATATGTCTTTAGCTTATATGTCTTTAATATCTAATACAGATGTTTATTAGACATTATTAGAAAAGGGAGCAAATAAACATGATGCAGCTATTGTAGCTTTAGGTAGTACTATAGGTATGTTTGGAGTTGATAAATATACACATATAGGTGAACTATTTTTTGATGATTTAACTGGGGATACTCAAAATGCTATACGTAATGCATTTAAAAAAGAAGCACATACTTGGACTAATTCATTAACACAAATAATTAAGAATCCTTAGCTTTCTAGTAAGAATAAAATTATGTAGCTTATTGATACAGGTAAAACTATTGGTAAAAATGCTACTAATAATTTCTTAGAAGATTTAAAATATCATACTACAAGTGCTGTAGGAAAAGCTGTTGGTGAAGGTCTTGAAGAAGTATCTGAAGAATTAGTTGCAGATATGTCTAAACAACTATATCAATGGGCTGGTAGTTTAGGTCCAAATTTCCTAAATTAGAGTGGAATAAAAGATGTAGGTGCTTGGGAAAATGCAATGGAAAGATATTCTATGAACTTCTTAGGAGGTGCTATGGGTGGAGGAATATTTTATGGTGTAGATGCATATAATGGAAATATAACTTCACGTAATACTGATAAAGATCAATTAATGTACCTTATTAGAAATGGACATAGAGATACTATTTTAAGTGAACTAGAATCATGGAAAAATAAAGGTAAATTAGGAAGTACTAATTTATCCTCTTCTAAATTTGAAGAAGATTCGGAAGGAAATAAAGTATATTTAACTACTGATGATAAAAGTGATTCTTAGAATGATTTTGTATATAATAGAATTAAAGAAGAAGTAAATCAACTTACTAATATTATAAATGATAATGGTGCCAATTTATCAGATGATTAGTTATTTGATAAAATGGTTTTAGGTGAGGCTAGATTTGAATAGTTAAAAGAAACTTTAAAAGACTAGGCTTATTCTACAGGATATCAACAATAGTTCCAAAATATTATTAGTAATCTTATTGATGCTTAGTCTGATTTAAAGAATGCTTTAAAAACTAAAACTGGTAATCCTAATGATGTAAATGATCCTGGACAAATATTACCAGATAGTTCTACTAAATAGGGTTCTTATTTACAAGATCCTTCTAGACAATAGAATATATAGAAACTTTAGGATAAAGTAGATTCTTTAACTACAGAACGTGATGCATTTTTAAATGGAGAAAAATCATTAGATTATACTAGAAGAATGTTATTTAATATGGATGCTGGACTTCATGCTCCATTTATTAGTATGACATTTGAAGAATGGGTTTATAATAATAAAGGTGGAAAAGAATTAGACCAATTAAGTAATTCTGAAAAAATCTAGTATAAAAATGAATATTTAGAATATAAAAGATCACAATAGAAAGAAGAGTCAGCTAAAGCTTTTGAAAAATTTAAAGCAGTAGAATCTCAAATAATTCCATTAATGTAGGAATTAGTAGAGAAATCAAAATTATTTAAAGGAACTAAAGAAATTTTAGATCAATTAGATAATGATGAAAGATCTCCATTAAATGTACAACCTTATAATTGGGATTCTAAATTAAATGGAGAATCTGATGAACAATATAATTCTAGAGATTCTTTAATGGAAGGAGAAACTGAAGAAGCTTTTGCTGAACGTAGAGCTAATAGATTATTTACTTTATAGTAGATGAATCAAGAATTAGCCAAAAATACTAGTCAAAAAATATTAGATATATTAGATAAAACTGGAGGAATGATTGACTCTATTACTTCTAGACGTATTAGAGCAAGATTAAGAACTAGACTTAGTGATATAACTAATAATGTTTTAGAATATAATACTAATAGTTTCTTAAATAATTCTAATTTATAGGATGATTAGAAAGAAAGAATTAAATCTATATTTTCAGAATTAAAACCTGATTTATCTAATATTTCTGAAGTATCTGATTCTATTTAGAAATATTTTAATGATAATGTTAATAAAATATTAACTGATGAAAATACAGATAATAGTAAGAAACAAGATGTAGTTGGTAATATCTTAAAATATTTTTCAGATAATTTAGGATATGATAACTATGATGAAAATAATATATCTACTTAGGATTTATCTAATTTAATTAACTATTTAGCTAATACTATAGTTAATGCAGATGAAGATACTAAACAAGAAATAGCTGAATTATTTGATTTTGAATATGATGAAGATGATGATTCTACAGAATTATATAAATTAATGCATGCTAAAAATGTTTAGGAAGCTATAGATATATTAAAGAATACTCAAGCAGATTCTGATGAAGATTATCCAGTATTATTCAGCCCAGAAATGTTAATATTTTCAGATAAACATTCTGAAGATGATATTATCCAAAAACTTCATGATGATTTAAATGATTTAGATGAAGCTTAGGAGAATAAAGAATATAAAACTAAATCTGATGAGGATATTAGTAAAGAATAGGAATCTAAAGTATCAGAATTAATGGCTGATATTAAAAATACATTAACAAGTATTAAAAATGATATTAACGATTCTGTAAATTATAAAGTACTTAAAAATGCTTAGGATTATGTTAAGGATATTAATCCTGTAGCTCAATTATTAAAAGCATTTACTTTAAAATTAAATCCAGAAGATAAGAACTTAGAAGCTTTATTAGAATATATTATTTAGAAAAGAGAGTCTGGAGATAATGTAGATTCTTTTGAACTTGGTTCTAAATAGATTGAAAGTTTAGATGAGGCTGCAAATATTATAGAAATGCTTTAGGCATATTTATATGCTACTGCAACTGAAGCTAATTTTGGAAATCCTATAGGACATAATAAATCTATAAATGAGTTTGCTAAAAATCATTCTGATGTATATTCTAAATTTGAGCCACTTCCAGAATTGGATAGTGATACAGCTAATATGCTTATTCAAGGATTATAGGAATATAAAAATGAAATAGAACAATGGAAAGCTATATCTGATGCTAATAAAATAAATAAAACTGAAAAATTTAATAGAGCAGATGTTAAATTTAATAAAATTAAATTAGAATTTTTTAATGGCAATAGAGATGCTTTCAAATTTACTATTGATGGTAATGAAGTTGATTTATTAGAAGGTATTGAAGACATAGATACATCTAATTCATCTAAGTCAGCTATATATATAAATGATATAGAAAATCTATATTATAATAATTTAAAAAAATTATTAGATTAGGGTTATTCTTTTGAAGAAATATTAGAAAAATCTTAGTTATTAGAAAATATAGTTAATGGAGATTTAGGTGATATTGTACAACAACATACTATGTAGTTAGATGATAATATCAAATATAGTGATTTCACTAGTTTTGATAAAATGGTATATTTATTTACTATTTCTGCATTAAAGTCTAATGATTTTAATTATTTTGTATATCAATAGTTAAATGATGAAACATCTAAAAATATTGTTCCATTAACTATATAGGAATATGCTTCTAGAGTTGCTATAGCTAAGATAATAGGTAAAAATATTATTAATGATGGATTTAAATATCTTAATAAATAGTTAACTACTAAACTTCCTATATTAGAAAACTTTATTTTTATTGATGGAGTAGCTGGTGCAGGAAAAACTAAAGTAATTATTGGTAATGTAATTAAATATACTGATTCGAAGAATATTTGGTTATCTGCTCCTAAACCACAACAATAGGAAAATTTAAAGAGCACATTAAATACTGGAGAAATTAAATCTAGACAAGAATTATTTAATAGTATAATAGATCCAGAAACATATTCTGAAATATTACACGAATTAGATAATCCTAAAAATTCTGATAATAAATATATTACTCAAGAAATAGAATAGGGTTCTCCTGTATCTATTTTAAAAAGAGGTATAATTAAATATAATACAGATAATGCTCCAGAATTAATTGTTATTGATGAGGTAACTCACTTTAGTACTATAGAATTATAGTTATTAAATGAATTTGCTGAAAGTACTGGAACTTAGATTATTGGTTTAGGTGATTCTAATTAGAATGGGTATAACAAAAAAGGTACTCTAAATATAGATAGAGAAACTATGTTAATCACTAGAACACCAAAATTATCAATTTCTTTACGTGATGTAAATACTCAAAAATAGGATAATTTAAATATATTAATTACTTTAACTAATAAATTATAGAATATTGATGGTTTAGATAGTGAACCAAAAAATGCAGAAATAATTAGACAAATATCTTAGGATATTAAAAATATTTCATTAAAACTTTATAATGGAGATGAAATTAGAGGTGATATGATCACAAATTCACTTACTACAGATACTATTAAAAAATTATAGGATTCTACTGTAGGTTTTGTTGGATCAGAAACATCTACTGCATATAAAGAATTAAAGAATAATGGAATAAATGTTACTAGATTTAATAATGCTGAAGAAGTATAGGGTGCAGAATTTGATTATATTGTAGTAGATAAAGATTGGAAAATTCCTACTAACGATTCTTCCTTTGGTTTATTACAATTATTACAAGATGTATATACTATGATTAGTCGTGGTAGATCTGGATCAATATTAATTGATAATGGACTTACTAAGTATATTAATAAAAATACTATAGAAACTCATAGTGAAATTGCACCAAGCTTATTAGAAGCTGCAGAAAAATTTAGAAATTCTAGAAAAGAGTTACTTGATTAGATGGGATTAGAAGAACCTCAATCATAGACTACTGAAGAACAGCCTACTAAATAGGAAGAACAAAAACCAAAATTAAAAATTGGTGATTATATATAGGTATATAATGATGATGGATCTGTAAAAGGAATATATAATATTAAAGATATATCTGATGGTAAATATACATTAGTAGATTCTGAAGGTAATGAAGTAGAATATGATGTAGATTAGATAGATTCAGATTTAGGTAATAAATATAAATAGACTACTGGATTTACTAATATTAAAGATTCTGATGAAGATGAAAATCCTCCTATATAGGAAACAGATACTAATGTAACTATTCCAGATGAAAAACCAATTCCTAAAAAAGATGTTGCTCCTGCAATATAGACAGCTTTAGGTGGTAGTGAAAATAATTCTGTTGGAGAATTATAGAATAATCAAAAGAAAGCTGAAATATTAGATACTAAAACTAATATTAGAATATATGGAGCTAATCATTTATCTGGCTTATCTAGAACTAAAGTAACTAATGAAGATGGTACTACAAGTATTATTTGGAATAATCCTTATGTAGATAGTCAAACTAAAAGGGATTTAGGAATATTTACTAAATTACCACAAATAATTACTGGATAGGAAAAAAGTTCGTTAGTTAAGAAATTATTAGACTTTAAGAGTGCTATATTATATAAGCATTCTTATGAAGATTTACCTTTAGAACTTAAAGATCTTATTACTAAACAAGAATTTGATTCTATAGAATATTAGGTTGAAGTAAGACCTTATGATGAAGAACATGATAGTTTTATAGGTTATAGTGGATTGGTAACTGATAGTGTTGATGAATCTGGTAATACTATAAAAGGTGGATCTATGGCTCTTAGAGATAATTTAATATTTAATTTAGTTGCTAAATTTAAAACAGGAACTATTGAAAATATATTAACTTTAGGACAATTAGCTAGACCTGAAACTTGGGAACAATCTTTTACTGAAGGTAATATTGATTATATAAATATAAATAATGAAATAGATTAGGCTACTAAAAATGGAGATACTGATAAAGTAAGTTCATTATAGAAACTTAGAGATAAAATTATTCCAGAAGAAATACAAAAATATAAATAGTTGATTAATGGATTACACTCTAGATATTTAAAAACATCTCAAGGAAATCCTATGTATTTAAAAGTAAATCCTCAATTATCTGGATTAACTTATTTACGTAGAAAATCATAGGGTAAAATGATTTAGAGTACTCCATTAGTACATTATGATGAACTATTAGATGTAAAATCTAATAATAAAGGATGGTTATATAAGCATCCTTATGTACAACATTCTGATGTGTATATTTATACTGGAGGTATACCTGGAGTAAAAGATAATTCACATGTTACTGCACATGGTGTTATGTTTGTTTCTGGAGATACATTATTAAAGAAAGAAGATTTATTAAATTAGTATATCCAATAGAAAAGAGAAACTGAACGTTTAGCTGAAACAGGTAAAACACCTAATCCATTTAATCTTCAAACAGTTGTTCCTTCTGTTAGAATGTTAGTATTAGATAATAGGGGAGTTTCTTTTACTTCTTTATATAAATCATCTTATGCTAATATATTAAAATCTGAAACAGTAAATAAAGGTTCTGATAAAGAAACTGTTAGAATTAATATGTTCCCATTTGAAACACAACCTATGTCTTTTAGATGGTTAACTTCTTTATGGAACTTTAGAGCTAATCTAAAAGCATATAATCAAAAACTTACATAGTTCTTAAATTAGAATAAAGATAATTATTCTGAGAAAGACTTATTAAATGCTGCTAGAGCTAATGATGATTTCTATGAAATTGTTTAGCAAAATTAGAAAAATAAAACTGGATTTGCAGAAGGTGATGAACAATCAGCTAAATAGGCTTTAGCTACCAAATATGGTACTACTGTAGAAGCTATGAATTTAGTAGATGAATTTAATAATAGTTTAGCTGAATCTGTTAGATAGTTTAGATTTGGTAATCCTAGAAGTGGTAAAGGAAGATATATAAGAAAACTTACTAATATTACTGATAGTAATAGTTTTTATAAACCTACTAAAGAAGGAATATTTGGAATTTATTTAACTCCAGAAATATCTAGAAAATATGAGGATTTAATATCTAATTTATTTACTGATGTTATTAATCCTGTAGTACAATTATCAAAAACTACTTATGATCCTACAACTAATTCTAATATTAGTAAGCCATTATCAGAAACTACTATTATTAGTCCTAATAAAGATAAGGCTAATTCATTATCTGGATATATAACTGAGTTAAAAACTTCTAATAATACTATAACAACAGAAGATGAAGATGGTACACAATATACATTACATTTTTCTGGAGAAAACTCAGCTATTAGATCTATTCCATCATCTATTATTGATTTATGTAAATCTGCATTAAGATAGTTTGCTGCTGATTCACAAGGTGAAGGATATGATAGAATTAGTTATAATAGAACTATAAGTTATCAAAATATAGATGGAACTACTGTAGAAAAGACTATAAAATATAATAATAT
>ERZ772986.1145-NODE-1145-length-15293-cov-4.504463_pt1 | contig 15293 bp, 10 predicted proteins | sample MGYA00511898_ERZ772986 | MGnify/ENA primary metagenome ERZ772986 (study PRJEB29015, sample SAMEA2737934) | human oral metagenome | biome: human oral; feature: human-associated habitat; material: dental | place: China | collected 2148 ... | reverse complement strand
GGCCACCCCTTTTCGCGGTTGTCGCACCGAATGTGTCGCTGGGAAGCTGGTCTCTCGTCGCGCTGGCGCCGCAAACTCACTTCTCTAGGAGACGAGCAACCGCCGGGTTGCGCCGGACAGGGCGGCCGGGGTATCGAAAGGAGCGCTGCACCCGTTCGGGAGCAATACACCCGATCAGAAGGGGTGTAATGCCTACGGATCGGGTGTAGCGCCAGCGTCAACAAGCTTGATCGCGGGCGAGCGTGCCGGTATCGCGCGTCGGACAAAGGCACGCCGCGACCTGAAAGTGGTCAATCAACACGCTCGCCGTCCGCTGTTTCTTCGCCGCCCGACCAAACTCCGCGTGGGGGCGCGCCGTGCAAGTTGCGCAACCACCGTGGAACGCGCCCATCCGGCGCATCAGGGCCGCATCCTGGCGTTACAAGACACTCTGCACCGCAGTGCGCCAAGCACCGAACCTGTGCCCAGTGCGACCTACCCGGAGCGTCCTGCGAGCCGCGTTTATGTCGATCGGAGTGCGTGTTGCCGGTGCCGCTCAACGACAGACGGGGGCCTACGCGGCACTAACCTCTTCGGTTGCCGCCGTTGTTGTTCCCCCCGTTATTGGGGCCGTTGCCGTTGCCCGGCGGGTTCCCATTCCCGTTTCCGTTGCCGTTGTTGCCGTTTCCATTTCCGTTATTTCCGTTGCCGTTGCCGTTGCCGTTGTTGCCGTTCCCGTTTCCGTTGTTGCCGTTGCCCGGCTCCTCGGTGGGCGTCGCGGAGGGAGTCTCGGTGGGCGTGGGTTCGGGCGTGGGCTCGGTCGACGACTGCGGGGCCTCACTCGTCGCGGTCGGAGCGGGCGTCGGCCCATTGTTCTGCGCCCGGCGGCTGGAGCTCACCTTCCACGTGAAATCCGTGTCCTTCAGGTTCGCCGTCGCGGGCTTCATGTAGTCGATCCACACGTCGACCGGCCAGTCGCCGCCGTGGAACTGGTTGACGCCACCGACATTGTCGAGCGGAACGGAGTTGCCCTCGTCGTCCGACTGGTACATCGACACGGCGGTCACCATGCCGGGAACGAAGCCGATGAACTGCGCCGACAGCTGATCCGACGAGGTCCCGGTCTTGCCCGCGGTCGTCAGGCGCGGAATGGAACGATCGACGTTGCTGGCCGTCCCGTCGCCGCCGGTCACCGCCTCGAGTGCCGGCATGATCGAGGAGACCTCCTCAACGTCGAACACGCGCTTGGGCGTCACGTCCCCGCTGTACAGAAGCTTGCCGCGCGAGTCCTCCACCTTCTTCACGATGTGCGCGTTCACGCGCTCTCCGCCGTTGGCAATCGTCGAATACGCGGTCGCCAGGTCGATGTTGTGCGGAGAGGCCGACCCCAGGACGTTGAGAAGCTCGTCGTTCAGGCCCAGGGTGTCCTCGGGAATACCGGCATCGATGGCAGCCTCGAGGGTCCTCTGCGGACCCACATCCAGGTTCAGCGCGACGTACGCCGTGTTCATCGAGTACTCGGTGGCACGCACGAGCGTCACGTTCCCGAACGAGTAGCCGCCGTCGTTGGAGACCGGCACGCTCATGCCCGGGAAGTACTGCGGAGACTTACCCGAGTACGTGTCGTAGACCGATCCATCCAGGCGGGCGTTAGCCAGCAGCGCAAAGGGCTTGAACGCCGATCCGGCCATCGCGATGTCCTGAGTGACAGCGTTCTGCTGGCGCGCCAGGTAGTCGGCGCCCGCGTACTCCGCAAGGATCTCACCGGTGGCCGGATCCAAGGACGACAGGGCGACGTGCTGGTGGGTCGGATCCCATCCGCGCACCTCGTTCATGCCCTCGGCGGCGGCAACGGCCTGCTCCTGGTGTTCCTTGACGATCGTGGACGTGATGCGCAGGCCGCCCTGGCTGATCTTGTCCTCGTCGAACTGGCCGGACTTGATCAGCTCCGACCTCACCTGGGCCATCAGGTAGCCGTTCGTGCCGGTCATGGATTCCCTGTTGAGGGTCTCCGGGTCGATCGTCTCGGGGAACACCGCCGCATTCGCCTCGGCCTGCGAGATCCAGCCATCCTCGACCATCAGGCCCAGATCGCGGTCCCACCGCTCTTTCGCCTTCTCGGGATTCACGGCCGGATCCCACGCGGAGGGCGCGGGAATGACCGAGGCCAGGAGCGCCGCCTCGGGCAGGGTCAGCTCGCTGGCGCCGTGCCCGAAGTACGCCTGGGCGGCTGCGTCGATGCCGTAGGCGCCGCGCCCGAAGTAAATAGTGTTCATGTAGGCGCCGATGACCTCGTCCTTGGACTTCTCCCGGTTGATCTTGATCGCCAGGACGGCTTCCTTGAGCTTGCCGCTATACGACGTGGTTTCACCGATGTAATAGCGCTCGACATACTGCTGGGTGAGCGTTGAGCCACCCTGGCGCGCGCCGCCCCGCAGGTTGTTGAAGAGGGCGCGGGCGATACCCTTCAGGTCCACGCCCGAATTCGTGTAGAACGTGCGGTCCTCGGAAGCGACGATCGCCTTGGAGACGTAGTCGGGCAGCGTCGACGTGTCGATGATCTGGCGGTTGATGTCGCCCAGGGTCCCGATCTCCGTCGTGCCGTCCGCGTAGTACACCGTGGTCTTCTGAGCCAGAGCCAGGTCGTCGGGAGCCGGCACGGCCAGGGTGTTGTAGAGGTACAGAAAGACGCCCATACCGGCGATGAAGGCACCCAGAATGAGGGTGAGGATCGTGAAGCCAATGCGCTTGAGCCAGCGCCTCTTCTTCTTTGCGGGCCCCTTCTTGGCATCGGACGAGGCGGCCGCGGCCTTCCTGGATGCGCGCGACCCCGGAGCGGAGCGCACCGAACGCCGCTTAGGCAGGTGGCCCTGCCCCGACGCGCCCGATCCTTCCGACCCGACGATGTCGTTCCAGTCCGTGTGTCCGTTGTGAGTCGCCACGTGTTCGCCCTTTCAGCGGATAAGGTTGTACCCCTAGCGTAACCGTGTTTGCGGGAAGATCCCCAAAGTATGTGCTGCGACACAGGGGGCGGGCGCGCAGCCGCTCGCCCACCCCCCGCGCGATGTCCCGCGCGTCCCGGCGCTCAGGACCACTGCTCCTCGGGGCGGCCAGGCTCGGCCCACCGCGTGTGGAAGACGCCTTCCCTGTCGATGCGGCGGTACGTGTGGGAACCGAAGAAGTCCCGCTGACCCTGGATGAGGGCCGCCGGAAGGCGCGTCGCGCGAATCTGGTCGAAGTACGCCAGCGAGGACGCGAACACCGGGATCGGGACTCCGGCCAGCGCGGCCTGGGAGACGATGCGACGCAGCGCGGGCGTGCACTCCTGGAAGCGGGTCGCGAAAGGCTCGGCGGCCAGCAGGAGCGGCAGGGAGGGATCGGCCTCGTAGGCGCGCGTGATGTCATCAAGGAAGGCCGCGCGGATGATGCAGCCGGCCCGCCAAATGCGGGCCAGGGCCCCCTTGTCGATGTCCCAGCCGTACTCGGCTGCCCCCGCCTCGATCTCGTCGAAGCCCTGCGAGTAGGCGACGATCTTGGAGGCGAAGAGGGCGCGTCGCACGTCCTCCACGAACGCGGCCCGGGCCTCGTCCGTCTCGATGACGAGGGGCGTGGCGTTGCCGACGAGCTTCTGCCCGGCCGCGCGCTGAGCGGGTTCACAGGAGGCGCCGCGCGCGAACGTCGCCTCGCCGATCGCGGTCACGGGGACCGCCAGATCCAGGGCGGTCTGAACCGTCCACTTGCCGGTCCCCTTCTGCGAGGCCGCGTCAACGATGAGATCGACGAGGGGCACCCCCGTGGACGCGTCCACCTGGCGTAGGACCTCGGCCGTGATCTCGATGAGGTAGGAGTTGAGTTCGCCCTCGTTCCAGGCCGCGAAGATGTCCGCGATCTGCGCGGGAGTGGCCCCCAGGCCCTCGCGCAGGAGGGTGTAGGCCTCGGCGATCACCTGCATGTCGGCGTACTCGATGCCGTTGTGGACCATCTTGACGAAGTGGCCCGCGCCGTTCGCCCCGATGTACGTGCAGCAGGGGACGCCGTCGTAGGTGGCGGAGATCGCCTCGAACATGGGGCCGAGGCGTTCGTAGGAGGCCGGGGTCCCGCCCGGCATGATGGACGGCCCCCACAGGGCGCCCTCCTCGCCGCCGGAGACGCCTGCGCCCACGAAGTGCAGGCCGCGCTCGGCCGCCCACTTCTCGCGGCGGATCGTGTCGGTGAACAGGGAGTTGCCGCAGTCGACGATGATGTCGCCCTCGTCCATGAGCGCGGCGAGCTGTTCCATGACGGCATCCGTCGCGGGGCCCGCCTGCACCATGATGATGGCCACGCGGGGTGCGCGCAGGGATGCGACGAAGTCCTCCAGGGTCGAGGAGGGAACGAAGGTCGCCTCCTCGCCGTGCTCGGCCATGAGCTTATCGGTGCGGGCGGGGGTGCGGTTGAAGACGGCTGTCGCGTAGCCGTTGCGGGCCAGGTTGCGGGCCAGGTTCGCCCCCATCACGCCCAGTCCGTACACGCCGATGTCGGCCGACGCCTTCTCGGGGGTAAACGTGCTCATCGGGAGAGCCTCCTTAGGAATCGTTCGGTTGTCACCAGCCTACGGCGGGGCACCGAGGGGCGCACCGCGCGCAGGCGTGAGGATGGTCGCGCGGATGCGCCGCGAGCGGCCCCTACTGGGCCTCGCGCGCGGCCTTCGCCGCCGCCTTGCGCGCCTTCTTCTGCGCGACCTTCTCCTCCCAGCGGGCCTGCTGCGCCTGGTACTCTTCGGCCAGGGCGCGCACGTCCTCCGACGCCCACCAGCGGAGCAGGGCCTCGCGCGCGGCCTCCTCGCCCAGCGGCCCGCGCTCCATGCGTAGCTCCAGCAGGTAGTCGCGGGCGATCTTGACGGCGCGGGAGGGCCGCAGGCCCAGGATCTCCATGATCTGGTCGCCGTCGAGGTCGGGGCGGATCGCGTCCAGCTCCTCCTGCTCGCGCAGGGCCGCGATGCGCGCCTCGAGGTCGTCGTAGGCCGCGGACAGGTAGGCGGCCTTGCGACGGTTACGCGTCGTGCAGTCGGCGCGCGTGAGGCGATGCAGCCTCTCCAAAAGGTCCCCCGCGTCCGCGACGTAGCGCCGCACGGCTGAGTCCGACCAGGCGGCCTCCCCGTAGCCGTGGAAGCGCAGGTGAAGGGCGACCAACGTCGAGACGGCCTCGATGGTCGCCTTGTCGAAGTGCAGGGCCTTCATCCGCTTGCGGGTCATCTTCGCGCCGACGATCTCGTGGTGGTGGAAGGACACCGACCCGTTGGCCTCAAAGCGACGGGTGGCGGGCTTGCCGACGTCGTGCATGAGGGCCGCGAAACGCAGAACGAAGTCCGGGGCGGGGACAGGCCCGTCGGGTCCGGTCTCCAGGTCCATCGCCTGTTCGACGACGGTGAGCGTGTGCTCGTAGACGTCCTTGTGGCGCCTGTGTTCGTCGACCGTGGACACGAGGGCGGCAACCTCGGGCAGGACGATGTCTGCGACGCCCGTGTGGACCATCAGCTCGATGCCGCGACGCGGGTAGGGCGAGATGATGAGGCGTTCGAGCTCGGCGCGGATGCGCTCCGCCGAGACGATCTCCAGGCGCGAGGCCATGGTCTCCATGGCGTTCATGACGTCTTCGTCGACGTCGAGGCCCAGCTGTGCGCTGAACCTGGCCGCCCGCATGATGCGCAGGGGGTCGTCGTCGAAGGACTGCTCGGCGGACACGGGGGTACGCAGGTTTCCGGCGGCCAGGTCGGTCAGGCCGGCGCAGGGGTCGACGAGCGCCATCTGCGGCAGGCGCATCGCCATGGCGTTGACCGTGAAGTCTCGGCGCGTCAGGTCGCCCTCGAGCGTGTCGCCGAAGGTAACCTCGGGCTTACGCGAGCCAATCTCGTACTCGTCGGTGCGGTAGGTCGTCACCTCGACGACAACGTCCCCTCGCCGCCCGCCGATCGTGCCGAACTCCTTGCCGATGTCCCAGGTGGCGTTGCCCCACCGGGACAGCAGCTCCTCGGTGCGCTCCGGGCGCGCGGAGGTCGCCATGTCGAAGTCGTGGGGCGTCACCCCCAGGAATGCGTCGCGCACAGGCCCTCCGACGAGCGCCAGCTCCTCCCCGGCGTCGCGAAAAATCGTGCCGAGTTCCATAATCGCGGGCGGGAGCGCGGCGAAGGTCCTCGTGGCGTTCGCCATGAGGGTAGGAATGTCCGTTGTTTCGCCGTTTTGCGCGCTCACGGTGCCGTTTCTGGGGGAGGCTGACTGAGTACTCATCGCCCCTAAGCATGCCAGGAAAGCCCCCTGGTCGACTACCGGGGGCCACCCAACGGCTACAGTGGAGTCATGCCTGCACGTTCAGTTGACCGCCGAGCCGGGGTGCCCAGACCCCCGCGTCGGTCCGCTTCTGTGCGCGTAGGCCGCTCCCACCTGCCGATTTCCGCCGAAACCAGCGCGGGTGGCATCGTCGTTGACGTACGTGACGGAATTCCCTATGCCGCGTTGATCGCCCGGCGCAACCGGGCGGGCCGCGTCGAGTGGTGCCTGCCCAAGGGCCACCTGGAGGGTTCGGAGACCCCCCAGCAGGCGGCGCTGCGCGAGGTCGCCGAAGAGACCGGCATTCACGGGCGCATCATCCGCCACCTTGCCTCGATCGACTACTGGTTTTCTGGCAACGATCGCCGCGTCCACAAGGTCGTTCACCACTACCTCATGGGCTACGAGTCGGGGACCATCTCCGTCGACGGCGACCCGGATCACGAGGCCGAGGAGGCCGCGTGGGTCCCCCTGAGGGACGTGTCGCGCCAGCTGGCCTACCCCAACGAGCGCCGCATCGTGCGCATCGCCTTGGACCTGCTGTATCGGGATGGCCGTGAGTAGGCGGGCGGCATGGCTTGCCGCCCTGTGCGCGGTGATTGCGCTTCCCTTCGGTCTCGGTGTTGGCGAGGCCGGGGCCGCCCCGGTGCCCGCTTCGGCGTCGGGGTCGGGCGAATCGCGTCCTGCCGTCATGGGTCCGGCGTCCACGGAGTCGGGGCTATCCGTTTCGATCGATTCTCTCTCGCCGAGAATCATCACGAACGAGGGCGAGCTAGTCGTCTCCGGCACCGTACGCAACGCGTCCCCAACGACGCTCGCGTCCGTGTCCCTTGAGGTCTTTGTGGCCAACGAGACGCCCATTTCCGTCGCCGCGCTGACGACCGCGCTGACCGAGGATGAACCCGACGCCACGCACGCGGCCTCGACATCGCTGTCCAACGTGGCCAGGGGCGCCACCGTCGCCTTCGAGATCCGCATCCCCACCTCCGCGCTGCCGCTGACCGACACCGAGGAGTGGGGGCCTCGAGTGGTCACCGTGACCGCCACCTCCGGCGAGTACTCGGGCAAGGACCGTTCCATCATCGTGTGGGATTCGGGGACGCAAGTCTCCGCGTCGCGTGTCACCACGCTCGTCCCGTGGACGTCGGCCAGCGCCTCTCAGGACCAAGCCGAGCGCTCGGCGGTGCTCACTCTTGCCGCAACCGCGGGCGTGACTCTCGCCGTCGATCCGCTCCTGATTCCGCGCGGCCCGCAGCCCACGGCCTCGCCGAGCCCGTCTCCCGCGCCCGAGCCGGGCCAGTCTGGCCAATCCGGGGGCGACGCGCAGTCCGACTCGCCGACGGCCTCACCGAGCGCCACGCCCTCCCCCACCCCGACGCCCGCGCCCACCGCGACGGATCCAGCGGTACGCTCACGCGACCTCCAGTCGGAGGCCTTCGTGTCGGCCTTCATGTCGGCCGCGACGGAGGTCGTCGCCTTGCCCGAGGGCGATGCCGACCTCGGCGCCCTCGCCCTGTCGAGCAACTCCGACTTCTGGGCGCGCGCAACTCACTCGATCGGGAGCTTCCCCGCGACGCCTCGCGAGGCCGGCTGGGTGGCCCCCACGCCGACTCCCTCCCCTTCCGCCCCCACGCCGACTCCCTCCGCCACCCCATCCCCCGACTCGCCGTCGCCGAGTGCGGCTCCCGCCCCTGCGGGGACCGGCCAGAGCGGCGCAACGACGACGACACCGGACGAAGGGCCGACGATTCTGCGCGACGTTGCCTGGCCGGCGGACGCCACCTTTGGCACCGCGCTGCTGGCCAACCTCGCGTCCGCCGACCAGCTGACGATCGCCCCCGCCTCGGCCCTCGCTCCGGCCGACGAGGTTCCCTTCACCTCCTTCGCGCGCGTCAACGTCGATCCGTCAAGTGGCGAAACGACGACGGACGGCACGGGGGCACGGACCCTCGCCCAGCAGGGGGACATCGCGTCAATCCTGTCCTGGAACGCCACGGGAGGCGACGAGCTGGACGCCGAGCAGGCCCTCACCGCCATCACGGCGATCATCGCGCGCGAGCGGCCCTCCTCCTCGCGCACCATCTTTGCGGCCGCCGCGCGGGGAACCGCCGTCAACGAGCGGCTGACCCACCGCGTCAACGCGCTCTTTTCCCCGCGCTGGGTGAGTGCCCTGTCCTTCACCGACATGGCATCGAGCGAACCCACCGACGTTGAGCGCGTGACCGTCACGGCGGGCACCCTCGAGGCCGACACGTCCACCGCCATCGACGCGATGGCCTCCTCTCTCGAGCGGCTCGCCCCCCTTGCACGCGCGACCGACGACCCCGATGCCGTCTACGACTCCGTCACGCCGCAGCTCCTGCCGTCCCTGTCGGCCGGGTTCTCCGCCTCCAAGCAACTGGATGCGGCCACAGCCTTGACCTCCCAGGTCACGAATCTGCTGTCTTCTGTCACCGTCGAACCCTCCTCGGCCGTCAACCTCATCAACAAGTCGGCCAACTTCCCGGTGCTGGTGCGCAACAAGCTTCCCTGGCCGATCCGCGTCAACGTCACGTTGATCCCCGACGACCCGAGGCTTCGCGCGACGCCGGCCCTCTCCCAGGTTCTCGCCGCCCGAGGCGCCACCACGGTCGAAGTTCCCGTGGGAGCGATCGGCAGTGGCGACATCGAGGTGACCTACAAGGTCACCACACCCGACAACGTCGTCCTTGACGACTCCCAAACCGTCACCGTTCGCATGCGAGCCGGCTGGGAGGATGCGATCACAGCGGTCATCGCCTCGCTCTTCGGCCTTCTCTTCCTCGCGGGAATCACCCGTTCTCTACGCAACAGGGCGGCCAGGAGGGCGCAGGCACGGAGCGCCGAGAGCGCGCGCACGGCCACGGCCGACGAATCAGCGACCGCCACGGACAAGGAGACACCATGAGCTCGAACACGCCTCGTCGATCGATCCTGAGGGCGTCGGCGCTCATGGCATCGGGCACCATGGTGTCGCGCATCCTCGGCTTCGTGCGCAACGCCATGCTCATCGCGGCGGTGGGAGCCACCGCCGGCGGCGTGGGCGCCGCCTTCCAGACCGCCAACACCCTGCCCAACACCGTCTTCAATCTTCTCGCCTCGGGGATCTTCGACGCGGTCCTGGTCCCCCAGATTGTGGGGGCCATCAAGCGTCGCAGCGATGGCGACACCTACGTCAATCGCCTGCTGACGCTGGCCGGAACGGTCCTGTTCCTCGTGACCTTCGTGACGATGGTGCTCGCACCCGTTCTGGTCATGATCACAGCGGCGGGATACACCGACGACATCCGTCATCTGGCGATCCTCTTCGCCCTCCTGTGCCTGCCTCAGCTCTTCTTCTACGGGTTGTACAACCTGCTGGGCGAGCTTCTCAACGCCCGGGAGATCTTTGGCCCCTACATGTGGGCACCGGTCGTCAACAACGTCGTGGGCATCGCCGGACTCGGGGTGTTTCTCGCGATCTGGGGAGGAGCCCCGGCGGGTGGCATTCCCGCCGCCGACGTGACGGGCGCGCAGTTCTGGGTCCTCGCCGGTTCGGCGACGCTGGGCGTCATCTGTCAGGCGCTGTGCCTGCTGTGGCCGATGAGGCGCGCGGGCGTGTCTTTCACGCCGGACTTCCACTTCCGCGGCACCTCCTTCGGGTCAATGCCGAAGGTCGCGGGCTGGACGTTCGCTACGCTCGGCGTCTCTCAGGTCGGCGTCCTGTCAACGAACAACCTGGCCGCCATGGCGGACGGCTTCATCGGCCGCAACGGCGCCCAGGGGGGAGTCGTGGGCATCCTCGCCTACTCGACGGCCTTCATGATCTTCATGGTTCCCCAGTCCCTCATCACGGTCTCGCTGACGACGGCGATCTTCACCCGCATGGCCGGTGCCGTCGCCGACGGCGACGACCGCGCGGTGGCCGACAGCTACCACCTGGGCGTGCGCACAATCACCTCCCTGACGCTCGTGGCGGCCGCCATTCTGATGGCCGGTTCGGTGCCGATGATGGAGATCGCAATGGCTGCCAAGGGCGGCGACCCCCAGGCGGTCACGGCCTACGCCCTCGTCCTCGCCTCCCTCATGCCGGGCGTCGCATCGACCGGCATGGTTCTCATGAGCCAGCGCGTCTTCTTCGCCTACGAGGACGTCAAGCCCGTGTTCCTCATGGGCATCGGGCCGACGATCATCCAGGTCATCGTCGGCTGGTCGCTCTTCGCCCTGACCGGTGAGCGCTGGTGGGTCGTTGCCGCAGCGCTGGGCGAGACCGCCTGCCGACTCACCCAGGGCGTCATCGCCGTCGTCTGGGTCTCGCGCGAGAACCGCTTTGTTGACCGCGCGGGACTCCTGCGCTCCTACGCTTCCTACGTGGGTGCGGCGGTGGCCGCCGGGATCGTCGGCTTCGCTGCGCTGTGGCTTCTCGGGGTTCACACCGGCGTCGACTCGACACTGGCACGCATGATTCTCGCAGCAATCAAGCTCACCGTTGTTTCGCTCGTCACCGGCCTCGTGTACCTGCTGGTCCTGCGTTTCGCCGCCCCACGCGAGTCCGCGACGATGATGCGTCCCCTCCTGGTGCGCCTGCGCGTGCCAGCCGCTGTGGTGAACATCCTGACAGCCTCTTGCGCGCCAGCCCAGGACGCAACTGCGATAATGGCGGCACACACACCCAAGGAGACGGAGGAAACAATGGCCCCCGCGCCCGAACGTACCGGCGACGAGAAGGACCTGCCCTCCTTCGACGAGGTGCTCTCCGCTCAACCCATTCCGCAGCCGTCACCGTCGCCGGCCTCGACGGGTGGGGCATCCGCGCATACTCCCCCGGTCCCGGCTCCCGACGAGCCATTCGCTTCCGACGCGCGCGAGGAAGGCGCAGGCGCGCAGATCCCCGCCTCGCTCGCCGAGTACGGCATCGAGCCGGTCGAGGCCTCGTCGGACGGAGCGCACGTTCACGCGACGGCGTTCCCCATCGCTCCCCCTCCGACGCAGCCCGCGGGCAGCGGATACGAGCGCGGCGGCGAGGTCAATCCCGAGGACTATCCTCACCCGACTCCCCGGGAGGACGCCCCCTCGACCCACCAGATCCCGCGCGTGCGTCCGCTGCGCGAGGCTCCCATTCCCGCCCCGCCCAGCGAAGGGCCGACGGAGGTCATGACTCCCGTCGCCCCCGCTCCCGGTGCCGCGGCGGCCGGTGCTGCGGCGGCCGCCTCTCCGCAACCACACCAGGCTCCCTCCACCGGTGCGTCACAGCTCATTGACCCGACGCGACCCGCACTCATTTTCGGCGTCGTCCTGTTCCTGATCGGCGCGATCTGGGGTCCGTGGATGGCCACGCGGCCGGTCACCGACCTGGATCTCACCCAGTCGCTTCTCGCGGGCACCTCCACGCAGCAGTCCGACGACGAGCCGGCTCCCAACCTGACGACGACCCCTCCGCCCGAGGCGACCGTCACGCCGGTGATCTCCTCGGTCCAGGTCCTGTCGTGGAACAACGACGACGGCGACCACCCGGATCGCGCCATCAACATGATCGACGCCAACCCGTCAACGTCATGGAGTTCGCGCTGGTTCGACATGAACCAGTTCCGTGACGAGACCGCGGTGACGATTGTCGTGAAGCTACAGAAGAAGGCGACCGTGTCGTCGGTGACCCTCACCATGGACGCCGCCACGTCCGGCGGCGAGATCGTGGTGCGCAACGTCACGGACCCGTCCAACCCTCGCGGGGGAACAGAAGTGGCGACGTCCGCGTTGTCCCCAACGACGACGATCAAGCTGCCCACGCCGGTCGAGACTGACTCGATCGCCCTGCAGTTCCGTTCGATGCCCAAGGGCCAGGACGGGCGCAACTGGGCGTGGATCTCCGAGCTTACAGTTGAGTAACCCTGAAGGAGGGTACGCATGTCTTTTGTGACGATTCCTGGCCTGGTGACGGCCGAGAGCGCCGATTCCACCGCCGAGGCCACCGCGGTTGAGGTCCCGTCGACCGAGGTTCCCGAGGGCGCGACCGTCCACGAGGTCGTCATCGTCGGGTCGGGTCCCGCCGGTTACACGGCGGCCGTGTACACGGCGCGCGCGGGCCTGAACCCCGTCGTCTTGGCCGGTCAGCTGGCAGCCGGTGGCGCCCTGATGAACACCACGGAGGTCGAGAACTTCCCGGGCTTCCCCGAAGGCATTCAGGGACCGGAGCTCATGGACAACATGCGTGCGCAGGCGGAGAGGTTCGGGGCCGACATTCGTTACGAGGACGTTCTCGCCGTCAATCTGGAGGGCCCCGTCAAGGCGGTGGCCACCGAGGACGAGGTCTTCTACGCTCGGGCGGTCATCCTGGCGACCGGCTCGGAGTACCGCCACATGAACGTCCCCGGCGAGGACGAGTTCTCCGGGCGCGGGGTTTCCTACTGCGCGACCTGCGACGGTTTCTTCTTCAAGGATCGGCGGCTGGCCGTCATCGGAGGCGGAGACTCGGCCATGGAGGAGGCCACGTTCCTGACGAACTTCGCCTCCGAGGTCGTCGTGGTGCACCGCCGCGACGAGCTGCGTGCCTCCCGCGTCATGGCCGAACGCGCGCTGAATAACCCGAAGATCTCCTTCGAGTGGAACGCAACCGTGGCCGAGGTGCTGGGCGATGAGTCCGTGACGGGCCTGCGGCTGACGTCGACCGCTGACGGTTCGACGCGCGAGATCGACGTGGACGGCGTGTTCGTGGCTATCGGCCATCTGCCGCGCACATCCTTCCTGGGCGGCCAGGTGGCCCTCGACGAGGCCGGCTACATCACGGTCGAGGAGCCGTCGACGCGCACGTCGGTTGAGGGTGTCTTCGCCTGCGGTGACGCCGTGGACCACACGTATCGTCAGGCCATCACGGCGGCCGGCTCGGGATGCCGCGCGGCTCTGGACGCCGAACGCTGGCTCGCCTCTGTGGGCGACCGGGCGTGAGCTCCCCCGGCGCACGCGCGCGGGTGCCCGGCGACCCGCGTCGGGGCGCGTGCCCGTGCGGCTCCGGCCTACACCTGTCGCAGTGCTGCGGACCCTATCTGGACGGCGAGGCCGCCCCTACCGCCGAGGCACTCATGCGTTCGCGCTACACGGCGTTTGCCCTGCGGGACGAGGACTACCTGTTTCGCACGTGGCATCCGCGCACTCGGCCCGCCCCGCCCTATTGGGTGGAGGGCACGCAGTGGACGGGATTGCGCATCCTCGGGGCCGAGGCCGGAGGGATCAACGACGAGGAGGGAACCGTCACGTTCGTGGCCTCCTGGAAGGACCAGCGTACGGGCGAAACCGGGAGCATGCGGGAGCGATCGCGGTTTAGCCGTCGCGCGGGCAGGTGGATGTACGAGTACGGCGCGAACGACTGACACTACGGTAGGCTTTTCCTTATGATTGCTCGTCGTTTCTTGTCACCCTCCGTCATTGCAGGGGCCGTCATCGTCGTGGCGGTTGCCGTCTTCGGCGGGTTCTTGCGCGGACCCCTTCCCGTCGATACGGCCGTGTGGTCGGACTTCATCGAGGCCCGCACCCCCGCGATGAACTCGATCATGGCGGGCGTGTCGTGGGCATTTGATCCCAAGCGCGCGGTTGTGCTGGCGCTCGTGATTGCGGGAATCGTGTGGTGGCTCGTGAAAAAGGTCATGCACGCCCTGTACATTCTGTGCTCGGTGGCCCTGTCGGGCGTGAATGGCTACATCATCAAGCACATCGACGGGCGTGCGCGCCCCGATCAGTCGTTTTGGCTCATTTCGGAAGACTCCTACTCGTTTCCATCGGGTCACGCAACCGCCGTCACCGCGCTTGTCATCTCGCTGGTTCTGGTTCTGACGATGACGCGCTTCGGGCGCCGTATCCGCCACCTGCTGTGGGTCGCCGCGATCGCTCTCATCGCGTTCATTGCGGTGACGCGCCTCTACTTGGGCGTGCACTGGGTGACTGACGTGCTCGGAGGCTTCGGAGTGGGCCTCGGCTCCTCCATGATCCTTGCTCCCTTCATGCTGGGGCGGTCGGCCTTGAGAACGGCCCGTTAGCGCCCCGTGCATCGGTGTGAGGGCGCCCGGAGCCAACCGGCTCCGGGCGCCCTTTCTCTGTCCCTGCGCGGGCGGCAGGAGACGCCGCGCTGCGGTGCGTCGCACCCTTAAGGTGTTGGTGGCTCTGTGCCGCACTGCCAGGTCAGTTTCCGTTTCTCTGACCGACCTTCTGGATGGCAGCCGACACAGTTTATTCACAACTGTGGACAAGATTGTGCACAAATACCGCGGCGTAGGCTCTTCCTCCTCGATCCTGTACGCGCGCCCAGCATGGCGTGCGGGTGACCCACAGTGACCGGTCGGTTGGTCATTCGTCGGCTCTTGACACCCGCGCCGGTATGCGTATAGTTATGTACATGCCTACTCGTAACGTGTACGTTTCAGACAGCGACGTGAGCCTCTTTTCCGAGGCGGGAATAATCGCGGGAAGCCTGTCGGCTGCCATCGTCGAGGCTCTTCGCGACTACGTGAACAAGCACCACCGCCTCGCCGACGGCTTTCAGGAGGTCGAACTCAAGCTATCGACGGATGGCGTGGATCGCCACGTCACGTTCACTGGTCGACGCGTGGTGCGCCTGAGGCGCCCCGATCCCGAGGGGACGCGCATCGACACGGTCTACCTCACGGCCAAAGGCCAGCTGGCGGTGGCAACGAAGGTTCACCGGACGCTGCCGGAATGGTCCAACCAGGAGGATATGTGGTCCGACCCCAAGACGTGGAGTCGTGACTTCTGGGTTGTCGGAGACAAGACCCTGAGCGTCTATCCGGACGTTGAGCACCTCTCGCAGGCGGATTCGCTCCTCGCCCAGCGAGTCGAGGCTGCCCTCAAGGTCTCTGCCGTTGAGGTGCTGGACATCTGACCGCTCGGGCGCGGCCGTCCCGTGGGCGCACCGCGATCCTGATCGCGGCATACGACAAGACCCGCAACCGGTTGGCGATCCCCATCGCCCGGGTCGTGGTGCCCGGCATCAGGCCGCGCACCCGA
>ERZ772986.1141-NODE-1141-length-15315-cov-4.524967_pt1 | contig 15315 bp, 19 predicted proteins | sample MGYA00511898_ERZ772986 | MGnify/ENA primary metagenome ERZ772986 (study PRJEB29015, sample SAMEA2737934) | human oral metagenome | biome: human oral; feature: human-associated habitat; material: dental | place: China | collected 2148 ... | reverse complement strand
CCAAAACGCACTGCATTTAGCACCAAAACGCACTGCATTTAGCACCAAAACGCACGTCATTTTGCAGCAAAACGCACCACATTTAGCGGAAAACAGCCCGAAAACTGGTGCAAAGGGCGGTCTTTCTAAATAAAAATTCATTTTGCCGCATGCGCATACCAACCCCTTTTTGCATCAAAACAAACCTCCGCGAGAATCGATTTTTTGCGGCAAGGCGGACACTTGGCGACCAAAAAGGGCACTTATAATGTTAAATTTCTTACAGAAAAATAGACAAAAGACGATTTCCCTGCATATAAACGCATGGCAACGGAACGGAAAATGCGTACGCTTACGGCCACCTGTGTGAGGGCTTGCTGGGCATGTTGCTCACGGGCAGCGGAAACAACATCATGGAAAAGCAGAAGTAAGATGGAATTGACAGCCAGTTTTCTACTTGTGGAAAACCGCATTGAATAACTATTGCCTAGTCAGCTTTTTGAGAAACTACCATTTCTGGACGCAGACGAATGGGGCAGACTTTCATGTTTTATCGTATCTTAGTTCGGTATTTCGTACATGAGCGACGTGTTTTTCATGGTTTTGCAGCACAAATATTGTACAGCCCTTTCAAATTAAAGGTCAATACAACACGAAAGCGCAAAGATTGTGCTGCCTATAAATTATAAAGCCCTTTCAAATTAAAGGTCAATACAACGGAGAGGTCAGACCGGTCCAGCCGGTTCTGATTATACCCCCCTTTCAATTTAAAGGTCAATACAACTTCGATATAAGCGAATAACACTTTTGTTATAATGCGCCATCGCCCGCCCCTGTTTACATCAATATCTCTCCAATTCTTCAGCATACATTTTCCTAAAATGGCGTGCCAATTCTCTTGGCGTAACGTCCTTATCAAACGCTGATAACGCCGTTCGGCGCATGATGCTTACCACGATGTCGCCAGAAGATAGCGTTCGGGCGCGCTTGTTAAGCACATGCCCCGTGCCGTAGAGCAACACAGGCACAATGTCTAACTGAAAGCGTTTGGCTAAATAAAAGGCACCTTGATGAAAACGTTGCACTTTGAGCGAGGCCGAACGCGTGCCTTCGGGGAACAACATCACGCTATATCCGCGCTTAACAAGGTGGGCAATGCGCTGTTCGTTGTCTTCGATGTTGCGCGTAACGGGCAAATACTCGGCAAAACGTATGGCAACGGCATACAGCGGATTGTACCACACCCACCGCTTGGTAAGTATCACCATGCGCGGCGTTAGCGCAAGGATGCAAAGCAGGTCGAGGTGGCTTTGGTGGTTGCTGATAATGATGGAAGGTTGCGCGAAGTCTTCGCCCGCGGGGTTGTAGAAACGCGTTTTTATGCCGGGCAAAAGGCGCAGCAGTGTGCGGGCGATGCGCTGTATAAGGGCATGAAAGCGCAGGCGTTCGGTTTCGCTTACGCGATGCGACAGAAAATAAATCAGCATGCCTATCTGCAAAAAGAACATCAACACGAACATCAGCAGCAACACGCCTGCCGTGCAAACCACGCGCAAAAGCTTACGCGGCAGGGCATAGACGATGGCGAAGAAGGTGAGGAAGGTGTTTAGCAGACTTATTCGGGCGAAGTCTACGCCTGGGCGGAAGTGGCTAACGCGCTCTTCGCGTGGCGGATAATGCACGTTGATGGGGATTGAAATGGTGCGCACGTTGTGCCAAGCGGCAAACACCAGCAAGGCAAGTTCGCTTTCGTATCGGTTTGTTACCAAGGGCAACCAGCGCAACAGGCGCAAAGGGTAGGCGCGAAAACCCGTTTGCGTGTCGGGTAAGCGCCTACCTGTTTGCAGCGCAAACCAAAAGTTGCTGAACTTATTGGCAAATTTACTCTGCCCATTCATGTTGCGATTGTTGGTTTCCGAAAACTTATCGGCATTAAAGCGGTTGCCCACCACAATGGCATTGGGTGCTTGGTGTATGGCTTTGAAGAACAAAGGCAGGTCGGCGGGCGCGTGTTGCCCGTCGGCATCGATGGTGATGGCGTGCGTATAGCCCATGTTTTGCGCCTGTTTAAATGCGCTGAGCAAGGCCGCACCCTTGCCGCGGTTGCATGTGTGGGTAACAACGCATAGCTCTGGGAAATGCGTTGCAAGCAGTTGGGCGGTGTCGTCGGTACTTCCGTCGTTCACCACGATGATGTTTGGCGTGTGTTGGGCCACTCCGCGCACCACGCCGGCCAGTGTGGTGGCATTGTTATAAGTGGGTATCACCACGCATACGCGGTTGTTATTCATACACCAAAGACAGTTTGGCAAACACGTGTTCGTTGTTTTTCACCTCGGCTTTCACTAGCCAAGTGTTGCCTTCGCATCGTATGTTTAGGGCGAAAGTGGGGCAGGGCGTGTCTGTCGGGGTAAGTGGGGCAAGGTATTTCACGTTCTTGGCACAGCTTAGCTGCAAGGGTTTGCCCACCACTTCTTCGGCCAATTCGCCCACCATTTGCAGCGTGTAGGCTCCCGGCGTGATGGGATTGCCGGGGAAATGCGCCGCGTAGATGGCGTGGTTGGGGTTGAGCAGCACACCGAAAACGTGCTTGTCGGCATCGTGTGTGGCGTTCTCTATGGTGTAAAAGTTATCTTTCAGTTTCATCTTCTGTAGGTTTAAGGGGTTTAAAGCGGTAGGTAATGTGCCGTTTGGGGTTTTCGTATGTCAGCGAATCGCGCGTAACCAGTTGCGGAACAATTTGTTGTAGGTCGTGGCGCAGCACGCGGCGTATGTACCATTTGTTGAGCATGGGCACCAAGTTATACAGCTTTACCTTGCCGTTGGGCATGCAAACGAAGTCTACCATCTTTATACCGAACTCGTTAAGGATGGCTCCGCGTGGCTGTTGTTCCACGGTGTCGATGATGCAAAGGCCTGTTATGGCGGCCTTTTTAAAACTTAACTCCACGTTCCAACGCCGACCTTGGGCCGAAAGCGGGGCAACGGAGAGCCATAATAGCAGTATGTAAAGGGTTAGGGTGCGCATGCGATGGGGGTGTGTGATAGCCTTAAATTTTAAACTCTTCGTCGCTCACGGCGGCGTTTTTCTTCACCTGATGCAGTTCTATGCAGGTGTTGTCGCCACCCTTTTCGCGCATCTCAACGGTTGTTGCGATAAGCTGTTTGCTGTCGAAAGTGATGACAAGGAGGCTGAACATCTGTTTCATTTCTTTTTTAAGGGGCGTTAGTTGGGCAATCCACTTATCCCCATCAACAAACATTTGCGTCTTAAACCGCTGCTTGTCTGTAAGGCATTCGCCCGTAACACTGCTGAGCATGATGCCCGTTATCTCGCGAAACACCTTGTTCTTGGCCGCGTCTATCACGTCTTTGCGTTGCGCGCTCTTCATCAACACCTTCGTTCCGTTAAGGATAAAGGTGTATTGGTAGGGCGAAGTGTACTGCCAACGCAACTTGGAAGGCTGACTGTAACACATCCTTCCCTTAGAAACCATCTTCTGACTAAGCATTTTCAGTGTCTTCGTTTGGGTGAACGAGCACTGCAAACTCTTCGTTTTCTGGGCTACTTCGCCCACCTTTTGCATCATCTCATCGGCCTTTGCACCGCTTACCGCGGTTTGCGCATGGCCTATTAGTGGTACGAAAAGTAATATTATGGATAATATATAGTTCATATCAATTGAATTTATGGGCTTATTTACAACCTCATCCCAGCCCTTTTAAAGGTGAAAAGGTGAAAAGGTGAAAGAGTGAAAAAATGGCTAACGCCACCTAGGCTATTGGCTTAACTCCATAACTCCTTATCAGAAGCATTTGGCTTAACTCCTTAACTCCTTAACTCCATAACTCCTTATCAGAAGCATTTGGCTTAACTCCATAACTCCTTAACTCCTTAACTCCTCACTTCTCATCCCTGATAACTCACCATCACCACGCCTGCCATGATAAGTCCTACACCCAGCCAACGAACCAACGGAACAGCCTCGTGAAAGACAAACACGGCAGCAAGCATGCCCATTACATAGCTAAGACTTATCAGCGGATAGGCCTGACTTAGCGGATAGTGCTTTAAGATGTAGAGCCACAACACCGTTGAAAGGGCGTAGCATATACCGCAAACCGCGAACCAAAGACAGGTAAGGGCGCGAGCGAAGAACGACCACGACCACGAAAAGGCACCAATCTGCTGCAAAGACAGCTTTAATGTTACCTGTACGGCAGCCAATAAGGCTGATTGCATGAGGGCTAATGCGAGTAATTTGAACATAGTTGCCTAACGTCTTCAAGCGAATTGAGGGCGTATTCCGCCCCATCCGCTTCGTTTGTAAGTACCATCGAAAGAGCCGTTTGCCCTTCTTCATCGTGCCATCCCACCAAAGCCGTGTGCAAATCGCCCAAAGCGATTTGTAGCCAAGCATCGGTTAGTGCACTCTCCAATGAGCGTTGCCCGTGCGCATAAGTGCTGTTATAGCCATGACAATGGGTGTGAATGGCAATAAGACTGCTGATGGTGTTGTGCGTTGAGTGGATGAAATTGGTGGGTTTCAAACTCCCCTCGCCATCGTTAGCCAGTTCGCGAAGAAACTTCTCGGTCTCTTCTACGCAGCCAAGAGCCGTGCCTGTGACGATGGCTTGCGGCTGTTCGATGCCCGAACGCTTTAAGGTAACAAGCGAAGTGAGCAGCGCGCGCCGCAGAACACCGCTCAAACGGCGTGCCACTAACGGCGGGATGCGTGGCAGTTCGGTTTCAGGAATGTCGGCAAACTTCACCACCGTTTTAACATATACGGGGCGTAATGGCGGCGTTTGCAATGGCGTGTTGCTTGTAGATGGTGCAGAAAACACGAGCGATGTGTCGTTTCCGCCAAAGCCAAACGAGTTGCAAAGCACATGTCGAAGATGCTGTTGGTGCAGCGTTTGCGCCACGGGAACGATGCCCTCGGCCATAGCATGCTGCCAATTGAGGTTGCTGGGGATAAAGCCTTGGCGCATGGCCAATAGGCAAATAACGGCCTCGATGCTGCCAGATGCACTGGTGGTATGGCCAGTTCGCGACTTAGTAGACGACACGGGAGGTACCTTTTCGCCGAAAACGCTGTGCAAAGCCGCGCTTTCGCTGGCATCATTGTTGGGGGTTCCTGTGCCGTGAGCGTTCACGTAGTCGATGTCGGCAGGCTGTAAAGCGGCCCTTTTCAAGGCTTGCCGCATGGAAAGTACGGCCCCTATGCCATCGTCTGACGAGGCTGTTTGGTGGAAAGCATCGCAAGCGTTGCCCCATCCGCTAAGCTCTGCCAAGACCTCTACGCCGCGTTGGGCGGCATGTTCGGCCGTTTCGAGCACCACGAATGCTGCTCCTTCGCCCAGATTTAGTCCTGCGCGGGTGTCGTCGAAGGGGCGACAAGGCTCGCCATCGAGTATCATCAGCGACCTAAATCCATTGAAATGAAAGCGCGAAAGGCATTCTGTTCCGCCCACAACTACTTGCTTGAAACGCCCCGAACGCAAGAGGTTTGCCCCTAGGATAAAGGCGTTTGCGGCCGACGAACAGGCCGTGCTGCATGTTGTTACGTAACCGAACGGGCCTACATTCTGCACCATCTCTTGGGTAGAGCGACCGCAATCGCCCAGCGCATTGTTGCTTTGGCCCGCGTTGAAGTGGCGTTCAACGCAGTCCATATCGGCCACAGTGGTGCCCGAAACCAGGGCAACATCCGCCAATTGCTCGCTGTTGATGCCTGCCATTGCCAACGCCTCGCGCAAGGCTAGCGTTCCAAGGAGCATCGTTCGCGAGGTGTTTGCCGTGCAAGGCACGCCCAACCGCTGGGCCAACTGCTCGTTAGAGAGCTTTACTTCGCCCACGGGCATCTGCCGATGCTGGGTTTCCAGAAAGCGAACAGGTGCAATGCCGCTGGTGTCGGCCAACAAAGCATGCGCCACTTCGGGCGTGTTTGTGCCGATAGCCGATACAATTCCCGTTCCTGTAACAACAATCATTTCGTGCGATTCTTTTCTATATACTCGGCCATCGTGTTCACCGAGGCCAAGATTTCTTTACCTTCAGCAGGGTTGTTCAGGCGAATGCCGTACTGTTTCTCCATCAATACGATGAGTTCTAGCGCGTCGATAGAGTCTAATCCCAGTCCGTCGCCGAACAAGGGAGCGGCATCGTCGATGTCTTCGGGGCGCATGTCTTCTAGCGATAAGGCCTCGATTATTTGCTTTTTCAAGGTTTCTTTCAGTTCTTCCATTTTGTATTGTCGTTATATTTGGGCGCAAGTGCTGTGCTATGCGCCGCTTGGTTTATGCTTACTTGTTTGCCTTTGCAGGGCGTGGCGTGGCTTTTTTATGCGCCACGCTCCACATGATATAATGTTATTTGCGCTTCAAAGTGGGTGTCGTCTTCGTATTCCAGCCATCCGCCTACCACTTGTTTGGCCTCCCCATCCATTGCGGCCGACTGCAACAAGGTGCCCATTTGCGACTCGTGGGGTTGCGATGCAATGAAGAAAGCCGTTTCGCCGTGCACGTTATGGCGTATGGCCAGTTCGCCAGTGGCGATGTTTGGCAGGGTGTAAACGAAGTGAGCAGGCGAGGGGAAGAAGTTGTCGGCCTGCTGAATGGTGCCTTGATACTTGATGTCGCTGGCCAACGAGCCGCTGTTTCCTACGAAAACGATGGCTGCACTATCGTCTAACGCCATGCTTGGCAGCCCCTCTGTGCCCTTGGTGAGCAGTTCGCCTGCCGCAAAAGCCAGCCTGCTAAGGCCGTCCATCTTGTAAAACTTGGGGTAATCGTTGGCCCATTGCTTGTAGATGGCCGTGAGTAGTGCGCCGTTTGGGTTGTCGATGGCCAGTGTGTGGCCGTCGATCTGCACTTCTTGTGGCGTAATTTGCACGCGGCGGAGCGGTGTAAGCGTGGGCAGCAGTGCCTTGCTTTGGCCCTGCGTTTCGTTGCCGTTGGCCGTGTTTTCGCTCCATTGCCACCTCATGGCAACGTTACATCCGCCAAAGCCCGACAGCATTTTAACGAACGAACGTTTACTTGTGGGCTGCGCTTGCGCACTGATAAGCAGGGGTTTGCTTACGCCAAACTCGCTAAAACCGATGGTGGGCAGCACCGTTCCGTCTTCGATAGACATCATCGAAAGGACGGTTTCTAGCACGCCGGCGGCGCCCATCGTGTGTCCGTAAATGCCTTTAAGGGCGTTAACAGGAACAGCCGATAGCCCTGCCCGATGCAATGCCTTGGCCTCCATCTCGTCGTTATAGGGCGTGGCGGTGCCGTGTGCACTGACGAAAGCGATGTTCTCGGCATCGTTTACGCCCGTTGCCACCAACGCCCGATAGCATCCTTCGCCCTTTTTCGAGGGACTTGAAATGTGGTAAGCATCGTTTCTGACGGCTCCGCCCACGATGTGCCATGCACGTAGGGTTGTTGGTTCTGTGGCCGATAGTATCATTGTTGCTGCCGCTTCGCCGAGGTTTAGTCCGTCGCGATATAGGTCGAATGGCTTGCAAGGCGCTTGCGAGAAGGCCTTGAACGACTGAAAGCCCGACACGATGAAGGGCGATTGCACATCGCAACCGCACACAACGACCTGCCGATACTGCCCCATCTCCAACAGACGATGGGCAAAGAGTAGGGCGTGAGCACCCGAAATGCAGGCGTTGCACACCACATGGGGCGTGTTGGGACTGCCTAACGCGTGGGCAATGGCCGCTGCCGAGGGGGCTATGAGCATGCGTTGGCGCGGAATGTGGGGCTGATTGGTGGGCGAAAGCAACTCTACATTGCCTTTTGTTGTTGCAAGGACGATGCCCACATCGCGGCTGCTGAGGTTGATTTGGGCTTGTTCGGCGGCCTGTTTTACAGACAAGACGACGAGCATCTCAAAGCGCGAGAGGGCCAAACCCACATCACCCACGTGGCTGTTGAAACGTTCCTCCACGGCGTTGTCGTCGAAGAGTGACGCCACAAAGCTTTGCGGCAGTGCCCATTTGCCCTTGTGGGTGGTTAGTTTTGTGCGTCCATGCAGCACGGCGGCGAAGTTTTCTTCGCTCGTCCAGCCCAAGGGCGACGATATGTTGTGTGCAATGCAATGCGTCATCTTTGCTTATATTGCGTCTTCTTTGCTTATATATATAAGGTGTGAGGTGGTTTATCCCACTACTTACTCCTTATTGTTTCTTCCTTTTTACTTGCTCCTTACAACTTCCAACTTACGATTTACGGCTTTCTTCTTACTACTTTTACTCCTTACTCCTTACCACTAACTACCCCCTTACAACACTTTCCACCGCTCTTGCCACTCTTGATAGAAGGGCGGGCGATACCATTCCAGCTGATATTGCTTGTTCATGAAGGCCTGCACGCTATGACCTGTGGCCATCAGCGCGTTGTCTTCGCTACGCCTTATCTCGTAATCGAACACGATTTTAGCTGCTTCGGTAGGCACATAGAATATGTCGATGCGGCATTTCATGCCATAAACGATGGGCTGCCGATACTTAAACGTCAGCTCAACTAGCGGTGCGTAGTAGCCATTGTCGGCGATAGTGAGGTATTCCAGGCCGTATTTGGCACCGAAAGCCTCGCGTGCATCCTCGAAGTAAAGGGCGTACGAACCATGCCACACCACGTTCATCGAGTCTACTTCGCTAAACCTTATCTCTATTTCTTTGGATGCTTGAAGGGACATTTGTTGTTATTTAAGGAGTTAAGGAGTTATGGAGTTAAGGAGTTAAGCCGTATGCTGAGGAGTTGAGGAGTAAGTTGAGGAGTTAAGGAGTTATGGAGTTAAGGAGTTAAGCCAGTGGCATTGTTGCTTTCTCGATGCACTTCCCAACTTCAACGAGTAAAAGGAGTATAGCCAATGGCCTTGTCTTTTCTCGATGCACCTCCCAACTTCAACGAGTAAAAGGAAAAATACTTCAAAAGCATTTGGCTTAACTCCTTAACTCCATAACTCCTTAACTCCTCAACTTACTCCTCAATCAACGCAATCTTTATCTCCGTAGTAGCCACCGTTTCGCCTTCGCATTCCACCTTTGCAGAGGCCAAAGTCATGCCCATCACGTTTTCTTCTACGTGTATCGTGGTGACGAGTTGTTGGCCAACGCGAGGCAGACGCGCCACGCAGAAGTTGCGAATGGCACCGATGAAACCCAACTGAACCGGACGATTGAGCACATACTTATTGTAAAAGCCCAGTCGCGCGGCACAAGTTTGGGCCACGTTCTCCACCAATCCAGCGGCGCAGAGTTGCCCGTTGTCGGTAAACACGCCGTCTTCTGGCACGCAATAGCCACAAACGGTGGTGTCGTTGTCAAAGCTCAGCAAGCTGTCTACCATTACAAATGGCGGTTGCTGGGGCAAAAGCTCACTTACGTCGACGGTTCTGACGGGGAGCTTGTGGTTGTTGTCCATATATTAAAGAAGTTAAACCATTGTTCGGGATACAGTCTCACCACGCGTTCCAACTCGTTGGCGTAGGCTTGTGCCAGTTGTTGTATGCGTTCTTTGCGTGGTAAGTTGGTAGGAGGTAGCGGCAGTCGAGTAAGTATGGCGCGATAGCTTTTGATGCCCGTCTTAACTACCAGTACAACCAAAGTAGGCACATCGCGCTGCACGATGGTGGCAAACGGACCTAGTGGAAAAAGCGCATCGCCACCGAAGAAACGGCAAACAACCGACCGCTCCGAACCAAATCGCCTGTCGGCTGTAAGGCTTAATATCTGTCCTGTGGTAAGCACTTCGTTGATGGCAAAGAGATGATTCATCCCATTGTCAACCGGAATCATGCGGATATTGGTTCGGCCGAACTGCTTTTTGCGGTTCTCCATCACCGTTTCCGTCTCTTGCGCAAACACCAACATGTGCATACTTTTGCGCTTAGCCGTGAGCATATAGCCGCCCATCTCGTAGTTTCCCACGTGTGCGCTCAGCATCACAAAGGCATCGTCGCCCGCTTCCAGTTCGTTATACAACTCGATATTGTCGGTTGTAAGGGCGAATGTCTTGCCTGCATACCGCGCAAAGCGGTCTATCATCACCTGCCCAAAGCGCAAGTGGTTCTTATAACTCCACCAAAACGATTTCAGCACATTCCATCCAAACCTTTTGCGATAGAACCCATAACTGGGCTTAAAGCCCTTACCGAAGAGCATATAGAACGGAACCACCACCGCCACACCCATATAATAGATGTGTAGGGAGAGGAAACGAAAGCAATTTATCAATTGCTGTTGCATCCAACGGTTACCGTCTGTTCTGCCTTGCCATTCCATATAACAGCCTTACGGAGATTGCGGTTAGGCGTTGTTCACTTTGCTTTCGATATAGTCGCAGAATTGTCCGAGGGTGGTTATGCCAGCCATTTCTTCGGGTTTTATTTTAAATCCGAACTTCTTTTCCACGATAACCACAATGTCAACGAAGTCCAGGCTGTCGATTCCTAGGTCGTCTTTGAGCTTTCCTTCGGGAACAATCTTCTCTTCGTCAATCTCCAAATCCTCAATAAGAAATTCTCTTACTTTCTCTTCTATTTCTTGTCTAGACATATTTATAATGTATGATTAATGTTCTTTTATATCTTGTTTTCAAAACCAATGGCCGCAGAAATGCCGTCTGTCAATAACACTTTTGTCGTCGGCCCATCGGTACAAGCCTTTTTGTACTGCCACTACAAGCCCTTTGTAGCTGCACTACAAGTGGTTTGTAGTGGCACTACAAGCCCTTTGTAGCCCGGCTACAAGGCTCTTGTACCGGCACTTGCACTTTGTTTTGCCTCACCATTTAATGGGCATTCATTTCAAAAACAGCGTTTTTTGCTGTATGTAGTGCCTACTCGCACGCCGCGTTAGCCCCTGCTTTAGGGTAGCGAAACCTCCAAAATGCTGTGCCCGCGACCTATTCCGTCGTGCGTGGCCACCACTTTCAGGCCTGCTTGTGCTATCAGTCGGGCCATGTCTTCGCTGTGATACATCTTCGAATTGCCGTTGGCCATAGCCGTAAAGTAAACACTGGTCATGGTTAGGCATAGGGCTGTGGTTTCGTATTGCTGCCTGTCCCAAAACGTTTCCATGATGAAAAGGCGCGTATTGGGACTCATCACGGCGGCTGCCTTTTGCAGAATGGCCACTATTTGTGGTTCCGAAAAGCAGTCGAGAAACTGACTCATCCATATCACGTCCCACTCTCCCTTAGGCAGTTCGTTTGTATTGTCCAGCAAATCAGTGGGATAACCGGCAATGCGTTCGGCCCCTTCCTTGCCTTCGATGTTCTTTTTCATCATGCCAATCTGCCCAGGTAGATCCACGATGGTTACGTTTACGTCGGCCGAATGAGCCACGCAGCGTAGCGCAAACCGCCCCGTATTACCGCCAACGTCCATCAATTGGCGTGGGTTATGGGCGAAAACGATGTTCAAAGCTTGGCTAAACGAGTTGTCGCTATAAAAGTGGTCGAACCCAAACCAGCTGCTTTGCACCTCTTCGGGTAGTTTCGAGAGCCCCTCGTAGATAGTAGGCCAGTTGCCAAGCGTTTTCAGTCCTTCGGGCTTTTCGTTCGTCAAGGCCTCTTCTAAGAAGAACATCCCGCGATAGTTCACATCGTGGTTGAAGTCCATGTTCACCCGTGTAGAGTCGTCGGTGAGCAAGAACCAGCCCGTTTTCGATAGTGAGAAACGGCCCGTTTCTTCGTCTACCAGCACAATTCCGGCCGAAAGCGAGGCCTCGGTGAGTATCTTTACGGCATAGGTTGATAGCTTGGTGCGTTGCACCAGCTCGTCTTGCGTCAGCCCGTCGTGGCTGTCGCGCAGCAAGTCGAGTATGCCGAACTTCACCATGAGGCGCGAAACCTGAAACACCATAGGCGCCCAAGCGATGAATTGGGCCATGCGTTGTGCCTCGCCAGCCGACATGCGCTCGTGGCAATACTTCTTAGATAATGCGGGAAAGAGGTGCATATAATGTGCTACGTATATGAGTTTACTAGTTTATGAGTTTCTGAGTTGAGGCGTAACCTGGTGTGTAGGCCAACGGTTTTGATGTTTCTTTGTGCGATGAGCTTGCAAGGAAACCTGCCTGTTGTTAGGCACAAGGCCGACAACCTACAAGCCTAAGCGCGCTAGAACTGAACGAATTGCCTGTTGGACCTCTACGAACTTACTTCTGTTTCTTACAAGCTTTCTTGAGACACTTCACCGATCGCGCGGCCAATTTCTTAAAGATGTCGCGCAAGCGTTGGCTCTCGGTGTATTGGCTACCACTGGAAAGGTCGTCGATGCGAAGTTTGGTAATCTCCTTGTTGCCATCGTATATGTCCACTTCGCATGCCAGATGGGCATCGCCAGAACCGAAACCAATAACCACGGCCAACGCAGTTATGCCCAGGTGCAGGCGTTTCATCTTCACCACAAGGCGCAAGGGTGTGCCCTCATCTTTTTCGGCAATGGCTTTCAGTGCGCCTTTGTTGTCTTTGTTCCATTTCTCCACAAACTGGCTTACGCACAGTTCCATGTCGCTTTTCCAGTCGCGTACGTTCTCTTCGCCCCTGTCTTGCAAGTACTGCATGCAGGGCTTGCCCTCGATATTGAGGTCCGAGTAGTCTACTTCCACCACGCATTTTTGCTGGTCGTTAACAATGCAGGCATTCCCTCTGATAAAGTTCATGTCGCTGTCGGCCATAGCTTTTGGTGCAAAGGCCAGCATGGCGAGTGCTAAAATAAGATGTCTCATAACGCTAGGTATTAAGTTTGGTGCATGGCTTGCGCGCCCAGATGCTTGCCCCATCGGTGCTTTTAGGGGCAGGTTGGGGGTGCGCAGCATGCTATTTTTTAATGATAAGTGCGCTGTTGGTGCCGCCGAACCCGAACGAATTGCTCAGCACCGTATTTACTTGTGTGTCGATGCGATGCGTGGCCAGTCGCAGTTTGGCCGAGTGTTCGTCGGGGTTTTCGAAGTTGATGTTGGGCGCAACAAAGCCGCCTTGCATCATCAGTATGGAGTAAACCACCTCGCTTGCGCCCGCCATCCAGCACTCGTGCCCTGTCATTCCTTTGGTAGAACTAATCCAAGGCATGTGTTGGCCAAACAATCTGTCTAGCGCGATGGCCTCGAACATGTCGCCTTGCAGGGTAGACGTGGCGTGCGCATTAACGTAATCGATGTCGGCAGGCGAGAGGTTGGCATCGTTCAAGGCTCGCGTCATGGCCGTAACCGACCCTTCATCGCTGGGTTGCGATATGCCGCCGCCGTTGCTCGAAAAGCCATATCCCACCACTTCGCACAGGATTGTGGCACCTCGCGCCACGGCATGGTCGTACTCTTCGAGCACCAATGCTGCCGCACCACCGCTGGGTATCAGTCCGTCGCGGTCGCGGTCGAAGGGTCGCGAGGCACTCTGCGGGTCGTCCATGCGCTTAGAAAAGGCACCAAGGGCATCGAAGGTGGCCATCGAGTAGAGGTTTACCTCTTGTGCGCCGCCGCAAAGCACCATGTTTTGCAGCCCTTGTTTAATCATCATGTAGCCCAATCCGATAGCGTGACTGCCACTGGCACATGCCGCACTGACGGTGAAGTTGATGCCGCGCAGGTGGAAGATGGTGCTTAGGTTCATCGTCACCGTCGAGTTCATCGACTGGAAGATGTAGCCCGAACCCAGCAGTTGCGAGTCGTGTTTCTCGCGCATAATGGCCGCAGCCTCGATAACGGGCGTTGAAGAAGAGTCGTTACCGAAAATGCAGCCCACCTCGTTGGCCAGCAGAAAATCGTCGTCGATGCCGGCCATGGCAAAGGCTTCGCGGCTAGCCATGAAGGCATATTCGCCCTCTTCGGGCAGTCCCGTGCGCATTCGCCGGTCTAGCAAGCCCTTCAATACGGGTCGTTCAACGATGCCCGTCAGCGCGCTTTGGTAGCCATAGGTAAGTCGGGCCTCGTCTATTCCGATGCCCGATTGTCCTGCTCGCAGCGCAGCAGTTGTCTCTTCGGTGTTTTTTCCTAAGCATCCCCATACGCCGATGCCCGTTATTACCACTCTTTTTTGCATTTGTTCTTTTTTAGGAGTTAAGGAGTAAGGAGTTAAGGAGTTAAGCCAAATGTTTTGTGACTTTCTCACAGCTCTCATCGTGAGGGCTAAGCCAAACATGTTGCGACTTTCTCTCTGTTCCTATCGTGAGGGTTAAACCAAACGTGTTGCGACTTTCTTGTAGTTCTTATCTGGGAGTTAAACCAAACGCATTGTTGGCTTTAAGAATAGGAGCTTAATATTTGGAATGAACGCCATTACTTGTTGTCGTCGATGCGCCAGCAAGGCATTTGGCTTAACTCCTTAACTCCTTATTCCTTAACTCCTTGATAAATTACAATCCTCCTGTAATGCTAATAGTCTCTCCCGTGATATACGCAGCCTCATCCGATGCGAGGAAAGCCACCAGTGCGGCCACCTCTTCGGCCTTTCCAAAGCGTTTCATGGGTACGATTTTTTTCAGCTCGTCTTGGTTTAAGTCGCCCGTCATGTCGCTTTCAATAAATCCGGGAGCCACGGCATTCACCGTAACCTTGCGTGCGGCCACCTCTTGCGCCAAGGCTTTTGTGGCACCGATAAGCGCGGCCTTAGCGGCCGAATAGTTCACTTGGCCAGCCATTCCTTTCAGTCCCGACACCGAAGAGATGTTCACAATGCGCCCATGACGATGGGTAAGCATGTCTTTCAGCAGTCGGCGCGTTAGGTAGAAGAAGGCGTTAAGCGACGTTTGCAACACGCTTTCCCACTCTTCGTTCTGCATAAACACCATCAGGTTGTCGCGACGTATGCCCGCATTGTTCACCAACACGTCGATATATTCGTCGGGATGGCGTTGCTGCCATTGCTCCACGGCCTGCTCTATGGCGTTGGGTTGCGCCACATCAAAGCGCAACAGCTCGGCTTGTCCGCCTTCTGCCACAATCTGGTCGCGTGTTTGTTGTGCAGCTTCGTCGTTGTGTAGGTAGTTAATCACCACGGCATAGCCTTGCTTAGCCAGCTTAATGGCTATGGCTCTGCCGATGCCGCGCGATGCTCCTGTTACCAATACATATCTCATCTGATGTTTCTTTTCAGTAAATTTAGGGATAAAAAGCCCCTCTTGTAACTTGCAAAGATAAGTATATTTTCGCAAATCATTCCATTATTTGCTTTTATTATTAGATTTTTCAGTAGGGAGCATAAATGTGGAAGGAGAAAAACAGCCCCTCTCACCCCCTACTGGCCTCACCCCCGGCCCCTCTCCAAGGGGAGAGGGGAGTGGTATGCCTTGTGTGTTGCAAGTTTGTTATTGGTTGACTTGTTATCTGC
>ERZ772986.1135-NODE-1135-length-15365-cov-12.306532_pt1 | contig 15365 bp, 9 predicted proteins | sample MGYA00511898_ERZ772986 | MGnify/ENA primary metagenome ERZ772986 (study PRJEB29015, sample SAMEA2737934) | human oral metagenome | biome: human oral; feature: human-associated habitat; material: dental | place: China | collected 2148 ... | reverse complement strand
CTCATCGCTTGCAGCGTCCCATGCAGCGCGGTATGGGCATACTTGCACACATTACTTCACTGCCTCAAAGGCCCGGTGAGGCTCTCTCCGCCAAAACAAAGAAAACAAGTCATGCGGGAACGATTGGCGCAAATGCCCATGACTTCGTTGATTGGCTGGAAGAAGCAGGGCAAAAATACTGGCAGATTTTACCTATAAATCCGACGGATGGATTTGGTTCTCCGTATGCGGGACTTTCGGCGTTCGCCGGAAATGCCGAGCTGCTTGACGGGGGAGCCGACGGGGCGCTTGCGCGTTTTGAAGCGCTGGCACATAACACGTTCTTTCGATATCAATACCAGGAGTTCTGTAAAAAGAATGCGTTTTGGCTTGAGCCATACGCAGCTTTTCGCGCATTGAAAGACCACTTTGGTACTGCGGTGTGTTGGCAGGAGTGGCCGGAAGAATATAAGACGTATACACCAGAGCTGGTGGCTCGTACCGGAGTAAGAGAAGGCGCCGAGCGCAGGCGCCGTATACAGTTTATGTTTGAGCGAGAATGGCATGAGCTTAAAGAGTATGCGCATAAGCATGGGGTTCGAATTATCGGCGATATGCCCATGTTTGTTTCAGCGGATTCGGCCGATGTGTGGGCCCATCCGGAAATTTTTGATCTTGATGCAGACGGCTATCCGTCTTCCCAGCCAGGTATTCCACCTGATTCTTTCGCTCCTCAAGGTCAGTTGTGGGGAAATCCTGTTTATAAGTGGGATGTCTTAAAGCAACAAGAATATGCGTGGTGGCTGCAGCGCTTTGAGCGCTCCTTTGACCTGTATGATTTTACACGTCTTGATCATTTTATAGGCTTTACCTCGTTCTATGATGTTCAAAGCGGTCATGCGGCTTCGGAGGGAAGCGATGTTTTTGGGCCGGGGCTCGATCTTTTCCGTGTTGCGTTCCAGCACTTTGGCGCGCTGCCATTGATTGCCGAAGATCTTGGTTCCATTACGCCTGCGGTGCGGGCTCTTTTGGCCGAGACAGGTATACCGGGTATGTCGGTGGCGGTATTCTCAAATCAAGATCCACGAGAACGTTTTGAGGCAAACCTTGAGACAATCGTGTATACCTCAACGCATGATACGCCTACGCTTGCAGGGTATCTGAAGCGGCGCTTTATCTATCCGGATAATGAGGACGCCTGGTGCGACGGATCTTTCGACGAGAAGACCCATGAGGCTTTTGAGCGAGTACTTAAAAACGTGTTGACGCTGCCCAATGATGTGGCCGTCATACCCCTGCAGGATATCCTTGGACTTGACGACTCTGCCCGCATGAATGTTCCCGGAACCGCTGAGGGGAATTGGGCGTGGCGTTGTCCGTCCGGAATGCTTACTATCGCCGTGGCAGAAAAGCTGCGCGCATTGGTAAAACATGTAGCTCGGTAAGAAAAAACTACTGGCTGCTAAACCGGTGGTCGGAAACGGCTACAATAGCACTCAGATTGAATCAGTTACAGCCCGCGTGTTTATGCACGTGGGCTTTTAGTGCGTCAAGGAGTTTTAGTGTTTATCAACCGAGTTGCTTCTCGCCTTTTATCCGCCCCGGAACTCACTGCTTTTTCTCGACGGCTCTCTTCGGGCTTTGATGTTACCCTGGCCGTTGCTCAAGGTGCGCGCCCTTTGGTTTTGGCCTCGATATGGGCTCAATCTCCGCGTCCTACCATGTTGGTGGTAGCGGGCGAGGAGGCAGCTGATCGTACGGCTCGTGCGCTGGCAGCGTGGCTTGGAAATGATGTGGTGTCGCGCTATCCCGATAGACATGATTATCCGTGGTCAGACGCCACGCCTGATGATGTGTGTATCGGTATTCGCTGCAATGCCGTTGCACGCCTTGCGGCGGGCGAGAAGTGCATTGTGGTTGCGAGCGCGCATGCACTTCTGCGCCGGGTACCACCTGTTGGATCGGGCTATTTTGTACCAAGCACCTTTTCTGTGGGAGATGAGGTGTCTTTTGAAGAGGTGCCGGCGCTTCTTGTGGGTATGGGATATGTCGATACCGGAGAAGTTGATGTTCCCGGTTCGTTTCACGTACATGGCGATACGGTTGACGTGTTCCCGGCTCAATCCACCAGTGCGGTGCGCCTTGAGTTTTTTGGCGATGAGATTGATCGTATCCGTCGCATGGTTGCTGCAACCGGTCAGACCATCGGTGAGCTTGAGTCGGTGACCGTGGTACCGTGTCGAGAGCTGGCCTTTACCTCAGAGACTATTCGAAACGCCGAACGGGCACTCTACAATCGTGCCCAGGAAAATTCTGCGGTTGCCGCCGATCTTGAGCTCATTCAACGAGGTGCTTCCGCACCGGCGCTTGAGCGCTACCTGCCCGTTTTGTACGGCAAAACAGCAAGCCCGCTTGAACACATATCTCCGGAAACCCTTGTGGTACTTGCAGAACCACGCTCTCTTTTTGACGACTGCCAGCACGCTATGGATGATATTGAAGCTGCGGCACAGACGGCAAAAGTTAAGACCGAAGGACTCTATACCGTGCCACGGGAGCTGGACTTTGGTCCACAGCAGCGGCTTTCGTTTGCTTCTCTTTTGCGGGTGGGAGGGCAAGTTACCGCAGAACTCGCAGTTCATCAGCCCTCCATTGCGGGCTCTGATGCCAAGTTGATTGGCCGTGTTCGCCAGCTCGTAAATGATAACGACGTGGTTGTTTTTGCCGTTCCTGATCGAGCGGCACGTGAGCATCTGATGGGTCATTTTAGTGATGAAAATATTCCATTTGAGGTGTCTTTGGGCACGTCAGAAGAAAATATCCCAAATTGGGATATTTCAGATACCTCATACAAGCCGCTTAAACGGGGGCGGGTAACATTTACCGATGCTCCGGTTCCGGCCGGTATCGTGATACCTTCGGCGCATCTTGCCGTTCTTTCCGTCTCTGACCTTACGATTCGTTCTGCTCGCAAAAAACACCGTTCCAAGCGCATTGATCCCACGAGTGTTACGTTCCCCTTCAAGCCGGGTGATTATGTTGTCCACGCAAAGCATGGCATTGCGTACTTTAAAGAGATTGTGCGTGAAGAGGCTGCTGGCAGAATGCGTGATTACTTTTTGCTTGAATACGCTCATGGCGATAAGCTCTATGTCCCGTTTGAACAGGTGGACCGGTTAACGCGCTATGTAGGACCTGATGGCGCAGCACCAAGACTGACACGGCTGAGCACTGCCGATTGGTCTCGTGCGACAGCCAAGGCGCGCAAGTCCGCAAAAAAGTTGGCATTTGACTTGGTTGACTTATATACCCGTCGTGCTTCGGTTCCGGGTTATGCGTTTTCGTTTGATACTCCGGAACAAGAAGAGATGGAGGCTACCTTCCCGTATCAGATGACACCCGATCAAGAAAGCGCACTTGCGGATATTAAGCTTGATATGGAAGCTCGCAAGCCGATGGATCGCCTGCTTTGCGGAGACGTTGGCTTTGGTAAGACCGAGGTCGCATTGCGTGCCGCGTTCAAGGCATGTCAGGATGGCCGCCAGGTTATGATTTTGTGTCCCACCACCATTTTGGCTCAGCAGCATTTTGAGACGTTCTTCTCGCGCTTTGCACCGTTTGATTTGCAAGTGGCCGTGCTTTCCCGTTTTGTTACGCCTGCGCTACAGCGCAAGGCGCTGGAAGGCTTTGCTGACGGCTCGGTAAACGTGCTGGTAGGAACCCATCGGCTGCTCTCGGCGGACGTGAACCCTCATGATTTGGGTCTCGTGATCGTTGATGAGGAGCAGCGCTTTGGGGTTCAGCATAAAGAGCAGCTTAAAAACATGCGTGAGCAGGTTGACGTGCTGACACTTTCCGCAACGCCTATTCCGCGCACGATGCAGATGGCCATGAGCGGCGTGCGTGATATGAGCCTCATCATGACGCCACCTCCGGGAAGAAAGCCGGTTAAGGTGACGGTGGGAGAGTACGATCCCAATCTTGTATCCGCCGCCATCAGAGCCGAGCTTGCACGTAAAGGCCAGGTATATTACGTCTCAAATCGCGTTACGACTATTGATGATGCGGTGAGTCGTGTGAATGAGGCGGCGCCGGAAGCGCGCGTGGGGGTGGCGCACGGACAGATGAGCGCCCGCGAGGTGGAAGACGTGATGTTGCGTTTTCAGGAGCATGAGATAGATGTCTTGGTGGCAACCACCATCATTGAATCGGGTATCGACAATCCCCATACCAACACGCTGATCATTGAAGATTCGGAGCGCTTGGGACTTGCTCAGCTGTATCAGCTTAAGGGGCGCGTGGGCCGTGGTCGGCAACAGGCGTATGCGTACTTTATGTTCCCGGCGGAGATGCCGCTTACCGAAGAGGCAACGGCACGTCTGACTGCCATCAACGAGTATCAGGATTTGGGCAGTGGCATGAAGATTGCCATGCGTGACTTGGAGATTCGCGGAGCAGGCTCACTCATGGGTGCTGAACAACACGGCAATCTTTCCGGCGTTGGCTTTGACCTCTTCACGCAGATGCTGGGCGAGGCGGTCGCAGAGGCCCGCGGTGAAACGCCCGATGTTGAGCAATCGGAAGTCACTCTCAATCTGCCTGCCGACTTCTTCCTGGATGAGGAATATCTCCCGGAAGTTGATCGGCGTGTACTGGTGTATCGCCGACTTGCGGCGGCTCAGGATCTGGCGGATGTAGACGAGATACAGCAAGAGACAGAGGAGCGCTTTGGTGCTTTGCCGCTTGCGGGTAAAAACCTCTTCGACCGCGCTCGCGTGCGCATCCGTGCCGAGCGACTTGGCCTGTCTTCGATTTCGCTTACCGGAGGGCGCCTTGTATATCAGGGGGTCAAAATTCCTCGCGAGCAGGCACTTACGTTCAAGGCGCGCGGTGCCATCTACTATCCCAAGTCAGAAAAGCTTGGCTATCCGTTCCGTCACAAAGATGAGCAACTTATGCCTGCGGCTCTGGGCGTTCTTGAAGAGCTTGGAGGAGATGACGAGGAGCTGAGTGACGAGGCGGAAGCATAACGCGTATCCGCCCACCTGAATAGGAGTATCCATCAGAGGGTATCCCGATATATGGTGTGAAACGTTTTTTGAAAGCCTGTTTGTGGAACAGGCAATGCTGACACAGGCAATGCTGACAATACTGTGGCAACTTAAGAACCGAAAGGAGTCCTCTACCTATGAAGCAATTTAAGACCGAAAGCAAGAAGCTGCTTGATCTCATGATCAACTCCATCTATACCAATCGCGAGATCTTCCTGCGTGAGCTCATTTCCAACGCTTCGGACGCGCTTGACAAACTCTCCTTTGAGAGCCTTATCAAAAAGGACGTCAATGTAACGGACGCTTTGGCAATCAACCTTGCGTTTGATAGAGACGCTCGAACCATCACCGTCAGCGACAACGGCATCGGCATGACAAAAGACGAGCTCGATAAAAACCTCGGCACGATTGCACATTCCGGATCTGAGCAGTTCAAGGAAGAGAATGCCAATCACCAGGGCGACAACATCGATATTATCGGCCAGTTTGGCGTTGGCTTTTATTCCAGCTTCATGATTGCCCAAAATGTTCGCGTAGTCAGCCGCGCGTATGGCGAGAAGTGCGCCTATATGTGGGAGTCTGACGGTGTACACGGGTATAGCGTTGCGGAAGCAACGGATGTCGAACTCCCTGAATCTTTACGCGCCGACGACTCTCACGGTACGTCCATAACGTTGTTCCTTCGCCCCTCCACGGAGACGGAGGACACCGACCAGTTCCTCTCGGAGTGGAAACTGCGCGAGCTTGTACGTCATTACTCAAACTATGTGCGCTATCCCATTCAAATGATGGTCGAGAAGAGCCGCGAGCTTCCCAAGCCGGAAGATGCGGGCGAGGACTATACGCCGCAGTATGAGCAGTACCAAGAGCTTGAGACCTTGAACTCCATGACGCCCATCTGGAAGAAGCGTTCGAGTGAGGTGGAACAAAGCGATTACGACGAGTTCTACAAGACCACCTTCCACGACTGGGAGAACCCCGCGCGTACGGTGTCGTTCCACGCCGAGGGGGCGCTCTCATATGACGCATTGCTCTTTATTCCCGGACGCGTGCCGTTTGACCTCTACAGCAAAGATTACGAGAAGGGTTTGGCGCTTTATACCTCCAACGTTCTCATCCAGGAGAAATGCGCTGATCTTCTGCCCGATTGCTACAACTTTGTACGCGGTGTCGTTGACTCTCCTGACGTAACCCTCAATATTTCCCGCGAGACGCTGCAGCAGAACTCTCAGTTGAAAGCCATTGCCCGACGCGTTGAAAAGAAGATCACGTCCGAGCTTGAGACCATGCGTGACAACGACCGCCCCGCCTACGAGCAGTTCTTTGAGAATTTTGGCAGGGGACTCAAGTTTGGAATCTACAGTTCCTACGGCGCCAAAGCGGACGAGCTTGCCGACCTCCTGCTTTTTTGGTCTGCACGTGAAAAGAAGCTTGTAACGCTCAAAGAGTATGCGCAGGGTCGAAGCGAGGGCCAAGATAAGATTTACTATGCCGCAGGTAGCGATCGTGAGCGTCTTGCCAATATGCCGGTTGTGAAGAATGCCCTTGCCCACGGCTACGACGTGCTTCTCTGCACGCAGGACGTGGACGAGTTCATGTTCCAGGTCATGCGATCGTACAAGGCCGAAGCCCTTGTGCCTGCGGACGCAAAGGAGTCTGGTGCCGATGGTGCCACCGACTCTGCTGACGACTCCACCAACAAGTCCGCCGACTCCGCCGGTTCCGCTGACAAAACCGCTTCCTCCGAAAACGCTGCCTCTGAGCCTTCGCTCTGCGACCTCGAATTCACCAATGTTTCCGCCGCTGATCTCAACCTTGCAAGCGAGAAGGAACAGGAAGAAGCAAAGACGGCAGGCGAGAAGCACAAAGATCTTCTCGAGGCGTTGGCAAAAGCACTTGACGGAAAAGTAACGAACGTTACAACCTCGGCTTCTTTGGGAGAGGCTCCGGCTCGGGTAGCGGCAGAAGGACCCGTCTCACTTGAAATGGAACGGGTGATGGAACAGGGTCCCGATGCAGGCCAGATGCCTAAGGCACAACGAGTGCTTGAGATCAATCCGCAGCACCCGGTGTTCCAAAAGCTTGTTGCGGCACAGGCCTCGAACGAAGAGGACAAACTTGCACTTTACGCAAGTCTTCTCTATGACCAGGCTTTGCTCGTCGAAGGACTTCCCGTGGACGATCCTGTCCAATTTGCCAAGAATGTTACTGAATTGATGTAGCAATGGCGGGTCTGCGCGGGTGTATGCAGGCAGACGCGTGTGCGTGAATCACTCGGCACAGGGAGGCTTCATGTATCAGGAAACGAAAGACTCGTTGTTTACCGCTCCGCAGCTGCGCTGGGGTGTTATCGGTTGCGGCGTTATTGCCAATCAGATGGCAGAGGCGCTTGCGGCGGAGGGTCGCCACATTGACGGCGTAGCCAATCGCACCCATGAGAAGGCAGTGGCGTTTGCGGACAAACATGGTGTGGCACGGGTGTATGACACCATTGACGACCTTATCGCCGCTCCTGACATTGATGTGCTCTACCTTACAACACCTCACAACACGCACATTACGTATCTGCGGAAGGCTCTTGCGGCGGGTAAGCACGTGCTTTGCGAGAAGTCCATTACGCTCAACTCCGCCGAGCTTGCCGAGGCGCGTGAACTGGCCTCTGCGCATGGCGTTCAGCTCATGGATGCCTGCACCATTTTGCATATGCCGCTGTACAAGGAGTTGCAACGACGCATTGACGCAGGAGATTTTGGTCGGGTTAACCTCATACAGGAGAATTTTGGCAGCTATAAGGAATACGACATGAAGAATCGCTTCTTCAATCCTGAGCTGGCGGGCGGAGCGCTTCTCGATATTGGCGTGTATTCCCTTACCCTTGCCCGCCTCTTCCTTAAAAGCCAGCCACATGAGGCACTTTCGATGATGAACCCTGCGCCTACGGGAACCGATGAGACTGAAGGTATTTTATTGCGCAACGCCGAAGGTCAGATGGTCGTGCTTTCCCTTACCATGCACTCAAAGCAGCCAAAGCGAGCCATGATTTCTGCGGATAAGGCCTATCTTGAAATTATGGAATATCCTAGGGCCGATCGGGCGTCCATCGTTTGGACAGAGACCGGCGCGCGAGAAGAGCTGCGGGTTGGCAATACGACACAAGCACTGAGCTATGTGTTGGCGGATATGGAACGCGCCGTTGCGGGAGACGAATATGCACGTGCACAGCTCGGGACTTCGGCTGATGTGATGGAGCTTATGACCAACCTTCGTGTCGATTGGAATTTCAAGTATCCCGAGGAGCTGTGATGGCCGAGCAAACCAATCAAACCAATCAAACCAAGCAAAGCGTAAGCGCAACAGGGATTACGAGACTTGCGGATTTGGTTGATACACAGACGCGGCATCGCCTTGGTGCCCCTATGGGACATCCTGAGTTTGACCGCTTGGTGCGCACCATCTGGCGCCTTCGTCAAAGCGACGGTTGTCCGTGGGACAAGGCGCAGACACATGATTCCATTACCAAGAACATGGTCGAAGAGGCCTACGAGGCCGTTGAAGCTATCAAGGAAGGTTCCTCCGAACATCTCCAAGAAGAGCTGGGAGACGTGCTTGAGCAGGTACTGCTTCATTCACAGATTGAGTCGGACGACGGTGGGTTCGATATCGACGATGTGTGCCGCGCCCTTAACGAGAAGCTCGTCCGTCGCCATCCGCATGTATTTGGACCCGAGGCAGGAAACGCGCACGATGCCGATGCCGCACTTGACGCGTGGGACAGCGTGAAAGCTGCCGAGCGTGCCAATGAAGAAGACCGCGTGCATACCGAGGGGCTTCTCGATAGCGTTCCGTACTCGTTGCCGGCGCTCATGCAGGCGCAAAAACTCTCCAAGCGTGTGGCAAAAGTGGGGTTTGACTGGGATTCCGTTCACGACATCTGGCAGAAGGTTGCTGAAGAGCGCGCGGAATATGAGGCTGAGGAACCGGGCTCCGAGGCTCGTGCGGAAGAGTTTGGCGACCTCCTTTTTGTCATGGTACAGCTGGCTCGATGGGACGGAATCGATGCAGAGGAGGCGCTTGCCTCGGCCAATCGTAAGATGCGCCGCCGCTGGTCGCGCATGGAGGAGCTTGCGGGTCAGAAGGGCTTCTCGCTTGAAGACCACCCCGAGGTGCTTGAAGACTTGTGGCAGCAGGCAAAGTCGGAAGAGAATATCAAAGAGTAGAGGTAAAAAAGCGTCGAGTCAAAAGCAAATGAAATTTTTGCGAGAAGCTCGCTGAGAGTGTCAAGCCTGCTATAGTCTGCCATACTAAGAGGACGCCTTGCACCAATAACGAACTAGAAACGAGTAGGCGATGAGTTTAAGCTCTACGGACAAGACAGCTTCGCAAAAGTCTCAACCTGTGTCTGGACGCACGGGAGGTCGTGCACCTGTGCAGACCATAGGATCCGTCTCACGACGTGGGATGGATACCTCTGATGAGCAGGCGAGAAGGACTTCAGGTCAAACCACAACCACGCGTCAAAGTGTTGGGGCACGTAAGGGCACAGGAGTGCGTCAAGGGGCGACGGCGCGCTCTGTGAGCAATGCAGAGCGTAACGCCGGTCAAAATCGTCACAAGACGCGCGAGAAAAAACAGGTCGCTAACCTGCCTGAGCGGGTTCGCACTATTTTGCGTGCGCATAAGAAGCTGACTGTTTTTATATGCATTGTCGGAGTTTTGCTGATTGGCTTTTATGGACCCGTCCAAGGCTACTATCGTGCCATACGAGACGCACAGGAATTGCAAATAACGCAGCAAGAGGTTGAGAAAGAACATAAAAATCTTAACGAAGACGTTAATCGTTTGCAGACGCAGGAAGGCATTCAGGACAAAGCGCATGAGCGCGGGTATGTTTCTGAGGGCGAGACGAGCGTCTCGGTTGAAGGTGTCGGAAATACCACCACTGACAACAAGCCAAAAGAGCAAAAGCGGCCAGAAAATCCCTGGTACATAAAGCTTTTGGATTTTGTTTTTGGATATGTGCCAACTGATACACAGAATTGATTTGGAAACTCGCAGATGATTGCAGTAATTGATATTGGTACGGTAACGGTTCGACTGGCTGTCGCAGAAGTTGTCGGTGGTCGCGTACTGCGCATGGCCAAACACTCTGAAATATGTAACCTTGGTGCCGGTGTCGATGCAACCGGTTTGCTTGACACCGATGCCATCAAGCGTGTGTATATGACAGCTGCCTCGTATGTGGAAGCCGCAAAAGAAGCCGGCGCACAGGCCATTGTGTGCACGCTTACTTCGGCCGCGCGCGATGCGAAAAATGCACCCGACCTTGGTATGGCTCTCGCTTCTTTGGGCCTTGAACCTATGATTATTCCCGGAGAAATTGAAGCCGCACTTACTTTTCTCGGGGTTGCACAAGACTTTGGCGGTCGGCAGATTCTTGTGGCCGATAGCGGTGGCGGCTCTACGGAATTAGCGCTGGGAAATGTTACCAACAACACTATCAACCTGCCGTTTATTCGTTCGCTTGATGTTGGATGCAGGCGCGTGACAGACCGCTTTTTATCTGAGGGTGATATTCCTGCACCTGCCCATCTTGAAGCCGCCCACGCCTTTGCTTCACGACTTATGCGAGATGCGCTTGCGGCTCCCGAGTATCAAGAGGTCATACGGCCGGAAGTGCTTATAGCAACGGGAGGTACGGCTACCAGCCTTATTGCCATGAATGCTCAGCTTGAGCCCTACGATCCCGCTTTCGTGCACTTAAGAGGCATTTCGGTTGAGGATGTGCAGAAACTTGAAGAACTTCTCGCCAAATTGCCGGTGGAGGAGCGCGCAAAGCTTCCGGGACTTCAGGAAAAACGTGCACCGGTAATACTGGGAGGGACAATCGTACTTTTTGAGCTTATGCAGGCAACGGGCTTTACTACGATGATTGCCAGCGAAAGCGACTTACTTTTTGGACTTCTCATCACTGCGGCAGCCGTGCAGGAAGGAAGGCCTTCTCCAGTGGTTTGGAAGCCGATTTTGAAACCGCTTGGCGGGGTGCTTGGAGAACCTCCCCAAAAACCGTTTAAGGAGAAATAAAACTTCTAGTGCACGTAAAGGTCACATCGTGCGACAATATCGATGCATTCGGGGGCGTGGCGGAATTGGCAGACGCAGGGGACTTAAAATCCCTCGACTTCGGTTGTGTGGGTTCGAGTCCCACCGCCCCTACCAGGTATTTTATAAATTATGTAGCCGGTTAAATGGGACTTTATAAAATCTCAAAAGTTCAATCTGTCTGAACGTTACAATTTGTATGTAATGCCTGAACAGAGCTTTACATTTCTGTAGTTTTGGGTATAGTAAAGACAGTGATATGTTCCGTTGTATTTTACGAAACCGGAACCAAAAGATAGCTGCTTCGCGTAGCTATCTTTTTTTGATTGGATTAAAAGATGGATAAACCGTTTCTTACTATTGATGAACAAATTGAGTTGCTAAAGAGCAGAGGCGTAGAGCCAAACAATGATACTTATAGATTGTTGCTATGCGAAGGTTATTACTCTCTAATCAACGGCTACAAAGATCCTTTTCTTGACAGTGAGAAAACGAAGCTGGCATCTGACGATAGATACAAAGAAGGAACAACATTTGAGGATATATATCGGCTGTTCAAGTTTGACAGAGAGCTTAGATCTGTAACTTTCCATTACTTGACAAAAATAGAGGTGATGATACGTACAATCTGTTGTTATACGTTTTGCGAAAATCATCAAAAAGAAAATGCGTATCTTGATATCAACAACTTTTCGGAAGCAAAAGACTATATGCCTGGTGAACAGTATTTTATTAGTGATTTTTCAAAATTCCAAAGTAAGTTGAATTTTATAATTCAGGGAAAGACGAAGTTTAACTTTGTAGAACATTATAGAAACAAATATGATAACGTTCCGTTATGGGTAATTGCCAATGCAATGACTTTTGGAAATGTTGAGCATCTATACGATCTTATGAAGCCCAATGAACAAAATAAGGCTTGCTCTCGAATTATCAGAATGATAGGTAAAGAGCATTCTTCTGAAAAGCTTATGTCGCGCCAAGATCTTAGAAAGTACTTAAATAATCTGGTTAAAATACGTAATATTTGTGCACATGATGAAAGGCTCTATTGTGCTTCCGTTTATGGAAGAAATCAGTCAAGGTATATTGACATAATGGATATGGCCATAGAACTACTTTCGGAGGAAGATGTCAATGAGTTTGCTCTTAAGCTAGCAGAAATTATTATTACTTACAGTGAAGAAAACAAGATAATACAGAGCACTTTGTACGATAACGGTCTGATTCAGTTTGCTTCTCGGTGGATTAGACAGCAAGGAGATGAATCTTGATTGAAAAGACTTCTGCTGGCTTTTAATTATAAGTACCTCAAAGATATGAAAAAGTGGACATTGAAAGTTTACTTTCCGGGAAAACAGAGGGCTTCTCGAATAAAACGGTTCTTCATATCAAAACTTTATATGAGAGTTTTGGCGATAACAAGGTTTTTGGAAGAAATGCAGTTATGGAACTTCTCGGCCTAAAGAGTTCGAGAGCATCCAAGTTAATTTCCAATTTGGTGCAGGCGGGTATTATTGAGTCTGTATCAGGTTATGGAAAAGGAAAATATAGATTCAGAATTTAATCAGGTGGCTTTCAGCGATCCTCTTTTTCAAAATCTGCTAAAGAATGCTGAACAGTTGGTGGATTTGACCTTCTAGAGGCCTGCTTAGAGACCAAAACCAACAACTATTCACGATTCCTTAGCACAAGACACCAACTGTAGGCTGTTTCTTCGCAGGTTTTGAAAAAAGCGAGAAGGACGCCCAGTTGCGAAAGTGCGATTGTTGCAGCTTTCGCAAGCGAGAAGGACGGCAGGGCTATAGTACTAAATCTCAGAGATGAGGAACATTGCATCCTTAAAGCTGAGAGCCAGGTAGGCAGGTGAGCGGACTGAATCCCAAGGAGGGCGGCTCTACCATCTTGCCTTGTTGTAGTATGATATCAATCAAGTATTCAGCTATGAGGCAGATTGGCGTATATGCCCCGGCTGATCGTGATAACTCTAGGTTCGTTTGTTTTCTGGTAACAGGAAAAGGCACAGTAGTGTCAGGCGAAAAGGGGTTGTTATGAGGATCAGTAGGCGAGCGTTTCTTCTTATTGCAGCATATGCCGCATCTCTTATTGGAATGCCAAAAACTGCGTTTGCATCTAAGAAAAAAGAATCGGATACAGTTCAGTTTACGGAAGAGATGGCGCTTGAGTTCGCTGATACGTTCGTTCAGGGTGTAGGAGAAACTTCCGGCCTTGTACCTTCTGAAACAACGAAGATATATGATCCTGCCTTGGGTGCTATCGGCTACATTGTTGATATAGTTGATGCCTTTGGGAGTCCTCACGGTTATGTTATCTATGACGTAACTGATGACAGCTTGATATCGGAGTATTCTTTGGAACCCGGCGCAATAAGTCCGTATGCATCAGTCACTCAAGATATTCCCATGCTGTATCGTGATGATGATTCTTCAGTCATTGCTCTTAAGACGGAACCGTTCTTTTATGTTGCTGCTGAGAGGGACTCTGGGATAGTTTTAAGTGCTCCAGAGACCTATGGATACGATATGGATACGTCCATTCCTTTAAGCAGTACTCCTGATTCCGGTAGCTGGGATGATATATTCTTTGATAATAACCTTGCTCGGAATTCAAAGTATCAAATTACTGAGCATGTGCTGGTTTCCACTCAAGAATTTATGCCATTTGCCGAAAAGCCTGTGGAAGCGCAAACAGGAAGTTATGCCTGTGCAGTTTCAGCCCTTCTATGCTGTACTCGCTTCTATATATCATCTAGTTTATTCTATAAGGACTTTTCTCTAGGGAATGGACTGAAGCGTCACTATGATGCCCTTTGGTCGCTTTCAGGTACCGAGGAGATTTATATAAAAGATGAGGTTAGATATGGATCCACTCCTAATAATAGGATCGGTCCCGCTCTCGTCTCATATTGCTCTCAATATGGCAAAAGTGTTACCAGCAATTTTATTACCTCCCTTTCGTTCCCTTTATTCCGTAGTACGGTTAAGCGGGGCGACATGGGGGTATTTTGCTGCGGGATCAATCTGAGTGGAAAAATACATTCACATGCGATGGCTGTTGGCGGATGTTTGGTGGCACAGCCAAAGGGTACTTCAAAACCTTCGATGCATGCTCTTGTAGTTGCCGATGGTTGGAATGGCTATGCGCGATATGTCAATGTAGGATATACAAAATATACTTACAATGACAGTGTCTTTTTTTCCAGATGAGATAGGGGGTCTGTTTGTATGTCTGTCTTAATAAAGAGAAAAGGTTTTATCATTTTTTCAGGAGTCCTGCTATTTGGAGGGATTGCCTTGGCTATATCAACCTCAAAAGAGAGCAGCAAAGAGGATACCAAAGAGGGTACCAAAGAGAATAGCAAAGAGAAGGCTATTTATGGTACAGATGACAACCATGCTTCATTTTCGTATATGCTTTTTTTGACAGGTCATATTGTCAGTATTGATGAGGAAACTAATACCTTCCGATTGCATGTGATCGTTGAAGATGATTCCGAGAGAACCTTGGAAGTTCATTTTGGTGAAAAACCTGCGAGTGGTGTTTTGGTGAATGTCTCCGATTACAAGGTCGGCGATCACGTTACGATAGCGTACTTTCCCTATGATCGCAAAGGATCGTATATCAATGCCGATTCTGTCGACATATTCCATGAAGGTTACGATCGAGTACGGAAGGATGATCGCATACCGGAATACATCTATTGAGGCGGTCATAAGATGGCACCCATACACCTATAGGTATTCTTTTCACGATAGCCGGTGAGGTTATGAGCGTTTGAAGAGGTATTTTTCTGGCCGTGGTCGTTTTTATGCTCTACAAAAAGGCTGATGAAGAGAGGAATGCCAGTCAGGGAGTAGGAGATGTATACAGGCTCTAAAGGGTCTCTTTCTACCAACCGTAGGCGATTCTTTAGCGTAACCCACCAACCGTTCAGTGTTTCTTAGCAGATTCTTGAAAATGAAGGAGTGCGCGCAGAAGGCGACAAGCACAACTGGCTAGGCGAGAAATACCATGGACTCTCTACCTGCGTATATGTCCCATACCATCTTCCGATGCTATCCGGCGCGCACCCTCCATGGCGTTCTATCTGGCACAACCTTTCTATAACTTGTATACTACTTGTCTATAATCGTGACCATCCGGTTTGTCGATTTTTATACGTTAGAAGGTTGCAGTGTGCAAAAAGGCTACAAACGACAATCGAATATATCCTCA
>ERZ772986.1134-NODE-1134-length-15366-cov-3.899680_pt1 | contig 15366 bp, 14 predicted proteins | sample MGYA00511898_ERZ772986 | MGnify/ENA primary metagenome ERZ772986 (study PRJEB29015, sample SAMEA2737934) | human oral metagenome | biome: human oral; feature: human-associated habitat; material: dental | place: China | collected 2148 ... | reverse complement strand
TAAGCCTGTAGCTAGCGTTCATCCTGAGCCAGGATCAAACTCTCCATTGTAAAATGTCTGCGCATCAAGGGAATCCCAAAAAGAGAAACCCCAAACGCTAAAAGTTTTATGCCTTGCGGCATTATCCCATCAGGACGAGCACCCAAATCTATCGTAGTTCCACTCACCTGTACCGGTTACCCACGTCTTCCATAAGAAGACAAAGGAGAACCGACGGTTCTTAATGTTCTACCCAAACGCGCCCATCCCATAAAGAACAAGCACGTCTGCTCTTGTACTACTACTGTCTATGTAAATCTTTCAATGAACTCTTTTTCAATCGCTCCCAAAGAACTTCGTTCCCGAAAGCGGATGCAAAGGTAGGGCTTTTTTAAATACCACGCAAGCCTTTTTAAGAAAAATATCGAACCATAACGCAAGTTTTTGGGTTTCTTTACACATTGATGACATAACAGGGATGTACACCTTATTAATATATAAACGGGCTAGTTTGTGAGTTGATGAGTTTGTGAGTTGATGAGTTTGCGGATTTAGAAGTTTGTAAAGCTATAATGCCGTTTTGAGCTTTTAATCTTTCAACAACGTGGGAGGAGCTTGTTGTTTTTGTGATGCCAACACAAAATAAGCACTTCTCTTCATGTGCGAGGTGCAGGTTCAATCAACTCACCGGCTTATAAACTCACGAAAGCCCAACACCTCCCAAACGCATCAACTCACCAAACTATAAACTCACAACCCAACAACTCACGACATATAAACTCATCACCTCGTCTGTTCACAAGCTCACGCACCCATCAACACACAAACTAATAAACTCATCAACTAATAAACCCATCAGCTCAAAAGCTTAAATTGTTATTTTATTTTTACAAACCCACTCTAATTTTCACTCCGTTCTAGAGAAAATACAGGTCCAAAAGTAGGTAAAAAACCAATATTCCTGACCTTTCACACCTTTTGTTTTGTCTGTTTTTAAGAACAAAACCTGCATTTTGCACCATTTAGCCTTTCTAGATTGGTTGCCAACTCATTATTATTGTTGCCCAAAAACTCGCTTTTTGCACCTAAAAAACCACTTTTTAACGACTACTTTGCACCTTCGAGCCATTAAAAACATAGTTCGAAAGGGTTTTATTTATACCATTTCAGCGGATGTTTATGCAAATCGTTTCGCATTTAGTAGCATTATTCACTGTATTTTGCACCATTTTACCTTGAGTTTTGCACCAAAACGCACTGCGTTTAGCGGCATATTGCACCGCGTTTAGCACCAAAACGCACTGCATTTTGCTGCAAATAGCCCAGAAACAGGTGTTAATGGCGGTGTTTTTAAATAAAAATTCATTTTACCGACATTTAGAATTATCTCCTTGTAGCATCAATACAAACCCTCGAGAGAATCGATTTTTTGGGGCAAGGAAAGCGATTGGTGGACAAAAAGGGCACTCATAATGTTAAATTCCCTACCGAAAAGTTGACAATATTTCAGGCTGACGGGTTGACAAGTTAACAAGAGGGCAAGTGAACTTGTGAACAAGTTATAGTCAAACAGAATTGGATTCAGAAGGCCATAGATACACCGTAAGCAAACCAAAATGTTCCTTTGCCCCTGCGTAAGGGTATGCAGATGCCATGCTATACGCATCTTGCTAGTTGCTAACAACAATTTTCCAAAAGCAATTCTGTTTGGCTATAATCGTTCTTTTCTCGTTTTCTAAAAGTGCGTTTTCTCGCCACGACAATGTTCGAGCAAGCTCGACATTGTTCATCTGGCTTAACGAAAACGTTCATCTCTTCGTGTGTTGGCATAAATACGTCCACTTTTGACATAAGAACATAAGGAACATAAACCTAAATCGGCTGCTAGAAAAATAGGCTTTCATTTTGCCAAAGGAAACACCAAACACGCGCAAGCAGTTAAATCGCAGGTTGTATTTCAAATATCAGAGGAAGATTTCCCTAACACTTTGCTTTTGAAAATTCGTAATGGCCGATTTCGGATAAAGAATCCATCTTGACTTTTTCCGCATTATGTGCCACTGGAAAGATACTTTCAACTTGTAGAGAATGCACTGAACGACCTTCAAAAGGTTATTTTTTCGAGGCCCAACCACGTTTTGACACTGGCAAAAGAGGTACTACACCGGTTATTATCGTAGCTTTATCCAGTACTCCGTACATGAGAAGCGTGTTTATCTTGGTTTTGCTGCACAAAGATATTAAACTCCTTTCAAGCTATAGAAATATTATACCCCAATCGGTCGTTTAGACAGCTTATCAACTATTTTAGGTTGTTTCCATCGTTTCCTGTTCATCTTTCGTTTGCTTGTCGGCATCTTGTCTGTCTTATTCTCTCGGCGTAGCCCGCTATATCTTCAAGGATAAGACAGTCAATATGCTCACCAATACACAAAATCTGATCAAACACTAACGTCCGATTGGGGTTAAAAGCCAAGACGATTTCTATACATACATAAACTGAGATTGTATATGTTCTGGCTCTGAAACCAATAACCCCCTAAGTTTGAACAGGTAACACAAACGCCAACAGCCATGCAACAAAGATGTATGGCATGGCGTAAAACCCTCGCGGCGATACCCTCCTATGGGGCGCAGTTAGCTTATCGCCGCCCAATCAATATTTGTTTTGCGCAATTCTTTCAGTCTATTCCACAGCATGGCGTGTTCGGGAAGGTTGCAATCGGGGTCGCGGTCGACGATTTTTTGAGCCTCATCGCGAGCCAATTGCACCAATGCGCCATCGCGAGCGATGTTGGCTATTTTAAGGTCGAAGGCCATACCACTTTGTTGTGTGCCTTCAAGGTCGCCCGGCCCACGCAACTTCAAGTCGGCTTCGGCAATACGGAAGCCATCGTTGGTTTCGCACATAATGTCGATACGTTTGCGTGTTTCGGCAGAAAGGGCGCGATTGGTAACAAGTATGCAATAACTTTGGTCGGCTCCGCGCCCCACCCTACCGCGCAATTGGTGCAATTGTGACAAACCAAACCGTTGCGCATCGAGTATCACCATCACCGAGGCGTTGGGCACATTCACCCCCACTTCGATAACTGTTGTGGCCACCAATATCTGCGTTTCACCACTGGCAAAGCGCGCCATCTCTGCCTCTTTCTCCTTCGACTTCATCTTTCCGTGTATCTTGCTCATCTTATACTCTGGAAAAATGTCGGTCAACGCCTCGTAACCTTCCTCCAAATTCTTTAAGTCGGTCTTCTCGCTCTCCTTTATTAGCGGATAAACGATGTACACTTGGCGTCCCAACCCTACCTGCTGACGTATGCCGGCATAGAGACTCGTGGTTTGATTATCGTACTTATGCAGCGTTTGTATGGGCTTTCGACCAGGCGGAAGTTCGTCTATCACGCTCACATCCAAGTCGCCGTAGATGGTCATGGCCAACGTTCGCGGTATAGGTGTCGCCGTCATCACCAGCACGTGCGGCGGATTGTCGTTCTTACCCCATAGCTTGGCGCGCTGTTTCACGCCAAAACGGTGCTGTTCGTCTACCACGGCAAGCCCCAAATGGGCAAATTGCACGGTGTCTTCTAGCAGGGCATGCGTGCCAACCAGTATGTGCAGTTCGCCCAACGCAAGCCTTTGCAGCACGTCGGCACGGCGTTTGCCCTTAACGATGCCCGTTAGCAGCTCGGCCGTTACGCCCGTTCCCTGCAACATTTGCTGCACGGTGGCAAGATGTTGTTCGGCTAATATTTCGGTGGGAGCCATGATACACGCCTGAAAGCCATTGTCTACGGCAATGAGCATGGACATTAACGCCACGAGGGTTTTACCCGAACCCACGTCGCCTTGCAGCAAACGGTTCATCTGTTTGCCGCTCGCCATGTCTTTACGGATTTCGTGCATCACACGTTTTTGTGCGCCCGTAAGTTCGAAAGGCAGGTTATTGTGGTAAAAGCTGTTGAAGTATTGGCCAATCTTAGAGAAATTGTAGCCACGATATTTGCGCCGATGGAAGTTGGCATAACGCAGGATGTTGAGTTGAACATAAAACAGCTCTTCGAACTTCAAACGCATTTGGGCGCGCTGCAACTCATCGGTGTTATGGGGATAATGCACGCCGCGCATGGCTTGGTCGCGCGAAACAAGGTGCAGGGCATTAGTGATGAAAGGCGGAAGCGTCTCGGCCAGCGGTGCTTGCATCTGTTCGAGCAAGCCCTTGGTGAGCCTTTCCATCGCACGCGACGTTATGCCCGCCTTCTTCATTCGTTCGGTTGTGCCGTAGTGTGGCTGCATACCCATCTCGGCAAGTTTTAGTTCAGTGGCCTCGTCTATATCGGGATGGGCAAACTGATAACGCCCTCCGTACACGCTAGGCTTACCAAACACGATGTATTCTACCCCCACTTTGTAGGTGCTTAGCACATATTTGGCCCCTTGAAACCAAACCAAGTCGGCCACGTTCCACCCATCGGTGAAGTGGGCCACGATGCGTTTCTTGCGCGGTCCCATGTCAAACTCCTCAAAGCTCAGTATGCGTCCCTTCACCTGCACGTAAGGCATATCGCCCTGCAATTGGGCAATTCGGTAGATTTGTGTTCGGTCAACGTATTTGTAGGGATAGTATTCGAGTAGGTCGCCAAAGGTGTTGATGTTGAGTTCTTTACTCAAAATCTCTTTCTTTCGCGGACCAACGCCCGCCAGATACATGATGTCTTGGTCTAGAATAGAGTGCATTGTGGGGTTACGTTTGTTGTGGCAAGAGGCTAGGCAATGCGTTTTTACATGCGCGTTTGCCTAGTCTAAGCCGTGTCGAGCGGAGAGAACCAACAGGCGTTCGCACACTTCGAGGTCGAAAGGCGCGGTTATCTTGATGTTCTCTTTGTTGCCCTCAACCATTGCTATCGGCATGCCGAGTGCCTCTACCACCGAAGCATCGTCGGTAAAGTCCGAGCGATAGGGTTGTTGGTAGGCACGTTTAAGCAATTGCAAGTCGAAGGTTTGTGGGGTCTGCACCAGTCGATAGGCATCGCGGTTCACGGTTTGGCTAGTGCCATCGGGCATCACTTGGCGCAATGTTTCCACCACAGGCGTTACGGGTATCACGGCTTTGGCTTGGTGTGCCACGCCGAAACATCGCTCAACAACAGCTGCCGACACCATCGGGCGCACGCCATCGTGCACCGCCACCACGCCTTGGGCATCGCTGGGGATGAGAGCCAAACCATTGCGAACCGACTCGAAACGCGTTGTTCCACCGTCGGCCAAGAGGTAAGGCAAGCTAAAATTGTGCGTTCGGCATAGCTCGTGCCAATATATTTGCTGGTCGCGTGGCAACACCAACACCATTTGCAGCTGCGCATCGAAGCTGTAAAAGCACTCCATTGTGCGCATCAACACGGGCTTTCCGCCAAGCAACAGAAACTGCTTAGGCACGTCGGCACCCATGCGCAGGCCTTTTCCGCCAGCAACGATGATAACATAATTCATCGCGTGCAGCGGTTAAAGGCGTTCGGCCATAAGGTGTTTGTAGCGCATGGCCACTTCTATTTCGTCGGCCTTATCGCGGCCAACCAACAGCGTGAGCAACGTGTAAGCGTAAGGAAGAGCGGCGGCAGGCCCTTCGCCCGTTATGATATTGCCGTCTACGGTCACCAACTCGGCCGTATATTCTGCCCCATGCAAGGTGTGTTCCACGCCTGGATAGCAAGTGGCGCGCTTGCCTTGCAGCAAGCCTAACGTGCCTAACACCATAGGCGCAGCACAGATTGCGCCAATCTTTCGGCCCGTTTCGGCTTGTCGGCGAAGTACTTCGGCCAGCCCTTTATGTTCTTTTAGATTGGTCGAACCAGGCAGTCCGCCAGGCAATAGCAAGAGGTCGGCATCGTCGAAGTTGGCGTTTTCGAACAGCATGTCGGCCTTAACGCACACGCCATTGGTCGATTCCACCAGCTCGCGGCCCATAATACTCACGGTTTTCACGTCCAATCCGCCTCTTCTCAGAATGTCTACGGGAGCCAACGCCTCGATATCTTCAAATCCGTTGGCCATAAATTGATACACTTTTGCCATATCTTAAATTTGGTTTGTCGTTATTATCGTTACTGCAAAAATAGCCATTTTCGGCGTAAATGTAACAAACTGTGCGTATTTTTTACTTCTACGACCAAACGTTTTCGCAGTTTTAGGTTAGCGGCTACGTGATTAATACAATTAGTTGGATGAGAAAGAAGGGCGTTTTGGTAGCCAAACAAGTTGACAAATGCTTTAGCCAAACTAGTGCTTTCTCGGTGTTTACGACAAAAACCACACATACCACAATTGCATCATGCCACCTCCATTCCTCACATTATCCTATCCACCCAATAACCCTTACACGTAGCAAACAAGTCCTAGGGAACTACTAAAAATCATCAAGAAACTCCCAAAAAGATTTGCCATATCGGGAAAATGTCTTATTTTTGCAATATAAACGAATGTGCCGAGAATGTGCATCACTGACAAAGACTTAAGTGAACGATTGCGCACCGCCATAAGAAAGAAACACTTGCAGAATGAAAATCAAACGTGTAGAAATTGAAGGATATAGAGTGCTAGACGACGTAAAGGTGGACCTTGGTCGACAAATCAACGTCTTGCTAGGCCTTAATGGCGCAGGAAAATCCACGTTCCTCGGAGCGTTGGAAACACTTTTGTCGTGGTTTGTGGCACGTATGCAAGCCAAAACAGGTAAGGGAAAGCACATCTTACAGAACGACATTACCACGGGGAAAAACCAAAGTTGGTTGCAATTGGAACTAGATGAAGGACAAAAATGGTCGCTCTTCAAACAGAATGAACAACTGCGGGAAGAACAACTAGGCAGGTCGGATCTTACGCAGATGAACGAATTAGTCAATCAATTCTTTCCTACAACCTTGCAACAAGCGAAGATTGATACCTACTTACCTATAATTAGCTATGGTGTTGATCGTGCCGTGACTTCTACGCCTACCTACTTTAAAGCTCAACACCTGCTTAAACCCATTGATGTTTATCGTGGTTGGAACGACGAAAAGGTGGATTTCAAGGCGTTTTTCGAATGGTTTCGCGAACGTGAAAATATAGAAAACGAGCTATTTAGGCAAGACAAAGAGCACTTTAAGCCCGACTATCAACTGCAAGCAGTAAGACAAGCTCTCGAAACAGCACTGCCCGAATATGGTAATTTACGCATAAAACGTCGTCCAACACAAGTTGTACTAATGAATAAAGGCGATGAAGAGTTCAGGTTCGACCAGCTTTCCGACGGTGAAAAATGCTACATCACACTCATAGCCGACCTTGCACGCCGAATGGCAATGGTCACTTCGCCACATCAAGACCCACTACAAACGGCTGGCATCGTACTTATCGACGAGGTGGACTTGCACCTACACCCCGCTTGGCAACAAACGGTGGTTGACAATCTCACCCGCACTTTCCCCAACATTCAGTTCTTTATAACCACCCATTCACCATTCGTAGTGTCGAGCGTAAAGACAAACGAAGACCGAAAAGTGTTCGTTCTGGACAACGGTAAAATAGAAGAGATGAGCGATGAACTATATGGCGCAACAGTAGACAGCGTATTGCTGCGCGCCTTTGATCTGAAAACATTGCACAACAACAAGGTGCAACAACATATTGACAAGGTGTGGAGCAGCCTTGCCAACAACAAACAGACAGACGAGAACTACAACGAGGCGATGAAATGGCTAAACAACAACTTATCACCTGCCGATGAAGAATTTGCACGCATTGCGCTTGAAATGGCCAGAAGGAATAAAATCAGGGAGGGGAAATGAAGCATATAAATAGAAGTTCGCCTTTATCCCACTTCACGTACTTTGTCGCTAAAAAGCCTAAACAGTGGAAGGATCTAGCCATAAACAATTACATGCTGTATGATGATTGCAGGAAAACATTAGCGCAAGATCAAGACGGTAAGAGCGGATACACCGAATTACCATTGACTAAGAAACCCAACGTATGGCATATAGACCACTTCCTGAAACAAGACCACTTCCCTAGACACATCTTCGATTGGCAAAACCTCATCGTAGACAACCACTCAAAAACATTTGGGGCTGATTTTAAAGATTCGTATATTAAGAAAAAAGATGAAAACATAAGGTTGATAAATCCCGTGACAGAAGAACCCGAAGACTTCTTCACTTACATGGCGAATGGAAAAATTGTGCCACGAGACAACCTCTCAGACTATGATAGAAGTCGAGCCATATATACCATCCAAGCATTCAACTTGAACCATCCTGAACTGATAAGGATACGAACCGAGTTAGATAAAAGTATAAAAACCTACAAAGCAGGAGGACTAGATGATGACGAAATTACAATGGCATTAAACAAGAATTACGGGTTAGACACCTTCGTTAAATACGTTTTGGCCTATATTTAAGTGGCAGAATTGTGGCACGCCACCCCACTTTCCCCATCCCAACACAACGATGACGAACGCTTTGAAAACATACGGATGGCTCGCAATAGCGGCATTGTGGTCCACGGGAAACCTTGCGGCACAGACTTTCAGCATCGAAACGGTGAACGATAGCCTGAACTATCTCACGCTGAAAACCGACTCGACAACCGACAAATGGCCGCTGCCCTACCCCGTTTACCGATTAGAAACGGCCGACGTTAACGGCGACGGGCGAACAGAAGCGTTGGTGGGCGTGATTAAAAGCACCCGTTTCTATCCGCAAAAAGGGCGCAGGCTCTTTGTTTTTAAGAACTATAAGAACCGCGTGCGGGCGATGTGGATGGGCTCAAAGTTAGGCGGAATACTGCAAGATTTCCGCTTTGTGGATGGCGTTGTGCGAAGTCTTGAAACCACCACTAAGGGGCAGTACGTAGTGGCCGAATACCGTTGGCAAGGCTTTGGGTTCGAGTTTGTAAGGTTCTTGGTCGTTAAAGTGGGGCGAGAAGAGGCCTTGAAGGTGTTTAACCAATAGCTATTCGCGAAAAAAGGAACACCCAACAAGCCGCACAACACAGACATATAAAACAAGGATAAAGGCTAACGTGTGCCATACTAATGCCAACAAGCACGATGGCACACCTTATATATATAGGGCAGTAAGCGCGCCCGAAAACAATAGAGACAACCGCCTTGGGGCAGAACGGGCAAGTAAAACGAACACTAACCGCCGACATCTGCCCCCTCGCTGGCTAGCAATGATTTTCCAAATCCGATGTGCACATAGCCCCAACAAGGCAATGGCACGCACATCATAAACATTAATTATCAAATGAAAAGAACCCTACTACTAATCGCATTCGCCGCCATAGGGGCGTTACTCTATGCCGACGACAACCCTAAGCCTGTGATTTTACCTGGTAAGGGCAAACTGAATGTGGAGAGTTTCAACAAAGAAGTGAACCTCAAAACCAACCTCTCGAAACTGTCGCTCGCCGAACTGCGCGTGCTTAAAAACGCATTTAAAGCCCGTGAAGGCTTTATATTTAAAGAAGCCGACCTGCGCAGCATCTACGCACAAACATCATGGTACGACTCGTTGATGTGGATGCGCTCGGACAACGAGAACGAACCGCTAGACGACAGCAACCCTAACGACTGGGGACAAAGGCAACCTAAGCTTAGCAAAGCCGAACAAGACTTCCTTAAAAGGATTGAAGAGCAAGAGAACAAAATCCTGAACAGCAAGCAGAAACTACCCAAAGGACAGATTGTTAACCTCGACCTGCTGCTCAATCCCTATCAACTAGACGACTTCGACCCAAAGCTGCACAGTGCCATCAGCCGCAATGGGTTTGCCATTGTGCCCGACAATTTGGAACAATTGTTCCACGTTTACGAGAAGAACGACTACTCCAACTTCCCCAGTTTCGTAACAACCGACCTTTACTTGCAGCTTTTCCATTTCTATTTCGACAACATTCTGCGCGATGCCGAAGAGAAAAAGCTCGACGCACTGGTGAAAGCCTTCTCGCAAAGCATGTTTAATCGCATGACCAAACTCGTAACCACGCCCTCAACAGGCAAGCAAACCAAGGCGGCCGCAGCCTTCTGCCAAGCCTATTTTGCCGTGGCATTGGCACTTACAACGGGCAAAACGCCTGCTGGGGTGAGTGCCGCCTACAAGTCGCAAGTGGCATCCGAGATAAAGAAGGTGATGAATTCAGAAAACGAAATCTCCCCTTTCTTGGGCTACACACAGGTGAAATATCGCTATTCGCTATATCGGCCACGCGGCCATTACAGCCGTTCCGAACGCATCAAGCGCTATTTCCGCACCATGATGTGGCTACAAAGCGTGCCCTTTGGCACCGACAAGCCCGACCAACTGAAACGTGCCTTGCTCATTGCCCACACCATTGGCAGCGACCCACAGATGAAACGCACCTACAACAGCATGTTCGAGCCCATCACTTTCCTCTTCGGCGAACCCGACAACATCACCATCATGCAGGTTTACGACCTGATGAAGGGCCAAACGCCAGAGAAAATATTCACCAATGAGAAACTGATGACCGACATCGCCAAACGCATTGACGAAGTGGGAGAAAAGCAAACGCGCATCCGTCCCAAGTTTGAACTAACCTCGCGCAACAAGATTAACCTCATGCCCCAACGCTATATGCCCGACGCAGAGGTGCTGAACGAGATGATTGACGCCACAAACAATGTCACCAAGCGCGACGTTCCGAGTGGGCTCGACGTGTTTGCGGCCATTGGTTGCTCGGCTGCCGAACGCATTTTGTTGAAAGAACTACAAGAGGATAAACGCTGGGAAGGCTTTGTGCCTACGCTCCAAACCATGAAACTACGCATGTCGGAGATAGCTTGGACCACCACCGTGGCCAACAGATGGGTGGATGCCTTGGCCGAAATGAACAAGCCCGTGGCTGGCGCACCTTACTTTATGCTCACCCCACAATGGGAAAAGAAGAACCTCAACACGGCACTGGCCTCGTGGGCGGAACTGAAACACGATGCCATCCTATACGCCAAGCAGCCTATGGGAGCCGAATGCGGTTCTGGCGGCCCACCCGATCCCATCGTGAAAGGCTATGTTGAGCCCAACATCCCCTTCTGGAAGAAGGCTGTAGAATTGGTTTCGCAGATTGAAAGGGTGTTTAAACAATATAAGTTAAACACGCCTAAGATGGATGCTTCCACGGCTAGCGTGAAGGAAACAGCCGAATTTCTGCTACAAGTAAGTCAGAAAGAGCTATCGCCAAACCCCATCCTCACCGACGAGGAATATAACGCCATCGAAATCATAGGCTCTACGATAGAAAACATTTCGCTTGACCTTGCTAGACAAGACGACCAACATCTCGACGGCTGGGACAACGTTGAAGGTGCCGACAAGAGTGTGGCTGTAATTGCCGACGTATATACTGCCAATGCACCAAACAACCCTAACCACTCCATTCTATACGAGGGAACAGGGCCTGCCTATACCATCTACGTGGCTGTGCCTATTGGCAACGAGCTCTACTTGATGCGTGGTGCTGTGCTGTCTTATCGCGAACTGAAACAGTCTACCGACCAACAGCGGCTCACCGACGAGGAATGGCAAGAGAAACTCAAAACCAAACCGTATCTGGGTGTGCCTAAATGGATGGACGAAATTATGGTTCCGCTAGACAATCTGCCCAAAGATAATGAAGAAGTGTTTTATAGTTCGGGATGTTAAAGTGAGGAGTTAAGGAGTTAAGGAGTTAAGGAGTAAGGAGTGAGGAGTGAGGAGTATGTAGTAAGAAGTATGTAGTAAGGAGTATGTAGTAAGAAGTATGTAGCAAAGAGTAAGTGGTAAGCGATAAAGCCAAATGCCTATCTGCGCTATGGCACACACTCTTGTTAACTCGTCAACTCACAAACTCATAACTTACTAAACTCATCAACTCACGAACTCATCAACTCACGAACTCATAAACTCACGAACTCATAAACTCACTAACTCATAAACTCACTAACTCAATTAAACTCATAAACTCACAAACTTCCCAACACAATACATGACCACAAGACCCACTCAACATCCAAGAAACGCGCCCCATACATCCTTTAATGTTATGGGGTGCGCATTCTTTTCCCACGCCACGGCTTATTGCCGCGGCGTGGTTCTTGCCTTATGTCTTGCCCTCATGTGCGCGGAAACCGTATGGGCGCAGAAAGCCGACACGCTATCCGTGGTGTTTACAGGCGACGTGTTGCTCGACCGCGGCGTGCGCAAGCGCATCGAATACTTAGGCTTAAGCAATTTCGTGGGTCCAAAACTACAACAAATCTTTAACCAATCGCGTTTTGTGGTGGGCAATCTAGAATGCCCGGCAACCAAGATTAAACAACCCGTTTTTAAGCGTTTCGTGTTCAGGGGCGAACCCGAATGGCTCACCATGCTAGCCAAACATGGTTTCACCCACCTCAACTTGGCCAACAACCACAGCATAGATCAAGGGCGCGAGGCACTGTTAGACACGCGCAAGAACATAGAACAGGCGGGTATCACCCACTTCGGGGCAGGTCGTAACATGACCGAGGCCGCCCAACCCCTGCTGCTGGCCACCCATCCACGCCCAGTTTACATTCTCGCCTCATTGCGATTGCCACTCGAAAACTACGCTTATCTGCCCGCCAAGCCCTGCGTTAGTCAAGAGCCACTAGACACATTGGTGGCTCGCATCAAGCGTTTGCGCCATAACGAGCCCAACGCCTACATCGTGGTAAGCCTGCATTGGGGCATCGAACACCAGCTTACGCCCACTGCTCAGCAGCGTAGACAAGCGCGTCTACTGATAGATGCAGGTGCCAACATCCTTGTTTGCCACCACACCCACACGCTCCAATCCATCGAACAATATAAGGGTTGCCCCATTTATTACAGCATCGGCAACTTTATTTTCGACCAAACCAAACCCATCAACACCCGTGCCTGCGTGGTTAGGGTGGTACTTACAGCTAACGATGCACACGTTGAAACCATCCCGATAGAAATAAACGAATGTGTGCCAGAGGTGTATCAGTTGACGAATTAACCATTTGACGAACTAACCAGTTGACGAGTTAACCATGTACGCTTACTACTGCCAGCACGAACGGTTGCAAGTCATGCTGCTCACGGTCAACGGAGACAGCAAAATGGGAACGCAGAAGTAATCTGTCATTGACAGACAGTTTTCAGCTTATGGATAATACATTGAACAACTTCCGCCTAGTCACTTTTTGATACATAACCACGTTTTTTCGCAGACAATTGGGGTAGATTTTTGGATTTTATCGTATCTTCTTCCAGCACTTTGTGCATGAGCAGCGTGTTTATCTTGGCTTTACAGCACAAAGACAATAGACTCCTCTCAAGTTATGGAATCATTAAACCCAAATCGGTCATTGCATATTAAACCCTAATGTATAATGAAACATCGTGCAACCGGCATCGCAGATGCGGGTTCAAAGCCTATTGAACTGTCCAGATTTGGATGTAAAGGTATGGGGGCAGGACATTAGAGAATATCTTATGACAAATGACCGAATGGCCTTATTCCACACCTTGACGATGTAAACTAATACAAAATTATAAATTAGCGTTTAATATACAATGACCGATTGGGGTTTATTGGTTAACGCGATTTTCTTTTAACTCCCCATCATAATCCTTACAATCTAGAATAAGATTATTTTGGAGAGATTTTATACGCTTGAGTTTCAATGAAGTTGATTTAGAAAAACCATTGTTATACGTTATTATAACGTATCGAGAATTGGCATTTTTAATATATACACTGTGCCAAAAATAGGTATCTTGCATATTACATACCAATTGATGGATGTTTATCTTGTGTATATGAGAATTCTTTAAATCTATTAATAAAATAGTCCCATCATCCTGATTATTATTAATCTGAAGACATAACAATAGCTCCTCTTTCATATGGTAAGCAATTCTATTTTGCATATTCTCTCCACATAAGATAAGACATTTCCCATGAAAAAAATCAATGCCTGTTTTTTTGTTGTACAACTCTATCCCCTGTATACTATTTGCTATGAAATAGGTTATGCAGAAATAATTTGTAAAATCTATCCCCTCATAACGGGAATTATATTTTCTCCACAAAACAGTGTCATTCATGTATATCTGATTTTCGGTGATGATATTCTTCATAGAATTACCATTCTTCAAAAAGAAATACAATAAGGAATCTCCTTTTTGGTTTGTAATGTTCAATTCATAGCCTTTTTTCAGCATATAATTCTCTTCTACTTTATTTTGTGCATATATACTTATTGGCATGAAAAATAAAAAGGAGAGAGAATATAATATGTATATATTTTTTCTTTTCATCCTTAATTCCGCAACTAAATACGTAATTTATTGTTAATACATTTTATAAGCCTCTGATGAACAATAAGTTCCTCGGACATTTGCTATCTGTAGAATTTTCACTAACTTTATGGTACGAAAATATCGTAAATTTCTACGTAGCATCACAAAGATAGCAATAAAATATGAGAACAGCGTCCCTTATGGTGGTGTTTTTAATGTGATGAACGGATTGGAACAGTTGCGGAATCAAGAAAACTCAAAAACTTAAATTGTTATTTTTTATTTTACAACTCCGCACCAAATTTCACTCCGTTCTAGCGAAAATATAGGGCTTAAAGTAGGTAATTTGCCACTATTTCTTGCCTTTCACATCTTTCGCTTTGTCTATTTTTAAGAACAAAACCTGCATTTTGCACCATTTAGCCTTTCTAGTTTGGTTGTCAGCTCATTATTTTTTAAGCCCAATTACCCGCTTTTTACCCCTAAAATTCCATTTTTTAACGACGATTTCGCCCTTTTCCGCCCTGTTTTTCATGGTTCATAAAGGTTTTATTTATACCATTGCGGTGTATTTTTATGCTTTTCGCCTAGCATTTAGCAGCATTTTACCTTGCGTTTAGCACCAAAACGCACTGCATTTAGCACCATTTCACCTTGCATTTTGCACCAAAACGCACTGCGTTTAGCGGCATATTGCACCGCGTTTAGCACCAAAACGCACTATATTTTGCTGCAAATAGCCCCAAAACGGGTGTTCGTGGCGGTCGGTTTAAATAAAAATTCATTTTGTCTGCATGTACAACTGCCCCCTTTTGGCACCAAAACAAACCTTCGCGAGAATCGATTTTTTGCGGCAAGGCGGGCGGTTGGTGGACAAAAAAGGCACTCATAATGTTAAAAAATACGCCGAAAAATTGACAGATTTGGGTTGGTGAGTTGACAGATTTGGATTGGTGAGGCGACAACTTCGGGTTAACGAGGCGACAAGTTCGGGTTGGCGAGTCGACAATTCCCAGGCTTAAATATCGTTAAAGGGAAGATGTTAGTCCCC
>ERZ772986.1128-NODE-1128-length-15384-cov-4.312023_pt1 | contig 15384 bp, 10 predicted proteins | sample MGYA00511898_ERZ772986 | MGnify/ENA primary metagenome ERZ772986 (study PRJEB29015, sample SAMEA2737934) | human oral metagenome | biome: human oral; feature: human-associated habitat; material: dental | place: China | collected 2148 ... | reverse complement strand
TCTCCTCATGTTTTTTGGTTCTTGCCTCACGCCCCCAACAAGGCCGTGCGGTCGTCCGACAAAACCGGCGACCCGTCATCCGGACCGGGCCGCCTCTGGCATGCCCGGGTCGATCAGTTGGCAAACGCTGCAATGCCGGTGATGGCCCTGCCCAGGATCAGCGCATGGATGTCATGCGTGCCCTCGTAGGTGTTGACCACCTCCAGGTTCACCAGATGACGCGCCACCGGGTATTCGTCGGAGATGCCGTTGCCCCCCAGCATGTCGCGTGCCATCCGGGCAATCTCCAGCGCCTTGCCGCAGGAATTGCGCTTGACGATGGAGGTGACTTCCACCGGCGCAATGCCCTCGTCCTTCATGCGGCCCACACGCAGCACGGCCTGAAGGCCCAGCGAGATCTCGGTGGCCATGTCGGCCAGCTTCTTCTGGATGAGCTGGTTGGCCGCCAGCGGCCGGTTGAACTGCTTGCGGTCCAGCGTGTACTGGCGGGCGGCCTCATAGCAGGCCTCGGCAGCCCCCAGCGCGCCCCAGGCAATGCCGTAGCGGGCGGAGTTCAGGCAGGTGAACGGACCTTTCAGGCCGCGCACCTCGGGGAAGGCATTCTCTTCAGGCACGAACACCTCGTCCATCACGATCTCGCCGGTGATGGAGGCGCGCAGACCCACCTTGCCGTGGATGGCAGGAGCCGACAGACCCTTCCAACCCTTCTCCAGAATGAAGCCGCGGATCTGGCCTTCATCATCCTTGGCCCAGACCACAAAGACATCGGCGATGGGACTGTTGGTGATCCAGGTCTTGGCCCCCGACAAGCTGTAGCCACCCTCGACCTTGCGGGCGCGCGTCACCATGCTGCCCGGGTCGGAGCCATGGTTGGGCTCGGTCAGGCCAAAGCAGCCAATCAGCTCGCCCGTGGCCAGCCTGGGCAGATACTTGTGCTTCTGCTCTTCAGTGCCGAAAGCCTCAATGGGCACCATCACCAGCGAGCCCTGCACGCTCATCATCGAGCGGTAGCCGGAATCGACCCGCTCGACCTCGCGGGCAATCAGCCCGTAACAGACATAGTTGAGCCCGGCGCCACCGTATTCCTCGGCGATGGTGGGGCCCAGCAGGCCCAGCTCACCCATCTCGCGGAAGATGCTCACATCGGTCTTCTCATGGCGGAAAGCCTCCTGCACACGCGGAAGCAGCTTGTCCTGGCAGTAGGCACGGGCGCTGTCCTGCACCATGCGCTCGGTATCGGAAAGCTGCGCATCCAGCAGCAGCGGGTCAGCCCAGTTGAAGGGGGCGCGATGGGAAGCCATGGGTCGTCTCCTTTTCATTATTCCTTGCGCGCATTCTAGCGACCCACAAAAGCCACCTCAAACGACATTTATGCAGTAACCTGTGCGATTCAGGAACTCTGGGATTCTTCACCCCGGCCCCTTCAGCTCCGCAGCCCATCCCGAAGCTCCGGGATCCCGGGCCCTGCGTCAGCCGTCCGGGCGCGCACGACCGCACACTCAAACTCCCACGCGTCCTCTCGCCCCAGCCTCAAGCCTCAAGCCTCAAGCCTCCAATCCCATCATGCGCAAGAAGATCCCCAGCACCCACGCCCTGCTTGCCTTCGAGTCTGCGGCCCGCCACGAAAGCTTCACCCGAGCCGCCGAGGAGCTGGCGCTGACCCAGAGCGCCGTCTGCCGACAGATCAATGCGCTGGAGGACTACCTGGGCGTACCTCTCTTTAGGCGTACCCGGCGGGGTGTGCAGCTGACCGAGGCCGGGCAGGACTACAGCCGGCAGATCGGCCCCCGGCTGGACGCCCTGGAACAGGACACCCTGGCCGTGATGTCGCAGCACGGCACCGGCAGCACGCTGGACCTGGCTGTCGTGCCCACCTTTGCCACCCGCTGGCTGCTGCCGCGCCTGGGCCGTTTCCAGGCCCGCCAGCCCGAGGTGATCGTGAACCTGCACACCCAGACACGTCCCTTCCTGTTCGACCAGACCGGCTTCGACGCCGCGATCTACTTCGGTGATGCTGGCTGGCCGGGCACCGAGGCACATTTCCTGATGCACGAATACCCGGTGCCGGTATGCAGCCCCACCCTGCCCGGCGTGCAGCCACACATGACGCCCGAGGCCATTGCCGAGCTGCCGCTGCTGCAGCAAAGCACCCGTCCCTACGCCTGGCGGCAGTGGTTTGCCGCCGCCGGCGTGACCACACCCCGCGCCATGACCGGCATGCGGCTGGAGCTGTTCTCGATGCTGGCGCAGGCCGCCATCGAACGGCTGGGCGTGGCACTGATCCCGCCCTTCCTGATCCAGCAGGAGCTGGCCAACGGCAGCCTGATCAGCCCCTGCCCCCAGAGCATGCCCAGTTCACGTGCCTATTATCTGATCGTGCCCGAACACAAGGCCGAACGGCCGGCCCTGACGTGCTTTCGGGAGTGGCTGGTGGGTGAGGCCACAGAAAACGCATGAACAGGAGATCTACCGAGAAGGCTGAAAAACCCTCTCCCTATCAACTCCAGATCCATCATTCCAAACCACCTTAACGCGAATATCATCCAAAGAAAAGCCAATATACCCCCTAATTCCAACAGTAAAATAATCACCCTCCCCCATGAAATCACGAGGAAACTTGTTTTCGTAACCCCAAAAATAATGTGACTTACCCATAAAATCCACACGGACATTCTCAGCATAATGTTTGCCTGCATTCTTAATACAAAGAAAATAATTATTCCCTTCCTTAATTATAGAAACCATGATTTTCGTTGCCCCTTTATTAGAAAATTCACTTCTTTCGGCGCCATTTTTTAACCTATATTCCATTATTGACACAATCAGTCCTGAAGCCGAAGTAAACAAAGAAGCCAAAGGAATCAGTCGATCAAAATAAACACCATTCTCTGCCGATAAAAAGGAAAACACACTTTCTTCAAACATAAGATACCTCCTTTTATGGAAAATTATGCCAATGGAATTGATTTGCCAAACAAATCAATCGAAACCAAGGAAAACCAGATAAACCCAGAGATATCACCTTGTCTTATCGTGGAAATCCACCTAAAAAAATAAAACCTATGTCAAATACCCTCCCACGAAACAATCAAGGTCAAAATTCGAGCGATAACAAACGCTCGAAAAAATCGCCACCACAACCAAGGTCAGCATAAATTTCTTAGCAAACCTTACTCGAAGAGCGCCGCCCCATAATCTACTCGCGGACTCACGCCCCGTCAATACCAACCCAAACAAGCACCCACCATCAGCACCGATTGGAGTATCGGTGCAATTTATTTATAGTATTTACGTCACATCTAAAATCCCACGGTCGTGCAGCCCCGTATCCAGCACCATTTTCAAAAACGACGCACCTTCTCCCTGCTTTCAGCCAGCGCTCTCTCCAGTGCAGTATTCGGCTTGAAGGCGCCATCCAGGGCCTGGGTGAAGGCTTCGAAATCACGCTGGGAAAGACTGATGCGGGTCTCCCGTGCCAGCAGCCCCTGCGCCTTCTCCTTGGCCGCCACACGCACGAAGGCGGCCATGGTCGCCCCCATCAGGGCCTCTGCCTTGGCAATCGCGTCCTTCTCTTGTGCGTCGATCTTCAGATCAAACCTGTCTTTAGTCTGCAGCCCCCCCCCTTGCTGTACCTTTTTTACCGTACCCTGAACATACTTGCCAAGATCTTCGTCTCCAAGCCAGGAGAATCGGCCCCTGGGTCTGATCAGCAGTCTGATCCTGACCAAACGGCGCAAGCACGCCAACTCCACCAGAACAAGAGACGGGGATGGCGGCACAGTCCTCGTGGCCCGAATCTGGTAGTGTCTGGCCTTTTCCAGGGCAACACCCCATCTGAGGGCGAGGTGTTGCCGTTGAACGTTGAAGCCAAGCCCTCTCCGCCCGCATGAAACCCACGACTCTGCACTGGAACCTGTCCCACAGCTATCGCTCGCTGCCCCAGGCCTTCTTCTCGGACGCTCAGCCCGCCCACTTCCCCAAGCCCCAGGTTCTGCTCTTCAACCAGCCGCTGGCCCGCGAACTGGGGCTGCTGCCGCCAGAAGACGCCACTGCGCCTGATGCCGGCGCCGGTGCCGATGCCAGGGCAGCCGCCCATCCGGCAACGCCGACGGCATGGCCGGATGACAGCACCCTGATGGCGGAGGCTGCCAGCTATTTCTCGGGCAACCGCTTCCCCGAGGGTTCCCAGCCGCTGTCGCAAGCCTATGCGGGCCACCAGTTCGGGCATTTTGCGATGCTGGGTGACGGGCGGGCCACCCTGATCGGTGAGCAGATCACGCCGGATGGGCAACGCGTCGACATCCAGCTGAAAGGCAACGGGCAAACGCCCTATTCACGCCAGGGTGACGGCAAGGCGGCGCTGGGACCGATGCTGCGCGAATACCTGATCAGCGAAGCGATGCACGCACTGCACATCCCGACAACACGCAGTCTCGCGGTCGTCACTACCGGCGACCGCATCCATCGTCGCGGCCCGAAAACCGGGGCCGTGCTGACCCGAACCGCCCAGAGCCATATCCGGGTCGCCACCTTCCAGTATGCCGCGGCCCTGCGCGACGTCGCCGCACTGAAGGCGCTTGCCGACTACACCATCGAGCGGCATTTTCCGGACATCCGCACCGAAACCGCTGAAAATCCGCAGCTCAATCCTTACCGGCTAATGCTGCGTCGGGTCATCGCGCGCCAGGTCGCCCTGGTGGCACAGTGGCAATCGGTGGGCTTCATCCACGGCGTGATGAACACCGACAACATGGCCATTGCCGGCGAGACGATCGACTACGGCCCCTGCGCCTTCATGGACACCTATGATCCGGACACCGTGTTCAGCTCGATCGACCATCAAGGCCGCTACCGCTACAGCAACCAGCCCCCCATCGCGCACTGGAACCTGACCCGGTTGGCCGAGACCCTGCTGCCGCTCTTCAGTGACGATCAGGAAGAAGCCGTCGACATGGCCAAGGAGGAACTGAACGCCTTCGCCAGCCAGTTCGAGGCCTGCTACACCCGGCGCATGTGCCAGAAGCTGGGCCTTTTCGCCCCGCAGGATGCAGAAGTGCCCGCCAGCGACCAGCTGCTGGCCGTCGACCTGCTGCAGCTGATGCTGAATCACGAAGCCGACTACACCAACACCTTCGTGCGCCTCACGCTGGATAGGGACGGCCAGGATGGCCACGATCTGGATGGCACCGAACCCCTGTTTTCCAGCGAGGCCTTTTCCACCTGGAAAACCCGCTGGCATGCGCGGCTCAATGAGCAGGCACAGAGTCGACAGGAAGCCGCCGCACGGATGAAATCGGCCAACCCGTTCGTCATCCCCCGCAACGCCCTTGTTGAAGCCGCACTGGAAGCCGCTGAAGCGCGCGACATGCAGCCTTTCAATGCGCTGCTGTCCATTCTGCAGCGCCCATTCGACCCCGAATCAAATATTCGGGCCTATCAGAAGGTTCCGAAGGACAGCCGGGAATACATGACTTTCTGCGGAACATGAGGCCGCGCACGGACGGGGCTGACGTCAGGCGCGGGGCATGGCAAAACGCGCCCACAGAACGAATGCATTCTGCAAACCAATAGCCAGAATGAGACTGAGCCCGGCGCTGAAGCCGGTCAGGATGGCGTCATTCATGATGCACTCCTGACTCTACCCCTGACTCATCACCTGGCACATCGTGGGCGCCCCCCAGATCGAGCCGGCGCTCAATGCGCCTGCTCCCAGTTCTCGCCCACGCCCACTTCGGCCAGCAGCGGCACCGAAAGCTGGGCCACACCGGCCATGCGCGCCGGCAGGTCGGTCTTCAGGCGTTCCACCTCGGCGTCGGGCACTTCCAGCACCAGTTCGTCGTGCACCTGCATCACCAGGCGGGCGCCCAGGTTCTCGCGTCGCAGCCAGGCGTGTACATCGATCATCGCCAGCTTGATGAGGTCGGCGGCCGTGCCCTGCATGGGGGCGTTGATGGCGGCGCGCTCGGCCATCTGGCGACGGCCCATGTTGGATGATCCGATCTCGGGCAGCCACAGCCGGCGGCCGAACACGGTCTCGACGTAGCCCTGTTCGCGGGCCTGGGCGCGGGTACGCTCCATGTAGGCGGCCACGCCAGGATAACGCGCGAAGTAGCGGTCGATGTAGGCCTGCGCCGCACCGCGCTCGATGCCCAGGTTGGCGGCCAGGCCGAAGGCGCTCATGCCGTAGATGAGGCCGAAGTTGATCACCTTGGCATAGCGGCGCTGCTCGCTGTTGACCTCTGCAATCGGCACGCCGAAGACTTCGGATGCGGTGGCGCGGTGCACGTCCTCGCCGTCGGCGAAGGCCTTCAGCAGTCCGGCATCCTGCGAGATGTGCGCCATGATGCGCAGCTCGATCTGCGAGTAGTCGGCCGACATCATCTGGTGACCCGGCGGCGCAATGAAGGCTTCGCGGATGCGTCGCCCTTCCGGGGTGCGCACCGGGATGTTCTGCAGGTTCGGGTCGCTGGAGGCCAGCCGGCCGGTGATGGCCACGGCCTGTGAATAGGTGGTGTGCACGCGCCCGGTCTGCGGGTCAGCCATCTCCGGCAGCTTGTCGGTATAGGTGGACTTCAGCTTGGCCAGACCCCGCCACTGCAGCAGCACCTTGGGCAGCGGGTAGTCCAGCGCCAGCTTCTCCAGCACGCTCTCGTCGGTGGACGGCTTGCCGGCCGGGGTCTTCTTCACCACCGGCAGCCCCAGCCGCTCGAAGAAGATCTCGCCCAGCTGCTTGGTGGATCCCAGGTTGAAGGGCTGGCCCGCCAGTTCGTGCGCCTGCCTTTCCAGCTCCATCAGCTGTTCGGCCAGCTGCTGCGACTGGGCCCGCAGCCGGTCGCGGTCCAGCAGCACGCCGTGGCGCTCCATGTCATAGAGCACCTGCAGCGTGGGCATCTCGATGTTGCGGTAGATGTGGCGCAGCCGTTCGCTGGCCTCGATGGCCGGCCACAGCGTGTGGTGCAGCTGCAGCGTCACGTCGGCGTCCTCGGCCGCATAGGTGGTGGCCACGTCCAGCGCCACCTGGTCAAAGCCGATGGCCTTGGCGCCCTTGCCCGCCACTTCCTCGTAGGTGATGGTGGTGCGATTCAGATGGCGTCCGGCCAGCGCGTCCATGCCGTGGGTGCGGTGCGCCTCCAGCACGTAGGACTCCAGCATCGTGTCATCGACCACGCCGCACAGCGTGATGCCGTGGTTGGCCAGCACGTGCATGTCGTACTTGATGTTCTGACCCACCTTCTGCGGCGCATCACTTTCCAGCCAGGGCTTCAGCACCGCCAGCACCTCGTCCAGCGGCAGCTGTTCGGGCACGCTCGCATAGTTGTGCCCCACCGGGATGTAGCAGGCCTGCCAGGGCGTCACCGCCAGCGAAATGCCCACCAGCCGCGCCGCATGCGGATCCAGCGAGGTAGTCTCGGTGTCGATGGCCACCCGGTCGGCCGCCTGCACGCGCGCCAGCCAGGCATCCAGCGCCGCGCGTGTGGTCACCGTCTCGGCCTGCAACTCGCCTGCGGGCGGAGCTTCCAGCACGATGCCGTCACGCGTGAAGTGGCTGATGCCGCCAGGCAGCGCTTCCAATCCCGCGGCGGCATCACCTGCCGCACCGCGCCCTGCCCGGCTGCCTGCAGCGCCCACCCCGGCCGACGCGTGTCCCGACGTGCCCTGCCCGGCCGAAGCCCCCTCACCCGCAGCAGCCCCCGTCGTACCCACGACGTGGCCCGTGCCCGCCTCGCGTCGCTGCCGATCGGCCACCAGCCGGCGTGCGAAGGTACGCAGCTCCCAGCGGTCAAAGAGTCCCAGCAGCGCCTCCTCGTCCTCGGGACGCAGCTTGAGCGTCTCCACACCGCCTACCCAGGCACTCAGGTCGGCGTCGCGCAGCACCGTCACCAGCTCGCGGCCGCGCGGCAGCCAGTCGCGTGCTGCGCGCAGATTCTCGCCCACCTTGCCCTTGATCTCGTCAGCGTGCTGCAGGATGGCATCCAGCGAGCCGTATTCGTTCAGCCACTTGGCGGCTGTCTTGGGGCCCACCTTGTCCACGCCCGGCACGTTGTCCACCGCGTCGCCAGTCAGCGTCAGGAAATCGATGATCTGCCCCGGATCGACGCCGAACTTGTCGCGCACGCCGGCGGCGTCCATCACCGTGGGCGGCACGCCGTCGCGGGTCATCGTGTTGACCAGCAGCGTCTCGTCATCAACGAGCTGCGCCAGGTCCTTGTCGCCGGTGGAGATGACGGTGCGCATGCCGGCGGCACGCGCGCGGGTGGCCAGCGTGCCGATCACGTCATCGGCCTCGATGCCCGGCACCACCAGCAGCGGCCAGCCCAGCGCCTGCGTCAGTTCATGGATGGGCGCGATCTGCGCCACCAGCGCCTCGGGCGTCTGGCTGCGGTTGGCCTTGTAGTGCTCGTACAGGTCATCGCGGAAGGTACGCCCCGGCGCATCGAAGACCACAGCGCCCAGCGTGGCACCCCCGTGCAGCCGGGTGTCGTCGCGCAGCCGACGCAGCATGCCGACCATCCCATGGATGGCGCCGGTCGGCTCGCCCGCCTTGTTGCGCAGGTCCGGCAGGGCATGATAGGCACGAAACAGGTAGCTGGAGCCATCGACCAGCAGCAGGGTCTGGGTGTCGGTCATCGGGAAACGTCGGTCTGACGGAAACAGGGCCGCGCCCGGGGGTCAAAGCCGGCCGCTCGGCCGGAGTCTGATACGCTCGGAACCAGCAAAGACAGCCACACCTGCCTCCGGAACCGCCCGGTACGGAGAGAAAAGCAGCAAAAAGAACCCGGGACCCATGGTCAAGAACATCCTGAAAGCAATCCCCAATACACCCAAGCTGAGCAACATGATGCCCAGCGAGCGATCGACCGCCATCAAGGCAAGAGAGTCCTGGCACGTGCTGGGCATTATCGCAGAGTTCGTCGAGGCCACCGAGGCGCTCGCGGACATCCGCCCGGCCGTCTCGATCTTCGGCAGCGCCCGCATCAAGCCCGACCACCGCTGGTACAAGGAGACCGAGACGCTGGCGCGCAAGCTCTCCGACGCGGGCTTCGCCGTCATCTCGGGCGGCGGCCCGGGGCTGATGGAAGCGGCCAACAAGGGGGCCTTTGCCGGCGCCTCAGCATCGGTGGGCCTCAACATGGAGCTGCCCAACGAACAGCACGACAACCCCTACCAGAACGTGTCCCTGCACTTCCGGCACTTCTTCCCGCGCAAGGTGGCCTTTGCCAAGTACGCCGCTGCCTTCGTGGCTGCACCCGGCGGCTGGGGCACGCTGGACGAGCTGATGGAGGTGCTCACGCTGATCCAGACCCGGGTGGGCCGACGCATTCCGGTCATTCTGGTGGGCTCGACCTTCTGGAAGGGCCTGCTGGACTGGATGAACGACACGCTGGTGGCCCATGGCACCGTCTCGGCGGCCGACATGGAGCTGATCCGCGTCATCGACGACCCGGACGAAGTGGTCAACGCCATCTTCGACTTCTACCAGCAGCGCGGCTTCTATGCCACCAGCGAGGAACGCCAGCTGAACCTGCAGCTCTGACCCGTCGGACCCGACCGACACCGCCCGACCGAACCGACGGGGCATTCCGTCACACGGTTAGAATCGGCGCATCCCCACCCCCGGATCCGCCCCATGGCCGTCTTCACCGTCGTCTCCGATCAGCAGCTCAAGGACTGGCTGGCCCAGTACGATGCCGGCGAGCTGCTGGCCATCGAGCCCATCGCCTCGGGCATCGAGAACACCAACTATTTCGTCGACACGGCCAAGGGTCGCTGGGTCCTCACCCTGGTCGAGCGGCTGCCTGTCGAGCAGCTGCCCTTCCACCTGGAGCTGATGCAGCACCTGGCCCGCCGCGGCATTCCCTGCCCGGCCCCGCTGGCCAACCGCCAGGGGCAGCTTTTCAGCATGCTCAACGGCAAGCCCGCCACGCTGGTCACGCGGCTGACCGGCAAGTCGGTGGTGGACACCACGCCGGAACACTGCCAGGCCATGGGTGCGCTGCTGGCCCGCATGCACCTGGCGGCCGCCGACTTCGGGCCGGCCCCGGCCAACGTGCGCGGCCCGGGCTGGTGGCCCCAGGCCATCAAGGAACTGCGTCCGAAGCTTGCGCCTGCCCAGCTGGCCCTGGCCGAGGACGAACTGGCTGCCCAGCAGGCCTGGATGGCCACGTCCGAATGGCAGGAGCTGCCCGCATCGGCTGTCCATGCCGACTGCTTCCGCGACAACGTGCTGTTCACCACGCCGTCCACTCCCGGCGTCATCGACTTCTACTTCGCCTGCCACGGCACCTGGCTGTTCGACCTGGCCGTGGTCTGCAATGACTGGTGCCTGTCGGCCGACGACGCCCATCTGGACCCGGCGCGCACCGAGGCCCTGCTGGCCGGCTACCGCAGCGTGCGCCCCCTGCAGGATATCGAGCGCCGAGGCTGGACCATGGCGCTGCGGGCCGCAGCCCTGCGTTTCTGGCTGTCGCGCCTCTACGACCTGCTGCTGCCCCGCGAGGCCGCCATGCTGCAGCCCAAGGATCCCACCCACTTCGAGCGGATCCTGACGGATCGCCGCACGCTTTCGGGAGAGCTGCACTGACATGGCCGGACAGACGACCTCCAGCGGCATCCAGGTCCACCGCGTACCCGCCAGCCATGGCTGGTACTGGCTCAAGCGCGGCTTCGGCCTGCTGGGGCGGGCCCCGCTGCCACTGCTGCTGCTCATGCTGATGCTGATCACGGCCAGCAACCTGTTCGGAATCCTGGGCATTCTTGGCCTGGTGCTGGCCAAGCTGGTGGTGCCGGTGCTGCTGGTGGGCTACCTGGCCACCCTGCGGGAGCTGGCACCGCCCGGCAGCGACACGCCCTTGGCCGCGCAGAGCGCCGCCACACCGGAGCCCGGCACACGTCCCTTCACGCAGATCTTCAACGCCCGCGTCTTCTTCGGCTGGGCGCAGGGCAACCGCCGGGCGCTGCTGGTCGTGGCCCAGCTGGGCCTGCTCAGCCTGGCCATCGACACGGGCGCTGCCTGGCTGTCGGGCTATCAGGACGCCGTGGCGGCCATGTTCGACACGCTGAGCCAGATGCCGGCCAACAAGGTTCCCGACGCCGAGGCCATGAGCAACCTCATCATGCCGGTGTTCCAGTCGATGATGACGATGGCGGTCATCACCGTGCCCTGCTACCTGCTGCTGTGGTATGCGCCCATCTTTGCCGGCCTGCACGGGCTGCCGCTGCTCAAGTCGGTGGTGTTCTCGGCCGTGGCCGTGGGGCGCAACGCGCTGGCCTTCGTCTGCCACGCGCTCTGCCTGCTGGTCTTCCTGATCAGCGTGGCCCTGGTGACCCAGGTGCTGAGCGGCACTCCGGCCCTGCCCTTTGCCTCGCCCATCTTCCTGCTGGTCCTGCCGATGGTATTTTCCGTCATCGCCTGCGCCCTGTGGGCCTGCTACCTGGACACTGTGGAAGTGGCCGGGCACGGCGGTATCCCCCCGCAGCTTCGGGACGAGACCGACCGGGGCTGAAGCCCCCGCCCCGCTTCATCATCCCTGCCTGAAACAACGCACCGACGTCCGGCCGGACAGGCCGCGGGCGTCGTGTGCGACGCGTCACGGCCACCTCCGGTCGCGAGGCCACCCGTCGTGCCCCCTCGGCCAATCGGCCGATGGCCCCTACCGCCGATTCCCCTGTCCCCTCATCATGCCGCGTGCAGGCACACCCGGCACGATGCCTGATGTCCCCATCGCGCCGGTCAACGGACTCCTTTTCCAGAAAGACCGCCCCGATGGCCACGCAATCGAGCAACATGCTCCACCCTGTGCCGACGCGCACCCTACCCGCGCAGACACGCCCAACGGCTGCCTTGCCCACGGCACACCCCCTGCGTGCGCTGCCCGGCAACGAGCCGGCTCACGGCCTGAAGCTGGCGGCTGCCGACGCCTCCGAGCCTGAGCGTCGCCATGAGGACAACAAGGACGACGAGGCGGCATGGCTGCCCAGCGGTAACGAAGCCGCCGCGGCCACCGATACCGTGAGCGGCGCTGGCGCGGAAACGACCGGCGCATCCTCCGTCACCGGGGGGGCTTCCACGACAGGCGCGGCCGCCGAAGCGACGGCAGGCGCCTCGTCTGCCCCTGCTGGCAGTTCGTTGTTCGCCGGCCTGACGGCCAACCCCGAGCTGACGGTGGGCGCCATCCTGGGCACCGTGACCCTGGGGGCCGCCATGACGGGCAAAAGCCCCTACGACGGTTCCGCCAAATCGGCACCGGCCCCTTCTCCCCTCGCCTCCGGCGCCGGCCAGCAGCACGGATCGGCGGCCGATAGCCCCGCAACAGGGAACCGCGGCATCGAGGAAACGGGCAGCGGGACAAGTGCCGGCTCAGCCTCGAATACGGCTTCGGGCTCTGGTACAGCTGCCAGTACTGGCGCCGGTGTGGGGGCCGCTGCAGGCTCCAGTTCGGGCGCAGGTGCTGCCTCGGGTTCGCATGCCAGTTCCGATGCCGGTCATGTCGGTGCAGCAAGTACTGAGGGCTCTGCAGCAAACGCAGGTGGTTCGGGCGCTCCGGGCGGGGCGGCCGGCGGCGCTGCGACCTCCCCGGACACAGGACGCGGTGCCGATCCGGCCCATACCCAGTCCCTGAACTATGGGACCGACGAGAACAAGGCCATCGGCGCAGCCATCTTCAAGGGTGCCGGTAGCCAGGACACGCCGGAGTTCATCCGCATCACTTCCATACGCGGCAAGAATGCCGGGACTGTCAACGGCCTGATGACCCTGGAAAACGGGCAAGAAATCACCGTCGGCCAGGTCATCTCGCGCGCCGATTTCGAGCGGATCTTCTGGAACGCCTCCAAGAGCGACGGCAGCTTCAGCTTCGTCCCCGTCAAGGATGCCCAGGGTACTGCCATCCCGAATACCGTCGAGCAGACCGTCATCATCCGGACACCCGAGAGCACCAAGCCAGGCAGCACGGCGGACACCCCTGCGGGTGAAAGCGGAAACGCTGGCCACAACACCACGTCCCAGACCGGCTCAAGCACCGGAACGGCTACGGGTTCGAATGCTGGCACGCCCTCCGGTACGGACGGAAGCAGTGGCACCGGAGCAGGCTCGGACACTCATGCAGGCACGGGCACCACGGGTTCGGATTCGAGCTCTGACTCGACCTCGGGTTCCAGCAACAACGAGCAGTCCCCTCCTCAGACTACAGGCGAGCAAGGCAACGGCGGTAAACCATCTGCTCAGAATGCAGATAACCACGGCAATGACAGCCAGACGACCACTCCAGGTCAGAATGGCCAGGTCAACAATGGCCAGACGCCTGCCCAGAATCAGGGAAACCAAAGCGTCGGCAACGAGGCACCTGCCCGGAATGACGATGATCAGAGCAGCGATGGCAAGACACCCGCGCAGACGCCAGGCAGCCAAGGCAGCGGTTCAGACACGGGCAACCCTGCCACGGGTACCCCGGGTACGGGCGAGAGCACGCAAACCGGCGGCGCCCCAACTGGCGGCGAGAGTGATGGAAACGGCGATGCCTCGGTGACGCCGACGAATCCGCCTGTCAGTGGGCCGACCTCCCCACCCGCCCAACAAGCGGCCAATGCACCATCGCCCATCCTGCCGGACTACGCGCCCGACCAGTCTGTCCAGCAGGCCATTCACGCCAACGACAAGCCGGTGGGTGCCAGCATCTTCAATGGCACCAACCCGGAGCATGCGCCCTCCTTCGTGAAGATCACGGCGATTCAGGACAAGGACGGCGCCGATGTGACCGGTGCCATGACCCTGGGCAAAGGGGGAACCGCCATCACGACGGATCAGGTCATCAGCAAGGAGCAGTTCGACAACGTGTTCCTGGATGCCCTGAAAGCGCCGGGCGGATCGTTCAAGTTCATCCCGGTGATGGACAGCGAAGGCACAGCCATGCCGGGCGCCAGCGAACAGACTGTTTCCATCGGAGTCGACTACCTGCACCACTTCCCGAGCCAGACATTCTCGAAACTGTTCAGCGAGGAAGCACATCTTTCACACTACAAGATCTTCAGCATCGCGGAAAACGAGGACACCAACGGCACACAGGACGGCATGCTCAAGATCGATGGCAACGAGCGAACCCCCCTTCAGAAAGGTGATCTGATAAAGCCCGAGGATTTCGACAAGCTTTACTGGGATTATTCATCCAACAACGGCGGACGATTCATATTCGTTGGCGTAGATTCGACGGGAAGAAATATTACTGACTCGGATGGTGAACAGCTGGTTCTTGAGGATCTGGCAAAGACCCGAGACGGTCAAGAGCCGCCCGAAATCCAGATTGCCGGGGACGGTGAGGACGAGGGCGACGAAGAAGCCGGCATCTCCGCCCATTCGGCCCCCCTTCACCTCGAATCCTTTTTGGAATCCGCATCGGCCTTCCACGGGTCTTCTCACCTCTCGGTGAATGGCCAGAGCACGCTGGACAACCTGCTTGAGCATCAGGTGATCCACGGAATACTCTGATTCAGCACGTCACATGCCGTGAAAGCTGCCAAGGGTGCCGAGGGACACGTCCCCGGCACCCTTTTCTTATCAGCGTCCTGAATGGGCTTCTCCTGCGAGACACGGTTGCCGCCCGTCCAGTCACGCCATCCGGCCGAACATCTGCCATTTCCATTCAATATCGAATCATCTATACATGTATCAATGAAGAATGTGGCCTTCCACGCCTCTCACGCGTGGCCGCCCTTCGCCCTTTTCTCTTGAGATCGATCGATGACTCCCCAGACCGGTGGCCATTCTGGCAACGCCCTCACCCCTCACGATGTCCTGCGGCGAGACGTCCTGCGGCATGCACGTGCGGCCTACCGTCACGCCATGGAGCGTGTTCCTGTCGATGAGGCCCCGGAAAACCTGAAGCTTGCTGCCGCATCGACTCCCACGGATCAGGAAGACGACGACCAGGACAAGGCGGCCCTCTGGCTGCGCTCCGGGACCGACGCCGCTGCCACGGCCGACGAGGCAGCAAAGGCGGGTGTCATGTTCACGGAAGGCCAGGCTGCCGGGGCTGCATCCTCTGTGACCCAGGGCACGGCAGCCTCCGCGGGCGCTGCGGCTGAGGCCAGTGCAGCTGTGGGTACCGCCAGCGCTGCCGGGGCGATGGCGGCAGCCGGGTCGACGCTGCTTGGCTCCAGCATTCTCGGCGCTTTCGCCGTGGCCGCCGGCGCCAACCTGCAGGACAGTGGCCCTCTGCTCAATGTCTCGGCACGCAATCGCCTCTCTACCGGGCGCGACGGCAGCCGTGAGGACGCGAACACAGGTACCGAAGGACAATCATCGGCCGCTGCACCCTCTGCGGGCGCGGCTCCGCTGGCCACCGGAACCGCATCAACGGCTCCTTCCCGGCCCACGAACGAAGGCACGCA
>ERZ772986.1121-NODE-1121-length-15429-cov-3.950956_pt1 | contig 15429 bp, 9 predicted proteins | sample MGYA00511898_ERZ772986 | MGnify/ENA primary metagenome ERZ772986 (study PRJEB29015, sample SAMEA2737934) | human oral metagenome | biome: human oral; feature: human-associated habitat; material: dental | place: China | collected 2148 ... | reverse complement strand
AAGCGTGCACGTGGTGCCGCTGTTTGTTGCTTATAGGCTGTTGCAGGCAATGCCTAGTCATTTTACCATAAAGTGTAAGCCCCGATGCGAACGGCCATTCGGGGAGAAAAACAATAAACGATAAGAAAACGATAATGAAACCAAAACTCGCGAAAACAATTCTTGCATCTGTCTTGGCGTTTGCCTTGGCCGGATGCTACGAAGATAAGGGAAACTACGATTATCACGATGTGAACGGCGTTACCATAGAACTTGCCGAACAGCAAGTGCGCATGCCGAAGGTGGATGATGTGGAGGTTACACTTACACCAACCATTGTGCAAACGAAAGAAACGGGCGAAGAGAACCTCGACTTTCAATGGCTGATAGCCAAAGAAGGTGCCAAGGCCTTGTCGGATAAGATGACCGACTACACCCCTTACGCCAAGGGAAAAGCTTGCAAAGTAACAGTGAAGAAGGGGCACGCGGACAATATTGGGTTGCTGCTTGTTGTGACAGATAAGCTTAACGGCACGCAATGGTTTAAAACAACGCAGGTGAAAATAGTGAAACCATTCAACCCTTGTTGGTTTGTGCTGTACGAGCAAGGCGGAAAGGCCCAGTTGGGAGCCGTTGAAGGCACGCCCGAAGGCCACTTTGTGTTTGCCGACGTCTACCAATCAGAACGCAACGAGCCTTTTCCGCTTAGTGGTAAGCCATTGGCCGTGGCTGCGCGTAAGGTGTATGGAAATAAAGAGGCTGCCAGTTTGTTCGGCTTTTTAGGCTTTACAGCCAATCCTGGTATGGTAATCGCCACAACAGAAGGCGTGGCTTTTGTTACGCCTAGCACGCTTGCCGTAAAGTATTCCACAGACAAAATACTCTTCGAACCCACTGCCAAGGGTACGCCTATAAAGATAGAAAACTATAAGATGGACACCCACGGCGAGCTATTTGTTAATAATGGCAAGGCCTACTTTGCCCACATGGATGGCGCGTGCGTGCCTTATTCGCTGAAAGAGGGCGACAAGTACCCCGCCATCTCGGCTTATGGGGCTGGCAATAACGCCCTGTACTTCTACGATTCGTATGCCCATCGTTTCTTGAAACGCGGCTCTTTGGGTTTGCCAGACTTCTATGGCACGCCCAAATCATCGGTTTCGTTACGCAAGGGTTACGGCTCGTGGACCGATAGGGGCGTAGAATTGAAACCCGTTGGGCAACGAAGCACCTACGTAAATGTGTTTGATCCCGACAATGTACCTGCCGAATTGACCATTGCAGACATTGTGGCAGGTGGTGCTTTTGGCAATCAGTTATATGCTGTTGGCTATAACAATGCAGGCAAACAGCTAACCGTGTTTAAGTTCAGCTGCCGTAGCACGGAGCCATTTTGTGCTGCTAAATACACCGTAGACATGCCAGGCGAGGTGAATTTAAAGACCGCTAAGTTCACTGCAAGTTATGCTTATTCGGCCGATTTGCTCTTTATGGCTGCCGCAAATAAGGTGTATCGCATAGACTTAAAGCGCAATAAGGTGGTGGAAATATATGCTGCACCTGCCGATGCGCAAGTGGTTTGCGCGAAGTTTAAGGACCGCGAAACAACAGAAACACTAGGTACGACGTTGGGCGTGGCCTATAATCAGGGCGATAAAGGTACGGTGGTAGAACTGAAACTCACTGCCGCTGGCGACTTGGCGCGTACTTCTAACGCTAGTTTTGTTTATGGCAACGGCAGTTTGCCTTTTGGAAAAATTGTCGACATCACTTTTAATTACGAATAAAGGCAATGCTTAGAAACGCCCGCCCGATGGGTTTTGCCATCGGCGAGCGTTTCTTGCGCAGGCTGTCAACATCTGTCATCATGTATCGTAGATTGTGTTTGGTTGTTTTTTCTGCCTTATTGTCTTTTGCGGCTAGGGCGCAAACGGCTCCACGTTTCTTCGCAAACAATCCCCAAGCGTTGGTTTCTCATGGTCTGTTCACCACATATAAGGTGGGCGAGCGGCTTTATTGGGAAATCCCCGACACGCTGTTGGGGCGCGAATTTGTGGTGTCGCTCACCGTATTAACCGCTCCAAAACAGGCAATAACAACCAAGGAAGGACCCAAGTGGGGGTATGCCGGCGACATGATTGGCCCTGTTTTCTTCGGTATAGAGGAGCATGCCGACAAGCTATGGATTACGCATCCGCAGCATGGGCGCATGTTGGCAGACAGCACTTCGGTGTTTTCGCGCTTGGCTTTGCAAAGTGCCACCACCCGACTTTACGACCGCTTGCCCATCGTGCAACGCTCGCCCAACAGCCTTTTGGTAGAGGTGGGGCAGTGGTTTAAAGACTTTTCGCTATTTTCCTTGGGCATTGCCTACTACGATTTGCAGCTGGGCGAAAAGCAAAAGCAGTTTGATAAGATTGAACGGATGGACGTAAAGCCCGACCGTTTCTTGTTTCAGATTTCGCGTAAGTACGAACGGAAGTCGCTGTTTCGTGATACGGAGTCTGACGATACAACCTCGCAAGCCGACTATTGGCGGACGGGCGTGTGCATTGCACTGCTGCCTAAACGGCCAATAGAGCCTGTTGAGGCGCATTCTAGAGCCTTTTTTCGCATCAATCGCACATGTTACGATGCGAATCGAGCACCTCGTCGGCGCGCTTTCGTTAAGCGTTGGCGGGTGGAAGTGCCGCCTGCGTTGCGCCAACGCTACCTAAACGGCGAACTTGTAGAACCCGTACGCCCCATCGTGTTTTATGTAGACCGCCAAATGCCACCGCAATATCGTGCTGCCGTAATGCAGGCTGTGCGCAATTGGCAGCCTGCATTCGAGCAGGCAGGCTTTAAAAACGCCATCGATGCACAGCTTGCACCAGCCGATTCGGCCAATTCCGACTTCTGCCCCTACGATATTGGCGTTCCGTTTATTTCTTGGAAAGAGTCAACTTTCCGCAATGCCTATGGCCCTACGCCGTGCGAACCGCGCGCTGGCGAGGTGGTGGGCTGCCATATAGGGGTGTTTAGCGGGGTGTTAGACCTGCTTAGACAATGGTATTTTGTGCAATGTGGGGCCAACGACCCCGTAGGGCGACAGGCAAACCTGCCCGATTCGGTGCTGAACGTGTTGCTTGAGTTGGTTCTTACGCACGAAGTGGGCCACACTTTGGGGCTAGAACACAACTTTTTGGGTTCGGCGCACTTCTCTATTGACAGTCTTCGCAATGACGCTTTCCTCACCCGCAACGGCATAACAACCTCGATAATGGACTACGTGCGGTGCAATTACGCCCTTCGGCCAACGGATAAGGCTAGTTTGCGCAACCGCATTGCACGGCTTGGCGTGTACGACCGCTGGGCGATTGAATGGGCTTACCGCCTTTTCCCTGGTAAGGATGCGGCCGAAAGAGCGGCTAACCGCGCACAGTGGGCGAAGAAATGTCTGGCCGATAGCTTGCTGGCTTTTCGCGACGGACTGGACGTTATGGCGCAAGCAGAAGACTTGGGGAACGACCATTTGGCCGTTAATGCACAAGGAATGGAGAACTTACGTTTGCTATGTGCCGACTCAACCCTTTGGGTTTGGCGCGACAGCGTGGAGCGTTACAGCTTTCGCAACCGACAAGAAGGGCTTGTTGAGCATTATTTCGACATGCTGCGGCAGGTAATGGCGCACTTTATTGGCTTGCGCCTCGCCGCTGCCGACTCGCTTATCTTCGTCGTCGAGCCGTCAGACGTGGCACATCGCACGCTGAACTTTGTGGAAAAACATCTTTGGCACGTCCCTTATTGGCTCTTTGATGCCGAACGTGGCCGCATGTTGGGCATCAACATGAAGGACAAAAGGGATAAGTTTTGCGAGGAAGTTTTTGAATTATGGAAACATGCGTTAATGGAAATAGACGGTTGGAGCTACTCACAAGCACCGCGACTAACGTCTGTTGATATGTTGCGCAGTGCCTACACTGCCTTGTTTGTATCGCAAACAACAGCAACCAAAGGGAAAGAACTGTTGCAGGATTTTCGCGAGAAACATCTCAAATTGCTTTTGAATTTGAATGGAGAAGAGGCTACTTCCATCTCTGCGCCTTTGCTATTAGAGGTTAATTGGCAGATGAACAAGGTGTGTGTGCCCACCAAGAAACGAACGATAAGGGGTAGGCGACAAGTAAGACAGAAGTAAATGGGCGTGGTATAACGTGCACGCCACGATTGCGCGCGCTCATCAAATGCGCCTTGATGGGTATGCGCTTGTGCGCCTATATATAATTAAGGAGTGGTGTGGGGCATCCTGTTGTAATGCCCTTCTCCGTATAGGCCGGTCCTAAAAAATATCTTTATTGGCTTTTATTGTTGCGTTGTTGTTAGCCTGTTGTAGCGACATTGGGTGTCGGCAGGCTAACAACAACGCATCGTTGGGGCAGTTCTGGCTGCTTTATTAGGCGTAATTGGCCGCTTAGATTGTTTCGAAACGGCTAGCGTTCTGTACAGAACAAACGCTACAAGGCGTTCTCGTTGTCCGCCGAGTACAAGTAAAGCGGTACACTTACGCCACAGGCTTTTGCCTTATCTCACCACGTATTTCATTGTTCCAACAATGTACATGCCCTTGGGCAGACCCGTTAAGGCCTCGTCTTGTTGCACATTGGCGCGTAACAAGCGGCCGTCGATGGAATAAACGTTCACCAAATTTGTTTCTGCTTGCGGCAGATTACGGATGTCTGTCGTTGCGGTTGATACGTACAGCTGAATGGGCGCTTGTTTGTTCGATTCTGTATAGCATGCGAAACGCGGTTGGTTGTCATTGTAGTTAATCATGCGTACGGTGGCTTGCTTGTTCGTGATAACAGCATTTCCCTCGCTGTCTATGCTTATTTGCCATTGTGCGCTGGCTGCCGTCGCATCGCTTGCATTGTTTAGTGAGTTCTTTGGACCCGTGTAAGCCAAGTACATTTTCTCAGTGGCATCGAACCAAGTGTAGTTTCCTGCCGTTCCGCCAAGTGTCAGCGCGTGTGGCTTTCCTTTCGCATTCACTTCTGTTGTGATGGCATTCCCGGCTATCTCTACCGCTGCATGTGCGCGGAAATTCTTGTTCGTTGCGCTCAAAGCCGCCTTAGCCGTCTCGTTAACGATAAGGTAATATTTGCCTACTTGCAAGTCGCTAGCCGATGTCACCTTGTGGAACACCATTGCACCTGCTGGTGGCGTGGTTTCGTTGCCAGGGTTGTCGGGCTGTTTGGGGTCGTCTGGTTTGTTGGGTTCGTTAGGATTGTTGGGCTTGTTGTTTCCGTTAGGAACCACATAGTTGGCATAGTCGAATGCCGTGTTCGTTTGCGTTCCCCACACATATTGTTCAAGTCCGGGATAGTCCACATAGGGGTTTCTGTTCATTTGCAACTTATATACAGCCTTGTTTCTATCCACTTCTTTCTGGCTTACGGGGTCTTTCCCCGACCAGCGAATGAACATGTCCAAAGCCCATTTTGCCAGTCCGGGGTAGCTGCTGTTGCCGTAAACGCCGCCGCTCCAAGTGCTAACCTTGTCTTCATAGCGCGTGGCCATATAGAAATAAGCCCTGGCTAAGTCGCCCTTAAATTCGTCGGCAGGTTCGAAAACAGTGCCGTTGTAGCCCGGTGTGGTGCTTTGCCCCAGCTTGCTAAACCCGTTTTTCGACTTGTATTGCTCGCCGTTGGTTTCTCCTAGGGGATAGTTGCTACGCTTGTTGTTAACATATCCATCCGAGGGGAACACGTGGTAGAGGTCGGCTTTCATAGGACTAGCTTGCTTGAACCAACTTTGGGGCGTGGTATGTTCGCGGTTATACATGTCGCCCTCTTTTGTATAGCCGCCCTCATGCCCTTTTACAGGGTCGTATTTGGTTATGTTCGAGTAGATGTCCCAAATCGTACCGTCTGGTCGAATGTCGGTTGTTTGGTACGCTTTCCACAGTGCATTGTAACCTATGTCTACCGCACCAGTGGAGATAATCTTGCTTAGGGCGGTCTTTAATGCCTCCCCCTTTTGTCCGTTAGCGTTCTGGTAATATGTTCCCGAACCGTTCGGACCTTGTGCCCATGCGCATGTGGCCACTGCAAGTGCAAAGAGAATGTGAGTAAATCTTGTTCTTTCCATATCGTTTTACTTGTTTATAGTTAGTGTTTTGCAAATATAACGATTTTCTTTCAGATATGTAGTGATTGTCCTGCCTTTTCTTTCGGCTTTCTGCGTTGGCATGTTTCCGTGATTTAGACTAATAATAATGACCCGAAAAGGACAAATGCCCCTAAACCAATGTGCCCTAAACGCATTTCCAAGCAAGTAGCAAAGTAGAGTAGTGTCTTAGGTCTAGGGTGTTAGTGAGTGAAAGATGGCAGGCTGATTGGTTGGTTCAGCGGAAAAAGTTAACTATGCAACATGCAGCAACGCATGGCTGTTATTGTTTTTGGCGTTTATGATGTTATTTCGTTTCCTAACTTTTGGCTTGTTATTAAGCAGTGTTTCGTTGCATGTACAGAATGTGACGAGCGACTCAACTTTGGTTGATAGCACCAAAACCATCAACTTGCACGAGGTGGTGGTGTCGCAAAAGGTGGTGCAACATAAAGCTAACAAGGATGTTTATACTATTACACCGCAAATTCGAGAGGGTGCGTTCACGGCGATAGACCTTCTTAAATAGCAGGTTGAGTTGGTTTTCTAAGCGATGGGGACTTAATGCCGAAGTGGAGTATGCCAAGGAAATGGTGCGCAACCCCTTGCTGCCAAGGCTGGGAAGAAGTGGAACAAGACCTTTGGCAAGTGTCTTTGCAAAAGACGTTGTTACAGCGAAGACTAAACTTGTCGCTCAATTATGTTCCGCCTCTTCGCTGGTTGGTAGGGCAGTCGCAACAACGTAATGTGGATGCCGCCTTTTACAAAGAGGTACGAAGATTAGACTTGCGAACTTACGATAACTTGCTGATGTTTCGCGTTACATTGAGTCTGGGGCGTGGTAAACGTAAGCGGATGAAGGAAGTTAACGCACCATATATTATTGAGGAACAAAAGGGTAGGGAGCTATTATAGCCATTCTAGCCAGATTTCGCATTTAGTTTTGCTGGGTTATAGGGAGGCTTTGACGGCTTGTTATGGACATTTGCATTCGTACTAATGTTGATTACCTCTTCGCCTTGTGGCAATGTAAGTTGTTTTTCCTATTTGCGTATGAGTATCACTCATCCACTTACGAACTTAACAATTTTCCATTCATGACCTTATCAACCCATAAACTTGAGATTTCATGAACTCACAAACACGTACCCCCCCAACTCCCCAGCTCGTAAACTCACGAACCAACACACGCTCGTCAATTCGTTAACTTGTCAACTCGTTAATTTGAAATTCTGTCAACTTTTCAGTGCAAATTTTAACATTATGAGTGCCCTTTCTGCCAACCAACGGCTCACCTTGCCGCAAAAAATCGATTCTCGCGAGGGTTTAGTTTGGTGCAAAAAACGGTCAGTTGTACATACACTCAGAATGAATTTTTATTTAAACATACCGCCACTAACACCCGTTTTTGGGCGATTTGCAGCTAAATGCGATGCGTTTTGGTGCTAAATGCACTGCGTTTTGATGCTAAACGCAAGGTAAAATGGTGCAAAATGCAGTGCGTTTTGCTGCTAAATGCAAGGTGAAATGATGCAAAATGCAGTGCGAAATGGTGCAAAACGCGAGCTGGAAAGCATAAAAATACACTGCAATGGTATAAACAAAACCTTTTAGAACCATGAAAAACATGGCTGAAAAGGGCGAATTAGTTGTTAGAAAGCTAGATTTTATGGTCTAAAAGTAAGTAATTGGGCGTACGGAATAATGGGTTGGCGGCCAAACTAGAAAGACTAAATGGTGCAAAATGCGGCTTTTGTTCTTGAAAATAGACAAAACGAAAGACGTGGAAGACTAGAAATAGTGGCGATTTACCTGCTTTTTAACCTTAATTTTCGCTAGAACGGAGTGGAAATCGGAGTGGTATTGTAAAATAAAATTTAAGTTTTTAAGTTTTTAAGTTTTTGAGTTGATGAGTTTGCGAGTTGATGAATTGATGGGTTGATGAGGTTGTGAGTTGAAGATAGTTGGTAAAGGCAAAGCACACAACGGACCACCCTAGTAAGACGAGTTTGAAATGCAACGAGAGCTTTTGTGAAATACGCCAAAAGAAAGCGGCAGCACCGTTAGAGGAACTGCCGCTTGCCTAGTATGTTTTTTTGTTGAATTATCAGATGCTCAAAAGGAAATTGGAAAAGTCTTCTATCGAAGTCAGGTCTACCGTTTTAACATCGGCTTGTGCCCTAACACGTTTCTTTTTCCTGCCTTTCCATACCACCTCCATCATCTTCTTTACATTCCCTTGGGCGTTAATAAATTGCACGTTGGTGTGGTCTAGCTGCAAATTGTAGAGTTCGTCGGCGAATGAGCGAGATATAAAAGTAACTTCCGCCATGTCGATGTCGTAGCATCCGTCTCTTGCTATTGCCTCTTTCAAAGCTGCAATAGGTATTCGCGAGCGAACTTCTGCGCCAATAATGTCTTTAACTCTTATTTTACTCATACTCTTAAATGTTTATTATTCTACATAGTTGTAAAAACTAAATCCGCTGGGAGCGGTTAAAGGAACGTTTTCGTTAAGCCAAATGAACAATGTCGAGCTTGCTCGGACATTGTCATGGCGAGAAAACGCACTTTTGAGGAACGAAAAAAGAACTTTTACCAAAATGATGGTGCCATTCCATCTATATTCTTCTGGGATGTTAGCAGGCACTATGCCATTTTCGTCGTGCCTATAAAAGGCTGTTCCCGACAGCATGAAAAATGCTCCTCGCAGGCCGTTCACAATCATCTCTCTAGACTTAGATATGCCATATCCTCTGTTTTCTTCGTCTGGCCTGTCTTTTGTTGAGTATCCCTCGTTGGCTATTCTTAATGCTTCAGCCTCATTAGTTCCGATTTCGTTGATGTATTTATTTGTGTCAACGTAGCTACCGTATATCGTCTTTCCACAGTCGGCGATGGTGATATATAGGTCTTTCTTCACTTTTTGGCAAAACAAATACCCATGTTCACTTTCTGCAAAGATACAGATTGCTTCACCATATAACAAATAATACGTGTAGTTTAACACAAGAATAAGACAGACAATATACTCAACAATCAAACAAAATCTGCACTGGGTCTATCAACTGATTAGGGTGTAGCATACACGTACTAAAATCGAAAGATTTTTAGGTGATGGCCTATGTTAGGTTGCCGAACATGCCTTAATAAATAAGAAAAACGCGGCAAACCATCAGCTTTGTGGAATTTTATTGCTAAATTTGCATGCAATAAATTTCTAAATTCTCCACTATGTCATCATTTGTTGCAGATAAAATTGTGATGGACGGCCTTACATACGACGACGTCCTGCTCATACCCGCTTACTCCGACGTGCTGCCAAAGACGGTAACGTTGAAAACAAAGTTCTCTCGGAATATCGAATTGAACATCCCTTTCGTTACGGCTGCTATGGATACTGTAACCGAGGCGGCCATGGCCATAGCCATAGCACGCGAAGGAGGCATCGGCGTGATACACAAAAACATGTCTATCGAAGAGCAGGCGCACGAAGTGGCTGTGGTGAAACGAGCCGAGAACGGAATGATTTACGACCCCGTTACAATACGGCGTGGGCGCACAGTGAAAGACGCACTCGACATGATGCGCGACTATCACATCGGCGGAATACCCGTTGTTGACGAAGACAATTGTTTGGTGGGTATCGTTACCAATAGGGACTTACGCTTTGAGCATCGACTAGATAAGAAGATTGACGAGGTGATGACGAGCGAGAACCTTGTGGTGACACATCAGCAAACCGACTTGGCGGCCGCCGCACAGATACTGCAAGAAAACAAAATAGAAAAGTTGCCCGTGGTGGATGCTAACAATCGCATCGTGGGACTTATTACATATAAGGACATTACTAAGGCAAAGGATAAGCCCATGGCCTGCAAAGATGAGAAAGGACGATTGCGCGTGGCCGCCGGTGTGGGCGTTACGGTCGATACGCTGGACCGCATGAAGGCCCTTGTTGAGGCTGGTGCCGATGCTATCGTCATTGACACGGCGCACGGACACTCTAAATATGTGGTGGAAAAGCTTATTGAGGCTAAACGCGCATTCCCCAATGTAGACATCGTTGTGGGTAATGTGGCCACTGGCGAGGCTGCTAAACTGCTGGTGGAACATGGTGCCGATGCCGTAAAGGTGGGCATCGGGCCTGGCTCTATCTGCACAACACGTGTGGTGGCAGGCGTGGGCGTACCCCAGCTGAGTGCCATTTACAGTGTGTTCGATGCGCTGAAAGGTACAGACGTGCCACTTATCGCCGACGGCGGACTGCGCTATTCGGGCGATGTGGTTAAGGCTTTGGCCGCTGGCGGTAGCTCGGTGATGATTGGTTCGCTTGTTGCCGGTACGGAAGAAAGCCCTGGCGAAACGATTATCTTTAACGGCCGTAAGTTTAAAACCTATCGTGGTATGGGCTCGATGGAGGCGATGGAGCAAAAGAATGGCTCGAAAGACCGCTATTTCCAAGGCGATACGTTGGAGGCAAAGAAGCTTGTTCCCGAAGGTATTGCAGGCCGTGTGCCTTACAAGGGCACGGTGCAAGAGGTGATTTATCAGCTCATTGGCGGCTTGCGTTCGGGCATGGGCTATTGTGGAGCAAACGATATTCTTGCGCTTCACAACGCTAAGTTCACCCGAATTACCAATGCGGGCGTTCTGGAAAGCCACCCGCACGACATCACCATCACGAGTGAGGCACCCAATTATAGCCGTCCTGAATAACCAATCACATGTATATATAATATAAGGTGTAACTTCTCGCCGTGCGCGGCTTTGTGCCAATAATGCCCGTCGGCGAGAAGTTTTCGCCGCTTAACCTATAACTAATGATACGTAGAGCCTTCTCTGTGGCATTGCTGTTTTGTGCTTTCGTGGCACACGCCCAAGACGACCCCACCATTATGGCCATTAACGGGCGGCCCGTAAGCCGTTCGGAATTCGAGTATTCGTATAACAAAAACAACACGGATAATGTTGTAGATAAGAAGACGGTGGCTCAGTATGTGGAACTCTTCGTGAACTATAAGTTGAAAGTTGAGGCCGCACTTGCCGCCCGACTAGATACCACGCAGGCCTTTCGCAATGAGTTTGCCGACTATCGCGACCAGCAGGTGCGCCCTTCGTTCGTTAATAACGACGACGTGGAAAAGGCGGCACGTCAGCTATACGACGACACAAAGCAGCGCATTGAGGGGCAAGGCGGACTGATAAGGGTGGCACACATTATGTTGTTGTTGCCCCAAAAGTCGGCCAAAGAGAAACAACGTAGTGCTGAACAGCGCATCGACTCCATTTATAATGCCCTTAAACGCGGGGCCGACTTCGCGGAATTGGCTCGTAAACTGTCTGACGATAAAGGTTCGGCGCAACAAGGTGGCGAACTGCCTTGGCTGCAAAAAGGCCAAACGCTGAAAGAGTTTGAAGACGCGGCCTTCGCCCTCAAACAGGGCGAGATAAGCAAACCCGTGCTTTCGCCAGCGGGTTACCATATCATTAAGATGATAGAACGGCGCAACTTTCTGCCTTACGACTCGGTAAAGGCCGACATCTTGGCCTACATCGAGCAGACAAACATGCGCGAACAAATTATCGACAACAAGCTGAACGAATTGGCTAAGGCATCGCCCACGCCCCGTACAACGGCCGATGTGCTACAAGAACGCGCACAAGCAATGCAAGCAAAAGACCCAGCACTGAGGTTCCTTATTCAAGAATATCACGATGGGTTGTTGCTTTACGAAATAAGTAACCGCACTGTTTGGGAGAAAGCGGCGAAAGACGAAGAGGGCTTGCGCTATTATTTCAACAAGAATAAGAAGAGATATGCCTGGGACAGTCCGCGATTTAAGGGCATTGCCTGCTATGCCAAGAGCAAGGCCGACTTTAAGGCAGCGGAGAAAATGGTGAAGAAGTTGCCCTTTAACGAATGGAACGAGGCCCTAAGAAAGGCTTTTAACAACGATTCTACCATCCGCATAAAGGCCGAACGCGGCCTGTTTAAGCTTGGCGACAACGCCTTGGTGGACCGCGATGCCTTTAAGCAAAAGGTTGCAGTAAAGGATGATGCCAACTTCCCCGTTGTGGGCGTGATAGGAAAGAAACTTAAAGCCCCCCAGGAAATGGACGATGTAAGGGCGCTTGTGGTGGCCGACTTCCAAGAAACATTGGAGAAAGAATGGGTGAAAGACTTACGAAAACAATATAAGGTGGAAGTGAACGAGGCGGTATTAAAGACCGTGAACAAACACTAAACGCCCCGATAACGACATATATAAAAACGATGAGAACCAAAACGAAGATATTCTGCGGCCTGTCTGCAATGATTTTGACCGCCGCCATTTCTGCCAATGCCCAGCAAGGGCTGGCTACAAAGGTTGCTGAAAACGATAGTACTGCAACTGCAACCAATAAGCCCGTGAAAACCGAACCAGCCGTGCCCGAAACAAGTGTGGTGGACGAAGTTATATGGGTGGTGGGCGACGAACCCATACTGAAATCAGACGTGGAGGCCGCTCGCTTGCAGGCCGAGAACGAGGGACACAAGTTTAAAGGCAACCCCGATTGCTCTATTCCCGAACAGTTGGCCCTGCAAAAGCTTTTCCTTCACCAAGCTGCCATCGACAGTTTGGAGGTGAGCGAGTCGGAAATATCACAAGGTATTGAAGAGCAAATAAACTATTGGATACAGCTGATAGGTTCGAAAGAGAAGTTGGAAGAGTATCGCAAGCAAACTATCTCGGAGATGCGACAAGCAATGCACGACGACTATAAGAACAATCGCCTTATCGCCATGATGAAAGAGAAACTGGTGAGCGATGTGAAAGTGTCGCCTGCCGACGTGCGCAAGTACTTCAAAGACCTGCCTGCCGATAGTATTCCTATGGTTCCTACAATGGTAGAGGTGGAGATTATCACCCAAAACCCTAAGGTGAAGACCGAGGAAGTGAACCGAATTAAGGACCAATTGCGCGAATATACCGACCGCGTAACCAAGGGTGAGACAACTTTTGCAACCCTTGCGCGCCTTTATTCGGAAGACCCAGGCTCGGCAAGACAAGGTGGAGAGTTGGGCTTTACGGGTAGAGCGGCCTTCGACCCGGCCTTCGCTGCCGTGGCTTTCAACCTTACCGACCCCAATAAGATTTCGAAAATCGTTGAAACGGAGTTCGGTTATCACATCATACAGCTTATCGACAAGCGCGGCGACAAGATTAACGTGCGCCATATCTTGCTGAAACCGCGCATAGCACAAGACGACATCGACCGTTCGAAAGCACGTCTCGACTCCATCGCCAGCGACATTAAGGCGGGTAAGTTCTCGTTCGAAGAGGGTGCAACGTTCATCTCCGACGACAAGGACACGAAGAACAACCACGGATTGATGGCCTATACCGACAGAGAAACGCGCTCTCTGTCGTCTAAGTTCCGTATGGGCGACTTGCCCACAGAGGTAGCGCGCGAAGTGGAAGGTATGAAGGTGGGCGACATCTCTAAACCTTTCCAAATGACCAACGCACGCGGAAAGACTGTCGTGGCCATCATCAAGTTGAAGAATAGAGTGGACGGACATCGCGCAACCATAACCGAAGACTTCCAAGTTATGCGCAATGTGGTGCTGGCCAAAGAACGTGAGAAGAAGTTGCACGACTGGGTTGTGAACAAGATAAAACAAACATACGTTCGTATGGGCGACCGCTATAAGAACTGCGACTTTGAATATCAGGGATGGATTAAATGAGATTAAAACCAATATCGACATCTAATGGCGATAGGCATAGCGGCGTTTTATGGGCGGCGCTATGCCTTTTTGTGCTATGCTTGCTGCCTGCGCTTGCCCAAAAGAAGGTGAAAACGGCAGCACCGCAGACCGACGACCGCGTGTATCTAGTGCACTCGGACGAGCTGCGTTACGACCAATTCGGACCCGTTCCCGATGCACAAATTGTGAAAGGAAAGGTGCAATTTATGCACAAAGGGGCGCGAATGTGGTGCGATAGTGCCTATTTTTACCAGCAAACAAACTCGTTTCGCGCCTTCGGACACGTGCGAATGGTGCAGGGCGACACGCTTTCGCTTACGTGCGAACGGGCGTTTTACGATGGTCAGGCACAGATGATGGAGGCTCGTCAGAACGTGTGGCTGAAACATCGTGGGCAAACACTCAACACAGACAGCCTTAACTACGACCGCCTTTACAACAATGCTTACTTCTTTGAGGGCGGAACGCTCACCGACAAGAACCAGAAACTGGTGGCCGATTGGGGGCAATACAACACCCAAACGCGCGAGGCCGTGTTCTATTATAACGTGAAAATGATTGAGGGCGACCGCGTTATCACCACAGACACCTTGCACTACAATACGCAAAATTCGATGGCTCACGTGCTAGGTCCGTCGAAAATAACCTCTAAAACAGGCGTGATAGAAACGCGCGACGGCTATTTCGACACCAAGACGAGCAAGTCGAAGCTATTCGGGAGGTCAACTGTTAACGACAAATACAAGACTATTACGGGCGACAGCCTTTATTACGACGACAAGACTGGCCAAAGCGAAGGCTACGGCGACGTGATATACGTGGACAAGAAGAATAACAACAGCTTGCTTTGCCAACGTTTCAAGTATAACGAAAAAACGGGCGTGGGGTGGGCCACAGGCAAGCTTTTGGCTAAGGATTATTCGCAGAAGGATACGCTTTATGTGCATGCCGATTCGGTGAAACTTTTCACTTATAACATCAATACCGACTCGGTTTATCGCCTTGCACATTGCTTTCGGCATGTGCGCGCCTATCGAACAGACGTACAAGCCGTGTGCGATTCGATGGTGGCAAACTCTAAGGACTCGTGTCTTACCATGTATCGCGACCCCATTGTGTGGAATGCCAACCGCCAATTGTTGGGCGAGGTGATTAAGATATACATGCAAGACAGCACGGTTCGTGAGGTGCATGTGCTGGGGCAAGCACTCTCGGTGGAGCAAATGCCCGACTCTGTGCACTTCAATCAGCTCTCGTCTAGGGACATGTTCGCCTATTTCGTCGATGGAAACGTGCGCCGCAACGATGCCATAAGCAATGTGCGTTCTATCTATTATTCGGTAGATGAGAAGGACAGCACCCTCATCGGACTGAATTATCTCGAAACCGATACCATGCGAATGTATATCTTTCCGCAACGAAAATTGCAGAAGATATGGACGTGTCGCTTTGAGGCAACGCTCTATCCGATGACCCAAATACCGCCAGGAAAAGAGCAATTGGACGCGTTTGGATGGTTCGATTATGTGCGGCCGCTTAATAAAGAC
>ERZ772986.1120-NODE-1120-length-15429-cov-5.774750_pt1 | contig 15429 bp, 9 predicted proteins | sample MGYA00511898_ERZ772986 | MGnify/ENA primary metagenome ERZ772986 (study PRJEB29015, sample SAMEA2737934) | human oral metagenome | biome: human oral; feature: human-associated habitat; material: dental | place: China | collected 2148 ... | reverse complement strand
CGATTGTACTGGCGATGAAATTCATTGAAGCGGAATATATTGAGCAGCAATCTGGTATGCCGCCAATTATACTCCTTGATGATGTGTTTGGTGAGCTTGACGAACAGCGCCAGCATGCGCTACTCGCTGAGTTTAAGACGAATCAGGTGGCGATGACAAGCACAGTGAATGTTATTTAGTGGTACGCCTAGGGGTTGGCTCATCTGTGTCAACGTCTGCTCCTTCAAGGTCGCGACTTTCATAAATTGTATAGCCTGGCATGAGCGGTGTCTGCGTGCGGATATCAATTGTGTCGGCACGTTCAAGCACGGCCTGCGGTGCTTGCGGGCACTCGTATTTGCTGATTGAAATCTGAATTGCGCAGGCGACTTGCCAATGGTTATTCTTTTTTTGTAATACGACTTTTTGGGTGTCGCGGTTTAAGTCGGTCGCTGAACCCTTAAATACAAGCGCAGCAATTGCCCAATCGCCTTTTTCAGTGACTGTTTCACTGGCAATGTTGTAGATAGTGCTAATACTGCGATTGTGTGTGTGAATGGCATTGTCAATATTGCTTTTTTCGCTCTTTGACAGCTCAGAGAGCCGTTTATCTGACAGTTCATAATCAAGTGTGCGTGTTATTCTGTCTTTTAATAAAATTCCTTGCATGTTTGTGCTGACGCCGTCGCCTGACGCAATTAGGTAATAACTTCCTTTCGATAAATGATAGGTTTTGCCAGATTCAATTTTTTTCTCGACGACTGTTTTGGTTGGTGCGATTGTTTTTTCGCTTGATGACTCGGTTCCCTGATATAACACAACACTTTTATATATTGAAGCATCGTAAGTGATTGTTAAATATTGGTGTGTTGCGAAATATGCCCAGATACCCATCAATACAATGACGATACCAAAGCTGCCGCTGATCATAACCAATTGTTTGCGTGTGAATGGCAAGTCCCCCATTACTTTTTCTCCTTCAGCGGATTTTGAAAATCTTTGTATTCAATGCGGTAATCGCTTAATTTATACCCCATGCTTGTGATTCGCCGCGTGGCAGCATAGCGGTATTGCGGTGATTCCGTTGTAATGACAACGACTGGTTCGCCATTCTCTTTTTTGTAGTGTCCGATTGAATAATAGGGGTCTTTAAGCGGCAGGATGCCAATGAGCGGATATTTATCGGTGACTGATTTATTGTATTCAAGCGATTTTTTACCGGCGAATGTTTCAAGTTTAGTATACTGGTCTCGGTGTTTATCTACCCAATCTGCCGCTTCTTTGGTTCTCGGTGACAGCTCGGCGATGATCGTATTATTTTTAGCTATATCTTGTGTTTTCTTGTATGAGCTGAAATCCTTCTTCTCTACTGATATATCGTATACACCTGGCTCAATATACACGGTACCGCTGTTGCTCTTCGTTACTTTTTTAGTAGCAGTATTTGTGAATGTCGTGGTAGCGTCGGTCGGTGCGGTGACAAGTGTGACGGCTATCTTTCCGGCGCGCTCAAATGAAAGGTATATATTGTAGGCTATGCTACCTATAGTAGCCAGTAGAACAATTGCTATAACGATTTGGATGCTGCGTTTTCTATCTATCATTCTAATTACTCCACTATTGCTCGCATTCTTCCTGTTGTTCCTGACGAGCTTCCTCCTGTACTCGGTTTTGTAGATGAGCCTGATGATCCTGACGAACTAGAGCTTGAGCTAGAACTAGAAGACCCTCCTTTTTTGCGAAACCAGAGTGCTGAATTATAGTCAAATCCTTCGCCGCCTGCGACTGGTGCTCTTTCACACTGTGATGCTGATGCGTATTTGCTGCTAAAATCCTTAATCTCGCCAACGTAGAGCCAAGTATGTCCGTCTGAGAATGCGACATCTCCGGGCTGTAGTTTGTCATCGGTAAATTTACTACCGTCCGGCTCGTAGGTACCATTTGCCGTGCCGAGTGTTTGCCAATTCGTTTTTGCCCATCCTCTCTGAAGATCTGTGCCGCGAGATGATCTGGGGATCACTCCAACGGCCAGTGCCCCAGCTGCTCCCCGCGCGCCATAATTATACGCTGTATCAAAGCCGCTGTCGTACATGAGCATTGTCACAAAACCGCCGCAGTCAACACCGCTGCAGGCGCCAACAAATCTTCCTTCGGATTCAGCTTTTTCGATGGCAGTTGCGTAGTCGGGTTTTTTGTTAGTTCCATGACCGCTTTCTGGCCATGCATATTTAAGTGTTAGCTCTTGTAGCTTACCAGCATCGCCGGCCGCACCTGAGCACGAGGCAGTTGTTCCTTTTACCTTTGAGCTTTTTGATGACGCAAGCGAAGGATTATCTTTGTATTTATCATAAAGAGCACGAGCATTCTCTTTTCTACTTTTAAGACCTTGCCCTCCGCTATTCTCGTAAGTTTTTTCAAAGGCTACCGCGGCCTCTTCCGGATCGGAGGTGGCTTGAACGGCTTTTAGGGCTTCTCCAAATCCACCCTTATGCTCGGACCACTCATTAGTTAAGGTTAAGTCCCACACCAGATAGCGGAGCTGTACAGTGAAATCGCTTGGTTCACCGTTTATAGCCTTCGCAAACTCGGTCATGTTCTTATAACGAATCTCGTTATCCCATTGAGCGATGCCAGTGTGAGTTCCGTTCGTTGCCTTAGGATCAAGATTTGCTGTCGATTCTGTCTGGAGGTTTCCGACAATACCTGCAGCCTGCGCAATTGTTAGCTTTTGTCCTTCGCCAACGCTCATCAGGTGTCCGAGTGCTGTTTCGGCGTTATCGCTAAGCATCTGTACGACTGCTCCGCCTGCTGTCGGTTTGGCGCAGCAATCAGAGCCCGATCCTGAACCTGTTGTCTCTAGCCCGCTGGTTGATATACTACCGCCGGCACTTTCGGCCATCTCGTTTAAGTACCCTTGCATGTTCCTTATGTATGCAGCGGTGTCATTTCCATCGTCTGGGGGTGCGTATCGATGGGCGTAAGCGGACATGCCCTTGTCAATCTCATCTGAAAATACATCGCGGTCGTACGAGTACCAGTCGCCGCTTGATCTCCCCTTGTTTTCCTCGGCTTCGCTATCAAGGCTTGCTTTGAAAGAACTCCATTTGTACCAGTTGCGGCCACCTTCCCGTACATGCGGTTGACTATCTGTAGCTGAGCGCCCAAATAGGTTGTGTCCTTCGTGTATTTTTACCTGAGCGCCTGGTACGGTAGTGAAGCCCATACTTGATTCGACGACCGCGTGGGCATACGCTAAAAATGGACTCATGTTTGCTTTTTTTGCACTCCTAACGGCAACAGCGCCTGTTCCGTGCAGTGGGATGTCTTGGTCTGGCGTGCCATCGGGAGCATGGTCTTTGACAAATTTCTCAATCGCCGCCGCCATTTTTGCAGCATCAAGGTTTGGGTATGTCATGCCGTTTGGTTCGCCGCTACCTGGTGAAATAACCGATAAGTCTACACTGCTTGAGCCTTCACTGCAGGTGTTGTCATCAGAAAAATAGATGTCATTGCCTTGCTTATCAATTGTTAGCAGGGCGGAAGCTGGCGTTGATATGACAAGTACTCCTGCTAGTGTCCATAGTGTAAGTTTCGTAAGATAGTTCTTCATGTCTTTTACCACGTTTTCGGTTTTCTGTTGTCTCTACGCAACGCTAGGTGTAGATGATCGCAGCCGTCTCCATGAGGCATATAGCCAGCGGCTTCAAGCTTGTTATTCATGTCGGCTCTGTCTCCGCACCCCGACTGACCAATACCTGCCGCCGGAGGCAATAGCTTATTGTCTATAATCTCTTGCAGGAGCTTAACAGACTCTGGGTCGCCTCCTGTTGTCGCGCCACCGTCTATCGATATGATATCTACTGCTTCTCCAATACAGTGCACGCTAAAAGGATCCCGAGAGCAGCCACTGTAACCCGCCGAGTCATCACGTCCAAGTGCTGTTATTGAGAACTTATGATTTTTACCAAGCGCTACGATGAGCTGCAATAGGCGTGGCTGTAGGGCTACGGGTTTTGCTTCTTTGCCGTCTGCAGTGTCTTGCATTTGTTGTTGCGGTTCGTAGTCCATGCCGGGTGCGAAGGTAATGTTTGGGTTGGCAAGGATCTGTTTAGCCAGCTCTTGCGCGTTACTATCAGTAGGTAGCGATGTGCTTGGTGATATTGAGCCGCTTGCGGATGATGGAGGATCATTGTCCATACCGTCGGCTTGACGCTTGTCAATTTGGTAGAGCCCGTATAGCGCTTCTTTCCTGGAGTTTACCGTACATTCGGACAACGATGCCGTGTCGCCGTCTGCATTGCAGCTATCTATCCATTCCTGAAGGTCGCTGTCAGATTTAGGGCTGCCTTCGTCATCTAAATCGCCAGAGCTATGCAGTTCGTTGACGACATCATCAGGCTCAATATCCATATATTCAGCAGGAATACCATATTGGACATCGCACAATGGGCCGGATGAAACTCCTGATTGCGAAACAAGATAATCAGCTTTGCACATATTGCCTTCTATCTTTGCGGCATGCGATGCTGGCATTAAAAACCGCCCTAACGCTGAGGTTGATATTGAGGCAATTGACGATATCGTTTTAATTGGATTTGAGATTGACGACTGGTACGGTAAAAACTGCGTGACGATTGAGCCAAGGAAGGTATTGGGGTTTGATGCGTCAAATGGGCTGTGCGTGAGGCGATCTTCCTGCGCCCAGGCAAGTTTTACTGGATTTTTAATTTGTTCGTCGAATGCGGTTTTTTGCGCCGGAGTAAGAGGAAGATTGCCGCCAGTATTGGCAAGATTCCCAAAATTTAGGATTGCGCCAATAGCAACGACATCGCCGAGATCAACGCCTTTCGCTAGGGCTGCAAAATTGCCTAAAAAGTATTCCAGTAGTTTTTTCCAGTCGATGTTGTCGGTAAATAATTTTATAGCGCCGGATACGATTTGCGTGAAGAGAGTGTCGAATAATCCGGTTTGGTCTATGATGTACTCAACAACCGTCAGTGCAAACCCGGCAATGCTGCCGGATTTTATAGCCCTAAAGGCATCAATAGCTGCTTGTGCTTCGGAACTTCCAAGGGCTGAACATGCTCCTTTTACAAGACCGCTCGATACGATTTTTGTATATTCGGCGAAAGATTCACCTACTGTTGGCAGATACTTTGAGTCGCTTCCGCCTGTACCGAGTCCAAGACCGTATTTCATCGCACTCGAATCCATAGCTGATAATATTTCCGTTTTGTCGGACTTCTCGTATGTTTGTGTTAACAATGATGCAACATTGCTAATTTCTGTATCTGTTGCAACCCCCTCTTTTATCCTGTCTGCCGCGGACAAAACCGCGAAAGCAATTGTTGCAAGCTGAGCAATCCTAAATACCCGAACAACTTTATTGATGAGGATAGGCGCTTTTGACATGAGGCAAATGCCTTGTGCTGTTAACAAGGCAATGTCTCCGCCTGCTCGTTTTTTTGCCTTCTTTGTTTCTTTTTTGGCGAAATCATCAGTGGCTTCTTTCACGACTTTCTCAACGCCGTCTTTATCTTTACCCGCTGTTGTGAGTGCTTTCTCTTTTGCCTTGTTTAATTCGTCCGGTTTCTTCGCATTTTTAATTCCGTCCGGAACATTTTTGGCTATGCCGTGCTTTTTTAGAAACTTTATAGCGACATCGTCGAACCAGTTCATCCAGCGCGGACTATGTGCCCGCCGAAATGCCCGCCGAAATTCAGGGTCGTCTCTAAGTGTCTTCATAAAATCAGAGGCCGCCACTTTCTTGCCGTCTTTTAGCTGGAATTGGGCGGGACGAGTCTTACCGCCTAAAAACCCCTGTTTTTCAATTTCGGCGCCGTTAGCGTCAAGTGCTTTTATACCTTCGGCATTAAGCCGTTTCAAAAGGCGGTCGGAAGGTTTTTGATACCGGCAGGCAAGTTTAATTTTACAAAGACCACTCGTTGTTTTGCTTGCGAGCCGTTTATTTAAAAGCTTGCGGCTACGAACTTCTCCCGTTACGCTCTGTTGGTCGTGGTTCTGCGTGAAATTCTCTTTCAAATTTATGAGTAATGATGCCGGACCCGCTGTGAATGTGAGCCCGCTAATACCGCCAATAAGCAACGTTCCGATAATACCGGTTGGTCCAAATCGTTTTGCGAACCCTTTTAGTCCAAACTGCGACTTTTTTTTACCGCCATAGCGCTTATTGCCGCCCTCTTCCTTTTCCGATACGTTGTTTTTCCATGTGCCACCAGAGTTGTCTTTTTCGCGGTCGGCAATAGATTTATCGTAATCTGGCGCTGCGCTACTGTTCTCCTGGTTATTTAAATTATTTGCAGTGTTATTTGTGCCTTGAGTGTCTTGACCGTGTGCGTCAGGACGAGCGTTGCCCTCGACCGCTGCATTAAACCTGCGATCGTAGTCGCGATCAATCCTGCTTCGCCCGTCGGCATCTGGTCTCTCAAGCGTTTGTTGTGCCATATGTATAGTATACCTGGTTTACATTAACTTTCCGAATCTTGTTGTAATTGTTGCTGTTGCAAAAGCGCCTGAGGATTTGTAGTAATTAGTCTCTGCTCGGTGTCGCTTGCGACAATCTGAATATGAATATGATTCTGCCCAGCGAAGAACAGTCCCTGTCCAACGGGGAAACCGGATAAGCGTCGCCGTTCTTCTTCGGTGAGTTTGAAGACGTCGCCAAGCACGTCAACGGCACTTGGCGATTGTTTTAATAGTAACTGCATGCTGGAGTTTGCTACAATTGCGCGTCCCATTTTGCTGCCCATAAAGTCTTCAACGTCCTGCGTAATTGTTGTTAGTCCGAGGTAATACTTACGGGCGCGTTTTGCTAAGCTAAACATAAAGTTTGCGGAATCGTCATACTTCATGAGTTGCCACGCCTCGTCTACGATAAGCATGCGCTTTTTTTGCTGCGTACGTACGATATTCCAGATATGGCTCAAAACGATATACATTGCCACTGGGCGCAGTTCGTCCTCTAGGTCGCGGATATTAAACACGACCATGTTGTTGTTAATATCAATATTACTCTGTTGGCTGAAGATGCCGGCGAACGTTCCGCTTGTGTATTTGCGTAGGCGCTGTGCAAGCTGCGGCCCAGTGCCTCCCATATGAAGCAATACGTCGTATAGGTTGCCCATTGTCGGCGGCGTAGCAGTGTGTGTGAGCGGGTCGCTGGTGATGCCGGCGCGGGCGTACGTATCAATTAGCCCTTGATCAAGATCGGCCTCTTCGGACGGACTTAAGCCGACGCCGGCGTTATTCGCTGACGCACCGCCAAGCATCAGGCGTAATAGCCCGTGCAGGGTTACAAGATTCGCGCGTAAGGCGTCGTCGGCTTCATCACTGTCTATTACGCGAGGTAAATCAAACGGATTAATGCGCGTATCGCTACTAAGGCTTAGGCGAATATAGCTGCCGCCGACAGCGTCGCTCAGTTTTTGGTACTCGTTCTCCGGATCAATGATGAGCACATCCGCGCCGACCATCATACTGCGCAGGGCTTCTAGCTTGACCGTGAATGACTTACCGGCACCGGATTTTGCGAATACGACCATGTTGGCGTTCTCTAGGCTATAGCGGTCGAAAATAACTAGTCCGCTGTTATGCATATTGATCCCGTACAAAATACCGTTATCCTGCGTAAGATCGGCGCTTGTAAATGGAAAGCTTGTACTAACGGCGCCTGTATTCATATTGCGGCGAATTTGTAGCTGATCGCTCATCTGCGGTACTGTACTATTGAGTCCTTGCTCCTGCTGGCTTGATGCTGTTTTACTATAAACGAGCATTTGTCCGAACATTGATTCAATTTCATTTTGTATGAAGCTCAGCTCGTCAATACTGTCAGCATAGATTGTCACGTAGAGTCCATAACGGAAGAATCGTTCGCTTCCAATCTGTAACTGGTCGCGCAGCTCTTCGGCGTCGGCAAGGGCTGCTTCTTTTGCCGGGTCGCGCGTGCGACCTTTCTCGGCGTTGATCGACATATCGGCCTCAAGCTGCGTCACTTTCTTGCGCAGATTATTTAGCACAACTGCTGTATCAACCGGATACACAAACATACTAACGTCAATCACTTGATCAATGTTGATGAGCGGTGATAACCACCCTGTATAAAGCGTGCGCGGGTAGCCGTACACATACATCGTCCGTCCGTATTTTGTTCCGATACGGAAATAACTTGAATGGATCTCTAAGCTGCTTGGCGCGATCAGGTCGCGCAGTGTTGTCATACCCTTAAGGAACGCTTGTTCAACTTCAGCTTGCTCGCGGGCGCGCTGCTGTGTAGCAATGTCAATAGGATCCATCTTCTTTGCGCTCATTGTTGGGCTCCTAATGTTGGCGCGTTTCCTTCGCCTTTTCGTATGTATAGCGATGTCACGTCCTCAAAATTACCAAGCGGCTCACGTACTGCTGTATCGGGATTATATATGTTGTAGTACAATTCGCCGATTTGCTTCGTATTGAGCTGCGTTGCGCGCACGCCAATTTGTGTCAATCCGTGCACAACTGATTCAACTCGATTTCTGATCTCGTCTTTCGCCTTTTCGTAGGTGTCTTTGTCGATCTTCGTGATGGTATTCTTTTTGTTACCGCCAAATATTGAGTTAAAGAAGCCTTTACTTTGTTCAACAACATTTGTGATCTCGCCTGCGGGATAATATGGAATTACGACAAAGAAGCTCTTGTCCATAATATTTGCTTCCTGCGATAATAAATCAATAAAGTTGATATAGTCGTCCATTAATACGCCAAGCAGCATGTTGTCTTGATCGCGCCGCAGGAGTTCAAGTTTATCAAGGTACGGACCAATATCAACTCTTTGCGATCGTACTAAAATTTGAATTGGAAACCGGAGGGCATTCAAAAAATCCTGGTAGTTTGTCTCGACGCCGCCTCGTTCACGTTCGCTCATGAGGTCAAAGTTGATGGACTTGCAGGCAACGATAGCGCGGAATGTACCATCAGACATAACGACCATGCTATCACGTAACTCAGAGAGCAACAGGCTATTTTGCGTTGAGGCGGCATTTTGCTGAGTTTTTGTCTTTTGGGCTGCCTGATTTGGCATCGCGGCTGCTTGCGCTGGCACAGCACTAACAGCGCCGCCTGATGTAGCTGGCGGTGTCTGCGACGGATTGACCTGATTGCTCGGCGGCACACCCACTCCTTTCAATTACTCTAATGCAGCGAAATGAACACCTCGCCGTTATCGGCTTCTTGTTCTTTCTGTCGAATACGATTTGCTTCTTGCTGAATTGTTTGAATCGACAAACCGCTATTGTTTGCAAGTCCAATTATATCATCTGAGACTGGTTCGGCGCTAGTAGCTGTTGGCGTAGGGGTGGTTGGGGCGCTGGATGCTTGCTGTGTAACCGGTGCTGGTTGTACTCCTGGCGTCTGATTGCCTAGTGGCTGAACGACTGATTGATGAATTGTCGGGTATGGACTATAACGTGGCGGTACGGACGATTGATTATTTGTAGACTGCGGTGGTATAGCGGTTTGCTGCCCGGTTGAAAGCGTGGCTGCTTGGCGCATTTGCTCTACCATGTATTGTCTTCGCGCCACGTCGGCATCGGATATTAATGTGTCGAAATTGTGTGCGACACTGCCGTCGTCGCCGAGTGGATCTTCAGTTTGCTGTGCGGCAAAATATTGATCAGGCTCCATTGCACTATTGACCTGCGCTTGCGGCTGTGGCGTGACGTGGCGGATAGACCAACCCCCCGTGTCGGCAATGTCCGCTAAATACGAAAAGCGCTGCTCAACTTCTTCCTGCGCTAAATCTTTTGTGCGGTTAATTTCTTCAACTTTCGGCGCAGTGATCTGGATAAGTGACTCCCTACCGTCTGGAATCCATATACGTTTGCGCGGCTTTAAGTAAAACGATACAAGCGCTGCCATGTAGATTTCCATTGGCTGATCTTTGCGTAACGGTAAAGCGAGAGCACCGAAGAATAGTATAACTGGCAGTGGTATGATTGCAAGCGCGACAAATATACGCGCTAGCCCCCATGCTAGCGCGCAGGCGACTGCGACAATAATTAAGTAAATAAATTGGCGAAAGCTGAATGGACCGAGGAGCTTGTCTTCGGCTTCGACATCTTGTGCGACTTTGTATTGAGCCATATTTAGTTAACCTCCTTATTTTCATTTATGGTCTAGGAGGTGGAGGTGGAGGTGGAGGTGGGGCTGGGGCTGGAGGTGGAGGTGCTGAAGATGATGTTCTAGGATGTTGCGAATTTACTCCGAGCTTTGAGATGTTATGAATCTGCGCCTCTAAGGCACGATTTCCCTTCACATTAGCCATTAGCTTGTCTGAGTTCTTAAGACCGCGTGCGGCAGCTTTGGCGTTTCGAACGGCATCTACAGTTTCATTTTCTCCAGCCGCTGCAGTCATATTGTTTTTGTATTCATCAGATTCCGCTACTCTGCTTAGTGACTCGGCAATCTGTTTCGCCGAGTAAGCATCTGCTTTTGACAGAGATTCAGCAGTAATCTTACCTTTTGCGGCTGCCTTCTTTATTGCATCATCTTTATTAAATCTTCCTGCTTGTATGTCTGCGAGGGATGCTCCTCCTAGGTATGGACTGCGATCGCCTGCCCCAGACTGCGCAAGCGCATCAGCGATTTCCTTTCGAACGGTTGTGTCCATTTCTGGATTGGCGGACGACTCGGCAAGTTTAAGCGCATCTTCACTCGTCCCCATCGCTGCCGCTTTCTTTATGGCGGCTCTTTGCTCGTAGGAACTGAGTTTTGTGTCGCCGACCTTACCAGTAGTCGCTGCTTCCATTAGCTGCTGTTGATTAAGGTATGCGCCGCCAACTTTCATGTTATTTATGCGCGCTTCTGCCATCTCCATTCGCTCGTGATCTTGATGAGCTGCCTCTTTCGCTCCCTCTGCAGCACGCATATCGCCGTATCCGCCGCTTATCCTGCTCTGATTAAACACCCTATTTGCTCCTGACCTAAGTCTACGTATTGGGTGCTTACCTTCGTACACTCCCGCCCGTATCTGGGCATTTCGCCGCTCCTTTTTCATCTTTCTGTAATTACCAAATCTACTGCCAAGTTTACCGACCTTTGCTTTTGCCGCGCCGCCAAGAAAGCCGCCTGCTTTACCCTTAACAATCCCGCCTGTTATTGCGGCGATATTGCCGATACTCATGGCGGCATTCAGTACTTTTGGCACAAGCAGAAGCGGTACAAACATAAGAACCGCGGCGACGATTTGCATTGCAACTGACGATCCATCTGTGCCGCCATACTGATTTCTAATAATATTTGATGCAAGCGTGCTAGCGCCGTATACTATGCCTATGATAGGGTAGACAAACAGCATAGTCTTGAATGTTTGCCACCATTTTTTGAACAGGCTCTCGGTATTTGGCAATAGCCATGCGACGAACGCGAGCGGCGATATAATGATCGCGAATATAATAATAGCTTGGCGTACACCTAATAGTAGCAGTGTCGTGAGAGCGATCATAAGCACAGTTATGAGCCCGGCTATGAACGCGCCAAGTGCAAAAAACAGGACAGCTCCGCCTACTAATAGTGTAGTGGCTGTAGTGGCCCACCAAGCATCACCAGATGCGGAGCTGCTTGGGCTGGCTCCACCAGAGCCGGCACTCGTGCCAGATGATATGAAGTTATACGCGCTCGCCCCGATAGCGTTCGATAGGTCTACCATGGCTGCGCATAAGTAGAATGATACATTGACGAGAAGCGCTCCGACGACAAGCCTAGGAAGCATGCGTTTTATACCGTAAGTGCTAAGCCCCATACCAGAAATTTGCGAGTAAATGATGATAATGAATGCGATGACAAACAGAACGTTTGCATAGTTGCGCATAGTAGCCCAATAGCTATAAACGCTCCCGTCGTCGCGTTTAGTTAGCTCGGACGGGTTGAATACGAGATACTCGTCAATATTGTCTTTCACCGTGTCTGATACTTGAGCAAGGAATGTTACAACAGGACAAATAAGCCAGCCAATACCGTCTATGGCACATTTGTCCTTTGGCTCTTTACCGCCGCTGCCACTTGGTTCGGGCTCTGCTGTTACCGAGCTTGGACTAACACCCGATAGCGCTGCGAGTATTTTTTCTTTTGTTTCTCCTGTCTTCTTTGAGTAGCAATCGGCGAACAGCTCTTTTATCTTGTCATCTTTTTCTTTTTTATCGGTAATTGTTGAGGGCACTCCTTTTTGTGCCTCAATAACACATATCTCTATATGGCCTATTTTACAAGCTTTCCGTTCACTGGGGCTTCCTATTGATAAGCAATCCGAAGGCGTGATCTCCCCTAGCGCTTTTTCAAATTCTTCAGCAATCACGGTTTCTGGTTTTTTCCCAAGTTTTTTGGCTAATTCTGAGAATTTTTTGACAGGTTTAGTTTTATCACTGCACCGCACATAAGATTCTAATCCTGGTGATAAATATCTATCGTCCTTTGTATGGTACCTTTTTGCAACTTTCTCTTTTAGAACTCCATTTATTACCCTATAGTAAGACGTGTAGCCATCTTCACCGCTCTCCGCGTTTTTCTTCTCTGTTAAACTTGCTGTCTCCTTGTCTTTTTCTCCGCCTTCCGCTGAACTATCTTTTATTTCACATGCGTATACAAAAGACCAGTAGTAGATAGTATATAATTCTTCGTCAGAAAAATAGTTATTAGGATCCGGGCTTAAATTGTTCCCGACTTTATTTTCTATAGCTACTCTGATTTTATTGTTTATGTCATTTGGTATCATCCATTTACCGTCTTTATATTCAAAGCCAGCAGAAACTATAAGCTCTTCTAAGGACTTAAATCCCCAAAGCTTGTAACCGTTTCCTATTATCGTATTGCATGAAGCTTCAGATTCCTGTGACTCATTTGTATAAACTCCAACCACTTTTTTTTCGCCACCCAAGCCATCTCCAAGCTCATTTTTTATTATGTCACTTCCGCTAATATAATGGACATTATATTTTACAAAGCACCAAGGCGCTGCTAAATAATAGAACCATCCCTTAATCTTATCGTTAGATTTGCTTGCATTTATTGGTACTGGGTTGACCAATAATATAACACTGGGGAGTAAGAGCAGTGGCACAGAGATTAAAATAAAAAGCTGTCGTAGTTGTGCAAACTTCCACACCTTTTTTTTCATTAACATACCGTATACTATACATGATAGCTGTGTAATACGCTAGCGTTAAACGGCAAAAACTGAAAGCAAGCCTCGCTTGCAGTGAGACTTGCTTGGCGGCATGAAATAGTATTAAGCATTATCTACGATAAACTTCTGTACAGCTGGGCTTGGATCGTCTCCTAAGAAGCATTTTTCCGCGTTATCCACCCACAGAATTTTGTTGCCCTCGGCATCTTCTTTAAAGGAGCATTCAACCGAAAGACCGCTAACATCTCTAGCTTTTTTATCCGTCTCGCGGCACATACCAACAAAGCCTTGGAATTTTTCACTTGTAGACGTTCGACGATATTGACCTATTGTTGATGCCTTCCACATCCCGAAGTCCTCAAGAGGTGACCCGAATTGCATGTCATTAAGAGGGCTGTCAATTTGGTCTGTTATCAGAACGCTCATCAGATGTTTCGCAACTGTGGGGTCTTGCTTATAGGTTTTATATATGAGGTGTCCTCTGCGCTGCAGCCACCTCCATAGTTCAGGAACGTCACGTTGCGATCCTGTACCGGTACTATATGGAGGCAGAGGTTCTCGGACGCCGTTAATATCAAGAAAGTTTAGTGCTAAAAGTTCTCGCTCTTTTGGCGTCATACTGTCCCAGCTATTAAAAGCTCTCTCATCTATGATGAGTCCTGGTGATTTTTCGGTGCTCGGATTGCTATCTGTTCCTGGCACTCTTGCCGTCGGATCAAGAACGGGGCTTTCATTTGATCCGCAGGCAGATAATAATAAAATAGCGCCTGTCAAAGCGCCCGCCCCTATCAATACGTCTCTTCGTGATATTTCCCGCCCTTTTTCTGCTTCTGTAACAAGCAGGTCGCCTTGATCCCTCATAAAACTTCAATCTCCTCCCGCGAGACTAGTGGTTTATGATAATAACTGTACCGTGTAATATGATACAACTATATTTATAAACCACTTTTTTGCAAAAGTCAATATTGGCTACCCTCACTCCCCCGTATAATAACCCCCACAACCCCCCCATAACCTACCCCGCCATCATCGCACGGTTGATCCACGTATATACTCACTCTAGCCAATTCATTCCAGCCAGCCAACCAACTAACTCTAACCTCACCTCTTCCCTCCTCTACAACACCCGCAATAAACCCTCGTATAACAACCCTTACAATCCCCGGATCTAACTCTAACCATCACAGCTCATCTGCATACACCTACTCTAATTATCTCACGTCAATCAATTCACTCTAGCTAGCCCTGCCAACTAACTCTAATCAACTAACTTTTGCTAACCCACTCCACCCACCTCACCCTAACCAACCCTCACTCACCGCCCTCCAATCCCCTCCAAAGAAAGAAGCTCGCCAGAACCGCCAGAACCGCCAGAACCATCAGGCTCGCTAGTCTCATCAATACTCAACCAAATAGCAGTATCTCCATTTAGTAAATCCTCAGCCATTGCAACGTATATCTCAATCTCATCGTCTAGGCCAAACCGGCTCCGTATAGCGCGGGCAATACGCTCTAGGCGCCTCTTCATAGCTGTATCTTCTAGTAACAATAGAAGCTTTGGCATATCGCTGTTTGCTTCACTCCAGCCTCCGCTATCAAAAAAGTCCATATAGCCTGCTATACGGCGGTTGATAGTACTCGGCAACATATCTTTAGATACAACATCAAGGAAGAATTTCCGTATTCCAAACTGCCGTATCCCATCATTTACTCTAAGCAATAAGAAAGCATCAGGCGGATTAGCTGGAACATAGCTATAGAGCATCATTTCGCGCCGCAATAATACTTCTAATAGCGGATACCTATGCTGCAATTGATTGATATATGCGCATACTCTAACCGTATGATTAACAAACGCCTGGCTAACAACCCTATCTCGGTAGCCCGCTTTAACGATAGCATCAGTAACGCGTTCTCTGCCATGAATTAGCTGCAGCTGCCTAAGCCCTTTTGGCGTTACGTAATACGCTGCTGGCATACCCCGCAATCTAAAGCTCTTATCATACCGCCTATCTACAAACCCATGCTTCATTAGTACATTCAACTTTTCATGCAAACTTGAGCCCGACGTAATACCAAGCCTATCTGCCAATAACCTACAACTGCAAAACCTACACCCATACAACACCTCAAGTATAGCTATCTGCCCTTTCTTAAGTACTAAACGTTTATTGTTCGTCTGCTTATCCATCTGCTTGCTCATCCATTCATCCATCACCCATTCATCCATCACCCATTCATCCATCACCCATTCATCCATCACCCATTCATCC
>ERZ772986.1113-NODE-1113-length-15463-cov-5.446911_pt1 | contig 15463 bp, 11 predicted proteins | sample MGYA00511898_ERZ772986 | MGnify/ENA primary metagenome ERZ772986 (study PRJEB29015, sample SAMEA2737934) | human oral metagenome | biome: human oral; feature: human-associated habitat; material: dental | place: China | collected 2148 ... | reverse complement strand
CTCGCCGTCGCGGAACACGTCTCGCACGACGACGTCCCACTCGCCCGCGCGCAGGCCCGGCACCACCCGGGCCGCGTCCCCCACGCGAATGCGCAGCCGCGGTGCGCGCGGCAGATCGAACCACTCCCGCACCCGTTGCGCCAGGACGGCGTCGGCCTCCACCGCGAGCTGGACCGAGCCGGGCCGCGCGACGTCCCAGGCCCGTGCCAGTGCGCACCCCGCCCCGCCCAGATGGACGGCCCGCACCGGCTCGTCCCCGCCGCGCAGCGCCGTGAGCGCCGCATCCATCTGCTGGAGGTACTCGAAGTCCAGGTGCGCGGGGTCGTGCGGATCGATCCACGACGACTCCGCGCCGTCCAGCAGGAGCAGGATCCCGCGGTCGCGCACCTGAAGCTCGGCGGTCGCCAGGGATGTGCGCACCGGTCCCGACGGCAGCCCTCGCAGGGAGGCGGTCCGCCCGCCCGCGCGGGCGCCTCTGCGCCCGGCGGATCCTCGGGCCCCCCGCGGTGGTGTCACAGGTCCACGGTATCGTGAACGCGTGTCCGTCCGACCGGATGGATTCGGCCGGGACGGCCCGGAGCCGGACCAGGGTCGGGCTGGAGCCGGACTGAGCCGACGACGGGCCGAACGCGTCACGAGCCGAGCGGACGGATGAGTGGACAGGGCAGGAGGCGATGATGAGTCGGTCACCTCGCGCAAGCGCCGCGCGCCGCTCTTGGGGCGACGACGACTCGGGCGCGCCGATCCTCCACGTGGACATGGACGCCTTCTTCGCCTCGGTCGAGCTCCTCGAGCACCCCGAGCTCGTCGGGCGGCCCGTCATCGTGGGAGGCGACTCGGGGCGCGGCGTCGTCTCAGCCGCCTCCTACGAGGCCCGCGTCTACGGGGTGACCTCGGCCATGTCCATGGCCGAGGCGCACCGGCGCTGTCCCCAGGCGGTCGTCCTGCCGGTGCGCCATGGCCTGTACTCCCGGGTCTCGCGCCGGGTGATGGAGATCCTCGGGCGGGTCACACCGATGATGGAGAAGGTCAGCGTCGACGAGGCCTTCCTCGACGTCTCCGGAGCGCGCCGGCGCATGGGCCCCCCGGTCGCCATCGCCAGGTGGATCCGCGCCGAGGTCCGCGAACGCATCGGCGTGCCCGCCTCGGTGGGCGTCGCCGCCACCAAGTTCGTGGCCAAGCTCGCCTCCTCCCACGCCAAGCCCGACGGACTGCTCCTCGTGCCGGCCGACGCCACCCGGGACTTCCTCGACGTCCTGCCGGTGGGAGCGCTGTGGGGCGTGGGCGACAAGAGCGCCCGGGTCCTCCAGCGGTGGGGGATCCGCGACGTGCGAACCCTGGCCGCCACCGACGTGCGGCGCCTGGAGAAGATCCTCGGGACCGCCGCCGGCCGTCACCTGCACGACCTCTCCCACGGCATCGACCCCCGGCCCGTGACCCCGGAGCACGAGGAGAAGTCCATCGGCACGGAGTCGACCTTCTTCGAGACCATCACCGACCGCGCGCACGCCCGGCGCGTCCTGCTCGATCAGACCCACCAGTGCGCCGCCCGCCTGCGCGCGGGCGACCTGCGCGGGCGCGTCGTCGTCCTCAAGGCGCGCGGCGCCGATTTCGTCACCGTCACCCGCTCGCGCACCCTGACCGCGCCGACCGACCTGGCGCGCGACCTGTTCGCGGTCGTCGAGAGGCTCTTCGACGCGCTGCCCACGCCCGGGGGCGGATTCCGACTGCTGGGCGTGAGGGTCGAGGGCCTGGCCCGCGCCGACGACGGCGTCCAGCTCCTGCTCGACGAGGATCCCCGGCGCGGGGCGCCCGAGCGCGCCGCGGACGCCGTGCGCCGCCGCTGGGGCGCCGGCGTCCTGGCCCCCGCCAGTCTCCTGGAGGCGCCCGGGGGCGCCTCGGCCCGGGCCTCCGAGTCGTCGCGCACGGGTCGGACCGGGCGCGCGTGAGACCATCCGGGAACCGGGGTGATCGGGATGCGGCGGAGGGGGACCGCTCGCAGAGCCCCGGACCCCGGGACTCATGGGCGGTACCGGTTTCCCAGATATGACGCTCACCGCCTATCCTGGCACCGTCCGGAACCGCACCGGTGCGGGCCGATCGCCGCGGCACCCGTCACCGGAGCACGAGACTCGGGAAAGCGAGGTGCGCTGTGGCGTTGTCGGAGCGTGAGCAACAGGTGCTGCGCGATCTGGAGGAGCAGCTACACGTCGAGGACCCGTCGTTGGCTCATAGCATGGGCCGTGCGGAGGCGTCCCGGCGACGGGCCTCGCCGCGGCACGTGGGCGCGGGAGTCGCTCTGGTGCTCGTAGGGCTGGCCTTCGTGATCGGAGGCGTCGCGGTGGGCCACTCGCTGGTCTCCATCCTCCTGGGAGTGGCGGGCTTCGGAGTGGCGGTGTGGGGGGTGACCCTCATGCTCACCCGGGCCGAGTCCGTCGGCTCCCGCGGGACGCCCGCGGGTCCGTCCTTCATGGACCGCCAGTCCGAGCGCTGGGATCGGCGCCGCAGCAGTGAGAACTGACTGAGGACCGACCTCCTCCACTTCCCTCCACCCGAGCTGTTCGAGCCCCGTCGCCACCCCGGTGACGGGGCTTTTTCGTGCTGTTTCATGTTCTTCCGCACTCTCCGCCGCGCTCGTTACGACGGCTTTCGCGGCGGAGCGCCACGCCGGGGCGCAACCGCCGACTCGCTCTCCTCCACTTCTCTCCACCGCGGAAAACGGCGAGTTCATGCCCTTGGAGGTGGGAACGTGACGCGTATGCGACGCCTGGTGTGGGAGAAAAAGGAGGGAAGTGGAGTACTGTGGGGCGCACTGGACCGTCGAGGAGGGGAAGGAGGGACGCCCGATGTTCCTGGGCACCCACGCCCCCCGTCTCGACCAGAAGGGACGGCTGATCCTCCCGGCGAAGTTCCGGGATGAGCTGGCCGGGGGAGTGGTCCTCACCCGGGGGCAGGAGCACTGCCTCTACGCCTTCACCGCCGCGGAGTTCGAGCGCATGTACGCCCAGCTGCGCGAGGCTCCTCTCGCCCAGAAGCAGGCGCGCGACTACGTGCGCGTCATGCTGTCGGGCGCGGACTCCCAGATCCCGGACAAGCAGGGACGAATCACCCTGCCGGCGCCCCTGCGCGCCTACGCCGGACTGAGCCGGGACCTGGCCGTCATCGGCGCCGGTGCCCGCGTCGAGATCTGGGACGCCGAGGCCTGGCAGACCTATCTGGCCGCGCAGGAGCAGGTCTTCGCCGACACGGCCGAGGAGATCATCCCCGGCTTCTTCTGAGTCGGCGTCCCACGGCCGCGCGGACAACCGCATATCGCTCATATCGCTGCCGAGCCCCACGGCTCCATCGCCATGCGGCCCCGTCCCGTGAGGTCTCCGCCCGCCGCAGCGTCCGACGTCACTTCCCCGGCGCCGGAACGCGCGGGAGGAGTCCTGGCGGGACGGAGCCGGGCCGGCTCGGCCGCCCGCATCCGCCCGCGCGCCATCCAGACCCCGCACGATCGACCAGGAAGGAGGGGACGGTGAACAAGACCCGGACGACCGCCGACGGCGACTCCGCCGGTCGCGCCCGCGGCGCCGCACCGCCGGCTCGGCCCGTCACCGCGCTCGACGCGGCGCAGATCGCCGATCTTCACGCACCCGTCCTCCTTCGGCGCTGTCTCGACCTGCTCGCCCCGGCCCTGACCGGGCCCGGCGCCCCCGTCCGCCCGCTCCTGATCGACTGCACGCTCGGCATGGGCGGGCACAGCGAGGCGGCGCTGGAGCGCTTCGAGAGCCTCATGGTCGTCGGGATCGACCGGGACCCCGAGGCGGTCGCGCTGGCGAGATCCCGTCTCAGCCGCTTCGGCGGCCGCTTCCGGGCGGAGCGGGCCACCTACGATCGCGTCGATGCCGTCGCGCGCCGGGCCGCCGAGGCGGCCGGACGGCGGGACGGGGCCGTCGACGCCGTGCTCATGGACCTCGGCGTGTCCTCCCTTCAGCTCGATCGCGTCGAGCGGGGCTTCTCGTACTCGCGCAGCGCGCCCCTCGACATGCGCATGGACCAGTCCGGCGGGCGCACCGCGCAGGACATCCTCGACGGCGCCGACGAGGACGAGCTCGCTCGCATCCTGCGGACGTACGGCGAGGAGCGCTTCGCCCCGCGCATCGCCGCGGCCATCGTGCGCCGGCGCGAGGCGGGCGATCCGGTCGAGTCCACCGACGCCCTGGCGGATCTGGTGCGCGCCTGCGTGCCGGCGGCCGCCCGCCGCACCGGCGGGCACCCGGCCAAACGGACCTTCCAGGCCCTGCGCGTGGCCGTCAACGGCGAGCTCGAGCTCCTCGAGCTCGCCGTGCCCCGGGCGCTGAACTCCGTGCGCGTCGGCGGCCGCGTCGTCATCGAGTCCTACCAGAGCCTGGAGGACCGCGTCGTCAAGCGGGCGCTCGCCGCGGGGGCCCGCCCATCGGTCCCCCGGGAGCTCCCCTTCGTGCCCCGGGAGGCCCTGCCCTACCTCGAGCACGCCACCCGCGGGGCGGTCAGGGCCGACGGCGACGAGCTCGCCGACAACCCCCGCAGCGCATCCGTGCGGCTGCGGGCCGCCACCCGCATCCGTCCCGCCCGCGAGGCCCCCGCACCGGAGCCCGCCCCCGGACCCCGCACCCATCCCGCCAGAACGCCCGCACAAGGAAGGAGAGGCAGATGAGTACAGCAGCGGCTCGAGTCCGCCGTCCACGTACCGACGACATCGCCCCATCCGGTCGGCGCTCCACGGCGCGCGACCAGGTCAGGCAGGTCAAGGAGCAGCCTCAGCTCCACGTCGTCCGGGGTGTCGCCCCGGCCCGAGCCACCATGCCGTTCCTGCTGGTGGTCGTCGCGATCCTGGTGGGAGCGCTGGCGGCGTCGATGCTCCTGAACGCCAAGATGGCGGACACGGCCTACAAGATGAAGGCCGCGCAGGTCGAGCTCAACGTCCTGAACGACCACATCGAGACGGTCCGCTCGGACGTCCAGGAGGCGTCCTCCCCCGACTCGCTCACGTCGCGGGCCTCCGAGCTGGGCATGGTCCCGGCCGCGGCTCCCGGTGTCGTCGACCTGTCCGACTCGACCCTGTCCGGCGGAGCCGCCGCCACGGACGACTCCAAGTAGGGACTCCGTGAATCCCAGTCGCCGACAGGCCCTTCAGCTCATGGGCCTCGCCGGGTTCGCCTCCCTGGCCGGCCGCACCGCCTGGCTCCAGATGGTCTCCGGTCCGGAGCTGGCCGCCAGGGCCAAGGCCGAGCGCACCGTCACCTGGGTCAACCGCGCCCCGCGCGGTGACATCCTCGGGCGCGACGGCACGATTCTCGCGTCCTCGGCCGTCTCGTACGACATCGGCGTCAACCAGCTCAAGATAGCCCAGTACGAGCGGACCGAGGACCGCACGGACCCCGCCACCGGGGAGGAGACGAAGGTCGTCATCGGCCACGGCGCGGCCGCCGCCGCCAAGCAGATGGCCGAGGTCCTGGGCGTGAACGCCCAGGACCTCGGGGCCTCGATGGTGGGGGACTCCCCCTACGTCGTCGTCGCCGAGGCCGTGTCCCCGGACACCTGGCGGCAGATCAAGGCGCTCGGCATCCCGGGCGTCGAGCCCGACCAGCGCACCCGTCGCACCTATCCCGCGGGGACGGTGGCGGGCAACGTGCTGGGCTACACCTACGAGGGCGACGGTCGCCTCCTCATCGGCTCCGCGGGCCTCGAGCTGACCCAGAACGAGCAGCTCATGGGCGTCGACGGCGAGGGCAGCGTCGAGATCGGCAAGACCGGGGCCATCATCCCCACCGGCGAGCAGGAGGAGATCGACGCGGTCCCGGGGACGACGGTGCGCACCACCATCAGCCCGGATCTGCAGGCCATCGCCCAGGAGTCGATAGACGAGGTCGTCACGGCCCAGGGCGCCGACTGGGGGTGCGTGGTCGTCATGGAGCCCGCCACCGGCAAGCTGCTCGTTCTGGCCGACTCCAACGCGGTCGACCCGGCCGACGTCGAGGCCACTCCCGAGGCGGATCGCACCGCCCGCAGCGTTCAGGCGATCTTCGAGCCCGGCAGCGTCGGCAAGGTCATGACCTTCGCCGCCGCGCTGGAGGAGGGTGTGATGAGGCCCGAGGACTCGTGGACCGTCCCCTACACGTGGACCTCTTCCACCGGGCAGACCTTCCGCGACTCCCATGAGCACGGGGTCCAGCGCCTCACCAGCGCCCAGGTGCTGGCCGAGTCCTCCAACGTGGGCACCGTGCAGATCGGCGAGAGGCTGTCGAGCGAGGTGCGTCACTCCTATATCGAGCGATTCGGCTTCGGCAGCCTGACCGGCATCGAGATGCCCGCCGAGTCGGCCGGCATGCTCGGCGCCGCCGCCGATTGGGACGATCGGACCGACTACACCACCATGTTCGGCCAGGGCTTCGCGGGGACCGCGCTCCAGGCCGTCCAGGTGCTCGCGACCGTGGCCAACAAGGGAGTGCGCGTGGCCCCGCGCGTCATCGACGCGTGGATCGACCCGGGGGGCGGGCGGACCCCTCAATCGCAGCCGGAGGGGGACCGCGTCATCTCCGAGAGCGCCGCCGCGGCACTCACGGAGATGCTCATCGGCGTGACCCAGGAGGGGGGCACCGCGGAGGCGGCCTCGATCGACGGCTACCTGGTGGCGGGCAAGACCGGCACCACCGAGATCCTCACCGAGGACGGCACGGTCGCCTCCTTCGTCGGCTTCACGCCGGCGCGCGACCCCGCCATCGCCGTGGCCGTCATCGTCTACCGGCCCCGGGACACGTACGGCGGCACGGTCTCGGCCCCGGTGTTCCGCAAGATCGCGCTCGCCACGATGCACTCCCTGGGGATCGCGCCCGACCCCTCGGTCGTGGCGACCCGGGCGGCCGCGCAGGCCGATGCCGAGGCCGCTCACGCCGCCGAGGCCGCCGGGGGCCACGGCTAGCCGTGCGTCGCGGCGTGACGCGCCACACGCGAGCCCTTCCCGGTGTGGGAGAGCGCACCCCGTGGCGGTCACGTGGATCGTGACCAGGGCGTAGCCTTCGACCTGCGCGGTCCCCTGCACGTTCCGACGGCGGAAGCCGTCACTTTCCGGCCACGATAGATTGAGGAACCATGAGCAACCACGCGTACGAGTCGGCTGCCGCGCTGCGCCCCCATCACAGCGCTCCGGTCACTGCGAGGGACCTCGCTACGCGCTTCGCGCTCCGCGTCGCCGGGGCCGATGCGCCCGACGGGCTCGCCGTGGGCGGAGCGAGCGTCGATTCCTCGGACGTCCGCCGCGGCGAGCTGTTCATCGCTCTGCCCGGCTTCGCCCATCACGGCGCCGAGTTCGCCCCCGAGGCGGTCGCGGCCGGTGCCGCCGCGGTCCTCACCGACGACGCCGGTGCGGCCATGGTCCGCGACTCCTGCCCGCAGGTGCCCGTGCTGATCACGGACGACCCGCGCGCCGTGGCCGGTCCGCTGTCGGCCGAGGTCTACCACCACCCCGCCGAGCGGCTGACGACCACCGCGGTCACGGGCACCAACGGGAAGACCACGACCTCCTACTTCAACGACGCGATCCTGACGGCCCACCTGGGCGGGTGCATGGTCGCGGGGACGGTGGAGCTGCGCGTGGGCGGGCTGTCGATCGAGTCGCCCCGCACCACCGTGGAGGCGCCGGTCCTGACGCGGATGATGGCCCTGGCCGTGGAGGAGGGCGTGGGGGCGGCCAGCCTGGAGGCGTCCAGTCACGCGATCGTCCTGCACCGTCTCGACGGCACCGTGGTGGATGTCGCCGGCTTCACCAACCTGCAGCGCGACCACCTCGACTTCCACAAGACCATGCAGGGCTATCTCGACGCCAAGGCCCGGCTCTTCACCCCCGAGCACGCCCGTCGCGGCGTCATCTGCGTCGATGACCAGTGGGGGGCCCGGCTCGCCGACCGCGTCGAGCGGGCCGGCCTCATCCCCGTGGATCGCGTGCGGGCCTACCCCGGCGGCGGGGACGGGGACGCCCCCGCCGACTGGTGGGTCGGCGACGCCGCCGTGTCGATGACCGACTCCGCCACCACCTTCGTCCTCCACGGCCCCGACTCCGAGCGCATCGAGGCCTCCTGCCCGCTGCCCGGACTGGTCAACGTCCAGAACGCCGCCCTCGCGCTGGTGATGACCATGCGCGCGGGCGTCCCCGCCGAGACCGCCGTGGCCGCCCTCGCCTCCGCCCACAACATCCCCGGGCGCATGCAGCGCATCACCCGGCGCGACGGGGTGCGCGGCACCTGCATCGTGGACTTCGCCCACACGCCCGACGCCATGGAGCTGGCCCTCAAGGCCGTCCGCCAGATCACCCCCGGCCGCCTCATCGTCGTCTTCGGCTCCGACGGCGACCGGGACCGCGGCAAACGACCCATGCTCGGCGAGGTCGCGGCCCGTCTGGCGGACGTCCTGATCGTCACCGATGAGAACCCGCGCAGTGAGGACCCGCGGACGATCCGCGACGCCATCCTGTCCGGGGTGCGCTCGGTGCGCCCCGACCTGGCCGACGTCGAGGAGATCACCACGTGGCGCGGCGACGCCGTGCGCCGCGGCGTCGAGATCTGCGGGCCGCAGGACACCGTCGTCGTCACCGGCAAGGGCCATGAGCCCTTCCAGGAGGTCGCGGGGGACTTCATCCGCTACAACGACGCGCCCGTCATGCGCCAGGCCGCCGAGGCCAAGTGGGGGCCGGTGACACCCGCATGATTCCCCGCTCCCTGCCCCGGATCTCCTCCCTCAGCGGCGGCGCACTCGTCGGCGGCGCCGACGGGCCCGCCGATCCCCGGGCCGTCACCCGTGTCGTCACGGACTCCCGCAAGGCCGGTCCCGGCGCCCTGTTCGTCGCCATCGCCGGCGAGCGCACCGATGGCCACGCCCACGTCGGTCAGGTCGCCTCCGCCGGGGGCGCGGCCGCCCTGGTGAGCGATCCCGACACCGCCCGCTCCTCCCTGGCCGCAGCGGGGCGCGACCCGGATGCGTTCCCGCTCCTGGTCGTCCCCGACACCGTCGAGGCGCTCGGCGAGCTCGCCCGCGGCCACCTGGCCGAGCTGCGCGGGCGCGCCGCCGCCCGCGGCGATGCGCTCGCGGTCGTGGCCATGACCGGGTCGGTGGGCAAGACCACCACCAAGGACCTCACCCGCCAGCTCCTGGCCGCGCAAGGACCCACCGTCGCGCCCATCGCCTCGTTCAACAACGAGGTCGGGTTGCCCCTGACCGTGCTGGAGACCGACGAATCGACCCGCTACCTCGTCCTGGAGATGGGGGCCTCCGGCCCCGGGCACATCGACTACCTCACCCGGATCGCGCCGCTGGACGCCGCCGCCGTCCTCATGATCGGTCACGCCCACCTGGAGGGATTCGGATCGGTCGACGGCGTCGCGGCGGCCAAGAGCGAGATCGTCTCCGGACTGGTGCCCACCGGGACCGCGGTGCTCAACGCCGATGACGAGCGGGCCGCGGCCATGGCCCGGCTCGCCCCCGCCGGCGTCCTGACCTTCTCGGCGTCCGGCGGGCCCGCCGACCTGCGCGCCACCGACGTGCGATTGTCGGGCGACGCCCGGGCCGGATTCGACCTGCACGCCCCCGGCCTGGCCGAGCCCCGACGCGTGCGCCTGGCTCCGCCCGGCGCCCATAACGTCGCCAACGCCCTGGCCGCCGCGGGTCTTGCGATCGCCGCCGGAGCCCCCGCGGAGGGCGTCGCCCGGGCGCTGGGGGGCGCCCGGATCGAGAGCCCGCACCGCATGGACGTGAGCGACGTCCCATTCGGCGACGGCAGCGTCCTGCTGATCGACGACTCCTACAACGCCAATATCGACTCCATGACCGCCTCGCTGGCCGCTCTGCCCGCCCTGGCGGATGACCGGCGCCGCGTCGTGGTGATCTCCGAGATGCTCGAGCTGGGGGCCTCCTCCGCAGCCGATCATGCCCGCACCGGCGAGCTCGCGGCCCGGGCGGGGACGGCCCTTCTGATCACCATCGGTCCCGGCGCCCTGCCGGCTGCGCGCGCCGCCGCGGAGGCCGGCGTCGCAACCATCGAGCTCGCCGATGCCGGCGCGGCGCTCGCCCTGCTCGACTCGCCGGACTGCCCGCTGCGCGACGCGGACGTCGTCCTGGTCAAGGGGTCCCACGACTCCGGTGCCTGGCGCGTCGCCGACCGTCTCAAGGAAGGCCTCAAGGAGATGGACGCCCGATGACCGCGATCTTCGTCGCCGCCGCCGTCGGCATGCTCGTCACACTGCTCGGCACGCCGCTGCTGATCCGATTCCTCCATCGGCGCGAGTACGGTCAGTTCATCCGCGAGGACGGGCCGCAGGGCCACTTCACCAAGCGCGGCACTCCCACGATGGGCGGCCTGGTCATCATCCTGGCAGCCGTGCTCGGCTACGCGATCGCCAACCTGATCGAGCTGCGCCTGCCCCGTGCCAGCGGGGTCCTGCTGATCTTCCTCATCGTGGGACTGGGGCTGATCGGATTCCTCGACGACTTCGAGAAGATCTCCAAGGAGCGCTCGCTGGGGCTGCGCGCCTGGCAGAAGATGCTGGGGCAGGCGTTCATCGGCATCACCTTCGCCGTGGTGGCCCTGCGGTTCTCCGACCGCTACGGCCTGACCCCGGCCTCCACCCGCGTGTCCTTCGCGCGCGACACGAACCTCGATCTGGCCTTCGCCGGAGCGGGCCTGGGCCTGGTCCTGTTCATCCTGTGGGCGAACTTCCTCATCACCGCCTGGTCGAATGCCGTCAACCTCACCGATGGGCTCGATGGGCTGGCGGCCGGGTCCTCGGCCATGGTCTTCGCCGCTTACACGCTCATCGGCGTGTGGCAGTCGAACCAGTCGTGCTTCTACAGCCACCACGCCATCGTGGCCACGCTGTGCTATCAGACCCGGGACCCGCGCGACCTGGCCATGATCGCCGCCGCCCTCATGGGCGCCTGCTTCGGCTTCCTGTGGTGGAACGCCTCCCCGGCCAAGATCTTCATGGGCGACACCGGCTCCCTGGCCCTGGGCGGGGCGCTGGCGGGCCTGTCGATCCTGAGCCGCACGGAGTTCCTGGCCGTCGTCCTGGGCGGGCTCTTCCTGGCCGAGGTGCTCAGCGACGTCATCCAGGTGGCGTCCTTCAAGTCCACGGGCAGGCGCGTCTTCCGCATGGCGCCGCTCCACCACCACTTCGAGCTCGGCGGGTGGACCGAGGTCAACGTCGTCATCCGCTTCTGGATCGTCGCCGGGGTCTGCGTCGTGGTGGGGCTGGGCCTGTTCTACACCGAGTACCTCGTGTCCTGACCCGCCGGGCCGCCACGAGTGCGCCATCATCTTGCTTGTACAACTACCTCGCACAACCCCAGGATCGAGACCACCAGTGACCACCGTCGACGCCATCACGCTTGAGGACCTCGCAGGGGCGCGTGTCGGCGTCGTCGGCGCCGGCCGCACCGGGCTCGCCGTCATCGAGGCGCTGACCGGCCTCGGCGCGCGCATCCACCTGCTCGACGCCCGCCGGGACGCGGCCGACGCCGTGACGGCGCCGCTGGAGCGGGTCACCCTCGGAGACGACCGCGCCCAGGCCGACGCCCTGGACCGGGCCCGCCCCGACCTGCTCGTCGTCTCCCCGGGGGTCCCGGCGACCGGGCCGGTCCTTGCCCGCGCCCGCCGGGACGGCATCCGGGTGTGGAGCGAGATCGAGCTCGCCTGGCGCCTCCAGCAGGCCACCCGCCCCGCGGTGCCCTGGATCGTCGTGACGGGCACCGACGGCAAGACCACCACCGTCGGCATGCTCGCCGCCATCCTGACCGCGGCCGGTCTCAACGCCCCGGCGGTGGGCAATATCGGCTCGCCCACCGTCACCACCGTCCTTGAGGGCCGGGCCGACGCCATGGCCGTCGAGCTGTCGAGCTTCCAGCTCCACACCACCCGCACGCTCAGCCCGCTGGCCGCCGCCTGCCTCAACCTCGCCCCCGACCACCTCGACTGGCACGGCGGCATGGAGGCCTACAGGGCGGACAAGGCCCGCGTGTACGCGCGCGCCCGGCAAGCGGCCGTGTACAACGTCGCCGATCCCGCCACCCGGGCCATGGCCGAGCAGGCCGACGTCGCCGACGGCTGCTGGAGGATCGGCTTCTCGCCCGGCCCACCGGAGGCGGGCCAGGTCGGCCTGGTCGACGACGTGCTCGTCGACCGGGCCTGGGCCTGGCGCGCCGACCGCCCGCACCACGGGCGCGAGTTGGGCACCCTGGAGGACCTGGCGCACCTGGCGCCGGGCGGGGAGGCGGCCCGCCTGCCCGCCCACATGGTCGCCGACGCCCTGGCCGCCGCCGCCCTGGCCCTGGCCCACTGGGCGGTCGCCCGAGACCCCGGCGCGGTCGCCCGCGGCCTGCGCGCCTTCGCCCCCGGCGCCCACCGCATCGTCACCGTCGCCCAGGGCGGGGGCGTCACCTGGGTCGACGACTCCAAGGCCACCAACCCCCACTCCGCGAGCGCGGCCCTGAGCGCCCTGGAGCCCGGGACGGGCGTGTGGATCGTGGGCGGGGACACCAAGGGAGCCCAGTTCCACGACCTCGTGCGCCAGGTGGCCGTGCGCCTGCGGGCCGCGGTGGTCATTGGCGCCGACCAGACCGAGGTCCTGGACGCCCTGGCCCGCCAGGCCTCCCAGGTCCCGGTGCGCCGCGTGCCCCACGGCGGCCCCCGGGAGGTCGTGGACGGCGCCGTGGCCGCCGCCGCGGCCCTGGCCCGTCCCGGTGACACCGTCATGCTGGCCCCCGCCTGCGCCTCCTGGGACCAGTTCAGCTCCTACGCCCAGCGCGGCGACCTGTTCGCGGCCGCCGCCAGGGACCACGTACGTCGTGGGACCACGGACCAGGAGCGTGACTGAGTGCCCGCAGACCCTACCGGCGCCGGCCCCCGACCCGCACACCCCCTGCGCCGCCTCCTGGCCTCCTCCGAGGGCCCCCGGGAGGGGGAGTCCGCCACCCTGAGCTACTACACGCTCCTCCTGGCCAGCCTCGCCCTGCTCACCTTCGGCCTGATCATGGTGTTCTCCGTCCAGTCGGTCAAGAGCGCGGCCGACGGGGGCAGCGCCTACGAGAACTTCGCCAAGTACCTCGTGTTCGCGGTGGTGGGGCTGGCCCTCATGGCGCTGGCGGCGCGGGTGCCCGCCCGGGCCTGGCAGCGTCTGTCCGTGCCGGTCCTGGTGGTGGCGACCCTGCCCCAGCTCCTGGTGGACTTCGTGCCCTCCGTGCGCACCTGCACGGGCGGGAACTGCAACTGGATCAGGCTCCCCGGTGACCAGACGGTCCAGCCCTCGGAGTTCATCAAGCTCGCGATCTGCCTGTACATCGGCTACGTCGTCGCCTGCCACGCCGACCGTCTCAAGGACCTCAAGGGCCTGGCCCTGTGGCTCCTGGTCCCCGTCGGCGTCCCGATCGCCCTGGTCCTGTGGGGCGGCGACCTGGGGACCGTCATCGTCCTGGTGCTCCTGGGCGCCGGGGCGCTGTGGGTCTACGGCCTGCGTGCCAGGTGGTTCGCCCTCCTGGGGGCCCTGGGCGTGGCCGGCTTCGCGGGGGCCTCCCTGCTCGTGGCCAACCGGCGTGCCCGGATCCTCATGTGGTGGTTCCCGGACTCCGCCGACCCCCTGGACGTGGGCTACCAGCCCAAGCACGGGCGCTGGGCCCTGGGGACCGGCAGCTGGACCGGGGTCGGGCCGGGGGCCTCGCGCCAGAAGTGGGGCTACCTCACCCAGGCGGACTCCGACTACGTCTTCGTGGTCCTGGGGGAGGAGTTCGGGCTCGTGGGCACCCTGGCGGTCATCGCCTCGTTCGCCGTCGTCGGGTGGTGCTGCCTGCGCGTCATGCGGCGCTGCGAGTCCGTCTACGTCTCGGTGGTCACCGCCGGCATTATGACCTGGATCGTGGGCCAGGCCTTTATCAATATGAGCGTGGTGGTGGGTCTCCTGCCCGTCCTGGGCGTCCCCCTGCCCCTGATCAGCGCCGGGGGCTCCTCCCTCATATCGGTGCTGGCGGCTGTCGGCGTCCTGCTGTCCTTCGCCCGCGCCGAGCCGGGGGCCGCCCAGGAGCTCGCGGCACGTCCTGGTGCGGTGCGCCGTACCCTGTCCGTCGTCTCCTCAAGGAGGAAGAGTGTCTGAGCTACCTGCCGCCCCGTCCCGGCCACTGCGCGTCCTGCTCGCGGGTGGCGGCACGGCGGGGCACGTCAACCCCCTGCTGGCCACCGCCCACGCCCTGCGTGACCCCGCCCTGGGCGGGCACCCGGACACCCAGGTCCTGGTCCTGGGCACCGCCGAGGGGCTGGAGGCCGACCTCGTCCCCGCCGCCGGGCTGGAGCTGGCCCTGGTCCCCAGGGTCCCCATGCCCCGGCGTCCCTCGGTGGACCTGCTGCGCCTGCCCTCCCGCCTCAACCGGGCGATCGCCGCCGCGGCCGAGGCCATTGGGCGTCTGGGGGCCGACGTGGTGGTGGGGTTCGGTGGCTACGTCTCCACCCCCGCCTACCTGGCTGCCCGTAAGGCCCGTGTCCCGGTGGTCATCCACGAGCAGAACGCCCGCCCCGGCCTGGCCAACCGGCTGGGGGCCTCCTGGGCCGCCTCGGTGGGTCTGACCTTCGCCTCCACGCCCTTGCGCTCCGCCCACGGCCGCACCGAGGTGACCGGCCTGCCGCTGCGTCCGGCCGTGGCCGACCTGGTCGCCCAGCGCGCCACCCCCCAGGGCGGGCGCACCGCCCGGCTCCAGGGGGCCGCCGCCCTGGGGCTGGATCCCCAGGCCCCGACCCTCCTGATCACGGGCGGCTCCCTGGGTGCCCAGCACCTCAACGAGGTCGTGGGTGCCGCCCTGGCCAGCCTCCCTGAGCGGCTCCAGGTCCTCCACCTCACCGGCCGGGGTAAGGACGCGCCGGTGAGGGCCGCCCTGGAGGACGCCCTGGATAACGGGGCCCCGCAGAGCCTGCGGACGCGCTACCACGTCCTGGACTACCTGACCGCCATGGAGCAGGCCTACGCCTGCGCCGACGGCGTGCTGTGCCGCTCCGGGGCGGGGACGGTGGCGGAGCTGACCGCCCTGGGCCTGCCCGCCCTGTACGTGCCGCTGCCGGTGGGCAATGGTGAGCAGCGTCTCAACGCCGCGGACGTCATTGCCGCCCACGGGGGCGTGCTGCGCTCCGACGGCGACCTGGCCCCCTCCGACGTGCTGGACTTCGCCACCCTCCTGACCGACGTCCGCAGGCGCCAGGAGATGGCCCGGGCTGCCGCCACCACCGGGGTGCCCGACGGCGCCGCGCGCCTGACCGCGCTGGTGACCGCCACCGTCCTGGCCCCCGGGCAGGATCCGGACGGGGCGGCAGACGCTGCCGGGCCGGACGCCCTCGGGCCGGGCCTTGAGGACCCGGGCGCCGAGGACCCGGGCGCCGAGGACCCGGGCGCCGAGGACCCGGACCTTGAGGACCTGG
>ERZ772986.1100-NODE-1100-length-15597-cov-6.341719_pt1 | contig 15597 bp, 13 predicted proteins | sample MGYA00511898_ERZ772986 | MGnify/ENA primary metagenome ERZ772986 (study PRJEB29015, sample SAMEA2737934) | human oral metagenome | biome: human oral; feature: human-associated habitat; material: dental | place: China | collected 2148 ... | reverse complement strand
GCAAGGAACCTCAAAAGCCCAATGATGAGCTCTTGAGACTGATTGTGCCGCCACTCCTTATGGTTGGGGTGACGGTATTGATTACACTGGTTCAGCCGCGGGGGATTTATATCCTCGTTACGGTGACCATGTCGATTGCCAGTGCAATCTTTTCGGTTCGTGGTTTCTTCAAAAACCGCAAGAAGTTCAAGGAAGACAAGAAAGAGCGCATCGATCTTTATCACCTCTATCTAAAAGACAAGGCTATTGAGCTGAATAAACTGGAACGTGAGCAGCGTGATGGGATGCTTTACCATTTCCCAAACATTAACGAATTAACAGGTCTGGTGACAGACTACAGCCACCGCATCTACGAGAAGACACCGCTGCACTTTGACTTTCTTTACTATCGCTTGGGACTTGGACAGGTGCCGACCTCCTATAAGCTGACCTACGGTCAAGAAGAGCGGAGCGGAAAGAAAGATGCGCTGGAAGAGGAGGGCTATGCTCTCTACACTCGGCATAAGAAAATTCCCGACCTTCCTATCGTAGCTAATCTCAGCCATGGGCCGGTCGGCTATATCGGTCCACGCAATCTAGTCCTGGAACAGCTCCAGCTCTTAGTCATGCAGCTGGCAGTCTTTCACTCCTACCACGATGTGCAGGTCATTACCATTATGCCAGAGGAGGAGCGCGACCAATGGGATTGGCTGCGCTGGCTGCCACATGCGACTCTGCAAGAGCTGAACGTCCGCGGCTTTGTCTATAACCAACGGACGCACGATCAGGTCCTAAACAGTCTCAACCAAATCCTGAAACTGCGCAAGGCACAGAAAGAAGAAGCGACTCGGCAGGAGACGACACTCTACAGTCCTCACTATGTGGTCTTGGTCACAGATGAAAAGCTGATTCTCGACCATATCATCATGGAATTCTTTACTGAGGATCCGACGGACCTGGGCTGCTCACTCATCTTCGTGCAGGATGTGATGAGCTCACTGTCTGAGAATATCAAGACGGTTGTCAATATCAAGGACCGCAACACTGGTCAGTTGGTCATGGAAGAGGGAATCCTCAGAGAAATTGACTTCCGCTTGGATCATTTCCCAGAAGGTTATGACAAGGAGCGTATTGCTCGGACCTTGGCACCGCTCAATCACTTGCAGAATCTCAAGAGCTCAATCCCTGATACGGTCACCTTTATGGAGATGTATGGGGCAGAGACCTTCTCGGACCTGCAAGTTTTGCAAAAGTGGCAACAGAATGCACCTTATAAGAGCTTGGCAGTACCTATCGGCCTGCGGGGTAAGGAAGACTTGGTCTACCTCAACCTGCATGAAAAGGCTCATGGCCCGCACGGGTTGATTGCCGGGACAACGGGATCTGGGAAGTCAGAGACCATCCAGTCCTATATCCTGAGTCTGGCCGTCAACTTCCACCCACACGATGTGGCCTTTCTCCTCATTGACTACAAGGGTGGGGGAATGGCCAACCTCTTCAAGAACCTGCCTCATCTCTTGGGAACCATTACCAACTTGGACGGAGCCCAATCCATGCGAGCGCTGGCTTCCATCAATGCGGAGATTCACCGCCGGGAGCGGCTCTTCAGAGAGTTTGAAGTCAATCATATCAACCAATATCAAAAGAAATTTAAAAACGGGGAAGCAACTGAACCCCTGCCCCATCTCTTCCTCATCTCGGATGAGTTCGCAGAGCTCAAGGTCAACCAGCCTGACTTTATCAAGGAGCTGGTATCTATCGCTCGGGTCGGGCGTTCCCTCGGGGTCCACTTGATCCTGGCTACTCAGAAGCCCTCTGGGGTAGTGGATGACCAGATCTGGTCCAACTCCCGCTTTAAGCTGGCGCTCAAGGTGGCAGACCGGACGGACTCGATGGAAATGCTTAAGACGCCAGATGCAGCGGAGATCACCCAGACAGGCCGGGCCTATCTGCAGGTTGGCAATAATGAAGTCTATGAACTCTTCCAGTCAGCCTGGTCAGGGGCAGACTACCAGCCGGATAAGGACGAGATGGGAATCGAAGACCATACTATCTACCTGATCAATGACCTGGGTCAATACGAAGTGCTCAATCAAGACCTGTCAGGTCTTGACTTAGCCGAGGATATCAAGGAAGTACCGACGGAGCTGGAGGCCATTGTCAGTCAGATTCAACTATTGACAGAGAGCCAGCAAATCCCACCGGTACCACAGCCGTGGCTGCCACCGCTTAAAGAGCGGATGACCCTGCAGGAGCTGGAACCGATCCAGCCGCAGGAAGCCTGGGAGCAGAAGAAGCCGGTCTCCGTCCTTCTTGGAATGGCGGATATTCCGCAGGCGCAGAAGCAAGAGCCCGTCTCTGTCAACCTGTCCAAGGATGGGCATATCCTGCTCTACGGAAGTCCTGGTACGGGGAAGACAACCTTCCTGCAAAGTGCGGCCATGGACTTGGCTCGCAAGTTCAGTCCCAAAGATGTCACCCTCTACCTGATAGACTTCGGGACCAATGGTCTGGCACCACTGGGCCAATTACCGCAGGTGGCTGATACCCTGCTTTTGGATCAGACGGAGAAGATTGCCAAGTTTGTACGTATCATGGAACGGGAACTCAACCGGCGTAAGAAGCTCTTGTCTGACTATGGTGTTGGTACACTAGAGCTCTACCGTCAGGCTAGCGGTCAGCAAGAGCCGGCAATTGTCATCCTACTGGATAGCTATGAGTCCATGAAGGAAGAGGCCTATGAAGCAGAGCTCTTCAAGCTCTTGGTGCGGATCTCCCGTGAAGGTCTCAGTATCGGTGTTCACCTCTTGGTGACAGCGGGCCGTCAGTCCAACCTTCGGGCACAGTTTTACGCCAACTTCAAGCACCAGCTGAGTCTGCCGCAGAATGATGTGGGAGAAGTCCGCTCCATCGTGGGCTCTACCCCTCTGGCGGCGACCATGGAAGACATCAAGGGCCGGGCACTCATGAAGCGTGACGAAGTCGATGTTATCCAGCTGGCTTTGCCAGTAGCGGGTGCCAATGATGCACAAGTCCTCAACAACTTGCGTCAGGAAGTCGCTTCTCTCCAAGAAGCTTGGACCGGACAACGCCCAAGTGCTATTCCGATGGTACCAGAGGAGTTGACGGAGGCGGACTTCTATAGTCGGGCTAGTGTCCAAGCTGCTTACGAGCAAGGTCTCGTACCGCTAGGACTGGATATGGAGACGGTTGAGCCAATTACTTGGAATCTCTCTAAGGGTAATCTTCTCTACTTGACAGACAAGGAAGAGCAGATGAGTGCTTTGACTGAGCAGATTGCACGAGGCAAGCAGAAGGTGATTGTGCTAGCCCCGAAGTATCATAATTTATCAGATTCTGATAATTTATTTGTCTTTTCATCGGCTGAGGAAGTTTTAGAGTCACTTGAAGATATGAATAAACGTATTAATGAAAGACTGGAGCAGAATATTGTCTCTCATGATGCTACTATCATTATTTACAATATGGTTGATTTACTTCAAGAATTATCACAAGATGGTATTGACCAATTGACTTATCTATTAGAAAAGGGTCTTAAAGTTGGATATGGTATTGTCGTAATGGCTTCGCCAGCTATAAGTAGAAATATTGATATGGCATCTAAGCAAGTTAAATCTTATAAACAAGCTATTTTAGCTATTAGATTTAATGACCAGAGTATATTAAGTGCTGTCAATAAACCTCTAAGAGAAGCAGCATTGGAAGGGCAGCTACATTATTATGTAGTTGATAATCAATTAACAACTATTAAGGTTTTGATACCATAAAGTAATAGGAGATACAATGGGAAATAAAGCAGAATTAATTCAAAAATATAATGAAGTTAGTGCTAGATATGATGCATTAAATACTAAAATATCTGCACTATCAGATGCATTAAAGACTTTAAATGGAGTTTCAACTACTATAGATTATATCTTAAAAGATCATGGTAACATCAAACATACTTATAATCTAGCTGGTACAGCATACAAAAATGAAACGGAAACAGAGCAAAAGACTGTAAAGACAGCATCAGATGAATTTACAAAACATAAAGATGATATTGCGGGACGGCTCAGCACAAAAATATTAGTGCTGGGGGTCGAAGCATCGCTATGCAATGCTTCAATGGCCACTTTATCAGGACTAATAGCTACAGCAAAGGAGTAATAATTTTATGAGTGATATTATAAAAGTGCATGATTTACCTGGTATAGAGGACTATGGAAAATCTATTTCAGAATTTTCAAAAAGTTATTCAGCTGCTGTCAGTGATACAGAGCGAACGTTTTCGTTAAAAAAACAAAATTCAGAACTTGATGCATTGGAGGCTTTTTACAATAAACTAAATCTATTACAAGAAAAAGTTTTTCATAAAGTTCCAGAGGCTCTAGAAAAATATTCTAAAACTAACACTGTGTTTAGTTCAACTGTCAAAAATGCTGGTTTTGAAGTGAAAGCTTGGACTTCAGAAAGTGGGAGAGGTACTGTAACAAAGACATTAACTGGTGATCAGACTACTGCGGTTTCAAAAGTCAAGTCTGAACTTCAACCTGCACTAGATACGGCCACACAATTATTAGAAATTGATAGTATTAATTTAAGCCCTATTCAATCAAAAGCAGAGGAAGAATTGTCAACGGAATCAACAAACCGAACGAACACTCACAATGCGGTTGATGGGGCGCATAGAACTTTTGTTCAAGGGTTAGATGAGACAACTGAGACAATAAATCGCCTCCAAAGAGATGTTAATAATGCTAAATCAATTTTAAGAATGCCAGCAGACTTTGTTATGAACAGTATCAGTCACAAAGTTTTGACGAAGGACAAAATGTATTATCTGGATTCAATGTCCAATGATGTTGATGCTTCGGTTGTCAAAGATGTTCTTAGCGAGTCACCAGGTAATATTATGAAGCAACGTCCTGAAGAAATTAGCGAAAGTGCGTATAATGTACTTTCTGCAGAAGTTACTGATTGGGTTATACGTGGCAAAAAAGGTGATAAACTAGCAGAGAAAAAATTAAATCATTTTGTAGGTGCAATGGGGGATGAGCCAACAACTAAGGTGGATCAATTTACGACTTCAATGTTGCAAGCTGGAGATAGGGAAGCTTGGACTTTAATCGCAAATATGAAACAAAATCATGCAAAAAATCCGAATGATCCTAAAATTGGGCGAGATCAGGAACGGTTAACAAATGTAAATGAGTTTATCGGTCTGATGAAGTCTATTAATCTTTTAGATATTGGGTATGGCACAGAGATATCTGAGCTTGCACATGAGACTTACAAGATACCAACTTTTAAGTCAACAACCACTACGAAGAGAATGAAAAATATTGATATTACAAATAGTGGAGTTACATTTTCTGTTTCTACAAACATAAAAGCTTTTGAAAGAAAGAATGTTTTGGACACTGTTGCGGTAGATCAGCCTATTAAAGATGAGACTACCACTGAGACTTATCGAAGTGGCACAATGGCTGGTATTGGTGCTAATCTAGTCTATAACAAAGCGAAAGCTGCTGAACTTCAGAAGGCTCGAGAAGATGCCTTAGAAGCATTTCAGGAAGATGTAACTGTATCTGTTAGTAAAGGGATTGTTAATACTATTCTCCCTGGCTCTGTAACTGTTCTAGAACTTTTACAATCATTTTCTGGGGATGATGAGTCGAAGTCTGAGGGGCTTGCATCACTTAGCGACTATAATCCAAGCAAAAAGGGAAGCAATGCCTTGAGTGCAATCTCAAATGTTGCTAAGGCACAGTTTGCTTTTAATAGCAAGGTAGACCAACTTCAGCAAGAGAAGTTAGAACAAACTCAAAAGAGTATCGGTGAGTACTTGAAAAAAGGAACTTGGTATCTTGAAGGTGACAAAAAAACCTATACAGACTCTTCTATTTACTATGATTTTAATGCGACTCTACGGGCAGAGGAAATGAACGATAGAGGTATGCTAGGATATGTGGAGACAAAAGTTCCAGAAGCTGCCCAGAGTGGTTTAACTCCTGAACAGTGGATAGAAAAACAAATTAAAAATAATCAAGTGGAAGTTGATAAGGAGACCAAGAACTATCTTATGGGGAAATCTGATCAGAAGATTACAGATATGAATCAAAATCAGATTGATAATCTAACATCGGCATTGAATCGTATTATTGGCCAAGAAGATTCGACTGCAAATAATGGAGTTGAAAAATATATTTTATACTTAAATGAGAAGTATGAATATTAAGGAGAACGAAGTATGACCTTTAAAAAGTTTTTAATTCTGTCTTCTGTGCTTATTGTGGTTAGTGGTTTCTTTGTTTGGAAATACTATCAGGACGAGCAAACTAAAAAAGAGAAGGAAGATTATTACAATAGCGTATATACATATAGTGGTGATTTCGAAATTGGCGATCATGTCTTTTTGGGTGATAAGGGTTTAGTAGCACAATGGATTAGTAAAGATCCAGAAGAGGATAAAGAAATTCGGAAACATATAAAAAATGATCCTAAAAGAAAAGTGGAATACAGTAATGATGATGTCGTTACTATGGGGGAGCGATTTATCATTAGGAAGAATATTAAAATAATGTCAAGAGAAAAAGGAGAGAGTACATATCGTTTATTGATTTATGATACGAAAGATCAAACTCTAAGAAAGAAAGAGATTGATATGCTGAAATGGCTTCATTCTAAGGGTGACGACTGGAATCTTGATATAGGGCCTTATGTAGCGAAAACATCGGACGGGCGTGAAGTGCTTCTAATAAATATCGCTAAATATGTGGAAAAAACAATAAATGGTAAACGAGATTCCGAGAGAGTTGTTGAAGCATATTATGTTGATTTGGAAGCGGGCAAAGTGATTGATTTTCAGCAAGGTGGGAAAAAAATTGAGAGCTTATATTATTCAATTAATAAAGATTATCAAGGGGAAAATTTACCGGGAGATAGATTGCTTAAATTTGGAATTGACTTCAACTACAACACTGTAAATTTCAAAAAGGAATTCTTTAAACAAAGTAATAATCTCCCAATTCAGAAAGAGTATCCTAAGGCTTATCAAATTCTGCAAGAAAAGAACAGTGCCTATTATCCAACTTTTAATAAAAGTCGGAGTCCGAAGGATATTCTTAATAGCCTTTCACCCCTGATACCTCAAGATAGCGATCTCTTACAAGATATAGGAATTCAATAGTCAAAAAATAGAAAGGAGACACAATGGGAACTGATACTAAACGAATTAGCCCAGACCACATAAAGGGGGTTGAAGCAAGTTTCAAGGTTGCAGATAGCCATTTGGCAGAGAAATCATCTGATTTAATAGAATCAGATGCAACAGAAAAATTATCAGCAGCAACTAGCTCAGTAAAACAAATAATTACTGATATGAGCGATACTGTAGAAAATCTGGATAAATATCTGAATTCAATAGCGGATGCTTTTGCTAAGGTGGACGGAGATTTAGCAAAAGAAATTAAAAACAATATAACTGAATCTTTTTCAAATGGAAAGTCAACCAAGCAAATGCAGGCAGAAGAAAAAGAACGGCAAAACAAAGCCAAACAGAAAGGTAACACTAAATCTAAGAAAAAAGTTCAGTATCCGTAATTATATAATGCTAGAATTTTTATGTTTATCACCACTTGAATTCATTTTCAAGTGGTTTTCTTCTATTCTTCTCTTTTTTACTCCTGTCTCATTCATTATCTTCCCTTCTCCATCCTATCTCTCGTATGGTATAATGGAACAAGGACATTTTCCTTTTAGTACTTTGAAAACTCTATATTTTTGGGACTCGTTTCCCTGCTCTGCTATTCCTTCAAAAAAAAACAAAATGACAAACCTTGGCGCCGCTCAATCACCTGCAGAATCTCAAGAGCTCAATCCCTGATACGGTCACCTTTATGGAGATGTATGGGGCAGAGACCTTCTCGGATCTGCAAGTCTTGCAAAAGTGGCAACAGAATGCGCCGTATAAGAGTTTGGCGGTGCCTATCGGCCTGCGGGGCAAGGAAGACCTGGTCTACCTCAACCTGCATGAAAAGGCTCACGGACCACACGGGCTGATTGCCGGGACAACGGGATCCGGGAAGTCAGAGACTATCCAGTCCTATATCCTGAGTCTGGCTGTCAACTTTCACCCACACGATGTGGCTTTTCTCCTCATCGACTACAAGGGTGGGGGAATGGCCAATCTCTTCAAGAACCTGCCCCATCTCCTGGGCACCATTACCAACTTGGACGGGGTCCAATCCATGCGGGCGCTGGCTTCCATCAATGCGGAGATTCACCGTCGGGAGCGGCTCTTCAGAGAGTTTGAAGTCAATCATATCAACCAATATCAAAAGAAATTTAAAAACGGGGAAGCAACTGAACCCCTGCCCCATCTCTTCCTCATCTCGGATGAGTTCGCAGAGCTCAAGGTCAACCAGCCTGACTTTATCAAGGAGCTGGTATCTATCGCTCGGGTTGGGCGTTCCCTTGGGGTTCACTTGATCTTGGCTACTCAAAAGCCCTCTGGGGTGGTGGATGACCAGATCTGGTCCAACTCCCGCTTTAAACTAGCGCTCAAAGAGCGGATGACCCTGCAGGAGCTGGAACCTATCCAGCCGCAGGAAGCTTGGGAACAAAAGCAGCCGGTCTCCGTCCTTCTGGGAATGGCGGATATCCCGCAGGCGCAGAAGCAAGAGCCGGTCTCAGTCAACCTGTCCAAGGATGGGCATATCCTGCTCTACGGAAGTCCTGGTACAGGGAAGACAACCTTCCTGCAGAGTGCGGCTATGGACTTGGCTCGCAAGTTCAGTCCCAAGGATGTCACGCTTTACCTGATGGACTTCGGGACCAATGGTCTAGCGCCACTGGGTCAATTACCGCAGGTGGCCGATACCCTGCTTTTGGATCAGACGGAGAAGATTGCCAAGTTTGTACGAATCATGGAGCGGGAGCTCAACCGGCGTAAGAAGCTCTTATCGGACTACGGCGTTGGGACATTGGAGCTCTACCGTCAGGCTAGCGGTCAGGAAGAGCCGGCTATCGTTATCCTGCTGGATAGCTATGAGTCCATGAAGGAGGAAGCCTATGAAGCGGAGCTCTTCAAGCTCTTGGTACGGATCTCCCGTGAAGGTCTCAGCATCGGTGTCCACCTCTTGGTGACAGCGGGCCGTCAGTCTAACCTACGGGCCCAGTTCTATGCTAACTTCAAGCACCAGCTGAGTCTGCCGCAGAATGATGTGGGAGAAGTCCGCTCTATCGTGGGGTCTACCCCACTGGCGAAAACGATGGAAGACATCAAGGGCCGAGCGCTCATGAAGCGTGACGAGGTTGATGTTATCCAGTTGGATCTGCCAGTAGCAGGTGCCAATGATGCGCAAGTCCTCAACAACCTGCGTCAAGAAGTCGCTTCTCTCCAAGAAGCTTGGACTGGACAGCGGCCAAGTGCCATTCCGATGGTACCTGAGGAGTTGACAGAGGCAGAATTTGCTCAAACACCTAGTGTACAAGAAGCGGTTGAAAATGCTCAAATTCCGATTGGACTTGAAATGGAAATGGTAGAGAGTGTTAGTCTCTCTCTCAACAGATTCAAACACTTAGCTTATTTATCGAATACGGAAGATGCTTTTGATAATATTACTCAACACTTATTAAAAGTCGCTCTTCATATTATGCCAAATATTCATGTGATGTTAATTGACGCTTTCCAAGAGTACGAGTCATATAGTAAGCAAGTGAAAACCTATGTTGGCAGTAAGAAGGAACTAACGGATATTGGCAGTCAGCTAGTATACGAGGTAGAGCGTCGTCTAGAAAACGGACTTTCGTCTGATTGGTTAATTTTTATACCAAATCTGAAAGCGTTAGTATCTGAAAGCGATATAAGTGAAAAACAATTGCAATTTCTGTTTGAAAACGGGCATCGAGTGGGTATGAGATTTATTATTGGTGGTGATTATACCTATATTGGGACAAGTATTGATGCAATTCCTAGATACATCAAAACAAATGTTCAATGGGTTATCTTTGGTATGCGTCTGATGGATCAAACTTTCTTGGACAAACCATATAATAATAAAGAGGTACGTCCAGAACCAGATGAAATTTACTTACACTCACGCAAGCAAGTTATCAAACTGAAAATCACAAGAAATTATTAGGAGAGAAATATGTCACAATTTCAAAGTACAGAAGAATTAGCTAGTTCTATTGCAACAGGTATTGGGAATGCCGCATCTAGCATCAAGTCAGTTGGTGAAGTCACTATGGATGCTTCAAGTAAGTATCCGGGAAATACTACAGCAGGCGAAAGAATTCCTAAAGAAGCCGAATCTGCATCTTCTATCTCGGTTGTTTTATCTGATTTCGTCAGCTTAATCCAAAGTACGGCGGCAGAGTTTGTAGCGATGGACAATCAAATCGCTTCTGAAATCCAAGAAAATACTTCTGTTTTGCCAGCTACTAGTGCTGTTCCTGCCACAGATTCAGGATCTTATGCAGGTGGCGACGAGATAGCATTTGAACCAAATGCATCTTTATTTTCGGAGGCTGAATGAAAAAACAGACACTTGAGGAAATTGAGAAGAAATCGAAACAAACGGAGGTTTCTCTTGAAAGACTTTTCTTGGAGAAGAAAAAATTGCAGAGAACAGAAAGTGAGCTTTTTGAATTACATCTCTCTAGTCTTCGACCACTTCGTGAGCTACAGAATTTAGCAGTATCTGCTAAGGATAGCCAGATCTATCAAGACTTGCTTCTAGACGTTGAAGGAGTGGGAACTATCATTGAAGAATGGGGACACAACAGACGAGAAGCACTGAAAAAGAAAGAGACGAAATTACAGAATCAGCTGGATCTTTTAGCTGATTCTCGAAGTAAACTACTGTCTGAAACATCAGAAAGGAAAGAACATGGTTAAAATGGTTTTAGGGAGTTCGGACAAGCAAGGCTCCACAATGTCATCTGTCGCTCAAGCACGAGTGACAGCCTACAATCAAGCAATCAGTGCCCTGACTATTTCAATGGTACGGGTGAACTTACAGGTGCAGCCTATGATTCAGGGAAAAACTATGGAATGAGCACAATTATCCCTTTAATTAAGGGGGCGCTGATGTATGCAGAAAGTCTAGGAGAAGCTGTACCAAAACTGCCAAGCAATATCGAGCAGAAGTCTGTGGTGAAGATCTGGACTCTGCTGAACTGGAAAGAGATATTAGAGGGCTAGAGAGCAGTCTGGCAGGGTTACGAGGAGTCTATCGTGCCATGGAGAAAAATGACGATGTGAGTCCATCTAGTCTGCAAAGTATCTCTGCGCGCATGGACGACCTTACTTCTGAGAAGAATAAGAAAATGGAGCAACTCAGAAAACTTAATCTCTTTGCGGGCAGTTCTAATGCTGTTTTTGGTGGTGAAGATGGGATCAAATCTATAGATGGTCTGTTGGGGAACATCGTGACTGGGATAAACCAGGTACAAACAGAGTTCGCGAATTTTGGGGGTACTTTTCCGAGTCACTCGAACGATATGAAGTGGGCTAAAAATATTGAAGGTGAGTGGACTAAGAAAGCCGAGATAGATAAGAACTATCAGAAAGTACTGAAGAAACTTGATGAGAAAGACATCAAAGCTATCCAAGCCTATCAGAGTCGCTATCCAGCTAGAGACTTGCCAGAGAATATTAAGCAAGCCATGTCTCAAATGGAAACTGAAAAACGGGCTGCGCAAGAAATAGCTGATGGCTACAAAGCGGTTCTTAAAAAAGTTGATAATAATCAAGAGCTGACACAAAGAGATATTCAACTGATAGCTCTATATGGTGCGAAACATGGACAAGATAAAATTCCAGATAAGACGAAAAAATACATCCAGAATCAGACTGAAGGCAAGGTAAATAATGATAACTGGGGCGAATTTTTGAGCACTGTATTGAGTACCTCTCTTGAAGAAGGTAGTAAATATGGCATTGATAAAATCAAAGTTGAAAATCCAAAGATATCAGATTATTTCAAGTATTTTCCTACTACCGATAAACTTGGTAATATAAATATTTCATATTACGCAGATAGTAAAGGATATACTGATGCTTTAACCAAAACCAATGTTATGAACTTCGTCAAGGGAGCTACTATTTCAGAGTTTGATGTTCCTATACCAGGAACTAATTCTTCTGTTGGAATTTCAGGGATTAGTTCGGTATTTATGGGCCTGGACTTTATGAATAACCTTAACGATGAGAATGCAGGAAGAGCCTTTACACATACTGCCACTAATGTTATGACAACAGCAGTTATAGCAGAGACTTTGACTGTGGGAACAGCTGTCGCAGCGGAGGCCATGGGTATGACAACAGTAGCGGCTGCAGTCTTAAGTAATCCTGTTGGTTGGGCAATTGGAGCAGGGATAGTAGCTAGTGTAGTTGCAAATGTAGCATATGAAAATAACTTTTTGGGTATTAAAGATATAGCAAACGAAATGGGGGATAATCTTGATAAAGGTATTAAGGATGTCGGTAAAGCCTTTGATTCAGGTATCAAATCAGTTCAAAAAGTGTTTGGATGGTGAACATGGAACTAAAATTTAAAGAAACAAATAAAACTTTTCATAAAATTGTGGAAGTAGAGGGTGAAAAATATCTTTTGGATATGACGACCATTAGTCCTAAAACTTATTTCTGGGGCTCTCTTCCTAATGAAATCACTGCGAAAATGTTAAAGTTAGATAAAAGAGATACGAGTTTTGAGGGTTTGTCTCCAACTATGAGTAAAACGCTTGGTATAGCAATAGGAGTTGTAATAGGTGGAGCTGGTTATAGGCTCGTGACTAATTCTTTTATGAGTTATGACATTAGTCATAATTTTCCTTTTAAATTAGGATTATTTGTCCTATTTATCGTTTTAGCTTATGTTATTTTTTGGTTCATTGTTTTAGGGGTTCGTTATAGGGTTTATCAAAAGCTTTCAAATAAAAAATCAAAGTATCAAATAACATTCAAACGCTCAAGGTCACGGCGTCAGTTAAAACTGTACAGACTTCTCCCTTTTATTTTCGCTGTGTTTTTAGGATGTTTTGGATTTTATACATTCATTGATAATGGAACAGAGGGTTCCATTCTAATCATTAGTTGTCTCTTGTTATTGGGCTTCTTTTCGTTGATTTTAGGTATGTTACCGCTCAGAGAAAGTTACGAAAAGCAAGATATTATTTTTGAAAAAATAGAAAAATTATAAACTGAAAGGAATTAAAATAAATGTTTATTTTGCCAATTGGAACAATTGTTTATTTAAAAGATGGAAGTCAGAAACTCATGATTCTCAACCGTGGGGTTACCATAGAACAGGAAGGAGAAAGCGTCTTGTTTGACTATTCTGCTGCCTTTTACCCAATGGGATTAAATCCTGAGCAACTCTTTTATTTCAATCAAGAGGACATAGATAAAGTTGTTTATAAAGGTTATAGTGATGAAGAGGAAGAGCGCTTTGTTAAGCTTTATCAAAAATGGCTTTCCGATAATATTGATACAATAAAAAGAGGTCAAACAAAATCTTAAATCAACTGGCGCTTTTGCGCCTTTTTTTATTCAGTCATTTATATGATGTCGTCTTTAATGTCGCAGAGGATTTAAAAGATGTTGCACTGCATATTATGCTATAATGGTCTATAGAAAGTCGAGGAAATAATGAAGAAAATATTATTGGTGGTTGTGGTGCAGAGTTTGGCTATCTTTGTGATTACTGGTCTGCTTTGTTTATTCTTGCGGGGGGATTTCTTCTTTCGTGCCTTGGCGCCGATTTTTGGTCTGGCGGCGGGAGGCTTTCGCTTCTTGACAGCCGTGGTGACAAAAACGCTTGCGCCCAGTCTCTATGAGGACAGCGAGAAAAAGCAATAATCTATAGAGTAGACAGTAGGTCTGAGGTCTTTGCCTCAGGCCTTTTGTCATAACTGTCAGCATTAGTCATGCGGAGCTTTAATATTTTTCAGAAAAAGAACGGACAGAAGGGCTTTCTTAGGCGCTTTGTGGTAAAATAGTAAGAGAATTAAAAATTTGGAGAGTAAAGATGAAACGTTCTATGTATGCTGGGCGTGTTCGCAAGGAGCATGTTGGTCAGGAAGTCACTTTGAAGGGCTGGGTTGCCCGCCGTCGAGATTTGGGCGGTTTGATTTTCATTGATTTGCGCGACCGTGAAGGCATTATGCAGCTGGTCATCAATCCTGAGACAGTGGCTGCAGAGGTCATGGCGACGGCAGAAAGCTTGCGCAGTGAGTTTGTGCTGGAGGTGACAGGAAAGGTGGCTGCGCGGGAGCAGGCCAATGACAAGCTGGCGACAGGAAGCGTGGAGCTGCATGTGGAAAGCCTGACTGTCTTAAATACAGCCAAGACGACGCCTTTTGAAATCAAAGACGGCATTGAAGTGAACGACGATACGCGCTTGCGCTACCGTTATCTGGACTTGCGCCGGCCAGAGATGCTGGAAAACTTCAAGCTGCGTGCCAAGGTGACTCACTCTATCCGCAATTATCTGGATGAGCTGGAGTTCCTTGATGTGGAAACGCCTTTCCTGTCCAAGTCGACGCCAGAAGGGGCGCGTGATTACTTAGTGCCTAGTCGGGTCCATCAGGGGCACTTTTACGCTCTACCTCAGAGTCCGCAGATTACCAAGCAACTCTTGATGAACGCTGGTTTTGACCGTTATTATCAGATCGTTAAGTGCTTCCGAGACGAGGACTTGCGTGGTGACCGTCAGCCAGAGTTTACTCAGGTGGACTTGGAGACTTCTTTCTTGTCTGATCAGGAGATTCAGGATATTACAGAAGGCTTGATTGCTCGTGTTATGAAAGAGACCAAGGGTATTGATGTTTCTCTGCCTTTCCCTCGTATGAAGTATGATGATGCCATGGCTCTTTATGGTGTTGACAAGCCTGATACCCGTTTTGAGATGTTGCTGCAGGACTTGACAGAGCTTGTCAAGGGAGTTGACTTCAAGGTCTTTTCAGAGGCTCCAGCTGTCAAAGCAATTGTGGTAAAAAATGCTGCAGATAAATACTCTCGTAAGGATATCGATAAACTGACAGAGCAAGCGAAACAGCATGGTGCTAAGGGTCTTGCTTGGGTGAAAGTGGCTGATGGTGAGCTGGCTGGTCCAGTTGCTAAGTTCTTGACAGACTTGACAAGTCCGTTGACAGAAGCTTTACAGCTTGAAAATAATGACCTAGTGCTCTTTGTGGCTGATACTTTGGAAGTGGCAAATGCAGCTTTGGGAGCTCTTCGTGTTCGCTTGGGTAAGGAACTGGACTTGATTGACCCAGATACATTCAATTACCTTTGGGTGGTGGACTGGCCCATGTTTGAATGGTCAGAAGAAGAGGGTCGCTACATGAGCGCCCACCATCCGTTCACCCTGCCTCAGAAAGATTCTGAGCAAGAGCTAGAAGGAGACCTGAGCAAGGTACGGGCTGTGGCCTATGATATCGTCCTCAATGGCTATGAGCTGGGTGGCGGAAGTCTTCGGATCAACCAGAAAGACTTGCAGGAGCGGATGTTCAAGGCGCTTGGATTCTCAAATCAAGAAGCTACTGAGCAGTTTGGCTTCCTTCTGGAGGCTATGGACTATGGTTTTCCACCGCATGGCG